>ERZ1046148.19-NODE-19-length-90526-cov-7.765107_pt1 | contig 90526 bp, 79 predicted proteins | sample MGYA00383090_ERZ1046148 | MGnify/ENA primary metagenome ERZ1046148 (study PRJEB29581, sample SAMEA5548360) | metagenome | biome: marine; feature: coastal; material: water | depth 25 m | study: Short-term variability in the microbial, nano- and picoplankton dynamics... | reverse complement strand
GGGGGGCTGAGGGGGGGCGGTGGCGGGGGGGGTGCAAGGGGGTGTGGGGGGGGCTGGGGGGTTACTGCTTCAGCCATATTCCCATGGTACGAACCTTTCCATCTGAAAGTCTGGCCCGAAGTGGCTTCGATTCCACTAACATCTAGCCCTGCAGAAGAATACCAAGCAAGATGATCTGAATTGAAATCTTCTCCAATTACTCCAACTAATCCAACACCGCCTCCAGACATTCGCCGATTATGGAATGCCGCTGAAAATCCACCGTATGAAGCGGAACCTCCTAGTTCATCTTCTCTAGACCCACGGGGTGTTTCCAAAGAATCGTAGGCTAAGCTGCCAACGATTAGTACATCCATTATAATCATCCCAAGAGGTGGTCGTGCTCCTCGATGTAAGCGATTGTTATATCCCCTGCAAGGAAATCTTCCTCATCCATAATTCTACGGTGTAAGGGTATCAAATGCTCGACTCCAGTGATTATTGTTTCATCCAGTGCAGTACGCATACGTCGAATTGCTGATTCTCGGTCTGGGCCCCAGGCCAGTAATTTTGCTAATAGACTATCAAAACATCCAGGCATCTCGTATCCCGGGTGTGCATGGGTATCGCAGCGAATCCCAAAACCAGAAGGGAAATGACATTCCCATAACCTTCCAGGTGATGGTATGAAATTCGTAGTATCCTCTGCATTCAACCGGCACTGAATTGCATGCCCTCTAATCACTACATCTTCCTGTGTAAGAGGTAGACTTTCCCCTTGTGCAACTCTAATTCCAAGTTCCACAAGATTGTATCCAGTTATCAATTCGGTAACCGTGTGTTCTACTTGGACACGCGGATTGACTTCTAGGAAGTAAAAATCTCCATTCTTATCGCGCAAAAATTCAAACGTTGCAAGGCCTTTGTAACCCACAGATTCGGCACCTGAACACACTAGTGCCCCTATTTTTGCACGCGTTTCTTCATCAAGCCAAGGTCCTTCTTCTACTAATTTCTGATGCCTACGTTGAATCGAGCAAAACCGTTCTCCGAAATGTATTGCAGTTTTCCCATCTCCAAGAACTTGAAATTCTACATGCTGGGCTCCTTCGATATACTTCTCTACGAAAACTCGATCATCGCCAAATGCTGATTTGGCCCGGCTTTGACACAGTTTCAGAGCACTTCCGAATTCATCCTCTCCATGAACGATTTGCATTCCAATACCTCCGCCACCGGCTGCAGCCTTGATGATAACAGGATAGCCAATTTCATCGGCCAATTTACTAGCAACTGCAACAGTAGAGATTGGTTCACTACTGCCCTTTGCCGTGGGCAGGCCAGCGGCCTCCATTGCGGCTCTTGCTTCGATTTTATCACCAAGCAAAGTGATTACATGTGAAGCTGGACCAATGAAAGTAATACCTTCTTCTTCGAGGCGTTTTACAAAGTGTGCATTCTCTGCAAGGAACCCATAACCCGGATGTACAGCATCACAATTCAATTCCTTGGCGGCTTGAATGACTGCTTCGATATCTAAATATGAATCTAAAGGATTTGAACGCATTATCGGATAAGCAACATCTGCCATGCGTACTGGAAGTGATAAGCGGTCTTCACGGCCATGAATTATTGCTACTTCTATCCCCATATCACGAAGTGCTCTGAGTATTCTTAATGCGATTTCGCCACGGTTGGCTATTAGGACGCGTTTGAATGCCATGAGGGCTGCGAGACGTAACTATTCTAAGATGAAAGCGGTTGGAAAGTATGCTTTTACACCCTTTTCTCTCCCCGGATTACGGAAGCAACGGGCCCAATAATGTCCATAAAATTGCATTTTCGGGGTCGGCCTTATAGGGCACCCCACATATTTGGAAACATGTCCGACGACAAAAACACTGGAGCAGCGACTGTCGAGCGTTTGGCCGGCAGAGACCTAAATCAAGATGGACAAATCATAAATTTAGCAATTTGTGGCAACTCCAGATACTACGATTATCAATGGTTGGAAGAGCAACTAGACCAGTGGATAAAGTGGCATTCACATCCGGATTTGATAATTATTGGTGGCGCAAGTGGCGTAGATTATCTTGCTGAAAGATGGGCTAACAACCATGCAATTCCGATGGCCATTTTCTCAGAAGCGTGGAATGAGCCACGTGGTGGATTACAAGATTCGGGTCGCCCTGAAGCATCACCTACACTTGTTGACAAAATGCTAGAGCACGCCACCCATGTAATTGCATTCCCTGGTCCAAAATCAAAATGGACTACCATTATGATTAAACGCGCACGCGAGAAAGGTCTTACTGCAGTAGAGATCCCCACTCCACCTGAAGGAGAAGCGTGATCAGTAAACGTCACGCAAGTAACGCTTTTCTTCACGCATCATTGTCTTCTCGATGAAGAAAGTGGCATCTTCAAGTGACATACCACCATGCTCCATTGCAATTTCAATCAATGTGCGATGTACATCTTTTGCCATGTAGGTCTTGTCACCACAAATGTAGAAGTATGCTCCTCTTTCGAACCATTCCCACACTTCTGCTCCATGCTCTTTTAGCCTGTGTTGAACGTAAATTTTCTCTTCTTGATCACGTGACCAAGCAGTGGTGAATCGGTATAGATTTCCTTCATCCATCCAACCTTCAATTGTATCCTTGTAATAGAATTCAGTCTTTTCAGATTGGTCACCAAAGAATAACCAGTTCTTACCAGTTCCACCATCATGCACACGTTGCTCCATGAAAGCACGGAAAGGTGCTATGCCAGTACCTGGTCCGACCATTATGATGTCAGTTGAAGTATCAGCAGGCAAAATAAATGATTTTGTCGGTGACATGAAGACACCTACATCTGATTTGTTGATCTCAACTTCATCTGCCATGTACACTGTACAAAGACCACCGCGGTCCCTTCCATGGTGAGAATAACGAACAATTGCAACTGTCAATTCTACGAAACCTGGGTGCGCATCGTGACTACTTGCAATTGAATATAGGCGAGGCTTGAGCCTATCTGCTAGTTCGATGAATTCTTCTGCCGTGTAACTTACATCAAAATCCCTCAAGACATCGATATAGTCGCGAGACCAGATATAGTCTTCCAACGCCTTACTATCTGCAGTAATAGATTCAACTCTTCCTGTCGGGTCTTCTCCAGGAATGGACGGTAACAATTCCGCTTCTAGGGGAGTATCTCCACCCATCCATGCAGATCCATTGCCAGCAACTGATTCTCTATAACGTTCAATGAGTTTAACTGTAATTCTCATCCCATCTGTGGATATCTTTTGTGAAAGTGAATTGACGAATTTTTTATTCACACGATGGATTTCGACATCCTTCTTTAGAGCATCTCTAAGTGTTCTCTCGCCATTTTGCGTTGTAACGGGTTGGTCTTTGTCCCAACCTGCTGTTTCAATCAATAGGTCGACGGTCGTTTCAGGATTTTCTCCAAGTACGCCAAGTGCGTCCCCTACCTTGTAATCAAGTCCTGATTTCCCCAAATCAAAAACAATGTGCCGTGTCTCTTTTTTTGAACCTTCACCGTTTAGGATATAGCACTCAGTAATCTTAGACATGTATGGATTCTTCGCACTCCAGTTCGCCATATTAAACACCAGATAACATCGGCCACCTTGACCCGATAGATGAATGTTAGTGCGATGATGTCTTAGACCTGAAGTCCCTCCAACTTCCATGGTCCTAGTGGAGTTGCTCGGAAGTGGCAATGCTTTCTTGCCTTCAGGCCGACTCCATTCATTCCTAGCAATTGACCGACATATCATCATCGATTGCCCACCCACTGCATTAGCAAGTTTACGAATCGCAGGTATTAGTCCTGCAGACATCGATACCATTCTCATAACGCATGTTCATGGTGACCATGTATTCGGATTCCCTTTCTTTTTACTCGAACGCAAATACATATCCGACAGAGACGGTTTGCGAAGCCTTACTGTTGCCGGGTCTAGCGGAGTAAAAGAAAGACTTACCCAGCTTTGTAAATTAGCATACCCCGGCTCGTTAGAAGAAATAATTGAAACGATAAATTGGGTCGATGTACCTGCAGTAAAGGGTTGGGAGATGGAGCGCTTCGAAGTTCTCCACGACCCTGAAGTCGACCCACATGGATGGATGCTAAGTCACGAAGAAGGATGGTCGATGATCCATTCTGGAGATTCAGGGCCATGCGATGAATTATGGAACCGGATAGGAGAATGTAATTTTGCAATTGTGGAAATGGGAGTTCCCGAATGGGTCCAAACTGAACACCACCATAAGCCGAGCGATATTATGAATTTAGCAGCTACATATCCAGATACACAGATTGTAGTAACCCACACTTATATCGATTCTGATTACCAGATTCTTACGAAAGAAATTCCTGATTTCCCGGAAAATGTAATTCATGGCAGCGATGGCATGGAATTTCAATTGGACTCAAACGGGCAACTTTTGTAATAAAATACTAAAATAAAATAACCATAATTGGTGTTATTTATATCTCCTTACAGTTTTACACAATTTTTGTCTCACTATTTCCAATTCTTTGGTGCTGAAATTTTATTTCTTCACAGGTTTTAATGTTGAAAATGAAATATATCCTCTCATTTCGTTGAACGGATTATATTTTGGTAGCCCCCGGCAGATTAGGAAAAAATAAGGTTCACAGTGAGTCTTTTTAATAACTAAAAGAAAGATTTGCCCTCTCACTTATATACCTTCAATTGGAATCCAATAAGTGAGGAAATCCTTACGCTGATAGCCTAATTCAGGACTAATCTTATATGGCGGACTCGGACTCCCCGTAGGCATCACGCACCGTGTGGGCCCGGCTTGTATCGTGTATGACAAAAGAGAGGAGGTGTTATTTTTTGAAGCGAAATATTTTCGATGGAATATTGAATCAAAAAACTCTCTTTGTGCAGAAGGAAGTACTGCGTCACACTCACCAACCGGAAAGCCTCCCTCACAGAGACTATGAAAGAGACCAACTTTCGTTCAATTTAGTTGAAGCTCTGAAGGGAGATATTCCCTCTAATATGATTCTTTATGGGGTCACCGGCGCAGGTAAAACTGCGGTTACAAGATTCGTCTGTGACCAATTACAACGTAAGGGTGAAGCGATAGGTAGATTCGTTCATCCAGTATTGGTTAATTGTAGGCAAATTGATACTCAGTATCGAGTATTATCACACTTGGGTAATGCTCTATTAGAGGAACATGAAATGGATGACATACCATTTACGGGTTGGCCAACAGACAGAGTATTCTCTGAATTGGTCAAGCGTATGAATCAAAGAGGTGGAGTTTATGTTTTGGTTCTTGATGAAATAGACCATCTAGTCAAAAAGGCAGGGGATGACCTTCTTTACAATTTGACTAACCTTAATGCCGAATTAAAAAACGCACGTGCTTGTGTAATTGGAATTTCTAATGATCTCAAATTTACAGACTTCCTAGACCCACGAGTCAGAAGTCGTCTCGGACAACAGGACATTGTGTTCAATCCATACAATGCTGAGCAGTTACAGGACATCTTACGTTCCCGCGCTAAGATTGGAATCAGTAAAGGTGCAATTGGCCCAGGGGTTATCGAGCTGTGTGCGGCCCTTGCTGCACAAGAGCATGGAGATGCAAGATGTGCTCTCGACCTGCTTAGAGTTTCCACAGAAAAGGCAGAGCAAGATGGAGTTAAAGTTGTTGAACAAAACCATGTTCGTATTGCACAGGCACAAATTGAATCAGATCAAGTTACTCCTGTGATTAGAACGCTTCCAACTCAGCAAAAGTTAGTACTTGCATCGGTACTAATCAACGAGAAAAATGGACTCCGGAATATCCAAACCGGTGAAGTTTACAATATCTACAAACAGTCTTGTGCACACAGTGGCCAGCAATTCCTAACCGCTAGGCGCGTGTCTGGAATAATATCGAATTTAGATATGCTCGGATTGATTACTGCAAAAACAATTTCCAGAGGGAGATATGGCCGTAGTAAAGAGATTAATTCATGCATTCCAACCAATATTGACCCCTGTGAGATTATGGCAAAAGCAGAGCCAATATTGACTGAAGTATTCTCTGCAAAATATCGACATCAGAGCCAACTCTGAGTTGTTAAAGCCCCTACGGGGCTATGCCAAGACTCTTAACCGCGTCTAAGTTGGACCGGCCCATGAGCAATGACAGTGAGACTGCTGGGGACGATTTGTTGTCAATTCTGACAATGCCTTCGAGAACTCTTGCAAACTGGTATTTCTGGTTAGGGTGTCTTGGATTAATGCTAGCAATCCTAAACCTTGTAGGGCAAATTCATCCAAGCTATCATGTCTCTTGGGGTGGCCTCCTAACATTCGAAACTTGGAATGCTACATTTGGCGACAAAGATACCGCTGCTACTTTTGTTCTCGGTGATGCGATATTCATGCTTGGTTGCTTGTTCTTTGTTGGAACTGGCGCTCGCTCCCTTGCTGGCGATGATGGCATTGACAACTGGATAAAGTCAATGGTCAAAAGCGAGTGGTACCTTGATTTGATTGAACCAAAGGAGGGTGGATGGTCACTAATTCTGGGGACTTGGTCTATGCTTGTAAGTATTGTATTCTACTTCTATTGGGGAATCATTCACATGGCTTGGATTGACCCAGGTGTATATTCAATCGCAATCTCAGTTATGGCTGTAGGATTAGTTCTACGTATGCTATCGACTATTGAAAACGAAGAGTAATCAGTGTCCATTTCGACGTAATAATGCGTCTAGATACCCAAGTAAGATGCCTTGCCATAGTGCTATTGACCAGGCAATCAGTATGAATATTCCTTTGGGCCTTCGCTTTGGAAGGTGACTCCGTAAATAGGCCGATAGCCAAAACAGAGGTAAAATACAGATCAGTATCACCTCTTTTGTTAGCGCTAAGTAAAAGGATTCTAAGTCTAAGTTCTCAAAATTCAATAAATTGTGGACATATAATGCAATTCCAAATGAACCTAATGCAACAAGCGGTATCATCCAAAGTACAATCCATGAAGAACCAATGAAATCGTGTTTCACTCCTTTGTAGCGACGGTGAATTCTCACGTGAGCTCTTGCATCTCTCTTGCGTTTTTGTAAAAACCTTCGAAGCCCAGTTTCCGGTATGTGATTGACTACTGCGTTTGGAGTATAGACAATCGTGCCACCATCTTGGACTAATTTGAGAGAAACCTCCATGTCTTCAGCATGATACCAAGATGGGTCAAATCCTCCTAGTGAAAGTAATACTTCACGTTTGAACATAGAACAGGGACCATTCGCTAGTTTGGTTCTACGAGGTCTTGAGCGGTACTTAGATTCAATTTCTATTGACCTAATTCGTGAAATGACATCGTCTGCTTGTCCAAAAATTGTTCGACCAGTGACTGCAACAACTTGCTCACCACTTTGTGACGGCGCCGCTTCAAGCATACGTTCAATCCAATCCTTTTCGGGACGAACATCAATATCAGTAATTGCAAACCATTCACCCTTTGCAGATTCTAAAGCGGCCATACGGCCGGCGGATAAGCCAATAGGATCTTGAGTTATTGCCGTGACTAATTCGTGGCTTGCCCATTCATTCACTTTGTCTGTACTACCGTCTGTAGAACCGTCGTCTACTAGAATTATCTCTAATGGGCTGTGGCTCTGACTAACGAGAGATTCCATACACCCATCTATCCAATCCAAACCATTTCTAACACAGACTGCAACTGATACAAGTGTCAATTTACCACCTCGAAGCGCGATAATATTCTACGACAGTGCTCTTTCGCATCGAATTCCGTGATTCTCAAAACAACACCTTTGCCAGGTTGTCCATAAATGACATTGGTTCCAAGTGGAGCGAGCAGATGGATAATGATTGGAGCAAGATCTTCTTCTCCTTCAACCTCGATACAAGTTGTTTGGTCATTATGCAAAGCGGCGTCGATTGAATCTATCAATGATGGAGTGATTTTTCCGGCTGGATTAATTGAATTAATCAGTACATCAAAAGGAGATAAATCGACTTTATCTTCTAATTCGGTTCGCTTGGTCATCCCATCTACAAGTGCAATATCAGGTACTATGTCCATATCAAGCAGAGTTGCAACGCTAACATCTCCAACCGCAATTAACGACCCCGGAGCAATATGCTCCATGGCAGCAGACATCGCTACTTCGGGGACATCCTCTGGTCCAAGAAATAATTCACCTGCAGGCTCTTTTAATTCAGCATCAAGTTGTGGTTGGAATTGGTATGTTTTTGCCCTCTCATCATTGTTTAACCACAGTTTGCCTTCACGATTGATCAACCCTGCGCGTATCCGAGAGCTCGAAATAATCCCTCCACCATCATCCATACAGTAAGGTGCTTCAATGATTTCAAGTGGTAATAATCCATTACCCAACCTCTTTTCATTTATTGATTGGCAATTTCCTAAAGTCTCTGGCGTGCAGATGATACTATCACAATCTTTGCGAAATGGAGCCGGCCCATCTGCATCTGTTAATTCATGAGTAGTAATCCGTTCATCAGCCCATACGAGTATTGCTTCTCTGCGGTCCTCAAATGGTTGTATGAACGGTGATTTCGCTTCTGACATGGCATCATTGGTAATCCAAACTTCAACCAATTCTGCAACATCTAATGCTGTATTGAGTAGTGCCTGGTGACCGGCATGAAATCTATCGAAGGTTCCGCCAACTAAGCAGCGTTCCAACTTCGCCATGCAATCGACTGGATTTGGATGGCTATTCAATGAATCGCAAAGAAAGCTGTGCCCCGACCCGTAACAGCCCCTGTCACTGTCTCCTCGGAGGCTTGACCCAGGGTCAGGGCTTATCTGTGCAGCCGGTTGGTTGTCTCACTCTCACTCTCTCGTCCAGCGAGGACCCATTACCGACCACATTGTCCATCGGTTTGCATCAGAGGTCATTCTCCGAGGAGTCACCCTGGTCTTCGTCGATGGCACGTGACCACATCATTGGTATCGCAGTTCATCGGGCTTGCGCCCTCCGTGCGATGTTGCATGTGCGGTCAAGTCGTTGCGAGCGCTACTCATTGTTGAAAGCGCCGGTGTAATGCAAGATGTATATCTGGGTCATCCGCATTCTCAATAGGTACCATTGGCACATGCTTTTGGAATAACCATCCTGCGAGCGGATGTGTGCGACCAAGCGCAGGTGGCTTCCCTTGTTCAGCTGCAAGAATCCCATCGAGCACATCTAAGAGTGAAGTTTTCCCAATTCCATCTGGCATGTGGTGAACAAGTGTTACATCTTCCGAAGAAATATTTTGTTGGTACAGAATTGCTGGCCAAGGTAGATTAAGCATTGATAACGCATTTCTACCCATGGTTGATGCGAGACAGGTGGTCAACCAAGATGCTGACTTTTCAATCCAAAGGGAATAATGTACATCCTCCATTATCGCCAAGATATCTTCTCTATTCAATTTTTTATCTTCAAGAAGTAATGAATGGAAGGGACAGGCAGTTACCAAAAGCGAGATGTTGTGGTTATTCCAATTCTTACGCAACACTTCGCCGAGCCTCAATGGCTGAGATAGCCACGCCTCATTGACATCGATAGTTTCCTCGAACCATTCCTGGCTGAGTAAAATCACAGTAGCAATTGCAGGATGGGATTTATCTGAAGAAATGATGTTGAGTGGATTATCTCTGATTCTATCAATCAATATTGAAAGAGCCTCATCTTCAACTAATGCCAAATCGCAAAGTTCCTCTTCATCAAAGGTTGTCAGATCCGCCAGATTTGCCCATTTGGGGCTCAAACTACCTCCAATCCGTCTCCATCTTGCCGCATGTTCGCTTACCGGCGTAGCAATCCAAGAGGCTAGTGGGTAGTTTTTTTCATGGCGGTCAGCCCATGCACTATCTCCATGTTTCAATCTAGTCGCTTGCCAAATGGCCCCTAATTCACTATTGGCATCATCTACTTTTGACATATCACCACGTTCTAATTGAAGTGGTGATTTAGGAGCGGCCCAATCATTGGGAATCGGAATTTCAGAACTTACACTAATTGGTAGATGCAAGCGCCCTGGCATTTCCAAATCGAATTTCCCTTTACCTTCAAGCGACGTAAGGACAAATGGTAAGCCGGTTTCAGCAGACTCGCAAATAATTATTCTACAACGACTATCACTGGTAAATTGTTTGATTAATATTTCATTCAGTGGCCATCTACAATCGAAAACTATTGGTTTTTCACTAATATCTAACGCAAACCGTAGAACGGATTCACCACCAATTCGCGATATGAATCTGGTGTCGATAAAATCATCTAAAGAATTCGTCCATTTCCGACCAGGAAAATCATTCAGTACCCTCCGAGTAAGTGCATTAGATGCTGAAGATTTGATGTCAGCAAGTAATCTAGTATAGCGTTCAATTATTGATTTCTTACCAAGTCTTGGATGAATAATTTCTAACCAGTGCCTAAGGATTTCTTTTGGCAATGGCGTTAGTGGTTTGGACAATAGATCCCCATCAATAATAGTCAATGCATTATTCGAAGCCGTATTAGCAATCTGTGAACGATCAATCCTCCGTCCTAATCTAGCGTGTATTCCCCCTCTTGGGCGAACTTGTGGACCAGAGTTTCCAGCCCTTCCTATTGCCGCATCTCCATCCCGTAAAACTTGAGGTAGCACTGGCCAATGCCCATCTGGCAAAGAAGTGAACCAACTTCCGACCCCTAGTGGCCAAGGAATCGAATCTTCTAGTATTCGTGCTCGAACAATCCCCATCACTTTCGGACGCTCCATCCAAGCTGTAAGCGTCATAGGGCTTGTTTCGGTTGGAGCTTCTGCTCTACGTTGGGTTTCAAGGTCCCACCAGATTGGCCCATCGCCTCTTTGTACAGCCCAACGCCAAGACATAGAGTCCCCCCTATTTCCAGTGGAGTTTTCAATTACTCCACTTTCTTCATCCATCGGCCTTTCGGGTAAGCCAAGTAACGGTCCAGCTGGTTGAGATGCGTAACCAAGTAGTAGCATTGAGCCATCTCTGGCAAGCACAATTCCTGCCGCCCCGGGTGGAGGTGGCCAGTATACCAATTCAGTTAATCTAGCGAGACCATCTGATTCGAATCGTGATAGCCCCTGTGATGTTAATCTATATCTGGAGCCTCTAATATTGTGATCATCGCGTACGACGTCTCCCGAATTACGCAATTGTTTCAATGCTGCTGAAGCGTGAGGTATCCTCAGGCCAAGCGCATTAGATACCTCGGTTACAGTTCCACCTCCATCAGCCAACCAATCGAGGATTCTGCGTTGGTATGTGGACCGTATTCGATTACGCACCATTGTCACCAATTCGCTCCAATCTCACTGGACATATCAAAATTACTGCTTACTTTAGATTAATTTGTTACATTTAATTACATATTTCCACTGGAGAATGAATTTATTAAACTCGGTTTAACAAAGAAACCGCTATTTGTGCGTTATTTCGAGTTAGTTAATGTAACTTGGAAGGCTTTGTCGGGATAATGATTATATGGGCTGCTTCGCTCCTCAGGTTTAACGGCCCACCCGACACACAGGAAACGGCCGAATGACTAGGAGGAAAAGCCAATGAAGACAGTACGCATTAGAGAAAAAATCAAGAAATTCCTTGGTGACCGCCCACGAAATACAGCCGAGATTCTTGAACACATCAACGGTACAATGAGACATGGCACAACTAGCCAGCAACTTGGTAATGTTCTTTCTAAGGACAAGGACATCGTAAAGGTTGGATACATCAAGCGCTCTGGAATCCTTTCTGGCGGATATGACATCTGCGAATGGGCTACACGCACATGGGTTTCCGATAACTGCCCTGGATGGGAAGAGGGTCAACCAATTCTAATCGATTCTGATGGCAATGTCCAGACAAACGATCTAATCAGGCGTAACTGATTAATCAAAATGAAAATTACAATCGCCAGTGATACTGGCATTTGTATGTTTTGTGGCGGCTTAGTCGTAGCTAGTATCTGTTCGTCTTGCGGCATGGTTCAATGATTATTGTCCATTGAATATTGCAAGCGCTTCTTCTAAACTAGCGTCATCACAGATTACTGCCTTACATGCAGCAGTCATTCTAACGGCTTCCTCAGTAGTCTTTTGATGAATATTTCTCCCAGTGGCTGCTCCTTGACATCCTGAAATTTGCATCTGGTCGACAAGTCGTCCCAAGAATTCTTCCGGCGGTAGTGAACCTCCGCCTGAACAAATAATACCACAACGTCCAGCAGCTTCAGCAGCGATTCCAAGACTTTGCGGTTGTGTCATCCCCTCGAATGCACGCGGATAATTTACTTTAGCGAAATCTGCACCAAGACAACCAGCAACACCAGCTGCGCCAGCGATAAGTTGAGGGTCTTTTTCATCCGTGACTGCTTTACCACGAGGGTACATCCATACAACTGAAATCATTCCCATTTCGTGTGCTTGACGGATGAAAGTTGCTGCCTCTGTAAGCATATCATGCTCGTATTCAGAACCGATGTAAACAGTATAACCAATCCCAACCACATTAATTCCATTATGAAGTAGTGCTGCCACATCATCTAAGTCCCAAAGTGCTTGAGAAACTGGATCACGTTGTTCTGTCCCAACCATGTGAGATTTAGAGTTGAGTTTTACGAGGTAAGGAAGGTCTGGATAATCTCTTGCATATTGCGAGATTAGTCCAAGTTGTCCTGCTAGAACGCCTATGGTTCCGTCCGCATGTGCCTTCGCCCCAATTTCGAACAAGTGTTCTGGATTGTTTGACGACAGGGGAATCTTTTTTCCACCATCGTAGAAGTCATCGTTTAGATGCTCAATTTTTTGGTCACAAGCAAATAAATTCATCTTACCTGTGCCACAAGTTGCTGCATCCATATTATCGATAAAAGTCTCGATGAGCTCGTCTGGAACATCAGCAGGGACATGGTACTTGGTCGCCATCAAACTTGGCGACCTTGCTTTAGGACTTCAAAACATCGTTCCGAATTAGAATATAATTTTCCCGGAATTTGTTTTTATCTTCGGACTATAATTTACAGAAAACACAGTTTAGTGTGCTTGAAAACTACTGCACAAATGCAGTGCAATGGCTAATATTCACTTGCCTTCGAAGCTAGGAACTCTTCGCTCAACGTATGCTGCGATTCCTTCCTTTGCATCACTGCTTCCGAATAGAGCAGCCTGAAGTTCACGCTCAAGTGCCAGATGGTACTCGAATGGAATCTCAGGTCCAGTCTGGCAAGAACGCTTGATGTTTCCAACAGCCTTTGTTGCCTTGTTAGGTAGAGTAAATTGGCTAGCCCAATCGAGGACATCTCGACGGAACTCGTCAGCGTCTCCTTCCCAAATGTGGTTGATTAGATTGCAATCTTTTGCATCTTCGAAGGACATTAGTTCTCCAGTAACCATCATCTCTAGAGCCTTAGCCTTACCAATCAGGCGAGTTAGGCGAGCGGTTCCACCAGTTCCTGCTAGAACACCAAGGTTGATCTCAGGTAGTCCAATCTTTCCTGCATTCTTGCGAGCGATTCTGATATCTGCAGCCATTGCGATTTCAAGTCCGCCACCAACAGCGTGTCCGTTCATTGCACAAATTACCAACTTAGATGTCTGTTCGAAACGAGATAGTGTCTCGTTTGCGTGAAGACAGAAATTGTACTTGAAACCAGGAGTTACACTGTTAAGCATCTGGATTGAAGCGCCTGCTGAGAAGAACTTAGCGCCGTTTCCAGTGATTACAATCACAGTGACATCATCATCAAAACGTGCTTTGATAATTGCAGTATCAATGTCACACATCATACCGTGTGTGTATGTGTTAGGACCCATTGCATCTCCTTCAAGGGGAGCTCCTGCTGAGTCGGATGCTAGTTCGATAACTGCGATACCGTTGTCTGTGGTACCATAGTTTACTAGACGGTTTGGCATTGGTTCAAGTTTGAGTCCGTATAGGTCGCTCATGTAGTCTGCCAAAAGGGTCGGCTTAATGAGTCAATCGCTAGTTTCACTGAACGAGGTATTTCCGCCCGAGCGCCTAACTTCATTCCATCTTTCACCAACCATCTGGGCGTTTTCTGATTGTTTCCAAACATCCCTCTTCTTTGCTTTCCTAAATGGCATACGGCGCACTCCTCTTCCCATCGCTTTCGAATCTAGCTTGAGCATAAATGGGCTGACTATGTAATACAGCATTGTTTTGTACCATTTTGGTCTGAACAATTTGCCAATCCAAATTAATCCGTCACCCTTCTTCGATTGGCTCTTCACCCACGAATTACACATGAATTTGAACATCCGATTCCCTACCCGGTTCATCAAGAAGCGATTACTAACCGAGGTTCGAACATATGGCATCAGTTGCTTTCTAACTTCTTTTTCGTAATTGCACTTTCCAAGAATATCTTGTGCTGCTAAATGACCAGACCATACCGCCATACGCATTCCAAAGCCCCACATGAAATCCTGTAAACCCCCGGATTCGCCAACATAGTATCTCCCGTCTTGGAAATAATTTTTGTTAATAGTAAAATCACCCTTGCCGCCGACTCTCTTTACAGGTTTCATATCAATATCAGGATAATGTTCTTGGTACCACGCTATTGTCTCATTAAGGAATCTTTCGCTACCTTTCTGCTTACGCCACAAACAGGTACAAATTAGGCCAACGCCATCGATGATAATCATATACGAATAAGCACCAGGTGCTAATTTATCATTCAGTTGGAATGCGATATGGTTTGGATGACGTGTATGGAATATCTCCCCATACGCAACAGCACTGGTTCCCTTAGGCCCACAAGCAATGATTTGGCAATCCGCTTCCTTGACCTTGCTCTTGTAGTGCAAATTGGCACCAGCAGCAATAGCCATCCGTTTGAATCCTTGATCGATAGTATGTTCCGAAGTACCCCTTTCTACTATCCTGTATGCAATACTAGGAGTCTGTGTCTTGGTGATTTCATCATCTGGATGAATTAAGTCCACTACACTAAACTCGGTCGCTTTGAATTCACTTGGATCATATCCCCATGAACGTAGTTGGTCGAAAAAGTCATCATCCATTGACCAATTCTCAAGTGCCTGAAAATCACCATCGAAGCGTTGTCCTGAATCAGCTCTTACATCGTGGACATGAACCTCGATTCCTGCTTTTGCAAGCGTGGTTGCTGCTGCTAAACCAGAAAGGCCAGCGCCCATGATGTGGATTGGGCCGGCGTCCGCCATGATAATCTCATGGACAAGGATGGTTTCAAGGATGCGGCTGTGCTGGGTTACAACATGCAGGGGAAAGTGTTCGTACAAGAAGCCCCTGAGAGTCTGGATGTGGACCCATTACGCAACCAACTAGATACTGAAGGATGTGGCGCAATTGTTTCATTTATCGGCATAACTAGGGGGCACGATGGAGGCGAAGAAGTACTTCGTCTCGAGTTTGATTCTTGGCAAGAAAAATTGTCCAAAACTTTGAATGATTTAGGTCTGCAAGCAATAGAACGATTCTCTCTACATTCAGTTGCTATGGCTCACAGAACCGGCTCAGTAGGCCCTGGAGAAAATATTGTGGCAATACATGTTGCTAGTCCTCACCGCAAGGAAGCATTCGAAGGGTGCTCATGGTTAATCGATGAACTGAAACGACAAGCCCCCCTGTGGAAAAAAGAAGTCAAGCCGAGTGGGGCATCATGGAAGGCAGGATTGGGGTGAATATATGGAAAAAAGTATCCAAGCAGTAGTCGACATTGGTGGAAAGCCAGTAGTGCACAGAAGAGCCATTGCTACTGGTCTAGTACACCTTTCATCATCTTCTAAAGATGCAATTAAATCTGGCCAAGTGAAGAAAGGAGATGTTCTAGAAGCATCTACTATTGCTGCCATTCAGGCTGTGAAAGATACACCTAGAATCATTCCTCATTGCCACCCTATACCTCTTGAAGGATGTAAAGTAGATTGGGCTTGGGAAGATTCCGCCCTGCGCTGTACTGTAGAAGTTAGTGCTCACTATCGAACAGGTATTGAAATGGAGGCACTCACAGGTGTTGCTGCAGGCCTACTATGCGCTCTTGACATGGTTAAATCGTTCGAGAAAAATGATCAAGGACAATACCCTGAAACTCGAATTTCAGACATAGTTGTCCTTGAGAAACACAAAGCGGAATGACCCGCTTCATTGATGGAGGGGACGCGTATCGCACACAACATGGCACGTACTGCAGACCTTGCACATCACTTCCTAGAAGCTGTTGATCAAGCAGCAATAGCGAGCGCTGAGTGGCGTGGTTTAGGCGACAAGAATGCTGCTGATGCTGCTGCAGTAGAGGCAATGAGAAGAACATTCGACAAAGTTCCTTTCGATGGCAGGGTTGCAATTGGTGAAGGTGAAAGAGATGAAGCCCCGATGTTATTCATCGGTGAAGAACTTGGTAACCAAGTTGGCATGGAAGGTGCATTACAAATCGATATTGCTGTAGATCCATTGGAATGCACAAATAACTGTGCAGATAATTCTCCTAATTCAATCGCAGTACTTGCCGCAGCACCTCGTGGAACATTACTTCATGCACCGGATTGTTACATGGATAAAATTGCAGCAGGGCCCGAACTTGCAGGTCATGTCAGCCTGGATGGAGGAGTTACTTACAATCTCGAACAGGCGGCATATGTATTGGATAAACCAATCTCTGAAGTCAAAGTTGTCGCACTTGATAGAGAGCGCCATGCAGAATTATTCAAAGAAATAAGAGAGGCTGGTGCACAACTGGACCTAATGGGTGACGGGGATGTATCTGCAGCGATTTGGGCCGCTCGACCTGATGGACCTTACGATATGCTACTCGGAATCGGGGCAGCGCCTGAAGGAGTAATCACCGCTACCGCATTGCGTGGAATCGGTGGCGTCTTTGAAGGAAGGCTCGTTTTCCGCTCCGAAGAAGAAGAAAAGAGAGCAGAAAAAATGGTAGATGATGATTTGACCAGACTGTGGGATGCTACAGACCTTTGCCGTTCAGACGATGCAATATTTGCTGCATCCGGTGTTTGTGATGGATACCTACCTGGTGTTATCGTCGGTAAAGATAGCGTCCAAACTTTTGCTGAACTCATAGATGTTCGAACCGGTGAAGTCACTCGCCACGATCGTACCCACGTATTGTGATATCATGGTAAACCAACTGCGCATCGAGGTTCGACTGCCGGAAGGGCATTGGTCCGGAGATGTTTCTCGCAGTAGACCTGAAGCAGTATTACGCATTGAAGAGACAATGCCACTAGGAAGAGGGAGAGGTACTGCAAGGATTTCTTCATCCACCGACCTAATCACTGAATTAGAAACACATGCAGGTGTGGATGAAGTTCGAGAATTAGGTGCTAACCGATATGAAGTTGATATCGCACCAGGTGGTGGAGGATACATCAAACCTATCCGTGAGGTTGGAGTTATACCTCAATCGCCTTTTGAAGTCCGAGATGGTTGGGTTGACTGGTTGATTGAATGCGCTGCTGATAAAAGTAGAGAACTAGTTCAATTGCTTAGAGATGATGAAATCCCTTACCGGGTGATTTCAACACGCTCAACAGGAACACGAATGTTAACTTCAAGACAAAGAGTGGTATTTGATTCTGCAATGAATGAAGGATATTGGGACTCACCACGAAGAATTACACTTAGCGCTCTAGCTGAATTGCTAAATGTTAGCAAATCTACACTATCCGTTCAACTTCATAAGATAGAGGGAGTTGTACTAAATTCGTTCGCAGATGATGTTCGCCGCAACTCTCCCTGAACAGGTTCGCACGAACATGTTCGCAAATTGATGAATAGTAGGTACCCTCTCCCCGTACCATGGCAGAACTACCGAAAACATGGGAAGAGTGGGTTGCAAACTTTGCAGATTGGCAAGACCGTGTTGGTTACGACCGTGAATGGCTTGGTGATTTTGATCTTTCAATTCTGTTCGATTGGGACCGTGCTGGAGATGTAATTGAATTTGGAGATTACGCTGGCCGTACCAAATGGGAAAGAGCGCTTCAGGTTCCTCATCAAAATATCCGTGATGCCCTGATTTCAATGATTACTGTTCAAGGTGATACTGAATTCGCATCTGTCGAGCAACAGCGCCATCTTTTAGCAACTGCACCTACTGATTATGACCGTTATGCAGCGGCACGTATTATGGCTGAAGAACAGCGACATGGTTGGCAAATGGCTTATCTCTTGATGACATTTTTCGGACAGCAGGGACGCCGTGAAGCTCAAAAGTTATTGGAAAGGAATGCGCAAGATGGAGACCGCCTGCTAGGTGCATTCAATCGTCCAATGCCACATTGGCTAGACTTTTTCTGCTACACAATGTTCGTTGACCGTGATGGTAAATTCCAGTTGGGAATGCTTTCTACATCTGCATTCAAGCCACTCGCAGCATCTATGGGACCAATGCTCAAAGAAGAGTCATTCCACTTAGGAACTGGTTCTAATGGTCTAAGGCGTATTATCAAGGCCGGAGTAATTCCTCTAGATATGTTGCAACGTTACATGAACAAGTGGGTTGCAACCGCACATGATTTATTCGGAACTGATTCTTCCACATCCGCTCACTGGGCGTATGTTTGGGGAGTAAAAGGGCGCTGGGATGAGAGAAAGAAACTCGAAGGCGATATTGATGTCGATAAAGAAGTTCTCAACGAAGAGAGCCGTGGACATTACCATGATGAAATCGCAAAGGAAGTTGAGAAACTAAATGGATACCTCCCCGAAGGTTGCGAAGTTCCATTATTTGTACCACATGAGAATTTCCATCGTGAGATTGGAGAGTTTGGTGGTAAGAACTGTTACACCGATGGTCGTTTATTCGAAGGTACTGACGAAGAATACGCCGCCTATCTACAGACTATACTTCCTACCGCTGAAGATGAAGAGGCTCTGAAAGAGATGTTCAAGCAACAATGGGTCGAAGATAAGCCATTGACACCACGTCAACTTGCAAGCGGTATCGGCGCAACTGCCTGAAGGTGATTTGATGATCCCCGTCTCGCTCTACGGAGCCGATGAAATAGAACTTGATCGCTTTTATTCAGTATTACCACAATTGGTAAGCGATGCTTACGAAGATAGACCATACCAGGAATCACTGTTTGCAATAACTGGTGAAGATATCATCAAGCATATCGAAATTGCAGATAGTTGGGCTAAACAAACTCCATTTGTATGGCCGGAAGATGTCGTAATGGAAGTCGGCATGGCAATTCAAACCATCAAATATCCAGATGTTGGATTACTAGAACATCTCCTGACATTGGAAAATATGGATTGTTGTAGAATCTCGAATTGGATGCACTTTGAAACTAATGTTTATCCAATTTATACTAAAGAAGCATGTGCTGGTCTTGATAAAATGGGTCTTAGTACACCATTTTTACCAAATGATATCGCATCATATGGCTTGTATGTACAGCGACTTGAAGGATTGAAAGTACACGCACCAGCCGAAGGTATGCCCGAAATTGGTCTCCCAAGAGCCAGAATTCTGCAATTAGGCTTGGAGCGATTTGAATGAAGAATGCAACGACCCATGTGAAATTGCTAGCAGTAGCAATCATATGGGGAGTTAGTTGGGTTGCGGGAAGAGTTGTTGTACAAGATTTTCCTCCTTTCACTGCAGGTTGGGCTCGCTATGTTATGGCAGTAACTTGTTTCTTGATTTTTCTTAAATTATCTAAACAATGGATTACTCCAACTAAAGATCAATGGAAAACTATCATTGTAATAGGATTTCTTTCAACCTTCCTCTATCAAGCGTTTTTCATGTTTGGAATGAAGTGGACTGCGGCTGGAGATGCTTCACTAATGATTACTTTTAATCCATTATTTACTGCAATTCTTGCTGTTCCATTCCTAGGCGAAAAGTTTGACAAACGGCTTGCATCGGGCCTATTCTTGGCAGTATGTGGCGTAGGCGTATTAGCTTGGTATTCTCCAAATGTCGAAATTCCAGTTAAGGACCGATTGCTGGGTGATACCCTGATTGGCCTTGCAGCATTATCTTGGGCTTTTACTTCAATCTTGATGAAGAAGGCTATGACTGGCGATGATGCTCTTTCTCCCTTACACCTAACAGTATGGGCAAGTACAGTTGGGTTACTGATACAAACTCCTGCTATGATTTGGGAATCTACACAATTTGGATTCCCTACTGATGCATCGATGGAATCATGGCTATGGGTTGGATTTTTAGCCATATTATCTACGGTTCTGAGTTACGTCTGGTTTGCAGATGGTATCAAAATAATTGGTGCAAGCAGGTCTGCGTTATACGTCTACCTTGTTCCAATCTTTGGAATTCTAAGTGGATGGTTACTATTAGATGAGAAACTAGGTTATTCATTGGCGGTATCATTCTTACTCATCGTTGGTGGAGTCTATGTGGCTCAATCCAAGGAATCGTCATGAACCTAATTCCCCTAGGACTAGAACATGGGAATCAATACTGTTGCAGTTATTGGAGCCGGTACAATGGGCGCTGGCATTGCACAAGTGTGCGCCCAAGCCGGTTGGAAAACTAATTTGTTTGATGCATTTCCTGAAGGTTTAGAGCGTGGCATGAATACAATCGATGCATTTTGGGATAAAGGAATTGCACGTGGTAAAACCACGCCTGAGCAGAAAGTCGAATGGGCAGCTAATCTTCATGCAGTATCCGATATGGCTGATGCTGTTGGCGATGTAGACCTAGTGATTGAGGCTGTTCCAGAAATTCCCGAACTGAAGCACAAAATCTTTGCAGAACTTGGAGCCATGACAAGAGAGGATTGTATCCTTGGAACAAATACTTCATCCCTTTCTATTGCCGATATTGCAGCAGCATCTGGTAAAGCAGACAAGGTAATAGGTATGCATTTTTTCAACCCTGTACCAATTATGAAACTCCTTGAATTAGTCAAACATGATTCGTGCTCCGATGGAACCATTGCTGTGGCTGAAGCCGCAGGAAAGGCAATGGGTAAGACAACTATTTTGGTCAAAGATATCCCCGGGTTTGCAACCTCAAGGCTTGGCGTAGTCCTAGGAAACGAAGCAATACGTATGCTTGCTGACGGAGTTGCTAGCGCAAAAGATATCGATACTGCGATGGTATTGGGATACAAGCACCCAATGGGCCCACTTGCACTAACCGATCTAGTGGGACTAGATGTTCGTAGAGATATCCTACTAAACCTCAAGAAATCATTCAATGATGATTCCTACACACCTCATCCCCTTCTCGAGAAGTTGGTCGCTGAAGGCCGCCTAGGTAAGAAATCAGGCAAGGGCATCTATGACTGGTCATCTGGTTCTGCTGAAGAAACTGAATTGCCTTGAACTGATTGCATTCTGAAACCTTTGACAAGGCATCCGCTGGCCTCAGAACTACAATGGGTCTGGGCCCAAGTAGGAGTCCTAAGCAATAACAGAAATTCAGTTTCTGCGGCTGCTAATCATTGCTGCACCAAGTAGTGCTACAATACCAAGCGCTGCTGTGAATCCAGGTAGGAATCCATCGCCATCTGCTTCCAAATCTCCACCTGTGCCATCACCCATTCCGTTCACTGTTAGAGTTCCAGACTCGGTGTGGTGGCCATCTGTCCAGGTTACATCGAAGGTATAGGTGCCATCATATCCAGTAGGAACCGAAAGTAAGAGGCTTGCTTCAGCTTCAGCAGTAGCAGTATATGTGGAGGTGAGATTCAAATCCGCGTTGGAGATTGTTACTGTCATCTCCTTTCCTTCTGGGTCTATGCACACAACATAAATCTTGTATTCAGCGCCATCCATAAGGTCGATTATGTAATCTCCACTCTCTGGTGCTGTATCGATTCCAGCTCTTGTATCGAATGTGCCATCAGCCATAACTACTGCATATGCATAAGCACACATTGGTAATTTGTTCGTATCCATCTCTTCCCAATCAATAATCGGATTGTTGGTATCATTAGGATCAGGTAGTTCCCCAATATCTGTCTTTTCGAGAATGAAAGTTATTTCCTCGCTCTTATCAGGACAGTCTGCAGAAAACCAAGCATCATTGTATCCATCATATTCGAAGTTTAAGGTTGGAGTACCGCCATCAGCATCTGTGGTTGTAATACTGCTTACACTCCAAGTGTCGCTATTGTGAATCCAAATACCATCTACTTCACAGGTATGATCGAATCCATCGCCATCCGCGTCGTTACAACCATCGCAATCATTATCGACGCCATCAGCTAATCCATCGCCATCCGCGTCTGCAGATTCTGTGAAAGTGAAAGTGTGTGTTGTTGAATCTGCATAGGGAGTAGTCTGAAAAGATACTACCTGGCCCATTACCATGGTAATTTCACTGTCGCCTTCAACTAAGCCTTTAACATCCATCCAAGCATCGACCAGCATTCCAGTTGCGCCATCCAGTTGCATCTCATCAGTCATGTCGAAATCTTCTAATGATTCTTCAGACATCATCATGAGTAAGAGATTGACTTCGTCCTGAGTGACTTCACCATCATCATTACCAAAGAATGAGTCTGCCATCATTGTGTACATTGCAATGCTTTCTGCATCGTCAATAACCATACTTTGAACTAACACAAACTCCATTTTTGAATTAGTCCATTGCTCGAACCAGATATCAATATCCAGTGAAGCAATTTCTATGTCGTCTCCTCCGTCACCGGTGCCGTTAGGCTCATCCGAACCATCGCCACAGTCATCTTCACCATCATCGTACCATGACATTGGGATTGCTTCACCATTGTCGCAAATGAACTTCTCATCATTACCAGTACCATTTGGCTCATCCGAACCATCGCCACAGTCATCTTCACCATCATCGTAGTAATCCAATGGGATCTCTTCACCATTGTCGCAAATGAACATTTCTTCTACTTCTTCGCAATCCGTCTGGTCTCCATAGCAGATCTCTGTTCCATCGCCAATGACATGGTCACCGGCATCTGTCCAAATATCGAGGGACGCCCAATACATTCCGTATGAATAGTTTGTCGGATCAAATTCTACGCCCACATCAATGTAGATACTCCATTGGCTAGAGTTCGATTCAAACTCTGCGATTTGATCGAACTTGGCACTCATTCCATCGTATTGTACAATATGGATTTGGTATTCTAAAGAGGTATTCACAGGTAGGTCATACACGTCAAAGGATAAGTTCATGGTTGCCTCATCATAATTTATGTCCATCCATGGCCAAGTTGATTCTTCTCCAACCCATAAGCAGTAATCCTGCCAATCTAACTTAAATTCATCACCATTTTCAATCAAAGTGGCCATGATTTCAAAGCAATATTCTCCATCTTCATAGCCAGATATATCAACCATATCTCCATTTGTGACATTGAAAAATTCTGTTTCGCCCCCAGTATTTATATCGTAAATCATAGCTGTGATATTTTCACCTTGGTATGCATCATATACATGCCATGTAACCATCATTGTAGCCTCATCAAAACTTATGTCAACCTCAACGTTAGAACAGGTTTCTCCTATGCAAAGAGTTAGATCTTCACCCCAGAAATCATTTTCATTCCAAACTGTAATCTGAACATCGTAATAGCCATCTGAGAGATTAGTGATAACAGATACAGGTTCTGTTGGAATATCGGCTTCTTCAACATAGAATTGTTGAACTCCATCAGTTACATTAGAAAACGAAACGTCATAACTGAAGTTTGTTGTGTTTAGGTTATGTGTTGGAATAATAGTCAATTCTCCTTCTGTTTTATCCCAAGTCCACTCAACCAGCATTCCATCCTCATCTCCACCGGCAGAAGAAATTCCTGCAAAGGTAGTGGTGATTAATGCAAGCGCCATTAGGACGGCAGTTGATGGTCTCAATTTGGATAAAGCGTTACGTTCCATACACACTTGTGATGACCGATTATAGATAAACTGTTAGGCGAACATGTCCCTTTTTGGGCTGGCAAATTACAACACATTAAGAGGAGACCCTCCTACAAGGGACTATGGAAGTTACTCGTGAGTTTATTCGAACATTCACCTTTATTACCGGCCCACTAGTTTTGATCAGTTACGCATACGCTCTTTCTCGCCTAGAGGATTGGGATTCATTGTGGGGCGGAGTTCCAAAAACTTGGATTACATACATCGCTCCATTCATGTTCCTTGCTGCAATTGGATTCTTGATGTACTGGTGGGTTGCATTATTCCAACTTGATGTCGCAGTGTTTGAATCTCTTAGATGGCCGTGGAGTGAATCAGATGGCAATGGAGGCCAGAGATTGTTACTCGCATATGCAATGTTTTTGATTCCTTCAGCGTTATGGATTGACAGCACTATGTTCCATATGTCGAACTCATATTCTTGGACGCCCTACCTCGTAATCGGGATACTGGCATTGGCTTCGATTGGAAATATCATGTTTGGACTCCTTGCATATGGAGCTTGGCAAGACGGGGTTGATGGGGCTGGGATAATGCTACTTGGTTCGATATTCCTTGGTATTCAAGTCATACTCAATGACCTGATTGTTTGGTCTGCTAAGTTCCCTTGGTAATCATAAAGAGAAATAGTCCAAGATAAGTATGAATATTATTGACAATGATAGTATTAGTATCAATGCTCCAGCTCCCAAAACGAACAGTATAGCATCACGGTTCTTACGATACCATTCGTGCTCAGTCATTTCTTCATCCAATTCCTTTAGTTCTTCAATACCTTGCTGAATACGTTCCTCGGGTTTGAGATTGTAAATTGCTTGGGTCACGATTTGCTTAGGATTTGGAATAGATATTTGATCGCCTATTTTCGTAAGGGCTTCAGACAAATCAGCTCCTGTTGGGTCGGTGTCTCTCCAATTAGGTCTGAATTTTGCATAAATTCGAATCAAACCCAACCTAGTAGCCAATGAAATGAACATTATGATTATGAAAGCTAGAGGCATTATTGAAAGTGGGAATAGGATGACAATCCAAGCAACCAGAAGGAAAATCCAAATTAATTCGACAACCAAAGGGCCGTTGTTTGAGGCTTTTTCTGGTTGTGGGCAAGTCCTACGGTCATGCCCTTCCTGTCTACAAATACCGCATTTCCTAGCCACTATAACCACTTTATTTTGAGAAATCAGGTTTCCGTTTGTTCAGGAATGCATCTATTCCTTCTGCGAAGGCAGATGTGGTTCCCGCAGCTTCAATCAATGTTCTCTCATGCTTTAGATGAGTTTCAAAATCATTGACATTTTGAGTTAGTAAGAGATGCTTAGTTGCTTCTTTGGTATGACTGCCCCATTGCGACCAAGTATTAGCAACCTCGACTGCTCTATCAATAAGAGATTCTTGTGAAACTACTTCATCGATAGCACCTTTGGCAAATGCTTCTTCTGCACTCCAAACTTGGTTTTCGAAAAAGAAACGACGGGCTGTTTGTTCACCGACCAGCCGTGGTAATAGCCAGGTGGTTCCACCATCTGGAGAAAGTCCGATACCGGAATATGAAGCGGCCATTTTACCACCCGGGCTTGCTATTCTTGCATCACATGCTAGAGCAAGTCCCAATCCTCCACCGGCAGATGCCCCATTTAGAGCAGCGACAAAAATGGTCTCTGAGGTTCGCATCCTCAAAAGAAGCGGATGTAGTATACCTGTGAGGTATCTAATTAGTTCAACACTATTCCCTTCATCTATCGATTTTTGGAATGCTACAAGATCAGCACCTGCAGAAAAGAATCGCCCCTCACCTGTAATGACAATTGCTTTGCATCCTATATGTTCCAAAATCACGTCCCTAATTTTGGGAAGAAATTCTCTACTGAAGGATTGGGTGGCTGAGCCTCCAGTCAACTGGATTACAGTAACGCCGTCTTTTTGGCTTACATTCATAGAATCACAACTTTACATTGACGTTCTTTACCTTGGTGTAGAAATTGAGGGCATCCTTAGACTGCTCGATTCCAATACCAGATTTCTTCCAACCAGTGAAAGCGGTTTGTGGGAAGGTAATTGGGTATTCGTTTATACTTACCATGCCTGATTCAACATCCCGTGCAAAACGGTGTGCACGAGACAGGTTATTGGTCCAGATGCCATTAAGCAATCCAAATGGTGTGTCATTGGCGAGTGAAAGTGCTTCAGAATCCTCACTGAACTTTGTTACTGCCAATACTGGCCCGAATAATTCTTCTTGGAATAGTAGATTATCACTGGAGACTCCAGTAACAACAGTCGCTTCCATGAATGCACCTTCGCGGTCTATTGCATTTCCACCACATACAACTTCGCCACCTTGCTCTAATCCCTTAGATAGCATACTGAGTACATCGTCACGGTGGGTTGTATGAACCATACTTCCCATTCTAACTCCTTCTTCCATCCCAGGTCCAACTGGCCACTTTGAGATCTCTGCAACTACTGCATCCACCAATTCATCATGAACATCTTCATGAACAATGAGACGGGACCCAGCCCAACACATCTGTCCTGCATTCATGAATATACCAAAGCAGATTGCCTTTGCACAGTGACGTAAATTGGCGTCAGCGAATACAATGTTTGCACCTTTACCACCTAACTCCAAAGTGACTGGCGTAAGGTTCTCACTCGCCTTTGCCATAACTGCTTGACCGGTTGGAACTCCACCAGTAAGAACAACTCCATCTACTCCAGGATGCCCAGCAAGAGCATCACCGATAAGTCCACCAGAGCCTGTGATTACCTGCAAAACATCTGCCGGCAGCCCTACTTCTGCTTCTTGCATTGCCTTGGCCCATGCTAGTAGGGATAGAGGAGTCCAAGATGCTGGCTTAGCAATGACTGTACATCCTGCTGCTAGAGCCGGTGCGATAGAGCGAATTGCGAGTTGTAGTGGGAAGTTCCAAGGAACAATATGTGCAGTAACACCAAGTGGTTGCCTTAGTGTGTAATTCAAACGATTTCCTGGGACTGGTATTGTGCTTCCTTCAATCTTATCGGAGAGTCCAGCGAAGTATTCCAGTGTCCACGCACCATATCTTATCTCACTGAGTGCTTCTCGGAATGTTTTACCATTGTTTGAAGATTCAAGTGCTGCTAAACTCTTAGCGTTAGCATATGTTGCTGCTGCCATCTTTTGTAGGATTCTACCTCGCTGTGCCGGGTCCATTGCAGCCCAATCTTTGGATTCTAATGCAACTCTAGATGCAGAGACACATCGCTCAACATCCCCGATTGTGGCTTTAGGAGTTGTTGAGATTACTTCGCCCGTTGCTGGATTCAATACATCTGCAGTGGCGCCATCTTCAGCATCACACCATTCACCTGCAATCATCATCTGTTCACTCGTCATGGTGCAGGCGAAGAGGAACCGCCTCAAAGCCTCTCCCATTGAGGGTTGTCTTGATTAGCCAGCAGGCATAGCAACCTCTGATGGCGAAGCGCATAGGTATCGCTGGGGCGACCACAACCAAAGTTACTGGCCGCCCTCCAATTCTGCTATTGATTGCTGGTGCAACCGGGGTAGGGAAATCCACTACTGCAGTAAAAATCGCTAATGAGCATTCGTTTGCAAGGCTACTATCTACTGATGCTATCCGTGAGATAATGCGTGTTGTAGATACTACAGAAAATTCATCGCTACACCGCTCATCATTTTCACGTGGTGAATCCGGAGATGCTGTATTAGATTGGCAAGACACATGTAAATCCGTTGAAGCGGGTGTGTTTGCCACAATTGAAAGAGCGAGAAGAGAAGGTATTGATTTAATTTTAGAGGGAGTCCACATAGAGCCGAGTGTACGAATCTTGCGCTCTTGGCAAGATGCAGGCGGCATTGCAATCGGGATTGTCATGCATGTAGAAGATGAAGCACAGCACACCAGCTTTCTGAAACAACGGGAAAGCCATTCATTCAGAAATGCAGACCGTTATATCTCAGCACTACCAAGAATCCGTTCAATTCAAGACTCTTTGAAAGAAAAAGCAAGACTTGCTGACTGGAATACCTTAGATCCAACTCGTACAAAAGATACGATGGAACGTGTCAACCACTGGTTCGACTTGGCTTGGAATGAATGGCGTAAAACTCGCTAATTAGTCATCGAGATCTATTTCAAACGAGATTATTCGAGTCAGCATAGAGTTTCTGTCTGCTGCGCCTAATTCGGCACTGACTGAAACTACACCATCCAATTCAACTACTGTAATATTAAGCAATTTTAATTCGACTCCTCTGAGTTCACCATGGTGCAAAACATCATCGTGTAGGGAATTAATTGACTTGTCAACGCTTTCAAACTCTGAAAGGCCAGCATCATACCACACCTGTGCTCTAGCCTCAGTTAGCGATGGTAAAGTTTCAGCAATATCTCCAGATGCTTGTATTGAATCATCTCCTGCAGTATCATATGGCATTGAAATCCCTGCCATTTTCACACCAAATATTGCCATTGATAATAGTGACATCATCAATACTACTCCTGTCGCTAATAGCATCTGCCCGCGTTCGTCTTTGCTACTATTTCGCATCAGGAGCCACGCTCCCATATGTCGAGACTAATTGTCCAAAGATGGTCATCAACTGCAACCAACCCGTGAGCAGTGACTGTTCGAGAACCAGGGTTTGCAACTTCACCATAAGGCTGAGATGTTCCTGAATCTTTTGCTAACCAACAATTTGTTTCAAGCCCACTTGCAAGATAATTTTGAACCATTTCACATGCATCATCCTCATTTCCAGCGGCCAATAATTCTGCTAATTTTGAATCATAAGTCCCATCTTCTGAAGCTGTTGCCAAGCCCAAATTAATCGCATCTTCACCAGCAAAGTGCATTTCTGCGTCTAGTGAAATACTTGGTTCATCTGGCACATTGATAGTAATCAAAAATGCAGCAGTCATGAAAAACAACCAAAATAAAGTCAGCATCTCTAGGATGTGAACTTGGGCGCTATCATCATTATGCACACTAGCACCTCATGGTGAGAATGTACCTGCTGCTGGTTTTAGTGCAGGCAAAGTAGTGATACCAATCAGATCAGGAGTAAATACAATGAAATTAAAACAGACCATTGCTAATAGAATCATCATTCCAGAGATTTTCATTCCTGTGGTAAATCTACCAGTAGCCATCAAACCAGCCATTAAGCCATTGCCCAATGCTTGCATAGTAACACCATAATAGAAAATTGTCAAGAAAAACAGTGGTTCGATATTACGGATAACCATGTTACCCAACTGTTGCCCTCCACCTGCAGCATCATCGTCACTCGGTTCGGAATTGGAACCTGCAATCGCTGGAATGAAAACCTTAGCAAGAACTACAATAACACCTAGGAAAACACCGTATGAAGTCCAAATAACTGAGATATATGAAGAAATTGTACGTTTACGTTCCCCTTCAAGGAACTTAATTTCACGACTATCATTAGCAGCAGTCACAAGAATATCAGAAATCTTTCCACCGGCTCTATTCGCTTCAGAAATTAGTGAAATCGCACGCATAACTAGAGGTGTTCCGACTCTTACTGCAAACATTTCGATAACATCTCCAAATGCAACACCCCATGATAATTGGTCACTCATTTTTTTGACTTCGTGGTTCAGAGCACCGTATTCACTCGTCGCCAGCGTTTGAACTGCCACTGTCATGGACAGACCTCCCTTCCAATACTCTGCAAGATCTCTGAGGAAATCAGGGAATTTCGCTTCCATACGGTTAGTCTTCTCCGTGACTTTATCCCAATAAAAGGAGGCAGGCCAGAACATAACGAAGAAACCTAGGCCGAAGAAGTTCAGGAAAATAGTTGGACGCAGAGAAAATCCACCTAACTCTACTTCCGGACCAATCCATTGTGATTTGTTGTTCATATTTTCTGGAATTCCATCATAGTAATCCATTTCAAGGGTATAAGATGCATCTTGTACTTCCTCTTCAGAAAAAATCACGACCTGGTACAAGTTTCCTCGCTCCATGTTTTCAATGCGAAGTTCACATTTGTCCCCTTTAGCATGGGTATTGCCGTGATATCTTTGCAACTCCTTACCTTCTGGGTCATTGATAATAAAATCATAATCAGAAGGAACAGCAGTTGTTACTGAACAGGTACCGACCAGTGGTTGGGCAGGCCTAACATCAGAAACGTTCTCATCCATTCCTGGAACATCGAACATCTGGCCGAGGGCTAGGAATTCCACCCAATTGTTTTCTGGTTCCATAATCAATACATCAGGTTCATCCTTCAATATTGAACATGATTCGTTATCAGCAAATGTGGGAATATAGGTTGGATCGTACTTGCAAAACGTGTTGACGAAGAGTGGTTGTCCATTCGCTGCAGTTGTGAAATGCGAATTTGTAATCCAAAAGGTGAAACATGCTAATCCGAAGAAAATACTGACTGCAAGAATCGCATATAATTTAGTGAGAGTCGAATCGTCTTTTGGTAAATCGAGTTTTACTGTTATTTTCTCTTTTTTACGCGCCATCATTTCACCTCCCAATCACATTTTTTGTTCTTCACTTGAGGACCATACGATGAACGCAAATAGTCCATGAATCATTGGTAGTACCACTAGGACAACAAGATACAAAGTGCTCTCTTCCATTTGGGCACCTGCGCCGCTAACCCAGAACATAATGACGAGCATTACAATCAGGAACAGTGGCATAGCAACTGCAACCACAATATATGATTCCGCTAGCATTGCAAGTGATTCTAGGAAGTCATGAAGTCTTGTACGGTTTTCACGCATGTAGTGTTCAGCACGATTCAAAAAGTACAGTTTGAGTGACCCTCCAGCAGTTAATGTTCCAACCATTCCTTGGAAGAACTCAGTCATCCAGGGGGATGCTGCTCGGTCAACAGCCATTTTCATCGCAGTCAGCAAATCAAAACCGAGTAAAGTTACATCTCGATAAATCATTGCTGAATCATAAGCTATCTCGCCATAGATATCTTCATTCAATGCTAAAGAACGGAAAATCTTGTGTGGTGTGGCATTTGCTGCAGCCATTGCAGCGGTATAAGATGCCGCATATGGCAAAAACTTCTCTAGCGTTACACCACGAAGTTTTGCTGCTCTTCCGGCTGCACCTTTGAGATATTTGTATGTCCCAAATGGAACTATAAATCCAAGTAAAACAGGAAGTCCAATGACTCCAAATGCAGGGAATTCCATATATTTGAAATATGGGCACCCGCGACTTTCTAATGTCTCATCAACAAGGTCTGCATTCCAATATTCCCACTCGTAGCAAGCTAATGCTCTAGAAGTATCTGGCCGTGACTCATACCAATCAATTAAGCCGATTTCTGGCAAAAAGATGGCTGTTAGCAAAACTCCACAAATTAAAGTGACTGCAACGGTTGTAACGAATACTTGAGCGAGATAAACTTCTGGCATTATCCCAATGTTTCCTTTTACTAAGTTATCAGAAAGATCTTGGTCGGAACGGGCCTTTTTCTTGAATGCTTTACCAAGAATGCGGTGACAAATTTTCTGCCAAGCAGTTAATTCCATTCATCACCCCTCCTAAATCCAAATTATTTAATCATCGAAGTCCATCTACACGTGCTAAGATTTCGTGTGGCCGGACATAATATTCGGTGATTATTTGACTCACTTGGTCTGCCTTGCGAATGTCATTTAGTACCATCCATTCAAGAATACGTTTCCTAGTACGAAGTTCTCTTCTCATCTCATCTTGACTGTAATTGATCTTGACCATAATCTTCTCTAAGACATATGATTTTCCTGAGAAGATAAAATCATCATTGGCAACATTCCAACGGAACACTTCATTGGTAATTATCTCCATCGAGTTTGGATCGATTCCAACAATTTCAACAATTTGCTTACTTCTTCTAACACGTCGTCCGTTAATACGCGTCTGTATTTGAATTACACATGCTTCAAGTGCAGGTAACAGAACACGAGGAATATCAATCGGTTTGTTCTCAAGACGGTGTACTAGTGAAGGAACCGAATCTGCGTGCACAGTAGAATATGCACAGTGCCCCGTAGCCATTGCCTGGAACAGAACATATGCTTCTGCTCCACGAATTTCACCCACAATAATGTATTCTGGCCGCTCACGCAGGGCAGCCTTTAGCAATTCGAATTCTCCAATTTCTCCTTCATTGGATTCTCCACCAAATCCTTGGCGGGTTAAACCAGGGACCCAGTTAGGTTGTGGAATGTTTACTTCACGGGTAGATTCAATACTGACAATCTTCATCTGCCATGGAATAAAGATACACATTGCATTGAGAGTTGTAGTCTTTCCAGATGCAGTACCTCCTACGAATAGCATTGGAACTTCATTCTGGAATGCAACCCAAAGGTACGCCCCCATCAATGAAGAGAGCGTTCTGAATGCAATGATGTCACAAGGTGAGAACGGGTCGTCCTTGAATCTTCGAATACAGAATGCTGAACCACGGGTCGAAACTTCACGGCCCAATTTCATAACAATTCTCGAACCATCCATTAACGTAGCATCCAGTAACGGGTCTGCAACGGATATGTGCTTACCACAACGCTGTGCCAATTTGATAACATAAGATTCCAATTCATGGTCAGTTTCCCAGACACAGGTCGTCTCTACAGATTCGAATTTTCTGTGATAAGCGAAAATTGGAACTCCGGTTCCGTCAAGAGATACATCTTCCACGTTAGCATCGTTCATCAGAACATCCATCTTTCCATATCCAACTAAATCCCTTCGGAGATAGTAAAATAACTTGGATTTTGATTTCTTATTTACCTTCATTCCGTACGCTTTGATCACTTTATCCATCGCGGTGCGGAGATATGAGATCGGATCCGCATCAATCTCATCGACATTTACTGTTAATGAGCGGATGAAAATATCCAATAACTCATCTCGCCATTCTTGTTCCTTCTTATTCAATGGCGGCTCAATGATTTGATAAATGATGTTCAGTGTCCTTTTATCACGAACAATTCGAGCGAAAGCATGCGGTGGCATTACCGGATACTTGTCAAGTTCATCGTACATTGCTCGTTGTTGGGCACCTTTCTTCTTTTGGCCACCACCACCTTTTCTTGCCATACGTACAACCCCCCTGACACTCAAGACACGGTTCCGCTCGGTTATGACCTTTCGCCATCATGAAGGGCCCTATGGGCCCTCTCAGAGACCCTTTAGCCAAGCGGTCACTGATAGAATCAATTCTTCGAGGTTAGATTCATTGCCAAAAGTATAATCGGCTTCAGAAATTATTGTTTTCAAACCCCAACCGGCTTCCCTAGAATCTCGTTGTTCGAGGTCTGAAAGAGTACCATCTTCTGAACGTGCACGGGAAACTACTCTTTGAAATCGTAATTCTTTCGAAGCTGTAACTGCTACTACGAGAAATTTATCCCCCCAGTGGTTTGCAAAGACTTCTCTCTCTGCAGTACCTCGCAATCCTTCGATTAAAACAATTGAATTTTCAAGAAGTAATTCATCAACTGCCGAAGTTAGGCGTTGTGCCAGCACATCATCCCCATGCTCTGCACGCATTTGTGTTGCGACTTCTCCAAAAATATGCGGCTCCTCTGTGATACCACGGGCTTTCACTTCGGCTCTCACCATATCACCCATAGAGCGAACTGGAATGCCTTGTGAGGCCAAAATTGCTGCGAATTCGCCTTTGCCTGCGGCCGGCATTCCACTGACTGCAATTACTAGCCCCATGGTTGGCTCGGGGTGGTTTCAATTGTTGAACTCTGCCCTTCCCCATTTACGGTCAAGCAGTTTCATCAATAGTAGAGCGGCCCCCACTAAGCCTGCACTTACCCACAGAATTCCTTTGAATCCTGCTGCCATTCTATCATTGTCAAATTCAACCGCTTCGGCATCTAAGCCTTTATCTCCAACTTGGTCGGCCCAATTCTCATAAAACGAAACATCACCTTGCGTGAATGAAAGAAGGAATAATGAAAGCAAGGGAATGACTGTCCCAATCCAAAACCAAGACATGACCTTAGCATCAAAAATTGCCTTATTAGGTGCTAAGCCCATCAAAAATGCGGTCAAGCAAACTATGTAGATGCTGTTTGCAATCATCACCACTAAACCGACTGGTAGCGCTGCCCATTCATCCAATTTCCAGGCCATCAAACAAAGGAAGATTACTGAAATCCAAGTTGTTGCAAGGAAGTACACTGTCACCTTTGCACGAATTAATTGAGGGACTCCCAGTGGTAATCCGTTCATATGTTCGGGAGAGTCCAGAGCCGTTAACCATGAATAAAAATTGAAGCCAAAAAATCCGAGAAATGGCGCATATGAAAGTAAATTGATGGGTATTGGCGCCTCAGCAAAATCAACAAGCCATGCCATCAACAGAAGAACAATTAGTGGCACTGAATACGAAATAATCATTTTCTTGAGTGAACCTGAGCGAATCAGATCCACTGCTTCTTTTGCCACTAAAAGGCGTAGCGTCCCATTACCGAGGAAACCAAGACGATTCCATGCAGGTAGGAAAATTTCTTTCTTTGAAACTACCTTAACTTCGAAATCATCACGGACTAATCTTGATGCGACCCAAGCAAGAAATATCGAAGCCCCGAGAGCAGGTATTGCAATAATTAGGCCATCGGGTTGCTGTGTTGAAAGACCCCACAAAAAGTACTGGCGTGGAAGAATACCTAGTCCAATTGCTGTACCCAAAGCAATTACTGCTATTGGAGTAAATCTTCCAATCCACCCCCCCAATAACCAAAGAGAAGAGGCTATGAATGAGAACGCAAGTCCTTGTGCAAGAGTTACAACCATCGCAATCCAAGTGCGAGGAAGACTGCTAAACTCCAGCGGAGTGTTAACATTAGTAAAACTCTCCAACGCTATACCGATAGCCATTCCTGATATCACAGGCGTGAGGATTAGCATCACGTAATAGGATAAATCTTTCATGAAATATGCAAAATGTGCTGTAGAATTTGTCAAAGGCTGCAGGGCTGGTGATGCTAAAAGATAATTTTTTGTCCCGGTTCTAGCCAAAACTTTCTCGCGTCCAAGGAATGCAAATGACCCCATTCCCAAACTGAACATTAGTAAAGGTAAGTGCAAAGCAAATCGCATTTCTTGCCAGGAAAATGAACTTGAATCAGATAGTGAATCACTTCCTTGTGCTGCACCTTCGCCTACAAGAAATTGTAATCCGATAGTTGCAACCATTGTGACTAAAGCTACAAGCAGAGGGAATAACATGATTCTTCTTTTCTTTGCAAAATCTAAATTTTCTCTAAACTCTTCAATGAACATCACTTTGTATGTTGCAGAGAATGCGTCCCAACCTACAAGGGGCGTGTTAAGGTGCTTACCCCCACTATCAGAGCCGAGAGATTCTGGAGTGGAAGAGTCCGCCACTTCAGACCAATCTCGACTTGTGATTAGTGCTGGCAGAATTATTCCTCCTCACTAGCCTCTTCATCTTCCAATCTTTCGGCCTCTTCAATCGAATGCCCTACCAGTCGGATAAATACATCTTCGAGGGTTTCGTTTTCTGAATTTTTAAGCTCTTTTACGGTTCCTGCTGCTAACACCTTACCATTATTGATAATAGCCATTCTATTGCACATTCTTTCTGCCATTTCAAGAACGTGAGAGCACAAGAAAATAGTACCTCCTCTCGCAACTAAGTCCAGCAGCCATTGCCGACATTTCCTCTGATATATTGGGTCAAGGTTTGCAAATGGTTCATCAAGAAATAATAGTCTCGGTTCATGAATGAAGGCTGAAGCTAACATTACCTTTTGTCGTTGACCCTTTGAGAGATCTTTACACATAGTGTCTCTTTTCTCATCAAGGCCAAACCAATCCATCCAATATTCCACTTTATTGTCTAAGTCTTCTATCCCACGAAGTTTACCTACGAATTGCAAAAACTCACTTGGAGTAAGGTAGGATGGAGGAGATTCTGATTCTGGAACAATACCGATATTGGCTTTGAGTTTTTGTGGGTCCTTAGCAGCATTTATTCCCAATACCTCTACTCCGCCGATACTTGGCCGGAGTTGCCCGGTTAGTAATTTAATGAACGTTGATTTGCCAGCGCCATTTGGCCCAAAAACTCCGAAAAACTCTCCTGAACTAACATCTACATTCAAAGGATGTAAAGCAATGAAATCACCATACCTCTTGCCTAAATCTTTTGCTACTACCAATGACTCTTCACGGGCGGGCATAATACAACGGTGGGCCTCTCAACTTTCAATGTGTGCTTGCAAGGTTGATTTGTCATGACTTCCTCGGGTGGTACATGAGCGAAGTCGTGAACATCGAAGAAATCCCATGTGAAAACGGTGATGGAGTTATCGCTAAAGTTACAATAAACCGCCCCGACAAACTCAATTCTTTGAATCAAGAAGTAGTTGCTGCTCTAAAGAAAATGTGTTCCTGGGCAGAATCTAATGATTCTGTAAGATGTGTGGTGATTTGTGGCGCTGGCCCCAATCTTCCACCTGAAGGAAAGAGAGCAAAACCAAATGCATTTGTTGCAGGTGCAGATATTACCGAATTTATTGGAAAGGGTTCGAAAGAAATTCGTGATATATTTACAGATAATGCTATTGAAGCAATTTGGAATTTATCCAAACCGACCATTGCCATGGTCGATGGTTTCGCTTTAGGTGGCGGATGTGAAGTCGCTTGCTCATGTGATATTAGAATCGCAAGTAGCAGAGCTACATTTGGCACTCCCGAAATCAAATTAGGTCTAATTCCAGGATATGGGGGAACCCAAAGGCTAGCCCATTTAGTGGGTTACGGTAAAGCAATGGAAATGGTCATGACAGGAAATAATGTCGATGCAGATGAAGCATACCGAATCGGAATTGTGAACCAATTAGTATCGCCTGATGAATTAGAAAATGCGACTTTGAAGATTGCTCAAACTATTGCATCTAAATCGATGCATACGCTTAGAGTAGCGAAGAAGACGATTCGTGCTGCTCTAGATAATAGCATCACTGATGGTGTTGCAATTGAGGCTGAAGCGTTTGCAAATCTTTTCGATAGTGAGGATAAAGAAATCGGTGTTCAGGCTTTTATTAATCGTGACACTCCTCAATGGAAACATCGCTGATTAGTCGCTTGACATCTCATCTCGAAGGGCTGCTAATGCACCAGATGCACCCGGTGGCGCCGGCAGAGGAGGTAGACCTAATTCCTCAGGTGAAGGTACACCTTCTGGTAATGACATCTTTTCAGCGCCTGCTACTCTATCGGTTTCAATAACAACATATCCCGAATCAAGAGGGACTCTTAGTTTGAGTATTGTTGAAGGATCGAGACGAACTAGTGTAGCCCCGTAAACGTGCCCCGCTTCTGCTGTATCCGGTTCAATGAGAATATTATGCCCGTGGTTTTCGCTTTGAATTAGCCCAACTAGGTCTTCCCCAGAACTGTGCTCTTCCCACATTTTTGCTGTGGAAGCTCTAATTTCTACCATCTGGCCTCTTCGGCGTTCTTCGATTCGGGCACGAATAACTTCGTGGCGTTCTCGCTTGTCGTTAATATGAGCTGCAATATTTGCATCCTCTATCGATTGTGGTGAAACTTCTACAACATATTCATCAGCAACATGAACTTCTTCAACGGAAAGTGTGATTTCTTCTAAGCCATCTTCCGGTTCAACTGTGATCATATCCTCTGCTTCTTCTTCATTAGATGCCTTTACTTTGGCCATTTTTCTTTCACGAAGGGAGGCTCCATCCATCTCATCTGTTGTTACGACTTCGGGAATATCTACATCAGGCGTGGCCTGATTAATTGGTATCCGAGACTCCTGTTGTGTTCTTTTTACGACTGGTCGCTTATTGGCTGGCGAGTCTCCGAGGTATACCCAAATAATCGCTAAAATAAGAGCGCCTCCAACTAATGCCCAGCGACCATTCTCATCAAAATCCCTCTGCATAGTAAAGAAGACAATAAGGTCTCCGAAGAGCAGAAGTAACACGATAAGTCTGGACGATTTCATGCTGCTCACCTCAAGCCAAACCGCTCACACTCAAGAATCTCACCCCAGTCTGTCAAGTTTTGAAACCAAACTAGTGAGTGCTCTTCGACGGTGTGAATAGGCCTGCTTTTCTTCTAAAGAGATACCTCCAAAAGTGGCGCCATGTGTACTGGTTACACCTATTTCTCCGGCTTGCAAAGCGTTGCCATCTTCATCCAAATCTGCGGGAATAAATATCGGGTCAAAGCCAAAACCCCCTTCGCCATCTAATTGGTGTGCAATTCGGCCAGGGCAGACTCCCTCTGCGACAATCGTTTGTCCGTTTTGGTAGAGGGCCGCAACTGCCCTGAACTCTGCGTTTCTTAATTTACCATCCATTACCGGGTCTTCACTTTGTAAATGCTCCATTAATTTGAGAATCCCATGAAGCCCTATTGTTTCAAGAGAATAGGATGAATATACCCCGGGAAAGCCTTCTAATGCACCAACAAATAATCCTGCATCTTCAACTAATAATTGGTCAGATGGATTTGGTAAATGTGGTATTGCTTGTTCTATTTTAGAAAGTGCGACGATTTCAATATCGTCAGCCTGTGGTTCAATTGCTTCAAACTCAAATTGCTCAACTGTGATTCCAAGGTGAGAAAAATACTCCTTGGCTTCCGCAACTTTACCTGCATTGCTGGTCATGAACCATAAGGTCATGATTGGGCCCTGTGGTATCAGGCTCTTGAGTATGATTGATAGAGCATGCCTTGTGAGAGGGTTTCGTGAATTCATATCTTGCCGTGGCAATAGGCGGCGCAATCGGGGCAACGCTACGCTTTGCAGTATCCGAATGGATTGGAACTCCTCAGGGAACTCTTCTTGTCAATGCCTTGGGGTCCTTACTACTAGGGGTATGTATGGCTGCTCTGGCAAATGAGATGATTTCTAAAGAAATGACACTGCTTCTAGGGACTGGAATACTCGGAGCATTCACAACAATGTCTGCCTTCTCGGTAGAAACTATCGAATTATGGAATGAAGAGCAAACTAAAGCTATTGGCTATGTTTTGATTACAATGATCTTTTGTCCACTACTGGCATATGCTGGATGGAAATCTGTAGAAGTTATTGTTTGATTGATAGCATTCGTTCAAGAGCAATTTTCGAACCTTTCTGAATAGATTTGTCTACAATTACCTGATTAGGTATTTCACCTTCAGCAAGCCGTTCAAGTACATCCATCAAGTAAACTGGATGAATCATATACATCGTTGAGCAAGGGCAAATTGTTGGCTCCAAACACTCAATCTCAAGTTCGGGGTGCTGTGAATCAAGTCTAGCAACCATGTTTATTTCAGTACCAACTGCAATATTTGTTCCAGGTTTTTGTTCAGCAACAAATCTACGAATAAATTCAGTGCTACCATTTGCATCTGCAGCCTGGACTACCTCCATTGGACATTCTGGGTGTACTACGACTAAGCCATCTGGATGTTTATCTCTAAAGGAATCTATTTGCTCGACTGTGAATCGTTTGTGGACTGAGCAAAATCCATGCCACAATATTACTTTTACATCCTCAGGTAGTTCGTTTTCTTGGCCTGGCGTCCATACTGCCATCCTGTCCAAACTAATCCCCATCGAAAGCCCAGTATTTCGTCCAAGGTGTTGGTCGGGGAAAAAGAGAACCGCTCCTTTTGGTCCAGCGCGTTCATACGCCCATTCCAAAACCCCTACTGCATTTGAAGAAGTACAAACAATTCCTCCATGGCTTCCACAAAAATCCTTCAATTCCGCTGCACTGTTCATGTAGGTTACTGGAATTAAACAGGATTCGCCTTCTTTTGCAGTGGCTGGGTCACTTAGCCCAGAACTCTCTAGAATCTGCTCCCAAGCAATCTCAACATCGTTTAGGGCAGCCATATCTGCCATTGAACATCCGGCTCGCATGTTTGGAAGAATTACTCGCTGCTCATCAGAAGTCAGAATATCGGCAGATTCCGCCATAAAATGAACTCCACAAAATACAATATTCTTGGCTTTGGATTTAGCTGCTAATTCCGAAAGTAAAAACGAGTCACCCAAAAGGTCTGCATGCATTACAATCTGATCTCTTTGGTAATGGTGTCCAAGGATCAATAAATCCTCGCCCATTTGTTTTTTCAGTTCGGAAATCCGCTCTGCTATCGCAGATTCTTCAGGCCCCATCTCATCGTTGGTGAAGTCGATGGCGCACATAGGCAATGACATGGTCATGGGTGTGCCTCATCAGTCGGTGTAGGCACTCCTTTTTCAACCATACACTACCCCAGGTTATACAATGCAAGCGTGGATACACGGCGAACGACTCCATCTCGGTGCTGAAGCCGAGGTGAATTCTGGCTCATGGTTTGGCCGACCTGCAGTCATGAAAATACGCCAACCAAGAGGGTGGAGACATCCTGATTTGGACCGTAGTCTAACAAAAACAAGAATGAATAATGAAGTTAAACTTACAATTTGGTTATCCGGTATAGGAGCACCTGTTCCTGCGATTTGGGATGTTGATATGCAAGAATCAACGATTATAATGGAAAAAATCGAAGGTCGGACTCTAATCGACATTTTGCATGCTGGAAAGCATACTGCTGAACTGCTAAAAAACGTCGGTAAATCAATCCGTATTTTGCATCGAAATGCAGTAAACCATGGTGATCTTTCAACAAATAATATACTGATTACAGAAAATGGAGATGCCGTTCTAATTGATTTGGGACTATCATCAAGAGAATATGAATTAGAAGGATTAGGAATCGACTTACATGTACTTCATGAGATTTTAAGGGCAAGCCATCCGAGTATTGGGGATGCGATGGATCTGGTTCTCGAAGGTTACTTGGAACTTGATATTGAACTTGGAGAGCCCGTTACGGCACCAGGGGGTTTACCTCCAAGTGCAATTGATGTTGTCAAGAGATTAGAGCAAATCATGAAGCGTGTTCGCTATCATGGGGGCTGACTGAATTCGCCTCATATTGCCTTTGAACTAGGTTAATGAAAACTAATGCGATTATTAGTATCACTCCGAATTGAAGTATATTTGACGCATACGGCTGTAATTTGGGATCTTTTTCTTGTACTTCAACGCTAATTAGACCATCTTCGTCTATTTGTTGATACACATAATGGCTTTCCAATACCATTGGTGCCCATTGGTCTAAATCATCTGCAGTGAGCTGTGTAGTTAAATTGGATTCAAGTGTGTGAATGTATATTTCACGGTCTGCATCTTTGCCTGTGGAATTTAGTGGGTCGAAATTTTGATATGCTGTAAACATCAAAATTCCATAACCCATGTGAGGGTCAAAGACTTGGTTTTTAGGATCTGAAACAATGAAAGATTCACCAGTGGTAGTATCGAGTAATACCAATCTAGTAGTGGCATTGATGTCAATACTTACTGCTAATTTATTATCAGAAATAGCCACATCCACAATCGTAGCGTTTTCAATATCAACATTCAAACCTGCCGCTATAAGAAGTTCATCTTCCGTAACACTCGATGTAGCATTTATTTCAATAGCAGCCAAAACATCGTTTTCGACTAAGCCAAAGTGAACTTTATCAGTATCGCTGGCAAATACCATTACTATTTGGTCACCATTTGATTCAAACAACAAGATTGAATCGTTTTCGGGAACTGATGGCCCGCTTACTTCGTCACCATCTAATTCCCAATAAGTGATCTGACCATCCTCTATGACTGCGAATTTTTCATCAGAAATGAAGCTAACTTTAGTTGGAGAATCAACTTCCTTTGTTGTCACAATTGATTCTGGGTTGTTCAAATCAACCAGAACTAACTGTGTCGTATTGGCCATTAAAAGTAAATCTCCTCGGATATCATATGTTGAATTGCGATCTAGATGTGGTTGGACCACGGAAATTTCAGATTCAAGGTTTGATAAATCATGGACTACAACAATTGCATCTTCACCTTTATCATCCAAGGTAACAAGCCAACCGTCCGCAGCAGCAACTCCTACTGGAGCATCGACTCCTCCCGCTGGAAATGACTGGTGAGTTAGATCCCAAGTAATTACACCTGCCACAAGGACCATCACGATTGTCAACATAACCCCGGTTTCTTTACTTGTAGGTCGAGAATATCTGGAATATATTTCAGATACATTTTTCTTTATTACTCCAAATGCACGACTAGGATTTGTTAATACTGTAACCAAGCGGGCATTGATAGTCCTCTCGTCAAAAATCTTCCACATAGGGTCTGCCATTTTGTTAGCGAGAGATACTGCAATTGCTGCTACAACCATGCCGCCAATAATATCCATGAACCAGTGTATTCCTAGATATACAATACAGAATGCTGTTAATAATACGTAACCAAATACAATTCGACGGTAAATTTTCCATCGTCCATCTGTATCGAAACGAAGTAGGCATAGCCAAACTGCAAATGGGAACCCAATATGCAAACTAGGCATTCCATTTGTAAGAGGGTCAATTCGATGGAACCAATCATTAATCTCAGGAGTATGATTGTATGCAAGTGTATCCATTCCGGGAATATAATTTCCAGTCACATGTACATTGAAAAACAGATAAAATGGAATCGCTAAAAGATAAACCCAGAAGATTGTCAAACTGATTCTATCTGCAATATAACGGTCATCGAAATATGCAAAGTAGAAGATTGAAACATAACAGATAACCATGAAACCTACAATGTAGTAATGGGTCATGAAGGAAGTCAGCCAATCTGCCTTGAATGTCTGTTGCACCCACAAAACCATATCGCCTTCAATAGCATAAATCCACGGAGTCATATTGAGCATTCCTCCAGTGTTGGCCATCAGTATACGGTCGATTTCATCGAGGAAATCTTTCGCATTGTAGATTAGCAATACAATTGCAAGATGTAGCCAATATCGTCGTAAAAAGTCAATGAAACCGTGTAAAGTAACCTTAGCCCAAGGGGGCTTTACCACCGGCATAAGCAGTACTCCGATAGCCAAAGCGGAAATCAACCAAGTGACATATATTCCCTCCATGGCAAGACCTCCAATTAATCTCGTGACAATACTGCATACAAGTGTATTACTGAGATAAATACACCCTTACAGGGTGTTTCACCATGCTCCATGAACATAGGATTTGCCATTATCTGGGTCTTGTCTCTCGCCAATACGCCAGATCCGTTCGAACCTATGAATCCCAGATGAGCACCCGGTTGACCATTCAAATGCAAGTGCGTAGTTTCCCACCGGACGGACGGTCGGTTTCTCACGTGGCAATCCCTCTACACTACGGCGTAAGATCAGAGATGTTTCGTCATCATTACGTTGTGGTCCACAATTTGCACATGGGCATGCATGACGTAAGTCATCGTAAGTTACCTCATGCTCAGTGCCATCAGCCCAGGTGAGATGCATATCCGTATCTCTTCTTTCTAAGCGTTTTAATTCTGGAATCGCCATCAGCAATCCCTCAAATAATTTCTAAACCGCTTCCTACTGATTCCGCTTCTACTCTTGTTTGTATTTGAGCAACTACTTTACCAAATGCCATTGAAGAAGAGCCTTCAGGTTCAGAAACAATACGATGAACTCCATCATCTCCGCCTCTTACAAATCCTGGGTCGAATGGAATCTTTCCTAAGAATGGAACTCCGAATTCGATTGCTGTCTTTTCTCCACCACCGGCTTTGAAAATATCCAATGTACCGGACCAATTTCCATCACCATCTGCAGTTATTGCAATGGTCTTACCACCTGGTGCGGCTAATTCAAGTTCTGTACCAGCAGGCGCTTTGCCACGAATGGTATAGCCACTCATATTCTCAATAACTCCGATTACATCTACTTTCAATGAGTTTGCAAATGTTATGGATTTCCGAGAATCCATCAAAGCTACATCTTGCGGAGTTGTAACGATAACCATTCCATCGATATCAGGTAAATTTTGGGCCACAGTCAATGGCTCATCAGATGTACCTGGTGGGAAATCGATAATCAGATAGTCCAAATTACCCCATTCTACATCGCCAATGAATTGCTGAATTGCACCTAACTTGATAGGGCCACGCCATACTACTGGTGTATCTTCATCTTCTAGTAAGAAGGCCATGGAGATTACTTTTACTCCGAGGTGCCCTTCTGCGGGATGTATTCTTCCAGCCTCAACATTTAGGCGGCGTCCATCTAGTCCCATCATCTTTGGAACGTTCGGGCCTGTAATGTCAATATCTAGTAAACCAACTTTGAGGCCCTGTTGGGCCAGTGAAAGTGCAAGGCCTGTAGCAACTGTAGATTTACCTACGCCACCCTTACCAGAGAGTACCATAATCTTGTGTTTAATCGCCTTACCCATCTCTGAAATCGCCATCTTGCGTTTCATTTGATTGTAAGCGGCTTCCATCTTCTTTTGGTCCTCAGGTGAGGGTGAAGCCGGAGCGTCTCCGGGGAGGTTGACCTTAACGGGTGATTCAGCCATTGATTGACTCGGCGAGCGCCCTATACTTCAACCCTTTTTCAGTTAGTAATTGCAACAAGATTGCACCGGCGACCCATATTGCAATTTCCCAATTCTCATTCATGCCTGCATAAGCCCAACCTAAACCTGCACTCAAAGCGACGACTGGAAGTCTTGCATGCATCACATCTCCTTTCAGAAAATGTATACATAAACCAGCAAGCATTGTTTGTAATGTGATTATTGTTGCAATTATTCGAAACATAATTTCCCAATCATTTGCAGCAGCCACGATATGTGCGGAAAATAATGCAACATATATCGCAGTATAAACGATAATTGGTTTCCACATCTATTGATGCCACATGCCATTGGTTCATATGTCTCTTCTATCCACGGAATGCCATGCGTCTACTCTTCGTATGTGTTGGAAACACCTGCCGATCACAAATGGCCGAGGGTATTGCAAGAAGCCTTGGTCATGAAACTGCTAGTGCCGGTACACACCCTGGCAATAATGTTAGTATCAATGCATTGAAGGTCCTAGAGGCCAAGGGAATTAGTACAGATGGACTTCATCCAAAATTAGTTGATGATATGGATTGGCAATCTTTTGATATGGTAATTTCAATGGGTTGTGGCGTACAATGTCCTTTGATTAGAATCGATCAAGACTGGGGTCTTGATGATCCAGTAGGTGGTACGCTAGAAGTGTTCGAGACTTGTGCTACAACTATTGAAGAAAACATTAGAAATCTCTAGGCTAGAACTTCCTAACTCATCTCCAACCCCGCTAGTATCTCCGTCGGGAGAAAATTCAGACCTGTACAGATTTGGATTTATGTTGATTCCAAATTAAAATAAAACAATTTATTCCGATATGTTTCTCAGATTATTTGAGATCCAATTTCACGTCCATTTGACAAAGATAAAATTTGATGGGTTGACATTCCATTGGGAATATGGATGTAGAGATTAGCATCAATTCCATGGGTATCAAGGTGCGGCGGGCCACATTCACCTGCAGCTCCACCGGGGCTCGTTTGTGTTCCTCCATCAAGAGTGAAGAAATATCTCCCACCCGGTAGGAAATTATTCACACTGGTAAATCCCGGGGTATCGGGTCCATCTGTTCCAAGTTCCCATACATAGATTGCTGAGCCACCTTGGGAGTCGCCTAAAGCCGCCGAACGATAATGGAATGTGCCATCTGGCTCGGTGCAGGTTAAGACATATTTTACATCTAATCGGGCCACTGGTTCTCCAGCAGCGCCAAACTCCATCATGAATAACATATCATCTTGGTTATCATAAACCCAGGCCCCAGTAATAATTACAGAATTAGCATAATCCCTACGCACATCTTCTGCGGTATTTTCGGTGTGTTGAGAAATTTTTTCGGTTATGCTAATCAGTGTAAATGAAATGATTGTGGCAAGTAAAATCATCGCGATAAAAACGATTAATGCGCCGGTTCCAACCGAACACTCATCATCAGATTTTAGTTTGTATCTACGTATGTTAATCCCCTCAATTTAAGTCCTTACCTTCGTAAGGAGAAGTACCTATATCCAGTCGTTTCTCTAAAGTTCGTCCTCGGTCAACAATAACGACTAATTTTGCTTCGTCAATTTCCTCTAAGTTGCAAGTTTCTAATTGGATAATCATTCGGTAATTTACCCCTGGTTCAAAATCAACTAAAGGTAAAGCAGTCAGCCCATCACCATCCAAAGTTGTGGCTGTGGAAAAATCACCTTCGTCGAACTGAACAGTTGTATGGCCTCCTTGATTAGGAGGCACACATAGCAAAATCCATGAAACGTCCTCGTCCGGAACAGGGTTTTCTACATATGGAAGTTCAAACACGAGGTGAAGTTCATCGTCAGTTCCCAAACTATGTATTTCCAAAATAACTACATTCACTATTCCGTTAAGGCTTGGATAGTTTTGCTGGGCATCAGCTTTGGATTTTGAGAATACATTTCCACTGACCCCTATTAATATTGAAGAAATTATTGAACTTGCCAAAACGATTGCAATGAAGATGATCATTGCACTTGTGCCGACCTCGGCATCTTCGGACTTTGTTCTGCGACGCATCATTGTCCCAATACCCTTAGTAAATCGGATGCAATTTAATCTATCGTGAAGATGTTGCTGCTAATTGTTTTCTCCTGCAACTATTGTGTAAAGAAACCAAGGGATAAATATTGATTCAATACTCTTAGAATTGTACTAAATTTTGTTCATAAAAAGATTAGTCAAATTCAGAAGCAGGTAGAAAATTAATTCGTAAATGGACCACTGAATATAGTTAGAGTGCGAGAGCCGGGACTCGAACCCGGGTTCAAGCGTTGGCAACGCTCGGTGATAACCACTACACTACTCTCGCAAGTGTAACCTTCGGATTGGACGGGGGTATAAACCGTTGTCGATTCAACACACTGCTTGTTTCAAACGTCACCAAAGCCACCAAGGCCGCCTTCCTCGTCAGAACCCCGCATGATGTAAATTACAACACCAATAATCACTAGAATACCAAGTCCTCCAAGAGCAACATAAGTCATTGTGCTGCTTGAAGGGCCGGATGTTGAGGTTGGATTTTCATCCTCTTCCAACATGATTGGAACTGATTCCATAGAAGATTGGGCCCCATATGGATCCATAGCTTTCACTAAAAGTTCATGTGTTCCTAATGCAATATGCTTCTTGATTAAGACCTGTTTCGTGTACGTCCCATCGCCATTTGAGGTCATGACAAACCAGGTGTTGGATTGGCCCGGAGGGGCAAGAATTCCCAGTTTGACCTTTACCCAATTCAGTCCATCATAATCCATTACCGAAATTGTCAAATTATATTCAACATCCTCTCCGCCCATCTCAATTGTTCTCAATTCGCCTACATCAATTAGAGGGGGTTCATTCATCACATTAATCGAAATATCTTCATCATATTCAGATGGGATGTGATGCTGGCCTGAGGTGAGGGTTCTTTCAACGGTAATTGCTGATTCAAATTCATCGACCATTCGAATCTTCAAGATGTGCTCTCCGGGGCTCATTCCGGTTGGAATTATTATCTGTCCAGCCCATATGTCACCTACTCGCTCTAATTCTAACATCCCACTACCATATTCTCGCATATCGACAGAAACTGATGAAACACCATGTCCATCAATAACTTCAGCATTTACAATCATCATTTCGCCACGAGAAATGATAGTTGGCACCATTTGAATTGAAGTTAGTCGTGGTGGTTGGTTCAGAACTGTAATGTTAGCTGAGTCATTATCACTTGCATCAAATACATCTGTAACTCTGACATTGATTGGAAGTTCACCAAATTCTAATCCTGGCACGGATAGATTCACAGTCCATATGTCATCGCCGATGATTCGATCTCCATCTAGACCCTTATCGTTGAGATTTATCCAATCTGTACCACCGATTGATTCCGTATCGGCAACTACGCTGGCGATATTGAAATCAATATCAGATACTGTGACTTCAAGATAACTAGATGCTCCATTCTCACCAGTGACAACTCCATTTGCTAATACGATATCTTCAATGCTAGGTTCATGATTATCATGGACTGAAATAATCGAAGGCGATAGAACGCGATTTACAGATTGGCTCTCCGTTAGATTAACCAGTTGTTCATCTTCACCAAATTCAACTTGGAATGCTCTATTTATTGCAACATTTAGACCGGACAATGGTCCATCAACAATCAGGTTACCATTTGCTGTACCAGTTACATCAATCGAATATACACCTGTCCAAGCAACCGTATCAACCATATGTCCATCCATTGGTATGGTTTGTAATTCACCTGCTGTAACTGTAAGTTGCATTCCATCTTGGTGGTCGAGAGTAAAGGTATCACCTGTTGCTGCATCGATTGGAGCGAATCCCGATTCCCGGCTAACTGTAGCATCGCCAATTCCTTCTTCAACAGATGGGGCTTCAGGGTTTATTTGAATTGGCGAATTAGCATGGACTTCATCTCCGCTACTTGGGTCTGGCCCAGTTTGACTCCAAACTGTTCTGATAGTTCTGTTGTCCCAATCGGATTGAATCGCATCATATGACCATGATTCATTGTGGTGGGCTCCGACTCCTAAATCGGAATTTGGCAATGCGGTAATTCCAGTTAAATTGAACCAATCTTCCTGGTGAACAATGATTACATCATACATTACGCCAGTGGAATTAGCTTCACTGTGATCATTATTTTCGATAGTTCTGACAACTCCAAACGTTCCTTGGGCATCACCGGTGATGATTCCGTCTACATGTAAGTCATCAACCGTAACTAGGCCATCTTCCTGCTCTTGATGAAAATCATAAATCGTACCATTAATTTGCACGCTGGCATTTTCATCTTCACCTGAAAACCCGAAGGTCCCGTGACCAATCATTCTGTTGAGATGGCCTACTCTCACCCCATCTTCCCATCGGTCAACCGATTGGAATGTATCTAGTGAGATATCCATTCTACTATCATTGGTATCAAGAATTAAGTCCGCAGTAGCTTCAAATTGTGTATTCGATAATCTACGAGTTCCATTTGAATCCCATGTTTCAATGAGTAATACTGCTAGTTCTCCAGAGAGATTCATCGATTCATCTTCATCTTCTGAAAGAACTGAAATAGTCCCGTTTGCTTCTAATCTAAATCTTTCATCGACGATACCGTCAACCATTGAACGATTAATCCAAGCATCACTTACAGTTCCTTCGATGTCGACATTGCCTTCGCCGTCATCATTTGCTACGCCTATTGTCCCGCTACCACGTGCATCGAAGACTTGTGCTACCATGATTCCGTCTACAGTGGTTTCATTTTTCCAAACAGAATCTAGGTCAAGCAGCATTGAAATTCCGCCATCTGCTGTGTTGGAAAGAATAAGTAAAGTTCCATTACCCATTTCCCAAGATTCCAGAGTATTTCCAATTCGTTGCTGCCATCCTTGACCATCAAACTCTAGGATATACTTTTGCGAGCCATTTTCATTTTCCCACTGCTGGTCCATTTCCCAATGTGAATCAAGAGTTACTTCGTGGTCTGCTAAAGGTTGGCCCCAAAGACCAACTGTGACAATACGTGATACATTTCCAGCATTTACTGTAATTGTATCTCCGTGAGAAAGTGAAGTATTCAAAACAATCCGAAGGTCATCCCCTATCGTATCATAAATCAATCCAACATCTAATTCAATTCCATCGTGCAAATGATTAACGCTAACCTCTGCGAGATTTACTTCTCCAGTGACAATATATGCATGGTCTCCAGTCCAGTCCACACTAATGGTGACTGGTGAAACTTCATCTGCATTTGCAATAGGTAGTGTTGAAGCCAAAAAAAGCACTACTAGCAGACCGGCCCTTGCCTTCATGTTACTGTGGTATACCTGCTACTCTTCAAGACTTGTGGGGGTCTGTTCAGCCCCAATGGTCTGAAGTGAATGCATTAGGGTTGGTTGGTTTATCGCCATCGCGCATCCAAATTCCACCGCCGTCACCATATACATCGCCGAATGGATCAACTTCCACTGGTTGGGTTTTACGAGACATGTATGCTTCAACACGCTCACGTAGTTCTGGTTTGAAGCGCCAGTAGTGAATCCTCCATTCACGGCCATCCCATAGGGTGGTTTCCTCAGACTCAGTAGTCAGTAGATCGTAATCTTGGAACATGTAAAACAAGTTGCGGTCGGTCGGTTCGAGAGCATTATCGATGATTCGGTCATAGAATCCAAAGAACCCAAGTGCGTGCTCAGCCATGCCACAGGCGACCTCTGGGTCCATCTCCATATCGATATGTTGGCGAATAGCCTGTGTTAGTTCTGCCATTGTCATTCCCATCTAATCACCGCCGCGCTGGAGTATATGCCGGGACATTTTACTCCGCTGCGTACTAATATGTATAGGTCGAGGTCCCTAATTAACACATCGCTCATTTTGGGGTAATAGAGGACTTCAAAGGGTAAATCCTCCCCCGGAGACACATGGATGAGGTGTTTTGCGAGGGTAATTTCCTCGGATTACCCAATGTGAAGGGTAATCCCGATATCATCATAGCATCCATCCCATATGAACTTACAACCTCATATGGACAGGGTACTGCCGATGGACCTGCCGCTTGTATTGAAGCATCAGGTCAAGTAGAATTGTACGATGATTTACTAGGCGAAGAGCTTCCTGCTGGCGCAATAATTCATACCATCGAACCATGGAATGGCGAAGGAGATTCACTCCAAGAGCAACTCGATGGAATTGGCAAATACGCTTCGCAACAATATGCACGTGATGCTTTTCCAATATTTCTTGGAGGGGAACATGGAATACTACCCGGTATCCTCAGAGGCTGTCCTGAAAAGGTAACTCTCGTTCAAATCGATGCACATGCAGATTTGCGTGATGAACTAGACGGAGAGCCTTACTCGCATGCATGCGCTATTGCCCGGTCCCTAGACGAAGGCGCATTATCTGTCCATCAAGTAGGAATAAGAGCGTATTCGAAACAAGAGTCCGATTACATAGAGAGTGACGAGCGCATCAATACTTGGTTTGCTAAAGATGTGATGAGTCCTTGCACAGGTGCAAAGGCTTGGGATGGTTGGCTTGAATCAATTTCAAAAATTGAAGGTTGTGTACATCTCACAATTGATATCGATGGGCTCGATGGCTCATTGGTTCCTGCTACAGGAACGCCGGTGCCAGGGGGGCTTTCGTTCTGGCATGTAGTTCAGACCATTGAAACTCTATTTAGTTCATGTAAGGTGATCAGTGCTGATGTTAACGAGATTGTAAAACAAGAAGATACACCTCTCACTCAGTTTACCGCAGCGATGATTGCGACCAAAATTACTGCTGCAGCGATTGCAAAAAGGAGCTGATTAGATGGCACATGGCGCACACATCATGCTCGATTGCACAGGTGCAGTCGGAATAGATGGGCCATGGATGCTATCTTTAATGGAAAATGCAGTTGATGCATCAGGAGCCCGTCGCGTTCATTCACATGTTGAACACTTTGATGGAAGCGTATCTCCGCTGGGATTTGCAGCGGTAGTATTGCTTGATGAAAGTCATGTCAGCGCCCATTGTTATTCAGAAAGTGGTTGGCTTGCGATTGATGCTTTTACTTGTGGAGGAACCGACCCTGCAAGAATCATTGAGATGATAGAAAAAGAGTTGCAGGATAATTATCCTAACATGAATATCAATCGTAGAAAACGAGTAGAAAGATTCCTTACTGAACCTGTCAATGGCGGCGTCAGAGGTTTCGTAGACCGCCATTTTAATCATTTCAATGCAGGGGCTCTTCGAGATTGCGCACGCTCGTTGGATGTATTCCTGAGAGATGGTGGCCGCCTGATGGTTACCCTTGCTGGTGCGATGAGTACTGCTGAAATCGGTTGTTCTCTTGCACCGATGATTAGAGCAGGGAAAATTCACGCAATAACTTGTACAGGGGCAAACCTTGAGGAAGACGTATTCAATTTAGTAGCAAACTCACGCTATGAAAGAATTCCAAACTGGAGAAATATATCAGAACAGGATGAAGCAGATTTACATTCGAAAGGATTCAATCGTGTCACAGATACTTGTATTCCCGAAGAAGAAGCAATCCGCCATATCGAGGATAAAATTCTGAAACAATGGCAAAGTGGTCCTGCATTCCCGCATGAACATTTGATGGCTATCCTCGACGACCTTGAGGCCGATATCCCTCGAACCGACTCTTGGTTAATCGCAGCAAGAGACGCTGGGATTCCGGTTTATGTTCCAGGCTGGGAAGATTCAACCCTTGGCAATATCTTCGCAGCACATTGTATCAAAGGTGATGTTGAACAAAGTGCAGTCAAAGGCGGTATCGACTACATGATGCACTTAGCTGATTGGTACATGAATGCTGAACACCCAATCGGCTTCTTACAAATCGGAGGAGGAATCGCTGGAGATTTCCCAATCTGCGTAGTTCCAATGCTAAGACAAGACATGCAAGAAAAAGCACCACTATGGGGTTGGTTTGCCCAAATCTCAGAATCTACAACATCCTATGGTGGGTACTCTGGAGCACCTCCTAGCGAGAAGATTACCTGGGGTAAGTTAGCACCGGGGACACCTATGCACATGATTGAATCAGATGCTACAATTGTAGCCCCCATTTTATTCTCATATATCCTAAATTAGGATTAATTTCTTGAATCAGTAAAATTGACTTCTGAATTTAGGGACGAATATCAATGCCGCTAACATAGCGATCATCCCTGTCCAAAGAATGACATCGAATACAGGGAAGGGTGCGCTTCCAAATTCAACACAACTCTCCCACCCAAAGGGGTCGGTCTCCCATTTGGTACATTCATCTCCATCTTCATTAGCCCACGCTATAATCGTCATGAGCAACGAAAGTACAGATACTACAGAACAAACAATTAATGCATGGAATCTACCTTTAGACATCTGCACTCCAAAGTATATACCTGTAGAATATATTGCTAACATTACAAATCCTATCAAAATAAGAAAGATTCCAACTCCGCTTGACTCAACTGCACCACCGGTAGCATCGCTAATATCGCTCTCAACTGAGGATAAAAATAACCCACCAAATATCATGAACAGTGATAATACTGCATAAATTCCCATTACAATTGAAAATATGACTCCTGCTGTTATTCTAAGTGTGGGATTATCTGAATACTCAACTAAGATTTTATTTGGAGTATTTGAGATTCTATTCATGGCCGGAGTATACTCTTCTTCTTCCGCTTCCTCTTCCTCTGTGCCCCATTCGAACTCCCCGTCACAATACGGGCAATCGAAAAGCCCAGATGCATCATCATCCAATTCAATATCTTCATCGCAATACGGACACTCGATTACTGCCATCAATCTGAGTAACACTATACATGATATAACACCTGTCCCGACAAAAATACAACATAACAGTAGGTTGATGACTGGCTGACCTTTGGCTAGTATATGCGTCGTGCGATATTCATGCTCGGAGTTCTGCTTTTTGCAGGAGCCTCGGGTAGTGTTAGTGCGCAGATACCTCCTATTGTAAACGACCATTGGTATCACAACCATACAACTCTAACAGTTGATGTACAATCTTGGGCAAGTGATTATCCTGAAATTGTCGACCTTACCAGTGCTGGACAAACCGAATTGGGAAGAGAGTTGTGGGTAGTGAGGCTCTCGGATTGGGCTGTAGAGACCAAAGAAGATGGGACTCCAAAAGATATGGTATACATTGATGGTGGCCACCATGGAAATGAACATCTGGGAACCGAACTAGCATTCCTAGTTGCTCAGTACTACATCGAAGGGTGGGCAGATGGTGAAGAAGAAGCAATTCGAGTTTTATCTAATACGGAAATTCATGTTCTTATCATGCTCAATGCTGATGGAAATGACTTAGATACCCGATGGAATGTTAATCAAATCGATTTAAATCGTAATTATGCACACAGGTGGGATGAAAATGAAACCCAATCAGGTCGTGGCGGACCCTTTAGTGAATCTGAAACATTAGCCAATTCCGAATATATGAATACCTACATGAAAGATGCAGATCTCTACATCACAATGCATACTGGCGTTTGGATTATGTTGTATCCCTGGGGGTACATGCCTGACCAACCAGTTGACTGGGAACTGTTTCATTTCATTAGAGACGATGTTCATGATTCACTGTCTGAGATTCCAATTCGTAATGCAAATCAAGGACTGTATCCTAACCGCGGGACTAGTAGAGATTATGGCTACGGGATTATGGGATTCCCTACATTCACCTTTGAAACCGATGATGAACAATGGGCTCTTGGCTCGATTGAATCTCTAGACTCACGAATGGCAGAAGAACTTGATGTGATGCGTTATTTGATTGACAATGTGTGGTATTGGAGAGCACGTCTGATTCTAGATTCATTCAACTTGGATGGAGATGTAGTTAATTTTGAAGTTACTAATCTCGGCCGAGCAAGCACAAGAAATGCAACTTTACAATATCTTGTTGGGGAAGAAGTCGTTTGGGAATCAAATAATTTCACGATTAATGCAACAAGTTCGAAGAGTGTATCTACATCTGGGTTTGACAGTGAAGGTGGAGAATGGAGATTTTCCTATCAGAAGCGATTGATCAATTCAGCTGCTTGGGTAAATGAAAGTGTGGATGTAGGAGATTACGAAACCGGCTTCTTCGCTCAATCTATGGCATCATTAGTTTGGGCTATGCAAGTGGGAGCAATCCCATTGTTTGTTATTGGTTTTGCATTTTGGTGGTCAAGAGAAGAAAAACCGTTCTATCTTGTCGACGAAATACCATTAGAAGCAGAATTGATTGAATGAGCCTAGTTGGGCGCATCTTCAAGAGCAAGGAACAGTTGCCCCAATCAGGTGAGCCAATGCAAGTAATAGTCAACACCAATGAGAACATCAACGGAACTCTAATTCTACCATTGTGGCAAGATAGCAAAAATATGACCTCGGGTAGTGAATCTGGAGTCCATCGAAGTCTTAAGAATCAAATCGAAAATATACTTGCTGATGGAGACTTCAAAGCAAAGGCTGGCTCAAGTATGACGCTTGCAGGAACCGATGGTGGAAAGGCTCTACTTATCGGACTAGGAAATGAAAACAAAGCAGATTTGCAAAGTATGCGCGAGTCTGGTGCAAAGGTAACCTCTAGTCTTGGTAAAATCCACGGTAAGACTCTAACTGTTAAATTCCATGGAATAGATAATGCTCACATGGCAGCATTTGTTGAAGGAATGATCCTTCGAGATTACTCTTATGAAAAGTACAAGTCAAAAGATGATGATGATGACTCTGATGATGGAGATATCACAATTCATGTTTCATGTGAAGAAGAAAATACTGCGTCATTGCAGAAATCGGCTGACCTTTCGATGGCTGTTGCTACAGGAGTATACCTTGCCCGTGACTTAGGTAATGCCCCACCTAATGACCTGTATCCAATGGAATTTGCTCGCCAAGCCATTGAGTTTGGAAGCGAACATGACAATGTTGAGGTCAAAGTAATCAACTATGATGAAGCTCGTACTATGGGGATGGGTGGACTTGTTGGAGTTGGCATGGGTTCATATCGAAAACCATGCATGGTTATTTTTGAAATCAATGGTGATAAGCCTGGACCAAGCCCTTGTATTGTCGGCAAAGGTATTACTTTCGATACCGGAGGAATTTCAATCAAGCCATCTCCTTCAATGGATGAAATGAAGTATGATATGCATGGCTCTGCAACAACATTTGGTGTAATGCAGGCATTAGTTGCTAGTGGTCACAAAGACCGCGTAATTGGGTTAACCTGTATGGCTGAAAATATGCCATCATCTAATGCGCAGCGCCCTGGTGATGTAATTACTACATATTCTGGAAAAACTGTTGAAGTTCTAAATACAGATGCTGAAGGACGACTAGTTCTTTCCGATGGACTTTGGTATGCAGGAACTCATCTAAACCCATCCTATATGATTGATTTAGCAACTCTAACTGGCGCTTGTGTAGTCGCACTTGGTCATGAGGCTAGTGGACTATGGTCTAACAATGATGAACTTCTAAACAATATCAAAACCGCTGGAGAACATTGTGGTGAAATCGCTTGGCCAATGCCTTTGTTCAAAGCATTCGAGAAGGAAATGACCGATTCTAAGATCGCTGATGTTAGAAATCTCGGTGCAGGACGCTGGGGTGGCTCAAATACCGCTGCTGCATTCCTAAAGCAATTCGTTCCAAACATGGAAGGAACCGACGAACAAATCCCTTGGGCTCACCTAGACATTGCAGGTACTGCATGGGGTGCTAAGACTAACAAGTTGGTCAAGAACGGAGCAACAGGAATCCACGTTAGGACTCTGCACCACTTGATTACTGGACAGTAAGTTACTGTGTAAAGTGTAGAATCGCTTGACGGGTAATGTCCATTACCAAATCGATTTCTTCGCTTGTAATATGGAAATGTGGCGTGTAGCGCAACGCGTTTACTCCTCCGTGTATTACTCCAAGTCCGTGCTTTCGACACCAGACTTCCACTTCATCGAAACCAACAACTGTTAGTTTGCTTGGCTCTAACTCTGCGGAGAGCAATAGTCCCGTACCTTGGACTTTGATAATAGTCCCAGGTATTTCTTCTGATAATGCGTTTAGTTTCTCAACAAATTCTTTACCTCTATCGCGAATATTCTGTCGCATTTCTGGTGTAATTCTCTCAAGAACTGCAACTGCTGTTTCTAATGCTCTTGGATTGGTAGTCATTGTATTCCCATAAATTCCTACAACATACAACTCCGCTGCTCTCTCATTCATTCCAAGTACAGAAAGCGGATATTGTCCAGCATTCAATGCCTTGGACCATGTTTCAAGATCAGGAGCTTCTGCGTCTTGGAATCCAGCATAATCAACAACTGAAAGGGTTCCTTGTCCACGAATTCCTGCTTGAATTGAATCGATAATTAGCATTGAGCCATGTTCGTTGGTTAAACTTCTAGCAACATCATAGAATTCTCGATCGATACATTGCCCAGGATTGCCTTCTCCTTGTACTGGTTCAATCGCCATTGATTCGATAAAGTAACCATTTGTATCTGCATCTTTGAAAGCAGCACGCAATGCAGCAATATCATTTGATGGAACTAAAATCAGATTATCTCTTTCTGAAAATGTCTTTAAGTTATTATCATACGAACCCATACAAGAATGTGATATTTGTGCAGGCCTATCTGTTCTACCATGGAATGCACGCTCTATTGCAAGTAGTTTGACTGGCTTACCTTCATGACGACCGCCTGGCCCCGTCATTCTTTTGGAATTAACATCTGAAATTCTTAAAGCGACTGTTACCGATTCAGAACCAGAATTCATACATATAAATTTTGAAAATGGGCAACTTCCCCTAGTATGGCCCAATTCATTTCGAAGTGCTGCGGCTAAGCGCGCTTGACTAAATGATGGAGTCATGACGTTTGCCATTACATGATTTTCACTCATCTTTGAGATTATTTCATCTGGGCCATGGCCAATGCCTAGCATACCATATCCACCATTATCGTGCAATACTGAACCATGGGCAGTTACAATCCAAGGACCGCGACCTGCTAACGCAACGTAAGGATTTACAGTTGCTGGAGCATAGAAATTTACAAAATCGGCTTGTAGGTGCTTGACTAATTCCCCTTCATCCATCATCAATTCATCTGATGAAAGTTGATTTTGCTTCGAGGAAGCCTCTTCAATCGCTCTAACAATTGTCGAATCTCGACTAGCAAAATCTAGAATTACGCTATCTGGCAGACCTACTGTTTCAGCCTCTCCACTGGCGGCACGCATCTGGTTTAGTAATGCAAGTACATCTACCATGTGCAAAAGGCGTTGCAGGCGTATATTCAACCTTGTGCTTTGAATGTTCTAAAATAAATAAAAAATCACAAGTGATTCCCCATTCTGTAGTGTCATAAAAAAACCCTAAATTAATCGAAAATAGGCGATTTAGTCAATAACTACACCTTACAGGAATAAATATGACGAGTGAGGGTAAGATTGACCATTCTGCATTGAATCATGGTTTTTTTCAATTTACCTTCCCTCATACCTGGAAATTAATTATTCCATGGGTAATTGCAACACTACTGTATTTGACGGCTGGGTTTCTTATCGTTTACAGTTTTGATATTCCAGACGTTCCCCCTACTTCAGAAGGTGTAAGGATAAATTCATTGGATGAAATACAAGAAGATGACCAAGTCTCATTGGGTGTTGGGTGGGAAAACCAAGGTGATTCGGCAAACTTTGTCATAATGGATGTAGAAATCGAAAGTGGTACTCTTGTTCATGGATATTGGACTTATGATTCCGATGGTGAAAATTGTACAGATTATGTTGACTTTGAGGACCATACTCTGACGGTATATCCGACATCGGGAGATATTCAAGATAGTTTTTCTGTTAATTGGAATGATGAAATGGGTCCAGAGGTGAATACCAGAAGTCGCGATTGTGAAGATCGGTATGATGATTGGTATGTCCAAACAGGTGATGTGATTGAGGTTTTTATGATGGAGTATGATGATTCTATCACGATGCTTTCTGTCGGTGCTGAAGGCTTGGATGCTCCTGAACGAACCGAGCGTGAAGATTCGCAGCGGGTGGCTCTTTTGATTATTATTGTCGCATCGGCAATAATGATGATTACAACACCAACTTCTCTATCTGATGACATCAAAAAATTACGTAAGCGGTGGGGTAATCTACCATTTGTACATGGCAAACCCGGTGAGTTAGAATCAGCGGAGGGCCCCATACGCCAGATAGATAATTCCGATTGGGTTTTACCTCCACCTGGATTTGAAACTTGGCCAGATAATCCATACGAATCTAATTTAGAAAATGACTTAATTCAAGAGCATCCTAATGTAATTGGGACACCATCCCCTGCTACATTTACTCTTTATTCGGTAAATGGAATTATATTCATCACAACATCACTTTGGCTTGCTAGTGATTTACTTGCAAGGCATGGCGATGAAACCCATCAATTATTGGGGAATATTTTGAGATTTAGCATTATTGCATTCACTGTAATTTGGGGATTCTTTGCCTGGAAAAAGTGGAAATTAATGCATAATATCATCGATACGCCTACCAGTAAAGTTCGGAGTGTTGCTGTTGGACCTGCTGAATTAGTTGGTCAAGTTCGACCCGGTCCAGATGGAACCCTGAGTATCGATGTCGGAGGAAGTTCCTCTCGTAGGGTACAGGGTGTAGTTTCTTTCAAATGGAAAGAGGAAGAATACATTTGTACTAAAGACAGTGATGGCAAAGAATCCTGTAGTTGGAAGACGAGAAGGACAGATGATGGTAATCAAGAATTCATTCTCCACGATGGAACTGGAGGTATATTGGTTGACCCAGCATCCTGGAAGGATGTTCGTATTGGAGAAAAATTGCATCGATGGGAAAATAGCAGATGGCGATGGACGGTATGGGTATTAGCTGCTGGTGATCCTGTATATTGCCTTGGAAGAGTTGAAACTCGAACCGAGAATGAAAAGGAAGAGGGAATCGATGGAACGATTGCGAGTTCGCATTTAATTGTCCGTGGAAACAAGGACATTGGTATGCAAGTTCATCTTAACAGAGGCACCGAACTTTCTGTACTTTCGGGCCTTCGCTCAACCACTGAATCAATTATTGTACCATTGATCATGCTGACCTTTAGTGCAATTCCATTCCTCTGGTAATCAGTCTTCATCGACTACTTCGAAGTCAGCATCAACCACACCATCATCGGATGGTTCTTCGCCGGACTCTTCCTGTTCTGCCATCTCAGCAGCAGCAGCTTCGTAGAGTTTAGCAGAGATCGCATGCATACCTTCCTCGATTTCCTTAACCTTGGCCTGAACTGCGGCTTCATCGATTTCATCGAGTTCCTTAGCAACACCTTCTTCGTTTTGCAAGAGGGCTTCTAATTCATCAACCATTGATAGCACAGGTGCTTTGTCATCGTCACTGAGTTTTTCTCCAGCTTCTTCGATTGTTCGGCGTGTTTGATAGACAATTTGATCCGCCATATTACGCATTTCAACTTGAGCTTTCAAGCGCTTATCTGCTTCAGCAAATTCTTCTGCATCAGCGATTTTTGCTTTGATTTCCTCTTCGGTAAGCGAGGTACTTGATTCGATTTCAATCGATTGTTCCTTCCCAGTCCCCTTATCTTTTGCAGATACGTTTACGATACCATTTGCATCTATATCAAAAGTAACTTCGATTTGAGGCATTCCTCGAGGCGCCGGTGGTATTCCCATCAAATGGAATTGACCAAGACTAACGTTGTCTTTAGCGAATTCTCTCTCGCCCTGTAATACATGAATTTCTACTGCTGGTTGATTGTCACTTGCGGTAGAGAATACTTCCGAGCGACGGCTTGGAATTGTGGTATTGCGCTCAATCATGGTAGTTGTAACCCCACCAAGGGTTTCGATACCAAGTGTTAGTGGAGTTACGTCCAATAGAAGAATATCAGATACTCCTTCATCACCTGCAATAATTCCTGCTTGTAGAGCTGCGCCCATTGCTACCGCTTCATCAGGATTTATTCCTTTGAATGGTGGTTTACCAGTTTCTTTCTCGATAGCAACCTGTACGGCTGGTACGCGAGTGGAACCACCAACCAGGATTACCTTGTCGACTTCTCCCTTTGAAATCCCAGAATCCTTCATTGCTTGTCTTGTGGGTTTCATTGTCTTCTCTATAAGTGGAGCAATCAATTCTTCAAACTTTGAGCGAGAAACCGTGATGTCAAGGTGTTCAGGTTGGCCATCCTTCATTGTAATAAATGGTAAATTTATTTGAGATTGTCCAGTGCCAGAAAGTTCAATTTTTGCCTTTTCAGCACCCTCTTTTAGACGACTCATTGCTTGAACATCCTTTGCCAAATCGATTCCTGAAGATTTCTTGTATTCAGCAACTAAGTAAGCGATTAGAACTTCATCAAAGTCGTCTCCTCCAAGGAGATTGTTACCTGCTGTAGCCTTGACTTCAATTTGCGGTTGACCATCTACATCATAGATTTCAAGAACTGATACATCGAAAGTTCCACCACCCAAATCATAGACAAGAATTGTTTGGTCCTCTTCTTTGTCAACGCCATAAGCAAGTGCAGCAGCAGTTGGTTCGTTGATAATTCTTAGAACTTCAAGACCTGCTATTCGACCTGCATCCTTAGTCGCCTTACGTTGAGCATCTGTGAAATAAGCCGGACAGGTAATTACCGCTTGCTTGACTGTAGTTCCGAGGTATGCTTCTGCATCAGCCTTTAATTTTTGAAGAATAAATGCAGACACCTCCTGGGGCGTATAGGTTGAATCGTCTACTTTAGTTGACCATTCGGTACCCATGTGTCGCTTAACAGAACTGATTGTCCGCTCATGGTTTGTGACCGCCTGCCGCTTTGCAGTAACGCCTACAAGGCGTTCTCCTCCGTCCTTGGTGAATGCTACTACCGAAGGAGTTGTTCTTGCACCTTCTGCATTAGCAATAACTACCGCTTCACCATTTTCTATCGTTGCTACACAGGAATTTGTGGTTCCCAGATCTATTCCAATTACACTACTTTTTGTCATATTTTCACTTCCTTAGAAATTTCCGATTCAGAAAATCGGGATGCCTCCGTCGTCATCTTCATCATCATCATCATCTGCAAGATCGAGACTTACGCCAGATGAAACGGGGGAATAATCGTCATCGATATCATCGTCGATGTTTTTCTTTGGGGCATCGATTGCTGGCCCCTGAGGAGATAATTTTAGAGTAATATCAAGAATGCCATTATTTAGTGACCAATTTACAACATCATCACACTGGTGCGGTAACTCGATCTGTGCCAATGGAGGTTCTGTCGGATCAGATAACACCTGAACAATTTCTCCACCACTCGATAAGGCAACTTCTATTTCTTCGACATGTGAATTTCTTGAAAAATCAACAGTGATAGACATATTCCATCCCGAGAGATAAATATCGTCCGCTGGTAGTTTCAGAATATCATTTACAGGAGCTTCGTCTTCAACAGTAATTTCAGCAGGGGCGGCGTCAACTTTGACATCTACCCCCATATTGGAAAGCATTTCTTCAATTGGCATTCCAGACTGAAATAGTTTCATCAAATTTGACATATCGAAATTGAAATTTACATCACCCTTGGCTAATCTTTCGGGGTCTATGCCCATCGAATCGAATTGAGAACGGAACTGGCCCATCATCTTTCTTAATTGGTCAATATCAACAGTCATTCCCATGTTGCTAAACATCTCCGCCATCTGTTTGAGCATCTTCTCTTCCCAATCTTCTGCCATAAATTCCACCCCACTACTTAACCATCGGTTGTATAGTCGTAGCAGTAGCCCATATATGAACTAAACGCTATTTACACTTCAACAGGTTTCAAGGCAGACCGACCATTCGGAAGGTCGATGGCGGAAGATACCATTCTCGAATCTACAGAGAGAACGAGTGGCCGCGAAGCATTGCGCAAGAATGTTCAGGCTGCGATTGCGCTAGCGGGAGCCGTTCGCTCAACACTTGGTCCAAAAGGCCTTGACAAATTATTGGTTGATGATAGCGGACAAACTTTAGTCACAAATGATGGTGTTACTGTACTAGAAAGTGCAAAGGTCGAACATCCAGTTGCTAAAATGATAATCAGTGCGTCCTCCACCCAAGATAGGGTCGCTCGTGATGGGACTACCAGTACCGTGGTAATCTGTGCTGAAATGTTACGCAATGCTTGGCAACTCGTTCGCCAGGGAATACACCCTGCTACAATTGCTCGTGGTTATGCACTGGCTGAAAGTTTCGCAATTTCTGCATTAGATGAATTATCCATCGATGCCACACGGGAACAAATCCATGCTGCAATCGAAACGTCACTAGCAGGAAAATTAGACCAATCTATGGGAAAACATCTTGCTAATTTAGCACTAGATGCTGGTGAAATCATTGTGAACGAGGGAAGAGCCGACCCTACAATGGTCAAAGTCATCAAACAAACCGGCGGTTCGATGAATCAAACTACACTGATTACTGGACTTGCACTGGCAAAAAGTAAAATTCATCCTGAAATGAATGAGCGAGGTGGTCCGGGCTCAATATTACTTCTTGATGGCGGGATTGAAAGGCGTAAAACTCAACTCGATACCAAATTGAATATAACTTCGGCTGGAATGATTGATGCATTCCGAAAATCAGAAAGTAAGTCTTTGTTATCTCAAGTAGAAAACCTCGTAGAGATCGGTTGTGATTTGCTAGTCTGTAAAGAAGGAATTGATGAGGAGGCACGACAAGCTCTAGCCAACAATGGAATCCTTACCTATCGCCGTGTTGAAAAGAAAGATTTGGATTTACTTTCACGTGCCTGTGGCGCTAATCTTGTACCAGATGCAGGAAGAGCAGGAAAGGGGGATTTGGGTGCTTTTATCAAGACAAGAGAGGAATTGCGTGGCGGAATCAATAATTGGATTCTTGATGCAGAAGATGGCGGTGCTACATTGATTGCGCGCGGCAGTACAGACGGAATTCTTGATGAAGTTGAGAGATGCTTTGCTGATGGCCTAGGTGTAGCATGCCAACTACTAGAGGAACCTGTACTCTTACCGGGCGCAGGTGCAACCCAAGTAGCATTGGCCCGTAGATTGCGAAGACATGCTGAATCAGTACCTGGTCGAGAACAGATGGCGATTGAAGCATGGGCAGATGCGCTTGAATCAATTCCAAGAGCGCTAGCCGGAAATGCCGGGTATGATGGCATCGACTCTTTGCTAAAATTGACAGCCGCACAAAATTCAGGTGGAGATTCAATCGGGCTAGATTTGCTAACCGGCGAGCCAAATGACACAATCAAGAGAGGAATTCTTGAGCCCCTGAACATAACAAGACAAGCCATTTCGGGTGCAACTGAGGCTGCGATTAGTATTCTGCGAATCGATGATGTACTATGGGCTCAAATGGATGCTCAGATACCTGATGGGGTCCAAGAACAACTCCAAGGTTTCGGAGCCGAATGAGGATACGCTCAAGAACGGCCTGATGGCTCGGTGAAACATGTCCGAGGTTCCAAACACCATGTTGGCTTGGACAAAGGTTCGTGATGAAGAGAATGGTTTCGAACTTGTAGAGCATTCAATTCCAACTCCTAAATTAGGTGAAGTGCTTGTAAAAACAGCTTCGACTAGCATTTGTGGAACCGATATCCACATCTGGCAATGGGATGAATGGAGTGCTGCTGAAGTTCCGCTTGGAACGGTTACTGGTCACGAAACATGTGGAACCGTGGTTGGATTAGGTCCTGATGTTGATTCACACAAAATCGGTGACCAAGTGGCAATTGAATGCCATCTCGCATGTTGGAATTGTCCACGTTGTGATGAAGGAAACGCACATATTTGTGAAAATGGTTCGATATTTGGGGTCCATGGAAATGGAGCATTTGCTCCATACTTTACCATCCCTGCTACAAATGCCCGCCATACTCCAGACGGGCTAGATTCAGCACATGGTTCAATACAAGACCCTCTTGGAAATGCGATTCACACCTTGACGGGAGGTCCTGTTGAAGGTGCTACAATAGCGATTCATGGATTGGGCCCTATTGGTCTATTTGCAGTCAATGCTGCTAAAGCAATGGGCGCTACTAAGGTTATTGCAATAGATTGGGATAACCGTTACAGAATGGATATTGCAAGTAATTTAGGCGCAGATATTGTTCTTGGAAAAGATGATGATATAGTTAAGGAAATTCTTGCCGCTACTGATGGGAGAGGTGTTGACAATACTTGTGAATTCTCAGGATCTCCTGCTGCATTGTCAAATGCAATTCACTCTACAAGAATGGGCGGTTATCTCAACGTTCTATCGGTGTATGCAAACTCTATGCCCGAGGTACCAATGAACGATTTGGTATTCAGATACCTACATCTCAAAGGCATCAATGGTAGAAAAATGTGGTCGACCTGGGATACGATGCATGAATTATTGGCCTCGGAAGCGATAGATGTAAATTCCATAGTTACTCACCGAATGAGTATTATGGACTTCCAAAAGGGAATGGAACTTGCTCGTAGTGGCCTTTGTGGCAAAGTAGTTCTCGACTTTTAATAGCGAATTTGCGAAATTATCTCGCGACCCAATGTTGAAAGGGGAGACGCGACGGCCTCAAAGCCCGTTGAAGGACATGAAGTATGTCGTCGTCTCGGGGGGAGTCCTTAGTGGACTTGGAAAAGGAGTCACTGCTTCTAGCATTGGCGTTCTCCTCAAAAGTGCAGGACTGCGAGTCACTGCAGTCAAAATAGATCCTTATCTGAATAGTGATGCAGGTACAATGTCACCATTCGAGCACGGAGAAGTGTTTGTTTTGGATGATGGTGGCGAAGCAGATTTAGACCTTGGTAACTATGAACGATTTTGTAATCTAAATCTTTACAGAGATAATAATATCACTACTGGAAAAATATATTCACAAGTCATAGAAGCAGAGCGTCGTGGCGATTATTTGGGTAAAACCGTACAAGTAATACCTCATATTACCGATTCTGTTCAAGATTGGATTGAGAAAATTGCTTTGGTTTCTGCAGATGGTTCAGGCGAAAAGCCTGAGGCTTGTGTCATTGAATTGGGTGGAACGGTGGGTGATATTGAAAGTGCACCATTCATCGAAGCTCTTAGGCAATTCCAATTCCGAGTTGGACGTGAAAATATTTGCTTTGTTCATGTTTCACTTGTGCCAGTAATGGGCCCGGTTGGTGAACAGAAAACCAAGCCGACTCAGCATACTGTGAAAGAGTTACGTGGATTGGGAATTAGCCCTGATGTATTGGTTTGTCGTGCAGAAGAGCCTCTTGCCCAAGAGACTAGAGAAAAACTTGCAGCGTTCTGTCATGTGTCTCCTAATGCAGTAATGAGTGCTCATGATGTCTCCAACATCTATCGAGTGCCTCTATTACTTCGTGATCAAGGTATTTGTGAAACTCTTGAAATCGACTGTAATGTCACAGATTTGATGGCTCGATGGGAAAAAATGGCTGACCGTGTTGACAACCTTGGTAGCGAGGTTCATATCGCAATGGTCGGGAAATATACTGGCCTGGCCGACTCTTACCTTTCCGTGATAAAAAGCCTACAGCATGCATCGTATGCTGTGAATCGCACATTAGTAATCGATTGGATTGAAGCAAGTAATCTAGAGGATGATTCACATAGTGATTGGACAACACTCCGCGCAGCACATGGAATTCTAGTCCCGGGTGGATTTGGAGACCGTGGCATTGAGGGTAAGATTCTAGCCGCAAATTATGCAAGAACAAACCAAGTCCCATATCTTGGAATTTGTTTGGGGCTACAAGTAGCAACAATCGAATTCTGTCGAAATGTTCTGGGAATGGAGGGAGCTAATTCAACAGAATTTGATGAAAATACACCGAATCCTGCTGTTGTGTTCATGCCTGAAATTTCAAAGACACATCTTGGAGGAACTATGCGGTTGGGAAGCAGACCTACAATTTTCCAAGTTGATGATTGTATGACACGCCGGCTATATGGCGGTGGTTCTCAAGTGGATGAAAGGCATCGCCACCGTTACGAAGTAAATCCAGACCTTATTACTAAAATTGAAGCGGCTGGTTTGGTTTATGTCGGGAAAGATGAAACCGGTCAACGCTGTGAAATCTTTGAATTAAATGGCCACCCATACTACGTCGGGGTCCAGTATCACCCTGAATTCAAAAGTCGTCCTGAAAGCCCGAGCCCGCCATTCCTTGGATTGTTAAAGGCTGCAACAGGTCAATCAATCTGAAGATACTCGTATTATTCGAGTTGTCCGATACCCTTGTAACATTTTCAAGTATTTTTTACTACGAATCTCCTCATCGAGGTTTTCATCCCCAGTATCAATTCGAACTTCGCTCAATCCTAATAATTTAGCTGGAGTTGCAATTCCAAGAAGATTGTCTATACCTATTTCGCGCAAAACACTTGGTGATAGCTGAAGATTACCTCGCCCAATTAGGAAGCCCTGGCCGCCCATCGGAGAAAGTAGTAATAATTTGGAGCCTTTGTGACTTCCAATAGATTCGAGTAGACCTTGCTCATTTAGATCATATTGCATATTTCCTTTATGCTGAATATCAATCCCAAGTAAAGTAGATTCAAACCCGAGTTCCTTACACATTTGACGTAGGGTTCCGCCACTCCCCCATACAATCATCAAATCTGGGTCTTCCTCGACGAGATTTCCAATATGCAAAGCCATAGCCTCAAGAGTTTCACCTTCTGATTCTCGTTGAACTTGTTCCTTAGCACCCTGCATCCATCGTGGGCTTGCGGGAGTAAAGGCCTCACCATACATTCGTACTTTCCATTCCCCTTTCTGATAGACTTCTTCATCTAAATCCATCACTTCGGTTCTAGCAATCATCAAATCTCCACAAATATATGACCACACTACTTCGGCAGCAGACTTAGGAGTTGTTGCAAAACAACCACTATGCATTTTTACGCCCCCTGGGACTCCTATAATCGGTACTTCTCTTTCACCGAGGGCTTCGACAATGTCTCTTGTTGTACCATCGCCACCCGCGTATAGAAATAAATCGGGATTATGTGTATTGATGAACTCCGCAGTAGAATTTGCATCTGTAATTTCAGGAGTCTTTCCCGACGATGTGTACTCGCCGGGGATCCAATCTCCTCCCATTCGGCCATCCCAAGCGATGAACTCAATCGGAGTTCTTGCTAATTCAGTCAATCTTTCAAGACATAATTTCATCCTTGGACCAGCACGGTCTTCGGCTCCGGCTGCACGTGCTTCAGCAGCACGACCATCGCTACCCTTGAACCCAAGTTTACCGCCAAGACCGGCATCGGGATTGACGATGATGGCTAGGCGCATGTATCGCTCCAGATGTTCACGATACATCAAACCGATTATTTATCACGACTTACAAGGATGCAACATGGAGAAGTCCAGAGACGATTTGAGTTTCGAAGGTGCTTGGGCTAAGCAACTCAAAGAAGAGAAAGAAGAACAAGTTACAGAAACACAAACGGAAGTCAAAACTCATGATGCTCCTGCCTTTCGTGGGCAACGAGATATTGTGGAAAAAAGAACCGAAATAAAGGTGACTACAAAAAAACACCCGGCTCCAGAAAAAAAACAGGTTGAGATAGTTGCTGAACCATCCTCTAAAGAGGGTGATGATTTCGATGTTGGCTGGTAGTCTGGCGAATTAAATTTTATGAATAGACCACTTTCTAGGCTTTCGTTTTATCACTAAGGTGAAGTGTAGAAGCGCCCCCGTAGGGGGCGGAGGCACATACATGTCCATGATTTCAGTCACTCTGCCAGACGGCTCAGTAAACGAATATTCTGCAGGTATTACCGCAGGGGAAATCGTAATCGATATCGAAGGAAGAAAGCACGAGTGTATCGCTGCGATGGTAGATGGTTCGCAATCCGATTTCTCTACTGTCCTAGAATCTGATTGCTCCGTTGAAGGAATTTCAGGATTTTCAGATGAGGGTATTCACATCATGCGCCACAGCGCAGCACATCTTTTGGCACAAGCAGTCACCACACTTTATCCAGATGCTAAGCCAACTATTGGCCCAGCTATCGACCGGGGATTTTACTATGATTTCGCTAATCTCGAAGACTTTGGAGAATCCGATCTCAAGGGTGTTCAAAAGAAAATGCACGAAATTGCTCGCCGTAATATCTCGGTTGAGCGTGTTGAATGCAGTGAGGCCGAATTAGGTGAAATGTTCGCATCTAACCCATACAAAATGGAAATTATCAACGACAAACTGGAAGACGGCGCTGGCTCCACGATATATCGCCAAGGTGAATGGTATGACCTATGCTTGGGGCCACACGTTCATTCGACTGCTAAATTGATGCATGTTCGCTTAACATCAGTATCTTCGGCTTTCTGGAGAGGAGACCAAAGTAGAGAACAATTAACCAGGATTTATGGAATTGTAGAGCCCACTAAAGAATCTCTCAAATCAACAATGGCTGCAATTGAAGAAGCAAAAAAGCGTGACCACAGGAAATTAGGTAAGGATTTACAATTATTCCATGTTGACGAAGAGGTTGGTCAAGGATTGATTCTATGGACTCCCCGTGGAGCAACTATTCGAACATGTTTACAGAATTTTATTTCTGAACACCTTACAAGGCAAGGATACAGTCAAGTTTACACCCCTCATATTGGGAAATTAGATCTGTACCGTACAAGTGGACATTTCCCTTACTATCAGGATTCACAGTACCCTCCGCTTGTAGAAAAAGACATGATGATCAAGTTAGCAAATGAAGGATGCACTTGTGGTGAACTGGCAAACCTGATGAGTGCAGGTGACATTGAGGGATACATGCTCAAGCCAATGAATTGCCCCCACCACATCAAGATATATTCGTCTCAAGCACGCTCTTATCGAGACCTTCCGCTAAGGTTAGCTGAATTTGGAACTGTATATCGCTGGGAACAATCTGGCGAAATTTCAGGTATGACACGTGTACGAGGATTTACTCAAGATGATGCACATCTATTCGTAACTGAAGACCAAATCGCTGGTGAAGTTCTAGGTTGTATCGAATTAGTTCAGGTTATCTTTGGAGCATTAGGAATGAGTGACTATCGTGTCCGGGTGGGTCTGAGAGATATGGATTCGGGCAAGTATGTCGGTTCGAATGAGAAATGGGAACTTGCAGAGAAAGCATGTAGGGATGCTGCCAGTAGCCTTGGAGTTAATTGGTCTGAAGAAGAAGGTGAAGCCGCTTTCTATGGGCCGAAAATTGATTTCGTTGTAAAAGATGTAATCGGACGCGAGTGGCAACTTGGAACAGTTCAAGTCGATTACAACCTACCTGAGCGCTTTGGTTTGCAGTACAAAGGTAGTGATGGAGAAATGCATCGCCCTGTAATGATACATCGTGCGCCATTCGGTTCTATGGAACGTTTCTGTGGAGTCTTGATTGAGCATTTCGCAGGTAAGTTCCCTACTTGGTTAGCACCAACCCAAATTCATGTACTCACTATTTCTGAAAAACAGGTTGCATATGGACAAGATATCGCTGCAAAACTCAAATCTGTAGGAGTAAGAGTCGAATTGGATGATGGCGACGATACAATTGGAAAGAAAATCCGTATGCACAGAAAATTCCAACCAGCATATATGTTGATTCTAGGAGATGATGAAGCAAACAATAACTCAGTCTCTATTCGGGCAAGGAATGGAGACCAGAGGGCAGGTGTTGCTTTCGAAGAATTCCTTGCAGAGTTACAAAATGAAATTAATTCAAAGGCAGCGACTCCTGCATTAGTACCCCCGCAAAGTAATTGAGGCTAACAAATGGGAATTCAATTAGTAAATGGCTTCGATGCTATGGCTTTAATCGCCATCACATTTTCAGGCCTTATTGCATACTTATTCCAAGAATTCATTATTCCGCGCGGCCTATCAGGGCTTCAAGTTGCATTTCCAACCGGGCCAAAAAGATACGAGGTACATACTGTAACATCTGACAAATTTGAGGCCAGAACTCTATTGAAAGCGCCGGGTATGAGAAACGGACTAACCGTATACATCATGGCACTAATGGGCGCGATTTTACTTGCTGCTGAGTGGACATTCTACCAACTGGAATGGACTGAGGGAATCCATAGCTTTTCACTTGCAACCGCTTTAGTTCTAATCGTATTTCCTGCAATGATTTCGACTGGTGTATCGATGAGTACACAATTGATCACACGCACGGGGGGGAACCGCGCTACTCTACAAGGGGCAAGCACTTTTCGTAGAGGTACTGCCTTCAATATCACAGTTCTATGGTTTACTGCATTATTGATGCTGTGGTACCTCATGGGCTTAGCCGAAGTATCATGGGATAGGAAATTGGCTTTTATTGGTAGTCTTGCATTTGCACCTGGATTCATAGCATACGGTCGAGTCTTAGGTTCCTCATGGACTGCGTTGGTTGAGTCGAGTAAACAGTTGTCTAAGGGTAAGCCTTCGGCGTTTTATCCCTATCAACCTAAAGCGCGTAAACAATTCATCTCTACTTTAGTTTGGCTAAACTCAATTGCAATGCCATTCATTGCATTCAATACCCTAGTTTCATTGATTCTTCTTGCATTCGACCCATCGATGTTTGAACATACACAGCAGGTTCTCGATCTTCCAGAATACCGGCCTCAATCTTCAATAATGGAAGAAGGAGGAGTTTTGGGGTTCTATGCTATCGAATTATTTTCTAACATTTCAGAATCAGGAATAAGAGTTCCTTTGGTTACATCCGTGCTTCTATTCCTTCTATTGAACGTGGCAATCATTGGCTTCTTATTCGTCTATGAAGTTGCGCGTATCTTGTTTTTAGATATTGCAGATGTTTCTGGAAAGGGGGGAATCCGTCTTGCGGATTCTAGATTATTACGGAGTGAAAGAAATCAACAAGCAAATGTTCTGAATTTTTGTTTCACCGGGTTTGCTGGCCAATCAATGCTATTGCTAGCGCTCGCTATGCTGACTTTTTGGGACTCTCAATACCTACCACAAGGTGCTGAATGTGGAACTTGGGAAGATTCTATTTGCCAAATACTTCGCAAAAACGCTCTAGAAGAAATGACCTGGATGCTTGCAGCAGGAGGGCAAGTTGTTTTCCTTGGAATATGGGTTATGTCTCGAAGAACTGGTCAGCGCTTAGAAGATATTACATTCGATGCAATGGCCAACGAAAACAGAATTCAATTGGAAGCAATTGAAGGTATGATTTACCGCAAAGGTGAGGCTTTTACCGACTTAATTGCAGAGGATGAATGGTCTAAAGCAATGGAGAAAATGGAATTGCTCTATGAAGACCATGGAGAAGAGAGTATCGAAGGGCTATCTCTTGTTCGACGTACTGAAGCTAGCATGGAATTGCTAATGGGTATTGGGCGATGGGATCAGGCTGAACAAGTTGCTCTATCCTTCCTAGCATTAAGAGCAGGCCGTACCGCTGAAATCGCTCGTTTGATCCTTGCGGCTGCCTCCCTTGCCCAAAGAGACATACCTGAAGCAATTCCAAGACTCAAATTACTGGCTGATGAAGATATCGAGGCTGCTAGATTGAAATGGATTACATCTATTCTAGACCCTTCACAAAAGATTCCTGACAAGATTAAGTTAATGTTACGATTAGACCCCGTCACCAAGCGGAATATCGATCTCCTTCGAAGATACTCTGAAGGCATTCCTGGCAGCAATATAAAGTGGAAATACAAGCCTGCTACAAAGTTGCATATCTTGGGAGATATTGCCCGATTTAGATTGTGGTCACAATCTGATATTGCCCTAGATAAATTAGAATCTTGGGCCAAAGAAAATAAAATCGACATGACGCAATGGCCCCATGGTCAAACTGCTCGCGCATTACTTTACCTTGACAAAGGAATGTCTGCCAGTGCTGTCAACATAGTTGAACAAACTATGAAATTGCATTCAAGACACCCCCACCTGAGAAGATTAGCGATTTATTTAGCATTGCAAGGTGAAATGAAAATGCCAGAACCTGAAGTTACTGGATTGATTTGGGCAGACACTATGGATGGAGATTGGGCGGTCAATTGGCCTAAAACCCACAATGTTGTTTCTGCACCTAGCATTACGACTAATCCATTGAAAATGCACTCATGGGATGCAAATGCATGGGTTGCACGTAGGGAGATGGAATCTGTAAACCTTGGATATAATGGTTGGAAAAAGGTAAATTGGCCCCACCCTCCAATTGCAAATAACCTAATCATGACTGGGTTGATTACAACCGTAGGAGGCGTCCCTATTGATTTGGGGTTGCCTGGCTGGATTAATTTCAAAGCTATAGAAAAAGCAAAATTACTAGATTTGTAATCAAAGTAAGTTGTCTACAAGTCCTTCGATATCTTGGGTCTTACCACAGTATCTACAACGCAGTTCCAATGGCACACGGTTGGTAACTAACAAACGGTGTGGCAAAGGTTCACGGTGATTGGTAGTAATACAATTAGAGAAAGTACACCTTGCTACATTAACTACTTCTGCAGTTAAATTGATCTCCAGTTTTTCAGCAACAGAATATGCACGAATAATCGCTACTGATGCATCAGGAGCAACAAGGGCAAGTCTGTCAAGTTCATTTTGAGTTAATTCTCTATCCTCAACCTTGATGATATCCTTGCCGCCCATTTTCTTTGATGGGACATTCATTACCAGTGAAACGGGATTAGACATACTCCCTCCAATTCCAAGCATCTTTAGCACTGAAAGGGCTTTTCCGGATGGAACGTGGTCGATTACTGTCCCATTCTTAATTGCGGTGACTCTGCGCATATTGCCTTCTTGACTCAAAGAACCACCCCCGCTGCATTTACATCTTCAGGAACTGTAACACCTAGCAGCCAACACATTAGTGACATTCTAGCTACAACTCCGTTGAATGCTTGCTGGAAGTAGAATGCATGCCGTGTTGTGTCTACCGATGGGTGGATTTCATCTACTCTAGGTAGAGGATGCATGATGATCATCTCTGCTTTGGCTCCATCCAAATCCCTTGCATGTAACTTGTAAGCACCAGCGACCTTTGCGTATTCTTCTTCATCAGGGAATCTTTCTTTTTGTATTCGAGTCATGTAAATGACGTCTGCGTCGTCTATGTGATTAAGCAGTTCAGTGGTTTCTACAACCTCGGACCCATGGGCTCTGAGATCTGCTACAATTTCTTCAGGCATACGCAAACCTTCGGGTGATGCAAAGGTGACATTGCAACCGAACCTAGCAAGAGCATGAGATAATGAATGGACAGTTCGCCCATATCGCAAATCTCCTGCCAACACAACATTTAGTCCCTCAAGTGTTCCATGGGCACTTCGAATTGTGAATAAATCGAGCATTGTTTGTGTTGGGTGATGGCCAGCGCCATCCCCCCCATTCATAATTGGAACTCGTGCACTATCGCATGCATATTGTGCCGCTCCTTGGCGTGGGTGGCGCATAGCAATAATGTCAGTATATCCGTCTACCATTTGGATGGTGTCAAACAGTGTTTCGCCTTTGACTACCGATGAAGTTTTCACATCTCCAAGATTGACAACATCTCCGCCTAAACGCTTCATTGCGGTCTCAAAGGACATTCGAGTCCTCGTGGATGGTTCAAAGAATAAATTACCCAAAATTCTGCCCTGAAGCAGTGGCAAATACAGTTCGCCTCGTGCAACTGGTAGTAGCTTTTCAGCGTCGTCTAAGATAGAGATTATTTCCTCATTAGTCAGGTCGTCCATGGTGATGATTCCGGGCATATTGCTCCCCCTTCCCTAAGAGTTGGGCCTATGCCGACCTTGAACATATGGGCGCGAGAGCCCGCTTGCTTGATGTGGGATGAGTCCCCCCTTAGGGTCATGCGCAGAGTGTTGCTACTTGCACTGCTTCTCCTAATCCCTCCCGTTTGGGCAGAAGGAAGTCCAACATGGACTATTGAAGTTGAAGACCCATTAGGTAATCCGATTAGCGATTGTGAAGTGACATTGAGGGAACCTTGGTCTGGCAATATTATGATTGAGCCTAATGGCGCAATGTACCAACCAAGTGCGATATGCGATGGTTATGTGGTAATGTGGCACCCACCCGTCCAATCATCTCAAACTACCATTGTTTTGGATGCATACCCTGTAATTGAAGATTTATTCACAGTTGAAGGCGCACATACTATGCAAGTTCTTGGAAGTACTTGGCAGGCTAATATCTCTGATGGAACAGTAGATGCCCCTAATGGAGTTCCAGTTTTAATTATCGGAGAAGGTGGTAGCGAAGTTAGAATCGGTCAGGCACAGATTTCAATTCCGAATGCTACTACAACCTACAATTTGAGTGGAAATTATTCTAATGATTACACTGTATCTGCTTTTCATACTGGCTCTGGACATTCTGTTGATTCAGTTGATGGGAACCTCACAGTTGGCGAATATGGTGGAGGATGGTCTGCTAGGGTCATTTCCAGTGGTATGCCCGTTGGGGTTTCTACATGGCCGCCAACTGTTGAATGGATTGAAAACCAGATAAATCATACCACTGATGTGGGATATGCTCACCTCGAATTCACTTCTAGTTTAATTCCAAATCAAAATATAAGTGGAATCTGGACTGCAAGTCATATCTTCAATGAAGGACTTGGTCTTCCGTTTATCCCTGGCGTACAAGCAGGAATTGCAAGTCAAGTAGATCGCTTTCTAAACGGTGATGTAAATCAACTAGAGGAACTTCTTGAAACTATCACCTATAGTAACGGAAGAGAGGCTTTGTGTTGCATCATGGATGATGGAGAGGTCGTTTTCAACAGTTTTAGTGTTGAGGCTGAAATTGATTTTTCTAGCGGGACATGGGGTTGGAATGAAACTGGAATTATTTCTGCAGAACGTTCTCAAATCGAAATGCTAAGACTTGAAGTACCATTCCAAAATGACCTCCGTCAAACCACCCCGCTATCAATCATTACAGATGGAAATTGGCAATATCTGTCCAGTCCTTTGGAGGAATGGATTGATGGTTCGACTGCAAACTTTACTCTTGAGCGAGATGAATCATCAATCTCAGGGTACTATACAATCACATTAGGACCTAACTCCGCACCTATTGTAACTTTGAGTGAGGAGTATGCGTTGCCATGGGAAAATCAATCTTACAATTTTGTTCCTGTAATTGTTGACGCACCACTGTCAGTGCATGAATGTGAATGGAACATCTCTAATTCCAATATTAGCACTGAAGTAAATCTCTCACAATTTACTCCCGATTCAAGTATCTTGGTATCTGTTACTTGTACAGATGAAGGAGGTCTGTCTGGCTCAGCAAATGGAAGTTTTGTTCTCGATGATGGAACTCCTTGGATTAATGCAAGCTCAGAGGTACAAACGATTCCACCTGGTTTATTTGATTGGGATTTGATAGTTGGTGATGACCATGACAATAACCTCAGAGTATATTGGACCAGTAACAAATCTGAGGGATGGTGGTACACTGGAGATGAGTTGCATACATCCTTTAGTGTCGATTCGAATACAAATTCAATCAATGACAATATTAGTGAAAGGCACAAGGCTAGAAACCCAGTTGAATACTGGCTTTCTGCTGAAGTTACCGATGATGTTGGACACAGCACTAGTGGAAATTGGACGATACGTTTGAGCGATGATTCGGGCCCAGTTATTCTTGGAACTCTGGAGATGAAAGATGAGTACGGGGAATGGCAATCCGCAGAAACAATCGCCAGACCTTCTAGTGAATTACGTCTTAATTTGACGGAGAGTTTTGATGACTATTCTCCAATTGACAAAATTAATTTTACAATTGAAATATACGGGAACACATATTCTGATATTTCATGGTCTGATGCTCAATATTGGGTGATCCCTAATCTAGGAGTTGGTTATCACCAAATCAGCATAAGAGGTTATGATGAAATGGGGAATACCGCCGGGAGTATGATAGGAATTGCAATCGCTCCACCGGTCACAAGAGACCTTGAAATCATAGATATTACAAGTTCAACTACAGATATCGAACCCGGAGATAATCTCTTTTGGGTTACAGTACAGAACAATGGTGCATCCTCAACTGAATTCATACTCTGCAGTGGAGAAGTCTGTGTCGACTCAATCGTTGGCCCTTCCAGTTATTCTTACAATGCAACAGCAATAGTTGCATTAGATGCCGACTTGGGATGGTTTGAAACATTCTCTGTTGAGTTATCCTATCTTGACGATTCAAACGCTACAGTGATTAAACATTCGACCAGTGAATTTGAATCTGGAACCGGCTTTACCGCTCTTGAGATTTTTGGCCTCGTAGTTGTCCTCGCTTTTGCAATAGCGTGGATTCGCTCCCGCAACGAACCGAGATTCTGATATGCTCGGCCGGGGTGGCTATGCCATGGATGGCTTCGTCGATTTGGAAGAGGCTGTCAAAGCAGAAGTCAAAAATCATAATGACAATATAGAAAAATTAGCAAGTTTTTCTGCTCTAATCCTTCTTGGAACGGCAACATGGCTAGCATGGCCTGCTTTGCAATCCGCTATGGACGGGGGCCCGCTAATCACAGGCCTAGGACATTCAATCATAATTTTAGCATGGGGAGTATTTGTTCAAGACCTCGGTTTTCTAGATAATAAGGGAAGATCTCGGGTTGGAGCGGCAGCAACTATTTCTTGGCTCCCAATTTCAATACTGGCAATCTCAGAACTTGAAGGAAATGCCTCTCAACTAATTGGAATGTCTATCCTCCTAATTGTCTCCTTGGTACTGTTTAGAATTAGTAGAACCATATTGAATGGAGATATTGCCGTAATGAAATTTAGAGCTTTAATGGGATTCCTTGGCCTTGTCTTGGCAGGCTCACTAGCAACAACTATCGATTTAGATAATAATTCTTCATTTGTCATCATCGGCTTTTGTTTGATAGGATTAATCTTAGCTGGAAAGGATTGGTTTGGAAATGATGACCAACGTGCACAGCGTAAAGAATTTGATACCAGATTGAATGCCCTTGAACGCTACATGCTGATTCTGAAAAGCCAGGGCTCCGCTGTTGATCAGGCTGCAAGCTTGGTAATGACTGCACGAGAAGAAGGCCATCGTGACCCAACGTGGGGTATGCGCCTATTGGATGAAGCCGAGGAAGATATCGAGAGGTCGCTTTCGCTAGCAGGAGATGTTGATGAAATCAAAGCAGATTCGTTAGAGGCGGTCAATACTGCTGAAGAAATCGCACCTATTGTCAAGAGACCAAGAAAGGCCTGGGACATGGGCCAACGTGAAGTTGAATTAGGTAGTCTTAGAGAAGGAGAGGCGTTATTTCGTCAAGCCAAAAAGCGTGCTAACGAAGTTATTGAATGGTGGGGCAAGGCCGAGGCAGCAATTAGAGAAGGTGCTGCTTTACTGGCTAAATCGCCGCACGCACAGGGTAATTTAGAAGAATTATTGTCTGATGCTCGGAAAAAATTGAATGCTGAGAAACCGAAGAAGGCATATGAATTTGCAATGGTCATTCCAGACCAAGTTGCCGCATCTGGTGACGCTATGGAAATTGCTGAAAATTCAGTTAAAGATGCTGCACGTCAATTGAAATCCGCAGATGGGTTAAACAAAGAATTACTCGAGGAAAGACTCGCTAATGCTGAAATCGCTCTAGAATCGGGAGACCATGCCCAGGCAAAGGGGCTGTCGGATGGAATCGTCCGTGAGATAGTTACTGAGAGGGAAGGTATGGATGATGTTAGAAGGGCTTTGCGACAAAAGGTACACTTGATATCCCGTTGGTCTGATAGAGAAGATGCATCCGAATGGGATGCTAGATTACTCGAGATAGAGTCTGCTGCTGATGCACTCGAATGGTCTCATGCTGCAACGCTTATTGAGCGGTTGACAAAAGATCTTGATGCTCAGGGCAAGGCTAGTGACGAAGCAACCGAATTATTAGAATTCGTTTTAGAAGAGTGGAAAACTTTGCGCAATCAATGTGACGCCAGTAGTATTGCGCTTGACGATGAAGACAGAAGGGCGACTGAAGAAGCGATTGGGCTAGCCACTGAAGCCCTACAAGCAGGTAGAATCGACGAATCTCTAGAATCCTTAGGTCTAGCTGATGGCTTCATGGAAAGGTTAAGACGACGTGTTTGATTATTCCATCAAAGCTTTCATTTCGCATGCTTTGCATAATTTACCACTGCACATTTGCCCACAGCCAGGACAACTAATTGGTGTTGATAAACGCTTAATTTCGGAGTCGGCATGCAATTTCTTGACATCATCAGCCATCCGCAATAAGCCATGACGGGTTCCCGGCACATCGGCTTCCATCATAGCAATTGTTTCACGATGCCTGAATCGGAGAGCACCTTCTCCATGCGGGCATTCTTCGTGATGTATTGGCAATTTTTTATGCAGAGCATAAAGATGAATCTCCTGTTCGGGAACCCAACGCAGCGGTACGATTCGAGGGGCCATTCCCTCTAAAGGAGTACTTGTGTGAGGGGCCAGACGGAGGGTTCTTTCTAAATCTCCATTCTGCATATTCATCATAATTGTCTGAGCCATATCGTCCAAATTATGTCCTAATGCAATTACATCAGCTCCGACTCTATCGGCTAAATGATTAATTCCTTGCCTACGGAATACACCGCAATATGAGCAAGGGGTTTTCTTATCTCCCGACTCTATGATTTTGCCAACAACTTCATCCATTTCTTTAAATCCTAATTCTGGATAAGATACTGTCTCAAACCTAACTCCAAGACTTTCACATAACTGGCGTGCACACTCTAGAGAAGGAGGGCGGTACCCCTCAATCCCTTCATCCACACAACCGCCTACGATTGTTACACCTCTGTGCTTACCTAACCTTTCGTGAATTCTTTCGAGTAGAACTGCTGAATCTTTGCCCCCAGATATTGCAACCAATATTGTAAAATCTGAATTCTTTGGAACAGTCAATTGTTCCCGAAGTGCTTTCGTAACTTTCTTCCTTACACTATCTGCAAGATGTGATCCACACATCATCCGACCCGAATATACCTGGTGATGAATAGCCGGATTACGACACTTGTCGCAACTTTGGACTTCAAACAGGTCGGCCATGATGATTCCAAGAGGTTCTCGGCTTGATGTGAACGGTTGAAAAACTCAATTGAAAAAACGAATTTTCAATTGGAATCAGAACCTAAAATGCCCCGTAGTAATAAAACCCAGTTGGCAAAATCATTCCACTCCCTAAACCGCCCTACGGGCGTTGTAGAAAGCCAAACTTCTTGAAGCCGGTTTCTACCTGAAGCCGCTTGAGCGCGCATGATGCAACGTATTCTGGCTGGATTCTCATCCCTACCAGGGGTTGACCAAGCATACATCATCTCACGACGAGATGGCTTGGTTTCCGCTGTAGGAAAAAGAGGTCGAACGCCAATGGTTGAACATGCCGCCCAGATAGTACAAGCCCTAGAAGCACTCGGGAAAACCCCCGGTGTTGGAAGAGGCTTGGAACTATGGTCTGAAGGAAATGGAATGCTATTACTCACTCGTTTGAGTGAAGATGCTAGTTTGATTGTTTCTGGAAAGAAGGGCGGCAAAATAGCCAGGTGGCGACACGCCATCGAATGCGATGTTGAAATGCTAAACTCAGTGATGAGGTGATGGACATGTTCGATCTACCATATGGTATGCCAGTTGAAAATGAAATCGATGTTAGTGACGGCTCTATAATGCCATTTGAAAACGGTTCGGTAACGACTTATCTTGGACGAAGGTCCACTGCGAGTGGTCATCGAATTGTACGTTCAGGACGCGTAGTAGGCTGGATTGCTGAACCTGCCAAAGGTAGCGTCCTTCTTTGTGGAGAAGCTGCAAAGTCACGTCTCGAAGAACTAGAAAATGACTCGCATCGTTTAGTGGCAAAGGCTTGGTCACAAACAGCACTTGGTTCGGTAGCAGAGATTGTACCAGAAGCATTTGAGCACAGTGCCGATACAAGAGGACTCCTAGGTTCTGGCGATTCACTGGAGCGACTTTTATCTCGTGATTTATCAGCTGTGATTTCCAATTTAGTAATGCGGCCAGAAGTTCGTGGTGGAATTGCTGTAGATTCTGGAATGCTAATCGATGATGCTGGAGATTTACCCGCTAGTCCAGAACTACTTGCATCTCAGGTCGGAGAAACACTTGCTGGGAGAAGGGCTCTTGCTACCGATTTAGGATTGCAGGGTGCTGGCCATTGGACTCTCCACACAGGAGATGGCTCACTACTTCTTGCTGAATCAGGTGATGCTGCTTTGGCTATATGGACAGAAGCGGATGTAGACCATGGCCGATTGATTAATCAAATTGCGGCTTTGATGGAAGGAGAGATCAATGCCATGGGTTCACGCGGTGAGCGCCTTTCAGATGGTCATGTAGTACGTGAAGGTCGCGGCGGAACAGATGCTGTGATTTCCATGCTTTCAACATCTGTAGAAGAAGGCTTAACCGGCCATCTTGCTGCAGGTAAATCATCAAAGGCAATCAGAATTGCGCTCGTAAAGGGTGTGCCAGTAGCAATCCAATCACCTGGGAATATGAAAATGATAGACGCCATGCATGCAGTGACGGAATCAAGAAGAGTCCTTGCCTTACACAGACTCCCTGTAGGTACAATTCTAGGCTCTGAGTCCGGAAATGTACCAGACTTTAGCCTAGATTCATTTTGTAATGAACTCGCAACCACTAGAACTCGTTCTGAATCCCGTCAAGCACTAATCAAGATTACAATGGACCAACTATATGGTTTTGAAATTGGACTTAGCAAATTACGAAAAGAGAGAACTCGATTTGAATTTGCTATATCTATCGCAACACCTTCCAAAGGTTTAGCGACCATTGAGAAAACTGCAGGAATCGATGATGGACTTCGTAGGAAGTACGAGAAGAGTGATTTGGAATTATCTGAAGCTAACCAAGAAATTGCATCACTGAAGATAGCCCTTGAGTCTGCAAAGAGCATGGAAAATGCGGCAAAGGTAAATGCAAATGAAGCAAACCGTCACACAGCAGACGTTCAAGAGAAAATTGGAGCATTTAACCGAACAATCGACCAATTACAACTTGATTTATCAGCAGCACAAGCGGCTTCTGAAAATTCAGAGTCGCGTAGTGATCGCCTGTCCAAGCGAATTAACGAATTAGAGCACCAACTAAGCCAACGCGCTGTTGAACTTGCAAGAATCCTTGGTGACTCGAAAGCAAGTTCGGAATTATCATCTCAAATTGAAGAAATGGCTTCTAAGGAGGCTGCACTCTCAAGCGATATCGACTCACATTCCGCAACTTTAGCAAGTATTCGCTCAAGGATTGATGATGACCAAAGGCGTCAACGTATGATTGAGGAACAGGTTGAGGCCACTAGAGATCGACATCGTCGGGCGCAAGGAGAATTATCAGAACTTGAGTCGAAAATCAATGATGCTCAACTATCACTGCGCCAAATAGAGGCGGAGTCACGAATTGCCCGTGATCGAACCCAAGAGGACCGCGTTAGACTTACTGAGCAAGAAAATCGCTCAATGATGATTCAATCTGAAATGCGAGAATTGATGGATGAACGCCGTCAAGTGTTGAAGGAGTTAGGAGACCTTGGTGCAAGACGTGGCCAATCTGAAGCCGAATTATCCAATCTCCTAGACCAAGCAGAAGCATTAGCATTGGCTCACGAAGAGGCTCTCACTGACATCAAAGAAGCGGAAATATTGCGCGCTAAATTATCAGAAGAACCGCTTGCACAGGCTCTGTTAGAAGATGGAGCTCAGTTTGATGGACTAGGCCCAGTGCTTGAACGTCTTGAACATGCTAGAACTCTAGGCTATTCGGTCTCTTTACTCGACAGGGCTGTCGAGCGTGCATTACAAGTTATTCAGGGGTGTGTTGATCATGTCGCAACAACCCCTAGGCACCTACTATCCACTGAAGTTATGTCTCTTCTTGAGCGACAGGTTCCCGAAACCGCTGGAGCAGTCAGAGGTCTTGCGAGGTGGTCTGTACAACAGCGCCTTGAACACCAGTTAGGCGATACTGTCACAAACTTAGTTCTTGATTTGGAAAATCTACTAGAGGATTATGATCGCTCTGTAACAATGCTTCGAAGGATTAGAAATGTGCTGGAGCAGTTAGAAAAATTAGGCGCACCTACCGAACAAGTACAGGCCCTAATGAGTAATACTCGCCGCCCAGAATCATTGCCGGTTCTGGCGCGTGAAACGCGTACTCTCATCCAAAAAGCACTGGATGATATCCATCTTGAGGCTGACATGAGGGATGCCGGTTCAGCGGTTAAACTAGAATCCACAACTAGTGCTCTCGAAGAATTACTAACTCAACTGGATGCAAGTGGTTTTGTTAATGGTGAAGTCAGAGGGGCTCTTTGGGATTTCAAACGTGAAGGGTTGCTTCCATTCGAAAGAGATTCAGTACCTGCGGGTGAGAGAACACCAATCAATGAAGATACATTAGAGCAAATGAAGGGAGAACTGATCGACCAAGATGTTGCTGTTGCTGTAGAGGTAAGTGAAATTACCGAAGAATGGGAAGAGTTAGCAACACCTATCGACGAAGATACCACTGATTCCATTGCCAAAGATACTGTAATCTCGATGGATGATGAAAGAGCACATCTTGAAGAAGAGTTAGCACGCCTTGATGCGAAATGGGATAGAAGAAGCGAACCTGTGGAAGAAGCAGCGGTATCTGATACAGCACTAGATGCGCTAGAAGATTCATTGGATGGCATTGACCTTTGAGGCGTTATTATGAGTTCTCTCTACCCTTTGTGGATTGAAAAATTAATTTTCATAATTTTATCTGCAGGAGCAGTCTATGCTGGAATAATGCTAGGAGATCACCTTTCTGGAGCAGCTCTTTGGGCTACTCGGATTTGTGCGCTACCAATTGCAATATTAGTGATTACAGAAGGTATTGGGCGAATGATTCAATCGCAGTACGTCAAGTAATCATTCTCTGGAAGCAAAAGAAGACTCAATGAGCCCCCAAAATCTCTGCCACGGTACAATATACCGTAATAGAGCCATCAATCCAAGGAATAGTAGTGCCGAGATTACAAGGCCATAAGTTAACGTTAATTCGAGAGATTCCCCCACCTGGGCGGCCCATTGCGAACCTGTAATACCACTAACCCAATCAAGTAAAACAGAATGGAATCCTAATGCAATCGTAGTGGCTACGACAGTTAATGAAAGGAATATTGCCGTATGGCGGAGGTGCCCATTTAGCAAATTATCCATTTGTGCTACGTATTCAGGGTCTCTCTTACAGGATTCTGGAAGACGATATGCATACTCTAATTGTCTAATTACTCCAAAGGCAGATTCTTGGAATACCATCATCAAACAGGCGATTAATATCAAAGAAAACTGTTCTGCCGTGACTAAGCCGAATACAGTTGGTTCGGAAACAATAATTTCGAGAGCAGTGAGTTGTGTTCCATAACTCCCTAATTGTGCACGTATCAATGGGAATGTCAAGATGGCATGGACACCGAGGAAAAGCAAAGTGAAGCCGATAGACCAAGCCACACCACGACGAGAAAGTCCCCAAATTCCCTTTGTTCCTGTGATAATTGGTAACAAATAGAATGTCATGATAACTAATGATAGCATCATCAATAGTGGCCATTCCAGCAACTTTAGTACATCATTACCTGGTGCACTCCATCCGTCGCTAACAAGTTGCCATGCATAGCTGAAAATAAATCGGCCAGCTAGCAATGTAATTAGAGTGATAATAAATCCTAACTTTACTCTCTGCTGGATCTTTTGTGTCTGGAATGCTAGAAGAGCCATCGCGCCACCAAGCCCTAATCCGAGTCCTAGTGGGACATAGAAACGAGCAAGCCCCTCATTGCCAATACCAGTAAGCCAGTCGCCTAGAGGAAGTTCTGTTCCTAGACCTGTTTCTAGAGTCTCAAACAGTTGTGTATGGTCGATACTACCAACCACATAGGTAGATACTACTTCTAAATACATCCAAACTAATGCTAGTGTTGCAAGTACTTGTAAAGTAACTATTTGCCATTGGACACGCAACTGGCGAAGATGAAGGGAACGTGCTCCTTCTCCTTGTGGGGTTACTTCACCTGCCATTATCTCACCTCAGTATCCTCTGACCTGCAATAATGCTTGCGAGAGGTCCATATCCGGCATCCAATCAATCACTTGACTGCCGAATCCAGCCAATGATGTTAGTCTGTTTTGTCGCTCAATCTTGAGTACTTCGTAAGACATTCTTGGAATGCGACTCACTAAACGCTCAAAGTCGATTGAAGATGGAGAAAGTACTGTGACTTCATGCCCTCGTCCAACTAGGTCACGAACTGCTGATGGTACCGTACCATCCCCTTCACATGATGAGATAATGAATACGGGGCTACCTCTGCTAAATCTCGCTGCTAAACTGTTGGTAACTGCTTGTAGCGGCATAGTCCCTCTAGGAGCGACACCGGCAAGCGAAGATAAGATCTTGAAATACTGCTTATCACCGGTATCAGGAGGCAAGAATGAGAGTTTTTCATCATATATCGTTAGCGATACTGAATCCCTACGTTGGATAAAGAAAGACGCAAGACTTGCTGCAGCTACAGTACCCATCTCTAATGGATTCTTCAAAACCGTTCCAATTCTTGCAATATCTCTACTGTCCAGAATGATATACAGGTCGGTTACCGCATCACGGCATTTTTCGTTTATCATCAATTCCCCGGTCCTGGCAAATGCTTTCCAATTGATATTCTTGAATGGGTCACCCGGGACATATTCTCTAAGGGAATAAAATTCAGTACCGGGTCCAGGGGTTCTCAGTGTTGTTGCACCTGTGTACATCTTTGCAGTTCGAGAACGAATGAAGGCTTCTTCAACATCACGGATTTGTGGGAAGATAATTATGTCAGAATGGTGGTCAACATACATTTCATCTACTGATAGATTGAATGTATTTCTATATCGGAGAGAAACTGGTCCTACCGAATAATGTCCACGCAGAGGGCAGCGTAGAACATAGCGGATTCTTGCGCTTTCTCCGGGCTTGAGATTGAGACGCATTTGGTTTAGTCCACTACGTAATTTCATTTCGTGTGGAACGTTATCATACACCTCTAGTTGCTGTGTTTTACGCCTACTGCGGTTAGTTACTAACAACTCAACATACAGGTCATCTCCTTTGTACAAGTTGTCGGCAGATAGTGTGCGTTGAACTTCAACATCACCATGTCCACTAACCCATGAATTAACTACGATGAATGCAATGAATGCTAGACCTAAAATCATCATCTGATGATTGGAAATCATCATACCGATTAGAATCAATGCGATTCCACCAGTGAAAGTAAATGCTGCCTTACGTGTCCACATTATCTCACCTCACGTCCGTCCCCAGACTTTAATTCTCTTTACAATTGCAACAGTCTGTTCTAATGAATAATTTCGATTCTCGAAAACGAATTTGACCAATACAGGATCGGTAATCATTCCTTGTAGTTCCCTAGCGGGTAATGAATCGAATTCTTCCCTTGATAATCCATTCTGGTTGCGAACTTTAGACAAGAATACTTGTTTTATCTTGTTTGATTTTGCATAATACGTGTATCGATTCGCATCTCCAAATCCATAGTAAATGATACTGAATACATGGTGCCATGGCTCTGGGTCTTTTTTCTTCAAAAGTACACCTTCAAAGGATATGAACAAGATGATGAATAACAGCAACATTGCTAATCCTTCACCTGTGAAATATACCAGAAGGAAGTAGATTGTATTGTAAGATTCTGACACTATGCTAGGCTGGATATGTCTGCTCTCATCAAATATTACCATTGCATTAGGAGCTACGTCTGGTACGTCTACCGAATCACCCGTGGCTTCGGGGTCCACTAATGAGTCTGCAATGTAATCCATTGCCCATTTTCGATTATCGTTTCGAGGAACCGGTTTATCCGCCACGCCATATTCTTGATTATTGTAGGCTTCGTAATCATAGATTGCGTTTGTCAAAGCAGAACCATCTGCGATGAAAGTAATTCTACCTCCATTTACAAAATTACAATCCTGCGAGATACAAACTTCGATTGAAAGATTGAATTGCCCTGCCAAATCTGGTGTTTCTGAATTTTGCTCAGAACCAACCCAGATGTCTCCATCGCCATTGACATCTATGAAAGCCTCAGCAGAAGTTACTGCACGAATTTGTGTAGCTCCCATACCTGTTTTAGCATTTGAAACAATATCTATTCCGGTGATATTATTGAGCAATACTTGGTAAGAAGCATTGTACTGAATTGCGCCATCTTTCCAATGCTGTTCACATACACCAGATTCAGATTTCGCCATAATTCTTCCATCATATATCTTACAAATGTGGGCTCCATTGTCCTCTATCGACCACCTACTATGGTTTTCGACGGTAGTTGGGTCTAACGAAGTGCCATCCATACCACAAGGTGATTCTTGAACACACATCCAAATAAAGTTGTAATCTAATTCTGTAGCATAGACTGAATCATACAACTGTGCGCCTTTGAAACGGACACCGAATGCTTCAGCGATAGATGAAGAGTATCCAAAATCATCCATCACTAACACATCGCCGCCAGCGAATACAAATTCCTTGATTGCGCTAACTTCAGCGGGTGAATATCCATCTTCAGTAGCAAAGGTAAGGAACCCATCTGATGAAAACTGTGGTAGTGAAATCGTATCACGTTCCACGCCTGCGATTATGTATGTGGTATTTGCAGGATCTTCAATATCTGCCAATAGTAGTGGCGAGGAAACTAGGGATTTGGTTTCTATTCCCATCGAATTAATATCCTGTCGGAATGCAGACATGTCATCCCAATCTTCACCATAGGCAGATTGGCCATCATCGTTGCCAATATTGATTACTTGGGATACCACAGTTGAAAGAAGCATTACAAGAACGAACCAAAACGCTAACTGAAGAGCAAGTCTTCGTCGGTTAAAGCGCGGTTTGTCGTCCAAAAAATCACCCCTAGTACAAGATACAGACACATGACGCACTCATTTCGGTTTAGAAGGTTGTGGAATACTGTTGAATTGTTGCTCATCGGCGCAGACGTATACTAGAGCCAATTTGGGACACTTCTTGCGCAGGTACACTACACTTTCCATCCACGGTAGGCCAAGGTAGTTTTTGAGTGTCAATATCAGTTACAACTTCGACCAATAATTCTGTAATTTCTCCAGTACGAGGGTCGATTACAATATCTTCAAGGTGTCCAAATAAATCACCATTGACATCCACTACTGGGAGCTTTAGGTATTCATTACTGAAACTCGACATAACTAGTCTCCGCCCTCTACTAATGGCAATAACCTCGTCCACTTCAATCAACCGGCGAATTACGCCGTTCACATTGATTCCATACCGTAACCTGTATCTCGCGAACGCTTAATGTTCGAAAGTCCAGAGGTAAGTCTCTCTTCCATCTTAGAATAATATTCTAGCATATCAGGAGTAACGGTAGGCCTTACACGAGAAATTGCGTCCTCGAAATGGCTCTTGGTTACCTTCTTTTTACCTGCACGCATTGCAATTAGTGCTGCTTCTCTACAAACTGCTTCAATATCCGCTCCTGTGAATCCATCTAAATTAGCTAACAGATCTTTCATTGAGAATTTAGAAAGTGGCATTACAGATGAATGGATATCCATTATTATTTCACGGGCGGCTTTGTCCGGAGGAGGTACATGCAATACACGCTCGAAACGACCACTGCGTAACAATGCAGGGTCAATCATCTCAGGCCTATTTGTTGCAGCCACGATAATTACACCATCTAGGCTCTCGACTCCGTCCATACTAGCAAGTAGTTGATTCACTACACGATTCGACACATCAGAACCACCAGATTGTGAATTCGATGACCTCATTCCCGCTATTGATTCAAACTCATCAAGGAAAATTATCGAAGGTGCTGCTTGCTTCGCTTTCTTGAAAATCTCTCTAATGGCTTTCTCAGATTCTCCGACCCATTTAGAAATCAGTTCTGGCCCTTTTATTGAAATGAAATTTGCTTTCGCTTCATTTGCTATCGCTTTGGCTAGTAATGTTTTACCGGTACCGGGTGCGCCGAATAGAACAATTCCTCGAGGGGGTTTAATTCCAAAGTGTTCGAATAATTTTGGTTTTGTCAATGGCCATTCGACACTTTCTTTCAACCTGTCTTTAATTTCAACAAGGCCTCCGACGCTCTCCCATGAAACATCTGGGATTTCGACATAAATTTCGCGCAGTGCGCTCGGTTCTATTTCACGAATTGCTATTCTGAAATCGTCCATTCGAACTTCCATTTTCTCAAGAACTTCGGGTGGAATTGTCTCTTCTTCCAAATCAATTTCTGGCAAATAGCGGCGTAGTGCTTTCATTGCAGATTCTCTAACTAAAGCTGCTAAATCCGCACCAACAAATCCATATGAATTTTCTAATACCCAATCAACATCAAAATCATCTGCTATTGGCATCTGTCTGATGTGTACATCAAGAATCTCTTTTCTTCCTTCACGGTCAGGAACACCTATCTCGATTTCGCGGTCGAAACGTCCAGGTCTACGTAATGCAGGGTCCATGGCATCTCTTCGATTTGTAGCGCCTATGACGATGACATTGTCTCTACCTTGCATACCATCCATCAGAGTAAGCATTTGTGCTACAACTCTGCGCTCGACTTCTCCACTGACATCTTCTCTCTTAGGGGCAATCGAATCAATTTCATCAATGAATATAATTGCAGGAGCATTGTTTGCGGCTTCATCGAAAATTTCACGCAATTGCTTTTCGGATTCCCCATAGTACTTTGAAATTATTTCGGGACCATTTATCGAAGTGAAATGTGCATTGGTTTCAGTAGCAACCGCCTTTGCGATCATCGTTTTCCCAGTGCCCGGAGGACCGTGCAACAATACTCCTTTTGGCGGATCAATCCCCAATCGCCTGAACAATTCAGGATGCTTCAATGGCAATTCAATCATTTCTCTAACTTTCAATAATTGTGAACCAATTCCACCAATATCTTCGTATGTAATTCCTTGAGATTGTCCAACATCTTCGTCATCAATCGCTTCATCTTTGATTACAATATCTGTATCAGAATTAACTTGAACTATTCCTTTAGGAGTGGTTTGTAATACTGCAAAGGGTAATGCTTCTGCGAAAAGTGTCATTCCGGGGATAAAAATTCTATCTCCTGCAACTACTGGCCTTTTGTTAAGGCCTCTTCTAGCAAAACCTTCAATTCCCGGGCCAAATTTGACCTTTTGCTTATTTGCCATTACTGGTGATAGGATTAGCTTAGTGCAAATTTTAGCATCGACTTTGGAAACTGTTACGCGGTCCCCTAGGCTGACGCCTGCGTTTTTTCTAATAATTCCATCAACGCGAATTATGTCCATCTTTGCATCTTCTGGACGGCTTCTCCAATAGATTGCAGCTGTGGAGCGATTTTCCCCTTTGATTTCAATAATATCTCCCGGTTTTAGGTCTAAACTATTCTCACCAGAAATACGAGCGCGGCCATGGCCTACATCACTCGGTATAGCCTTTGATACCTTCAACGATATTGATTCCGATTCTTCATCAGACATAGATAACCCCCTCCGGGTAATCCTTCTTCAACCTCGGTATCACTTTAATCCACGCATCTAATTCAAGCGGTGGATTCATGTCCTTAACACCAAACGGAAGGCCATGACGCACGTGTTAGAGTCCGGCCTAGAATTCATGGAAAGTAATAACCCGGATGATCTTCCAAAGGTCAAGGGTTACAATATCATAAATGGACAAATAAAATCTTCATCTGATGGAAATGTATTCACTAGCAAAAACCCAGCATTATTGATTGATACGCTGGGAGAATTTCCACTTTCAACTAGAGAAGATGTCCATGATGCAATCGCTGCTGCTCGAACTGCACTGGTTGGATGGTCTGCAA
>ERZ1046148.16-NODE-16-length-93959-cov-7.384233_pt1 | contig 93959 bp, 78 predicted proteins | sample MGYA00383090_ERZ1046148 | MGnify/ENA primary metagenome ERZ1046148 (study PRJEB29581, sample SAMEA5548360) | metagenome | biome: marine; feature: coastal; material: water | depth 25 m | study: Short-term variability in the microbial, nano- and picoplankton dynamics... | reverse complement strand
GTTACTTTCAACCACAAGCTCATCAGCACTGACATCAGCACTAGCACCCGAAGATGCCGTTTTTATATGCGCCCTATAAGCATTTGCCGTCCCTGATAGGTGGAGGTCTTTGAAACGGGCGGTTGCCGTGCCAAGACTAGTTTGGTTATCTAAGCTAGAGTTAGTTGTTATATTCCACGGGTATATGGAATTCTCAACATCACTAAAGATAACGCCAGAATCGCCGGTACCTATCGTCAGCAGGTCGCTCTTGGTACCCAACGAGCCAATAGTGGTGCCGTCTTTTTGGAAAGCAGCAATAACACCATCAGAAGTTTTGCGGTTAAATATGCCAACTGTGCCGCCATCACGGATATGATAAGCAGAACCGTTAGGAAGCAAAATATGACCAACTGTATTAGTATCTATTGAACTCTGACCCACCAACAGGTTGCCTGATGAGTCGATAGTTAATCTATTAGTGCCTGTTCGTGTAGTTGTATTTGCGGCAGTATAAAAGTTGATTTCAGTAGCGGCATTATATTGTGAATCTGGGCGCACTGTGGCAAGACACCGAATTTTCACACGGTTGTATTCTGATATTCCGGCAGCCTGACAACCTCCTGTCCATTGAGGAAATGGAGGAATTTCATGGTCCTGACTGGCCAAAGGTGTTCACGGTTTTGACCACATGGGAGAGCATCGGCGTATTGATGCACGAAGGACATCTAGAGTGGCACATCGTCCACAAGTTGTATTCCGGTTCCATTATCAGGTCATGGGAAAAAACAGAGAAAATAATCTATACCATTAGAGAAGCCACGGGCATTGAGAGTGCTTTTGAATGGGTGCAATGGATCGCTGAACGCATGATAGAATTCAATGAAGAAATACCTAATGAACCTGCTCAATTGGCTTACAAAGATTGGAGGCCCCCTGCTCGTAGGATTCCTTGATACCGAAACTTCTGAATTTGCTTCAACAAGCTCGACGCATAGACAAAATACATCGGATTGAATTAACTGAAAATACGTAATAGCGCCTCTTCGATAGTCTCTCCATCTCCACCGTTAGATGAACGATGTTGGTATTGATTCCATACGAATTGACCATCTGGACTCAATATGAAATAAGCAGGAGTTCCAGTAACGCCCCATGAATACATTACACTTTGATTTCTATCGTCAAAATACGGGAATGTATGGACTTCACCTGGTCGTTCAGAACAATCAGAACTACCGCCTTTACAGCCGATGTAAGTGGTTTTTTCCTGGAATGCTACAACTTCTTCTGGTTGCGCATTGAAGTAACTATTACTGGAGAAGTTAACAGCCATTGCTAAGAAAACCGCTTGCTCTCCATATGCATCGTGCCATTGTGATAATTCATCACCGGCATTCCAGCAGTGGCCGCAATCGGTAGAAAGGAAGAACACAACTACCCACTTTGAAGTGTCATTATCTTGCTGCGTCCAAGAGATATTGAACAAAGAATCAAAACTGAAATCATCCCATTGAGTGGCATTTTGTTGATGAATCAATCCTTCAAAATTTGCCGCATACATTCCTTCCGATGACCCGTATACGACTTCAGTGATAGTGCCAATAACAACATACTCATCTGTAACATTATAGCGCCAAATCGCTTGTTGTGAGTTTTGATCTACCAAAAATACGTATTCAGGGCCCACATCAAAAGTAGGCATCTCAACTATTGATGAACAACTCGAGTCAGTCTCATTGAAAGAACCTGCACAAGTCTCATTGGTTAGGCCATAATAGTTGATAGTAAGATTTCGATCTAAATCATAAGACATCGATGCGTATTCATCAGAATATGGAGAGTAAACCGTTTCTCCATTAGTCAAGTCATTACCACTAAGGTTAGTGATTATTGTATCAGGGTCTACTAGGGTGTCGCACCAGTCAGGAACTATCATTGAGTTGATTTTCGAATGAACATTTTCAGCACTGATATTATTGTTTAAAGCAGATTCTTGGACATGAGTTGTACAGCGCCAGAATACAGGGTTTTCAGTTTGAATCCCTTGCCAAGTGGCGTTGGAATTATCAGTAGAGTTTTGTGAAGCATTGTCACCATTACTAGTGTTATTGTTATTGCCAATACCCGGTAAAATTGTTGTTGGTTCGGTTTCGTTATTCCCGGTATCAACAACTTCATCCAATATTTCACAGGAATTTTCACCATCACTATTCTCGTCACCAGCGATACACATCCCCGTGGTATCTTCCTCTTCGCTCCACGGCATAGTACAGCCAGAACAGAGCAACATGCTGCAAATCAGAGCGACCAAAATTGGCTTCTGCATACTCTCCCCAGCCAAAGGTGTGGCCCAGTATATTTCAAGGCTCCATTTCCATCAGTCATTATCCGCTTCTCGTGCGGCTTCGATTTCTTCCTTGTTTTTCCTAAACCAGATAAATGACTGTACGCAAATATATGTGTAAGCAGATCCAGTAAGAAGTAGCATTAGCATTGAACTCGAAGCATAATTCAGACCATCACCGATTACCATGAAAAAACGAGTTCCACCAATGATACATAGTAATCCGAATGTTGCAGCAATATGCATCCACAATTTTCTTTTTTCTGGCATTGCATTTGCTAATATCCCTGTAAGTAATAGTGGAATTCCCAAAAGAGATGGGAAATAAGAGGTTATAGAATTCGAGTCAGAGATTTGGGAAACCGCTATTCCCCAAATTATTAGGAACCCGCCATATGATATTGTAATCGTCGGAATCGATTGTCCTGCTACGGTATATTGTGTCTTCATGATTATCTTAGAAATCACTAGGTAAATCAATATTTTCAATCAACTATGGCTGATTCTTCTATGGAATAATTCTCTACGAGGAATACATAAATCATTATCCATTCATTACGGGTGAGAGTGTAAGCATATTGCATTAAAATAATCTATCGGGCAAAAAAGGCAGCACTGAGCCATATTCTTGCACTGGGGTGGCGATGGAAAATGATTTATTCCTCGTCACTCTTCTTCCTGAGTTAAATCGACGAAAGGAATATCTTCCTCTTCATGAACGTGTTCAACCACAACTTCTGCGATATCACCGATTTCTATTACGTGCTCAAATAGAATATCATCGACTTCGTCAAGGGCATCGGTTTCTGTGTCGACACGAGGGTCCACTTTGATAATCGAGGCTTCGATTCTAGCGATTGCTCGCATAACTGCTGGCGCATTATCTTCAGAGAGAGCCATCCTTGCTGCATCAATGTCATTTTCTGCGGCGAGAACATCTGATTGTGACTTTTCGTTATCAGCCAATCCTTTGACTATGGCCAATGCATCAGAGACCACGTCAATTTTTTGTGTTAGGTCTTCCTTTGCCCGTTCGATAAGAACCTTCCAACGCTTCTCATTTTCTTCTACCTCACAAACTCTACGAGAAAACATCCAGCGTTGTGAAACTTCCCATGGATTATGCGCAATACTTGCCGCCAAATCTAGAATTATCGCAGCTCTTGTTTCAAGTGGTCCTTTGAGATAGATGGTATTTACATAACATCTTGTCATCAAACCAAAACCCCAGTATGGTTTACTTTCAACGACAACCGATAGGTCGCCAGCAGAAAAGGAGATCTTCCATTTCTGTTCATCAAATGTTGGCACTTCTTCAACCAATGGCGTACTGTTTCCTGCAACAACTCTAATCAACGTTTTACAAACATCACCGAGCCAAATCTTCTTGATAACAGCAGGGTGGCTCGCACTGCGTAAATTCATTTCAGAGTCATAACCATCCTCTGCAGATGCCTTTCTCACCTGGGCATGTAGGACCGACGATTCACCATCTAGGTAGTCCTCCATAGACCAAGGGAGAAGTGGCTGTCACAATAATTATTTGCAAGCAAGATTCAGCAGATTGATATCTTCAGACACGATGCGTCATTCATGTCAGCCAAGAAATCTAATGACAAATCGGCTTTTGATACACTCACATCGTTACCGGGTGTTGGAAAAGCTACTGCAGAGAAATTGATTGCAGCAGGATATACTACTATTGCTAAAGTTGCTAGTGCAAGCATGAAAGGACTTCAAGGGGCAGGTCTAAGCCAAGCACTGGCAAAGAAAGCCACCGCAGCAGCAGGAAGTAGTGTCAAAAAAGCCCCTGCTAAGGCTAAGGCTGCTGGCAAGAAAGCAGCATCTAAAGCATCGACTAAAGCAAAGAAAGCAGCAAGCACCGCTAAGAAAGCCGTTGCAGAAAAGTCAGTAGCAACCAGAAAACGTAATGTTGCTGCAACCAAAAAAGCCAAACAGATTGCAACTGTAACTAAAGCCTCTTCGAAAAAAGCCGCATCAAAGGCTAAGGAATCAGTAACCAAATCAGCAACTAAAGCCAAGACTACCTCTAAGAAAGTAGCAGAGAAAGCCTCTTCTACTGCCAAGAAAGTAGCAAGTGGTGGCAAGAAGAAACTCAAATCACCTAGTCTTGCTGACATAATCAAGCGCGCTAAGAATAAGTGAACACTAATATCCTTAGGCTTGGTTCATCTATTACCAACTGTGCCAAGAAGAAAGTACGGCCGGTTACGCAAGCCGGTCGAGCGACCTTCACGTGATAATTGCTCACGTTGCCGTTCCGGTAAATATTGTCCAGTAGAGGGTCACAACGGAAATGCAATCCTACCTGAAAGGGAATGGAAAGGACCACCATCGATACCTAAGCGCGGTAAAAAAATCAAGAATTAATCATCACTACTGCTAGATTGTGCTCTGCGATAGACTTCTCGTAATGTCTGATCGCTTATTTCGAGATAAACCCTAGTTGTGGCAATCGAAGCATGACCTAGCAATCTCTGGATGCTGACTAAATCAGCGCCCCTCTCAAGTAAACCAGTTGCAAAATTATGCCTGAGTACGTGAGGGCTCAATCGCCCGCGTGGAATTTCGGCACTATCTGCTAATTTATCCATCAAACGCTGTATGCCACGAGATTGCAGATTATCTCCATTTTGTGAGGTTAACAACCTATCACTTTCTGAACCTCTGCTCTCTCTAATCGGAAGCCAAGCCAATATTTTTTCAACGGTTCTTTCTGTGAATAAAACCATCCGGTCTTTATCGCCCTTGCCGCCGTAAACCATTGCACTGCGGTCTTCAAGGTCTATATCACCCAGGGATAATTCACATAATTCACTAACTCGTAAACCGGTTTCAAGAAGTATTGTCACCACCAATGAAGCCAGTGGATCTTCGCTACACGATGCAGCATTGATTACCGACGTTAATTCTCTTTTTGTCAGAGTTCTTGGAAGACGCTTGCTATTTCTCGGTCTGGTCAAATGCTCAGGCCAACGCTGACCTAACCAATTGACGATATGTGCTGCAGAAGCCAAGCGCGCATTTATCGTAGAAGGAGCGAGGTCAACCATAGATAGCATCCAATTATCGATTCTACCATTGTGTGGGTCGAGCCGTTCAAGTAATTGTGAGATTATCATCCCTTCTCTTTGCGCCTCACTGAGGATATTTTCACCAGGAAGGGGGGTCTCGATGAATTTACGAATACCAGAAAGATACGACTTCAGCGTATTCGCTGATTTGCCTTCACTTTTCAGTTGCATACGATAGGCGTTAAGCCATGGCTGTTCAGCGAGATGAGCAAGTCTAGGAGGCAATTCTGGGCCATCACCGTAAAGGCGAGCCTGCTGCCTCATACGTTGTCTAGACCTTTGTCCCATCTCCATTGGCGTCACCGCCTCCGCCGTAGCGGATGTGCATCCCTTGCCCCTGAGGGCAGTTACCAGATTGCCTTATGCGATATGAACATGACGTGAGATTACCCTTCAGGCATCCACTTCATCGCGGCTTGATTCATAATTCGTCGTTCTTGGACCGAGTTTCTGACGTAGATTCAATTTGAGGTCTTGCAATTTACCATAGCAAATAATGACGTCACTGAATCTTAACTGATTATCAACTTCAGGGTTCCAAATCAGTTCACCATCTCTTGATAATGCCATAACTGTAGGTTTTCGACTACCGTATAGTTCCGAAATAGTACAACCTACAAGATAAGGGTGGTTTTTCATGTGTATCGAAAGAGCTCCCATTCCCGGAACGGTATTTAGCATCAAATCCATATTCACATCTGAGAAATTATGGTCATTTGAGACGAAGTCTATGATTGCACCTGCTACGTTTTGACCACTTGCTTTCTCGATTCCTTCCAAACCAGGCGATGAGTTAACCTCGAGAACCAGCGGTCCATTAACTCCCTCAAGCAGATCTACGCCTGCTACATTTAATCCCAAAACCCTAGCAGCCCTACAAGCAACTTCGCGGTATTCGTCACTTATCTCAACACTTTCTACGGTTCCGTTTAGGTGGAAGTTCGATCTAAATTCACGCCCCCGTGCTCTACGACGCATACAGGCAACGACCTTGTCACCGATTACGAAAGCCCTGATATCTTTACCATGGCTTTCAGAAATATATTGTTGTACTAAAATCGCTTTTCCAGTCATCAGTAAACCCTGAACTAAATTCCGAGCTTCATGTAATGTGTGGCGCAAGAATACACCATTTCCCTGAGTACCTTGAGTGACTTTGATCACCACTGGCAATCCACCGACAGAATCGATAGCACGCTCAACGTCCTTCATATCTCTGACATATGCAGTAGCAGGTGTTGGAATTTTATTTCTGGCTAATATCTGCCCCGAATGGAGTTTGTCACGACTTTGGATAATTCCGCTACTGGAATTAGCGGACCAAATTCCCAATTGTTCTAAGTGACGAAGAACCGCGACCCCATGGCTGGTAATCGAATGCCCTATTCTTGGGATAACTGCATCGTAGTTGAACGGTTTACCTTGGTGTAAAATGTCGATATTATCCTCATTTACGAAGAGAGAAAATTGCATAGGATCGATGACAGATACATCAACGCCTCTCGCTCTCGCTTCTTCGACTAAACGTCGCGTACTGTAGAGGCGTGGACCTCGTGAAAGTACAGCAAGACGTAGGTCCATAATTCTGGCCGCGACCACATGCTTATTGAGTCCTTTGGCAAAAAACGCCATCGTTCACTTCAAGAAGCGTAAACAGATGCATCAGATATGTCCGAGCATGATGAAGTGGAAAACCATTCTTTAGATATCTTGGAAACAGAGGCAAATGATTTCTCATCTGTAGGCCATATAGTGGATGAAATACCAGCTAAAACTTCCTTAGAAGAACGCCAAGAAAAAATGAAGAGATCGCGCTGGAATGTTCTAATGTATCTCGGTCTTGCAACTATATTATTCTCTTTTTCACTTTTTCCAATGACTACCGAAATGGAAGTTGGATACGCTAAGGATTACGAAACTGGTTATATTTTCGGCATACCGGTTGCTGGTGCAGATTATACCGATGTGCCCGTAGAGATAATCATCGAAGTAGAAACGGTTCCAACCGATGCTTCCAAAATTGAAGTCTTCATAATTCAGGCTGATTATTGTACAAAAACAATCAATGGTGCAATTACCGATTATCAAGATGAGGATGGTAATTCACTAGCTCAATTACAAATAGCAACTCGTAATGAACAAACTCATCAACGTCAATTACAAACCATTGAAGATATTTCACCAGGAGAGACTTATAATCTAAACTTCGACATCGATAGCGGAAATTATTGTGTTCAGATTATAACTGAAACAAACAATGGTCTAGAGGTTAAACTAAACGTGACTTACAAAATGTATCCTTTCCAAATAGTAGGGGGGGCTTCAGCTTTAATCTGCCTCTTACTATCGATTTTCGCTTTTATCGGGGCTCAGAAACATGGTAGGGAAGTCCGTGAAGCGATGAATCCGAATAAGAGAGAATCAATCGAAAGTCAGGTTCTTTCACAAACCTCAGATGATAGAATTTCAGCAGGACCACGCAGTGGGCCGACAAGTGGACCGAATGCACCACCATCGGGACCGAATGCACCACCATCTGGGCCGAGCGCACCACCTTCGGGGCCAAGTGCACCACCATCTGGGCCGAGCGCACCACCTTCGGGGCCAAGTGCACCGCCATCTGGGCCGAGCGCACCACCTTCGGAGCCAAGTACACCACCGTCTGGACCACCGTCTGGACCGCCATCAGGGCCGAGTGCACCAACTTCGGAGCCAATTGGACCACCGTCTGGACCACCATCTGGACCGCCAGTCGAGGAAGTCATGGTAGAATCAGAACCAATTCACACACCAGATCCTGTATTCGAATCAGCCCCTGAACCGATTGCAGAACCAGTTCCTGCGGAAGAAGCGAGTAATCCTATTGTTGTGGAATCAGATGTTTATGAAGACCAAGGCGGCGGTTTCTACTTTAGGAAATTACCAGATGGCAGTTATGACCAAACGGTATTTTGGCGTGATGAGGATGGTAATTACCATCCGTATGTCCCAGACGCTTGATGAATAGTATCGTAATCCTCACATATCGCCCCATCCTTGAAAGAGGGTGAGCGCTGCAATGGGTTTGAGGTGATGGCTTGGGCAATGATTATTCTTCATTAACTGTAGCAGCCCTCAAAGAGATTTGTCGAGAGCGAGACTTGTCTATTACAGGCCGAAAAGCAGAGATAATCGAGAGATTATTAGCCAGCGAAAAAGCAGGTCCCACTCCGGTTGCTAAAACATCTACACCCGACGATATGGAAGGAAGTATCTCATTCGAGGAAGATGATGACATCGACTCATCCGGTGACGTCTTAGTCGCAGAAAAAGAGGAAGAAGGGATTCTTGAAGCGACTCTTGATTTTGATGACGAAGAAAGAAAAAATACCATTCAGGTTTTTGAAGCGGAAATTCATGATGCAGAGGTAATAGACGACTTACCGGAGATTGCTTCAGTTGTGAAGCAAAGACCCGCTACTCTCTTTGAACAGATACAGAATCCAAAAATTGCTGTAGTTTTAATTACACTATTACTAGCAGGTTCTGGCTGGTATTGGTATTCTGTCAACCAACTTGAACCGTTTACCCCAGATAAGTTACGTTATGGTGATGAGATGAGTTATACCATCACTAATGGTAATCTCGATGTCACTGACGAATTTATCACCATACTCGCCGATCAATTCGAAACCGATGAAGAGATATGTCGGCTAAGAGTTGCGTTTTCAGGTTCAGGCTCAACCGTTATCAGTGAAGGAACGAAGAGCGATCTGTCAGGTGAAAGTGGAGAATCGCTTCTCGGAGCAGTGAGGGCAAAGGGTGGATTGGGATTACCATGGTTAACCGTTGAGAAAGTCCACACCCACGATTACCAGCAACTCGACATCCAACGCCATTCACCATCTGTAATTCCAGGATCAACCCAGTGTAGCGACCTTTCATTGGGCGGTAGTGGTAGAATGAATATGGTCACGACCTCATGGGAGGAAATAGGAGAAAGAGATACAATTGGAACACAAGCTGATTGGTCTCTAGATATTGATACAACTCATAGAGAAGGAATAGCAATGTCTTACGGTGTTGGCGGAACATTCGATATTCTCGAATCTGTTCTTCCCGGAGTAGCCATGATATTAACGCCAGTAGAGGTTAGCAAATTGATAGGAGATTCACTTATTGAAACTGGTGTCAGTGGCAGTTATCTTGGTTGGAATTGGAATGTAATTGGCCCTGACGACATTGGCGGTACTGACATGTGGAAGGTAATAGTAGATCACGAAACCGTACGCGATCTTTGTCTTGGTTCCGCGGTAATTACTCTCTGGATTGAAGAATCTTCACCTTGGGCTATACAACAACAAGTAGATGTTTCAATAACTGGAAAAGAAGGCAATCGGGCGTCATGTTCTACAACTAGCACCATCCTCAGTGATTTATTCTTCCCAGAAGGAACCCTCGATTATCAGATAACATTCGCCCGCTCATCACTGGAAAGAGGCGAAAAATTACTTGATTTAGGGCGTTCATACAACACTCGTCCAAATCCTATTGCTTGGACTCCATCCTCATCAGAACTCGAAGATTGGGGCGATGATGAAATGCATTTACCAGATGATTCGAAGTTCAGAACCCATCCATTGGAATCTGCATTGGAATGTGTCCCATACCTAAGTGAGGCAGTTGCTGCAAGAACTGCCTTATCTGGTGACGGTTATGTTTGGCGAGCAATCGATCAAAGAACCGAATCACAAACGACTTGGAATCTTTCTTGGGTACAAACCGATGATACCTCTGGTTGGGTGAGAATGTCGATATCTGGTTTGCCAACGGATGAGAATTGTACCTATGAAGCACATGGTGCCCACGACAATTCAATATCTTGGAATCGGAATGATATTCCAGCAGCTCTCAATATGAGTGAGATAGAAAATAGACTGTCACAAGAAATCAGATATGAGCATTTCACTGGCCCAGACGGGTTTTTCAATAGCGATGATAGTCCACATCAAGAAACAAGATTTGGCCATCTAGTCGCAATACCGGGTTCGGATTATACCGATTGGATAAATCGTTTAAGCGAAATTGAAAACGGTGCAACAACGATAGACGTATCCCGTTCATGGGATTCAGGCGGCTGGAGCAATACCCTTACCATGGCCGCAGATGCAACCGACGGGCGAGTAATCGGCTGGAATTTATTCAAAACCCCTTCATGAAGTGATAGTATGGCAGAGAAAGGCAGTCTTGACCATCTGATGGAACAAAACGAGACAGATCTGCCATTTCTTTCTGCATATGGTGGTGGCGAGGAACCGCAAGCGATATTAAAATCAATAAAAGAAATTTCAAGCGAACATTTTGAGTTAGAATTATGCGAAGAAGGAGTGTTAGTCCAATTCATCGCAGACAATTTACCATTGGTCAATTCAGATATCAAATCACGTGGCTTCTCTGATGGGACCCTGAGTAAAGACCGTTCAAAACTTAGTGTTATAATCAACGAATGGGGCCCTGAACAGCGACGACTAATCGAGAGATTAGTCGAGTTCACTGTCGGCGAATGAGCGCTGCAAAGAGCACCACAAACATCACCGAACTAATCGGCAGTGAATAGAGAAAACCATCATCAGAGGCGGTAACTACAGTACAATTAGCCCCTCCTGATTGGCCTGTTTCAGAGTCTTTCCAACAACTTGACCAGGTTTTGTAATATCCTTTTTCAGGAAAATCTTCAACGGTTTCATCATCGTAATAATTTAAGGTAATCTTCCAATTAACGTAAGTGTGAAGACAATTATTTTTATCTTCTTCAGAACAATTATCAGGTCCTTTTGCGATGACTTCTCCAAACCACACCTTTTCATCAGTACTGTTCAACTGTAACGGTTCAGGACTAAGGCACGAACCAGCATTGTAGCAGATTTGAGTCAAACCTTTCATCGTGGTATTGTTAGCGACAGCATCATCATTTAGTGTGACACTTATCGACCAAACCTCACCCTCATTTGAAGGAGTTGTGTGCAGAATCTCAGAAATTGGAGTGTTAGAGATATCAGGATCTTGGTCTTCACCAGGCTGCCCATCTGCTAATACTACTGGTGCTATCAGTACCATTATCATGGCAACAGATAGTAATCGCATGGTATTCCCTCAATCTTTACTTATTCAAATCTTTTTAGGGAAGTCTCATGATTTTGATTTTTACAATTCCATAGTCCACAATTCATCACCAACATGATGAATATTTGTAATGCCTTTCCCTTTACTGGATTCTACCATATCTTTCCCCGTCATTTTGGCCCAACCTATAGCCAGAGGACGACCGTGCTCTTTATCGCGAATCCAGACCAAATCATCAACTTCGATATCAGGGTCAGCGCCATGAACTCCAGCGACCATACAATCTGCTCCATTCATCAAAAATGGAATTGCTCCATGGTCAACTTCGACGTACATTCGGTCGATTGGTTTAGCCAAAAGTCCACGTAATGTTAGGGAAACACATCGTTCACCGTCTGGTTTTTCGGTTTCGAAAGCAAGAGCTACCCTGTCGACAAGAACTAGATTCCACGGCCCATATTGAGCCATTTCAAGAAAAGCACCATCGACCGCAAGATCAGCACCAAGATGACTTTCCAAGTCCTTCAATAGTGGGGCGATATTCTTTCTTCGAACAGGTCTGCGCTTTTTCACAACCCAATCCTTCACCATAACCCGGCCTTGCATTACCTGCTTTCTAATCTATGGGTTTGGACAAGCCCTCTTATTCATGGCTCATGACTTGTTGGCATTGCTATGACGGTATGGTGTGCAATCCGTACATACGCTGCACATGCTTCAGAATTGGGCAATCCAATTCTGAAAAAACCTGCCTTTTTTCTCAAAGCAGATGCTTGCCTTACTGGGCCAGGTACCATAAACACCTGCGGAGGAGATGTCCACCACGAAGTGGAATTGGTAGTTCGCCTCGGAGAAGACCTATCTCCTGATGCGATGACAGTTGGACTTGATCTTACCAAACGTTCACTCCAAGACAATGCCAAAAACAAGGGCTTACCGTGGGCAGAGGCAAAATCGTTTGTTGGTTCTGCCATAATTGGAGATTGGGTAGAGCCAGTAGCGGATTCGATATCATTAGAGATAGATGGTAAGATTGTACAGAGTGGGCATTTGGATTTGATGATTTGTAGCATGACTGATTTAATCGCTGAACTAGCCGAATGGGCGCCATTGAGGCCAGGTGATATCTTGTTCACCGGAACGCCTCCTGGAGTTGGCTCACTTACCCCTGGAATGCGGCTAAAAACGTCATTATTCGCTGGTGAAACACTTCTCACTGGCTTTTCTTGTGATTGCAGTTAAGCCACGGTCTTCATATATCGAGGGTTTGTCGCAGCGTCGCTAGAGGGTTCAAAATGGCACAGTGGCACGGCATTTCACGCAGAAAATCAACCGGTGGACGTCTCGTTCAGGCTCGCAGCAAGCGTCGTACTGAGATTTCTTCTGAGAAACAGTACGCATTCGTAGGCGAACCAAAGCGTAAGATCTACCGCAAAACCGGTGGAAATACAATGGTACGTATTCTCGTCGATAACCGCGTTGCAGTGAGCGACGGTAGCGGTAAGACCTCGATGGCTTCTATCACCAACGTGGTAGAGAATCCATCAAATCCGAATTTCGTTAGAAGAAATATACTAACTAAGAGCGCTATCATCGAGACCGACAAGGGCTTGGTTAGAATTACCAGCCGCCCAGGTCAAGATGGAGTCATCAACGGCGTCCTCATTAAGTGAGCGGCGAGTTCAAGTGAGACAACCTTCCACGAGAGATTGGTGGGACCATGGATCACAATCCTGACCGAATTTCTATTTGGCCCGGTTACTTCGATTTGAAATCGAGTCGTCGATCAGGACGCAGAGTACCTAAAGATTCAGCCGTTAGAAAGCCAGATCTTGAGGGATTATTCATGGCAGCTCGCTCTGTAGGCTTACGAAAAGTTAAGCGCGAAGAGAAAATTAGCCACCCCAAAAGACCTCACCAAAAGGAAGGACGTCTTTGGGTAAGTCGTTCTGGAGCTAAGGATTCAATCGGCTCTTCCTCGAAAGAGGAGATATTGCAAATGATTGGTTGTAATTGGCGCGAGATTCAAACCAATTCAGAACAAGCCGAGAAGGAATCAGCATTACGTGGACCAGGCAAAGGAGACCGCAGCGCCCGGGCTCAAAGGAAATCTCGTCAACCTCAAAGAGGTCAAAGACGTAGAAAGAGATGAATCAAGATCGATCCAAATTCATCTCAAGATCTACTCGGTGCATCCAGCCAAATGTATCATCCTCGGCCTCTGTATGGATTCCGACTAAACAGTCATACAATTCTCTAGTCACTGTACCAACAGCACGTTCTTCGTATATCTTCTCAGAATCTCCGTGAGTAATCGAACCGATTGGCGAAATAACTGCTGCTGTGCCGCAACAAAAGGCCTCATCGGCACTCATTGCAAATTCAGCACTGACCTTCTCGACAACGACTTCGTAGCCTTTATGCCGTGCGATTTCGATTATTGAAGACCTAGTGATGCCAGGCAGGATTGTACCTGTTAGTTCAGGTGTGTAAACAACATTGTCCTTTACGCAGAAGAAATTAGCGGCTCCTACTTCTTCGACATAGAGGTGTTCCTCTGCATCCAGATAGATTACTTCAGCATATCCTTGCTTTTTTGCATTGATTGATGGCATCATCCCTGGGGCATAATTACCAATTGCTTTCACTCCACCAGATCCTCCTGGAGCAGCACGGTGATACTCGTCAGAGATGAGTAGGTCAATGCATGACAATCCACCTTTGAAGTAAGGTCCAACAGGGGTGACAAAAACGCAGAGTGTGTATGAAGGCGCTGGGGCGACTCCCATGATGGCACCGGTTCCCCAGAGAACAGGCCTGATGTATAGGGCTCCACGTCCTGTTGGTGGAATCCAACGATTATTGGCAGCAACCATCTGTTCTACCGCATCGATGAATATCGATTCTGGAACTGGAGGCATTCCTAATCTATCGGCTCCTCTCTGAAATCTTCTTGCGTTTTCTTCTGGTCTGAAAAGTACAACATTTCCTTGGATTGAACGATGTGCTTTCATGCCTTCAAAAATACCTTGACCATAATTCAAAACTCCAGCAGCAGGGTCTATCTCTAACTTACCATAAGGTAAGACCTTGCCTGGTTTCCATACACCGCCTAAATCACAGGTAGCGACGTACATGAAATCGGTTTGGGTGAGTGAGAAGGTGAGGCTATCCCAATCGATTGGTGCTTCATCCATGGATATCGGGATGAACCCCACTATTCAATCCTTGCTGAAACGATTTCCTAATTTGCATTCCCAAGGCATTTGGTCTGTGGCCGAGACGCGCATGTATGGTCTGGCGGGGCGATGTCGGTATCATCACCACTCGGATTGATTCTGATGGTGATGAAAACCTGATTGAACTGTGGGGCCGTTCTCGTGAGAATGAATCCGTATTATTGCGAATTCACGGTATGCAACCATGGTTTGAAGTATGCCCTCCTGGCCGTTGGAACGGAGATTTCAGTTCTTTAGAGGAACGCCTTCAAGCGCTTGAAAATCACGAGGAGATAACCCATATTACCGGTCCTGTGGAAAAGTGGACGGACTTGGGTTACAAACCGGTTTGGAAGGCACATGTAACCAAACCCTTCGTCGTACCAGGATTGAGAAGGGAACTGTCAGGCAGATGGTATATCCTTTCGGGAGACATTCCATTTGCAAATCGCTTCTTTCTCGATGGTGATTTTTCTATACACATATCTGTAAAGGCTGAAGAGACCTACTCAGAGAACGGCATAGATATAGTTGCAGATATAACTCTGGATGATGTTGAACAATGTCAGGGTTTTCCAGTACCATGGAAGATATTTTCTTTTGACTTAGAGACAAGTATTGCTGAAAGTACGATTCTTTGTGCTGCGGTAGTAATAGAAGACAGAGGGACTGGTATTCGTACAAAGCATACCTTTAGTGGTGATGAAGAGGGAATTATGGTTGATCTTACCAATTTGGTCCTCGATTCTAATCCCGACATCATTACCGGCTATAATATCGACAATTTTGACTTAACCCGTTTGAATGACCGCATGACCCATCTGACAAAACGCGGTGACTGGCAAGGGAAAGCAAACTTATTCGGATGGGGCCGTGTAAATCGCGATGAGAAGGAATATCGAAGGCGTAGAGATGGATTAATTCCCAAAAGAGGTACTACTCGTGCCTGGAATATCTCAGGACGTTGCGTCATGGATTGCTGGTGGCAAGCACGCCAGGTTTTACGCCCAGAGCGAGAAACACTGTCATTTGTAAGCAACCTACTTTTCCCTAATGACGATGAACGCCACAAGATGGATATCGATGCCAGCAAGATGGATGAGGAATGGGCTAATCGTCCTGATGAAGTCCTAGAATACTGTCTGCGAGATGCTGAATTGCCATTGGATATTATGGCAGAAATACAGGCGGTACGTCGCTGTGAAGCAATCGCATCTGTATCGGGGGTTTCATTGGATACTGTCGCAAACGGAAATACTAGCCAACGAATCGATGCATTGGTGATAAAGGCCGCCGACAGAGGTAATATCGGTGTGCCACTAACTGGGTCTGCAGATCCAAAAGAGGGCCAGATAACCGGAGGATATGTTCACGACGTCGAAGCAGGGCTACATCCTTGGATAGCGATTCTCGATTTCAAATCGATGTACCCTTCTATAATGATAGGCAATAATATCTGTTATACAACAAGGGTTGACCAAGGTTCTACCGATCAACCGCTTGAGGATGAGGAGTTATTCGTCTCGCCTACTGGTGCTAAATTTAGAAATCCTTCTCAACGTCAAGGTTTGATACCGCTTTTACTAGAGGACTTGATGGCTCAAAGAGACGCAAACAAAGCAGCTCTTGCTAAAGCGAAAGACCCAGCGAGTAAATCATTTTACGATCAGATGCAGTATGCTGTGAAAATATTGATGAATTCTTTCTATGGCGTATTTGCTTCAGGATTTTATCGTTTCACTCACCGTGATCTCGGTTCTTCAATCACCGCATGGGCTCGACACAATATCAAAAAAATCATTCAGAGATTAGAAGATGAGGGCCACGGCGTTGTTTACTCCGATACCGATTCTATCTTTGTTTCAGTACCACTTACGGAGGGGGAAGACCAAGTCGAGAAAATGATCAAGTTTGGTCATGAGACCGCACAGAGGTTTAGCGAGGATAGCGCGGTATTAGAATTTGAAAAGGGGCTTTCAGCATTTTTCTCTCATGGGGCAAAGAAGCGCTACATCGGGCAAGTTGTTTGGCCTAATCAGGAACTGATGATTCGCGGTTATGAGACACAGCGTACCGATTCTTTCGCTTATCTAACAACCGGAATGAAACGCCTCTTTGAGCACATCCTCGCCGGCGAAGATGAGGAGACAATCGCTTATTCTCTTGAGATGGTCAGGGCGGTAAAAGAGAGAGAGGTCGATATTAGAGATTTAATCTTATCAAAGTCATGTAAAGGACGGTGGGATAAGCGCAAAGCAAAATGGATTTTTACTGAGGATTATGCCAATCCAGATTCGATGGCTCAAGTTCGCGTTGCTAAACAAATCTTGGCAAAAGGTCTTCCTTTCACACCGGGGATGAAGGTATCATATGTAGTTGAAAACGCTACTGAGAAACCAATGCGGGTAAGAGCATGGTATGAGGAAGAAGCAGCCAGCTACCAGTATGATGCTCAATTCTATGCTGAAAGGCTCGCTACTGCTTTGGGAAGAGTTACCGAGGCTTTTGGATGGAATGCAAAGGAACTTTTATCGGGAAATCGTCAAACTTCATTATTCTCATTCTAAATAATGCCTTGAAAGCAAGGATTCAAGTGAATGGGCAAGGTCCGTTGACTGATGAAGCAATACCTTTTGGTGGTTCTCCTTCTAACTTCAAGCTTAGCAGGTTGTTTGAATGGCAGTGATGAACAAAGCGGCGAACTAGAGGCTGTATTCACGTTTACACCGGTTGAAAATATCCGTGAAGGCCAAACCATTAATTTTGACGGCAGTTCTTCGATTACTTATGGTTCAGTCACTTACAAATGGGATTTTGAAGCCGATGGTTCAGTGGATAAAACCGGAAAAACAGTAACATGGGTCTATGCTACAGCAGGAAACTATGAAGTAATCCTATCGATTTCTGATGGAATAAGAACCGTATCTCAAACTCGCCCTATAACGGTATTTGTAGCAACAGCACAGCCTCCAACTGCGGACACGGGTTCATTTTCTTCAAGCGATAATTGTGATGGGGATAGCCCTTCAGAGGGCAATTATTACCTATTCTACATCTGTGAAGACAATAAAGATGCTACATCATCATCCGAGCGAAAAATCAGCGCAACTACTACCGCAGACCTCGACGCATCCGATTCGACAGCAGCAGCGGATGATTATATTGCCAAATGGGAGTGGGATGTTAATCTCAATTTTGATTCAGATGGCGACGGCGATATGAAAAACGATCCTGATTTCACTGGTGAAACATTCGCATGGACGGAGCTTGCACCGGGTGAATACAAGATTCAACTAACCGTTACCGCGGGCGGTGGCATGACTGATACCGATACGACCACGGTTTACGTAAGCTATGTTGGTAAGTGGTCCGAATTCGAGATGGCGCCAGCAGAAGGGACAAATCAGACGCAGACGGACCCCGAAGACCTCGATTTTGAATTATCAGTTATCTATGATACGGATTCAGGAAACACCATCCGTAAAGCGGTGATCGAGTTGATATATCCACAGCAGGATGACGATTGTTACGGAAATAAAACCTTTTGTCGCAATCAACTTGACCTTTACGGCTTTAATACTTCAAATAAAGATTCCAAAGATGAAGATGCTAAAAACACTAGCTCTGATGACCGCCAGGCTGGAGATTGTCCGGATGAAATGGATTGTATCTGGTTATCTCTAACCGGTTATACATTCGATGAAAATGAGGACAAGGATGGCGAATGGAAGATTTCTGTACGCAACGAAGATCCGAGAGACGTAGCAGTGGAATCACTAGTCATTAGGTTGGTTTACAAGTGACCGGAGCGGCATGCTGAACTCCAATATCCCGTATTCACACAGTAAAGTCCGCGTCGCGGTCTTCAAATAGGGGATTCTAGTCGGGCGACCAGCAAAGGAGTGAAATTCATGGGTTCAGAATGGGAAGACAAAAGCAAGCCACATCGTAACATCGTGTTTATTGGACACGTTGATCACGGTAAGTCGACCACAGTAGGTCGTCTACTACTCGACTCGGGTCATATAGAGGCCCACGTTATTGAGAAGAACGATAAGTTGGCTGCTGAGCACGGCAAGGCTGGTTTCGGACTTGCATACGTTATGGATGGACTCAAAGAAGAGCGTGAGCGTGGTATTACTATCGACGTTGCTCACAAGGAATTCTTTAGCCCTAAGTATTACTGGACTATCATCGATGCACCGGGTCACCGTGATTTCGTAAAGAACATGATTACTGGTGCTTCACAAGCAGATACTGCAGTTCTTCTGTGTGCTGCTAACGACGGTGTTAACGCCCAGACCAAGGAACACGCTTTCTTAGCTCGTGTTCTTGGAGTTAGCGAGTTAATCGTATTGATTAACAAGATGGATATTTCCGGTGTCAACTGGTCCCAAGAAAAGTACGAAGCTTCCAAGACTGAAATGACCAATCTACTAAAGATGGCTGGATTTGGTTCCAAGCTTGCAGATATCCCAATGATACCTGGAGCAAGCCTACTCGGAGACAACGTTTTCAAGAAGTCTGAAAACATGTCTTGGTATAATGGTCCAACACTTTTCGAAGCAATCGATGCAGCAGCAATGCCAAACAAGCCTCTAGACAAGCCTTTGCGCTTGCCTATTCAGGATGTTTACAAGATTGGCGGAATAGGTACTGTCCCAGTCGGTAAGATTGAGACTGGAGTCTTGCATTCAGGTAAGACCGTAGTTTTCAACCCAAGCCAGAAGTCTGCTGAGGTTAAGTCGATTGAGATGCACCACACAATGGTTGACAAGGCTGAACCTGGAGACAACGTTGGTTTCAACGTCCGTGGACTTTCTGCAACTGACATCCGCCGTGGTGACGTTGCTGGATATACAGACACCGCCCCAACTTTCGTGCGCCACGACGAGACTTTCGTCGGACAGATTCAACTTATGGATATTCCAAAGGCTGTTTCAGTAGGATACACCCCAGTATTCCACGCACACACCGCACAGGTCGCAGTTCGTTTCATCGATCTTCTAGAAAAGACCAGCAAGGGTCAGAAAGAAGCTAACCCTTCTTTCCTCAAGACCGGTGACGCAGCAATGATTCGCTTCCAACCTACCAAGCCAATGGCAATAGAGGAGATGGCAGTCTTCCCTGAGTTGTCCAGATTCGCTATCCGCGACATGGGTAAGACCGTCGCTGCTGGTGTATGTATCAAGATTGAGAAGAAGTGAAGTCTTAATCAATTGGTGACAGTAGGAGATAGTGAGTAAGATGGCAGCGGTTACAATCATCAAACTAACTGGTGAGAACCATCGAGATATCGATCAGGTTGCAACTCAGATTAGAACTATTTGTGATACCGGTGGAATCTCAATGCGAGGACCGATTCCTCTGCCAACCCGAAAACTGGTTGTACCATGTCGTAAGGCCCCATCCGGTGAAGGTAGTGAAACCTACGATCATTGGGAGATGCGAATTCACAAGCGTCTACTTGAGATGGACATTACCTCAGGAAAGGACGAGTCAGCTCTACGTCAAGTTGCTAGAATCCCAATTCCAGACACTGTAAGTATTGAACTTTCAATGCGCTCAATCAGCTGAATATAACAATCGCTTGTAATTGCATTGTTAACACAATCAAAGCGGTGCAGCGGCAGCTACGCTAGACTCGATTAGGTAGTTGGCAATACTCTGTTCAACAAAGTGAATATCGCCTGCTTGCATTAAGATTTCATCTTCTCCAATCCAGATAGGATCTGGCATTGTTTGTAGTACTCTGATTCGTAACATTTCATTTTCTTGAATGATTTCGTCATCTTCTTTGACACTATCTTCACTACTTTCAGCTTCCGCCCAAGCATCGAAATCAAGTACAGGTCTCGATTTAGTAGGTGCCAATTCAGGTGTTGCTCGATGAGAAGACCCTTGAACTGGAGGACTTATTGCAGGTTCTGGAACTGGTTGAAGACCTTCTAATTCAGGATATGCTTCCAATTTAGCGATTATTTCTTCTTCATCTTCGATTCTTTCATCTATTCTTTCTTCTTGAATTATGTCAAGTGGAGGTGGGCCACTCCCTGTCAAACCACCAGGTTCCTCACTCCATTCATCTAGTTGTGTAGTACCAGGCGCATGAGTCGATACCGCTGTCCTCTCAGTAGCGGTTCCTTGTTGAATCGCTTGCCATCCTACATCTTTCTTGAACAGATTAACTTGCTCTATGAGGTTGGAATAGAATGTTCTTTCTTTGGGGTCGTGACGTGTCCAATCCATTGGCGTCAAACTGTTGTCACCGCCTGATCTAAACGATGAACTAGCCGCATGTTGAAGTAGTGCAACCAATCTTCTTCTAGCCAAGTCATTAGCAGTTCTACGGATATTGGCCTGTCTTTTCTGTAGGTTCTGTAAACGTAAATCAGGTCCTTGCGAATGGTATTGCTGATGTATTTCTATTTCTATGGTGTCCAATAGTAGACCGACCTTACTCCAGAAATCATTTCGCGGTAAATCGATTGGTACACTACGGTCTGTTTGCTGACGCAGTGCTGCGAAAAGTTGCTCTTCAACCTCTTTGGCGACGAGGTCAGTGAGTGGGCCACTCTCTGCCATCACGCCAAAGGAGTAAGAGGCCATCTATCAACTCTCACCTTACAATGATAATCATAAGAGGCGAGTGTTCAAACATGTTGGCTTTGAGTCCACCTCTGGTGGACTCGATGAGAGCGGTTACAATAATCGTACTAATCCTTCTATTCAGCCCACTTTCATCCGCAGGAACCGCTGTATGGCTTGGGCCGGAGAGAGTACCGGTAAATCCATCGTTAAATCCTCTTAACGAATCTATCGAAGGTTGGATTTTACCCTCAAATGAAACCATTACTTCATCAGCATTCTCAGTAGAGCCTTTATTCGCTCCAGCGGCAGATAATGGAAGTCATTGGTCAGCAGATACCACCCCTGGATTTAGCACAGGTGCTCATGATGGAACTATTTCACAAAGAGATTACGGCTTGACCTTGGCAACAATCGACACAATCGATCAGTTTAGCGAATTTAATTCTGGACGAGAGACTTTCATCGACCTTTGGCCTCGCGGCAACAACTCCTCGATTTGGAAGCCGGTAAATCTGAATGACAACAATGGTCAATGGTTGCCTGATTTGGCAATTAGCGGTAATACTGTAGCGGGAACGAGTCTTGGAACTAACCTTAGTGGTGAAAATGAGGCCTATCTTCAAACTAAAACCTGGATACTGCCTTCTTTAGCAAAAAATTTGACCTTTTCTTTCCAAAGTTGGTTAAGTTTGGGTCAATCTGATGCAGCCTGGATTGAATTGTCCCTTGACGATGGCCTTTCTTGGACTGTTCTTGAAACCGATGACTATGATGGATATTCTGCTTTGAGTGGAACCAATGCATGGTCAGGTAATCATTCCCAATGGGAGTTAAAATCTCTGGTACTGGACGATTTCCCACAATTGAACACCTCATTTAGTCTGACAGTTAGATTCCAGATACACACAGAAAGCAATTGTTCAGGCTGGTTTATTGATGATATAACTTTGAGTAATGAAGGGGACCAAAAAGGCGCTTGGTTTCATGGTAATCTCAATGGTCAATATGCTGCTGACGCCCATGGCCGTTTAGTAATGCCAATCGATCTCAGTTCCTATACAGGCCCACTACAACTGAAGTATCAGACCGATTGGGATATCGCAGGTAGTTACCATGACAATTTGAATGTATATTTCAGTCTCGACAATGCCAGCACCTGGACTCTTATCTCTGGGCCATTGGGTATACCGGGTAGTGGAATTGGATATAGTGGTAAAATCTATACTCAACAATCACTTGGTTGGCGAGAGATAATTCATGATTTACCAATAGGTACATCCACGCATGTAAATGCCGGCAATGCCTTGTTTTCATTTGAGGTTACAACAGACTCAATCATCAATTTTGGAGGTCCTTCTGCTGACGGTTGGGAGGGAGTAATGGTCGATAGCCTGATGATTATAAGCGGTGCAAATAGTCCAACTGCAAGTCAACACCTTGTCTATAATTTTACAACGAGTGATGAACAAAGTATAGTCAATGTCACCAATATGAGTAATCAATGGCAATATGTCACTAACTATGGTGATAATCCACCACTTCTCGACAAAGATAGTCTGGAGGAAACTCGTTTTATCGAAGAAGGATGGTTTGTACATCACGAGTATGGGGTTGCTCCGTGGGAACAGGGATCGGTCAACTCCAACGGAGGTTATGGGCCGATTTCTTGGCTGACACAAGATAGCGGAATAGCCATGGATTTAGATGGCGATTATGAAGCCAATACTTGGTCACACCTCATCTCCCCGCCTTTCGAAATACCCTCAAATTCATCTTCACGATTTAGACTCGACCATTGGGTTTGTACAGAAGCCGCTTATGATGGTGGAGCGGTATTCATCTCAGAAGATGGAGGAGTTAGTTGGCAGTATTTTGGTGATAACCAAAGTGGTTTTTATGACCAAATAACCTACGTCAGTAGTTTTTCACCATTTTACAACCATGGAATTTTCGATGGTTCCTCCAATCCATCAGCTTGTAGTTCTAAAACAAAACCATTCAACACTTCGACTGTAGAATTAGACTATTATTCAGGCAAAGAGGTTATGTTTCGTTATTCATTTTACTCTGATCCGTATGTAGAAGGCGACGGCTGGTACATTGACATGACCGGCGTCCAGACCGATATACACGAGATGAGTGGCAATTGGACCAGTCCGATAATAGATGTTGATGAAATGGGCTGGGGGACACTTTCAGCTCTTGCTTATACACCTCAAGGTACTTCGATTAATGTAGACGTTCTAGCAGCAGATGGAACTGAATTAGAAGGATGGACAAACCGTAGTTTACCTCTGGACATAGAGATTTCAGCACTCGAACACCCGCGCTTAATCTTCCGTCTTAATCTAATAAGTACCAATGAATTGTTAACTCCTCTAGTCGATAGTTTGCATCTTGGCTCTAATCTTTATCTCAGCCCTTCAGATGTGGATACATCTGGAGGTAATGTTGTGAGTAAGATATTCTACAATGATGGTCAAAGCCCCATTATAATAACTAAAAACACTACTTTATGGCGAGCATTCAACACCGTTGACATCAAATGTAATGGTGATAATCTAAGCATTGAGATTCTGGATGAGGCAATGGCAATCAGGATGGCAGGTGACCCTGAACCTCCTCTTTCATACGTAAATGCCGGAAATTGTCCAAAATCATCTGTATCACTGTCGGATATTACCAATAGATTATCGGTGCAAATAACAATTCAACCAGGGGGCTGGTTCCAATCTTTAACTCTTGAACCTCAAACGCTTTTGCCGCCAAATAATGTATCAATCACTCTCGGAGATAATGATGTTCCTGTATATTCGTGGCAAGGATTGATGGGCCAAAGAAACTTCATCGATAAGGTAATTATCGATGATGTTGATATTGGAATAACCAATTTAGTCGCTTTTAATCGCTCAGTACAAGGTTATGCACAAATTTCACTCTCAGTCATAGATGATGAACCAATCGAAAACATCACACATGACTGGGATGGCTCTTATTCGGGAGGAATTGTTTTCGATTCTGGTAATGGTATTCAATTTCTTACAGTAGATTCTGCAATCAGCGAGAATTATAATGATACTATATCTGGAATAAGCCACAAAATGAAGCGATTTACCTGGAATATAACTTCAGGTTCCCCATTCGAGTTGTCGCTATCGAAAGCCAACGTAATTTGGCGATGTAGCCATCATTTCACAATTCCAGAAGCGACTATTTCAGCATCATTAGCAGATAACGGAGATGGCAGATCGTCACTTGATACTCACCTAAGTACAGATAGGGGCGGTCTGAGTCTTAATGGCACAATCGAACATCTTCCAGCAATTACCGATGAATGGCTCGAGATACCAGACTCTACAATCTATCCAAAACAGATTTTCACTGCAATAAGTCGACACGAAATACTAGAAGGTTCAACTCCTCTAAGCAATATTCGTCTTCACCTTTCTTCTAGTGGTTCCGAGAATGATTCAGTTGCGGTTTTTGACATTGATAGATTGACATCAGGGGGGAGATTCAAACAGATTACTGGTTCATCACAAGCTATTATTGATCACGGTAATAGTTCTTTGACAATCGAGGGGAATATAATTGTTGTAAATTGGTCCATAATATCACAATGGAATTTTGATGACATTTATCGATTATATTGGTTAGTTAGCGCTTGGGATGATAATGGATTGCGCCTAGGGCCCGCGAGTTCTAGTTCAGGCGGTGGCCAATATACAGCAGTCGAGAACGATTTAGAAGTCATCCATTTTACTGCTAATAGTGCGACTGAATCACTACATGACCGTTCATCATTGTCATGGCCAAATGAGGTTGCTTACAATAGCAGTATTTCTGTGTCCGGTAAAGTTAGACTTTCAGGCTCTAGTGATAATTGGATTGGAGGTGATGAGGTCCAACTGTCGATTGAAATCAGTGAAGAAAACTCCAGCAATATTCTCGACCAGTGGTTGGTTGAAGTTTCAGAAGATGGTAGTTTTTCTAGCGTGATACAGACTCCTGATATGGAGGTTATATCCAGTGGGACAAGGTTGGTAATCACTCCAAGAATATTGGAATATGGCCCGCGCTCTATTGCCAATGGGGAACAAGTGGATGATACCGATGTCCTTCAACAGGTGATTATCGTTCATGATGAAGACCCACCATCTGCTATTGAATTATTTGTAGTCGCTCCTGGAGGTAACCAGATTGCAGATGGACATATATGGCACCCTGGAGCAGATATTCCGTTAAGGTTAGTCATCGAGGAAAATCTGCGTTTGTCTGAAGTCATACAGATGTGGGTAGATGTTGGGGATGGCAATTATCTTAGCCGAGTAGTTAATGTTCAATCAGAAAGTACGTCTCAGGTTTTAGATTTACCATTGGTCGACGAGGACACGATTATCCTAGATTCATCATCTAAAGGAGAAGTAAGAGTTTATTTCACTGGTTTGGACCATTCTGGGATTCAATTAATCGATGGTGGTTCAGCAGAGGAACCGATGGCAACTGTCTATTATCATCCACGTTTCCAAACCAGTATACCAGTAGAAACCCTGAGTCTTGATTCCATTAATGGAGTGCTTTATCCAGGGGAATCTCATACATTTTCATTCGATCTGATCGATGCAAACGGAATCGAAAGCATCGACCGTATTCGAATCGACTTAATTGACAATAATAATGCCAATAGTTGTAGAATCGAATGGATAATATGGTCAGATGAAGTTGTATATGACGAATTATGTTTCATCGATAAACCTAGTGCTAATGCTGTAAAAAAGCAATTATTGCAAAGGTGGACAATTTCTTTTACCTTTGAATTATCATGGCTTAATGATAATTTCATTGCTATGGCAAACACTCCATCATTACAAATAATTGACGAAAACAATGCTTTAGGTCTAGGATACGAGGGTTTAACTCCCCTGAATTGGACAATTAGTAGCGGTATTAGTTTAGAAATTAATGATGTGATTGATACTTCAGAACCTTTTGGTATGATTGTGAATGATACATCATATCTATCTGCAACGGATACAATTGAAATTGAAATCATGGCATTCCATCGCGACACCAATATCTTAGCCAAACATCTCCCTGATAGTCTAGTTGAAATAAAATTATTCGGAGGATTGCAAGACATTGAAATATTTGCAAATCTGGATGAAAATGGCACAGTTATTGTAATGACTAATCTTTCGGAAGTTATTTTCTCTGACCCACAAGCACGCATTAATGCAACTTTGGTAACATTCTTACAGGAAAGAGAACTCTCATCAGACAGTATTGATTTGATATTTGATACATCATCCCCTACTCTTCATTATTCTGAAAACTTGACGCTTATTCGTTCAGATTCGCTTGATGAATTATTTGTATTTGTGGTACTAAAGGACGAACAAGGTTTGGATGGTGACCAATTGATTCTACATTGGTTGTATGCCCGTGATGGCGTAGTTCTAACTGAAACAGAATCTTCAGTGATTATTGATTCTAACGAATGTGACTTACTTGAGTGTGAATATTCAGCGGTTGTTGATATTAATTCTTCGCGCGGGGATGAATTGACAAAATCAGACCAGATTTTATTTTGGTTTAGTGGCAGTGATGCTTCTGGTCGTTCAATAAAAGGTATGGGTTCCAATTACTCTAATCCAATTCTGCCACGAATCACTTGGATAGCATATGAGCCAGTGTTGTTAGATATTCAAACAACACCCTACCGCCCATATCTTGGCCAAATAATTACTATCGAAATCGAATTGATGAATCGCGGTATTTTAGATGGCGTATCTAATATTTCAATAATTGACGGTGATGGCAAGGTTTTGTTTGAAGAAAACCATGACCTTTCATCCAACGTTCCGATAATAATTTCTGTAGAAATAGAAGCATGGAAGCCTGGTAGATTGGGCCTTTCATTGGTAATTGACGACAATGATCCAATACCATTACCACTTGCAGATGTCTCTAGTGAGATGGAGGATTTCTCATCTCAGGAAGGTAAGATGATAGGACTTGGAATCCTTTCAGTGATTTCAGCAGGGCTAATCCTATTCGTTGCCGTGATTCGTAAGCGACAAAATCGCATTAATTGGTATGAGGAAGAGTGATGAATGCACTTCTTCACGCCACGGCACTGCCGAGGTACCCGAGTGGTCAAAGGGGGTGGATTCAAGCTCCACTGCGTAACGCTTCACAGGTTCGAATCCTGTCCTCGGCACCAATTGATTAGCCTTCTAATCGTTCGATAATTTCATTGATTACAGGTTCTATTGTCGCTCCATGTGGTAAGTCGGAAGTAATACTCGCAACTTTTTGTAAGGAAGGGAAAGAGCCACCAACTGCTATTGAATGGTGAACTAGTTCAAACATAGGAATGTCATTCGGTGCATCACCAATCGCCAAAACATCTTCCGGCGAGATATTCATCATCTCCAGACCTACAGTCAACCCCTCACCTTTGTTTATCCATGGTTCCATTAAATGAATGGCAAATCCGGTTTTAACAACTGAAAGATGACTCCATTGACTATTAGATAATTCTTCACGGATTGCGGGGAGGTCTTCATCACTCTTGAGGCACCATTCGCTTTCCCTCCAAGCATTCGTAGTAATTCCTTGTTCATCCAAGCCTTCTATTTTTGTCGATAACCATTTTGCAGCATTTTTAGCCTCGTTGCCATCCGCTCTTAGTAATGGTTCAGAATTAGGATGCCATATGACTCCTCCATTTTCACAGACCATGACTCCACTCAATTTTATGAAACGCCAAAGTCCGTAGACAATGGCTCTGACATTTCCAGTACACAAGATAACAGGAATCCCTGCAGCCTCAATTCTACGAAGAGATTCGATAGCCCCAGTATGGAGTACTTTACTATCGTCGGTGATAGTACCATCAATATCGATAGCAATAGCTTTTGGAATCCACCCTTCTGGCAGCCATCTCATTTTAACCCCCAGATGAAAGTAGTGGATGAGGTTTTTGCGTCACTTGTAAAGAAAGGCTTGATGTGTAACAACTTCTGGAGCAATCGTGGCGAAGGGCGAGTCAGATGAGGAATTCCTGTCCCTCGAAGATGAGGTTGAGGTGATTACCAAGAAATCATTTAATCTCAAAACAATACTCCCCAAATCAAAAACAAAACCAGAACCTGAAACTGTAATCGTGGAAAAACCAGCGATAGAAGCAGTCCCTGCGGCAGAAATTGTTGCAAGTCATGCTGGAGTTCACGTAATGCGATGGCCTCTTGCAGGAATGGATTGTCCAGATTGTGCAATGAAAGCAGAAAAGGCTGTTAATAGGCTAAAGCAGGTTAAATCATGCAATGTATCAGCAATAGATGGCACAGTAGAAGTGGAAGTTGATTTTGAGAAAGGACCATTAGTAAATGTCGGTAATGTGCTAAAATCATTAGGTAATCCAGCAGATTTACCATATGTGGAACTCTTAGGAGTAAGGGCTTCTATTCTAGCAAAAAGACATGATATGGAAGTAAAAAATATACCGAGATTGATCAAACGTCAACCAGGTGTAATCGAGGTAGAAATCACAGAAGACGATAGAATTATTTTGCAAATGGTCGATCAATCTGATAGTGAATTGATCAAGGCTAGAGATTTAGCACTTGAGGACTTGATAGGTACAGAATTAAGGCTCGGAGTTGCAACTTCGACACGTATTACTTCCGAACAATGGCGATTGATTGGTGCGGGTGTTGCAATTCCAATTTTCATACTCATCGTAATAATGGAATTATTATCGGTTTCAACAAAAATCAGAGCAGCAGTTGGCTTAACTGGAGTTTTAATTGGTGGCCTGAAGATGTTTTCAGAAGCATGGGCATCGGTTAAATCTGGACAACTTGGATACAAGGTCCTAACATCGTTAGCAGTAGTTGGGGCATCGGTTCTTGGCGCTTGGCAAGAAGCCCTTTTGGTAATCGTATTAGTTGCATTTGCAGAACATATGGAAGGACGTGCTTTGATTAGAGCAAGGAAAGCCATGCAAGGTGGGCTTGACCGGATACCTAGGAAAGCCCGTAGAGTAGTCAAAAAGCCGCCTCTTGCGGGAATTAAGTTGATGATGGCAGGAAGTACTCCTTCCCTCAACCCAGTTCCGAAACCTACTGCTGATGTTGAGGAAATACCAATCGAGATTGTCCAACTGGGTGATATTCTGGAGGTTCGTTCTGGTGGATTGATTCCAGCCGATGGACGTATCGTTGAAGGTAGTGGGTCAGTAGACCGAGCACCGCTTACTGGTGAATCAGTACCGGTTACAGTAGGAAAAGGCGATCAATTACACGCGGGACTTATTCTAACCAGTGGACCTGTTAGTATCGAGGTTGAGGCAGTTAGAGAAGCCACTAGATTGCATGGCTTGATAGATAGCGTACACAGCTTCCGCGAGGAACCTCCACGTTTGCAGTCAGCAATTGAAATCTTCATCGCTATCTGGGTGCCATTGGTTTTGGTCGGAGCGGTACTGGTTTGGGTTCTTTTCATGGAACCAAGTGAATGGAAAGTAATCCTTCTTCTATGGGTGGTTGCTTGTCCCTGTGCATTATTATTAGCTGCCCCAATTCCACATGCAGCAGCACTTTCGCAGGCTGTACACAAAGGTGGAATTGCGAGAGGTGGCGATGTGTTGGAATCACTATCCAAAGTGAACTTGGCATTATTGGATAAGACGGGTACTCTTACTTCAGGCCGCCCCCGACTAGGCGTAATTCATTTGGCTAAGGGTCGCAAAAGAGATGCTGCTCTACGATTGGCAGCCGGGCTTGAAAAATCTAGTAATCACCCATATGCAGATATAATCATCAATAATTGTAAAGAAGATGGTTTCTCTCCACTAAAGGTCTCTTCACTTACGGATATTGATGGTGGAGTAGAAGGAAAAAGCGATGGCAAAAAAGTTGCAATTGTCAAAGCCTCACCCGAGTTATTATCGGGCTCTCTGCTTAAGAAATTCGAAGAGTCGCTTGCAGCGGGTTACGGCTCATCACTTCTGATTAAGGATGATAAGCCAATCGCGCTATTTACCTTCATTCATGATGACATAAGAGTTGGAGCAAAAGAATTGATTTCAAAACTTTACGATTCTGAGGTTAATGTCGAAATTCTATCGGGTGACCACCAAGGTGCAGTAGATATCTTCGCAGGAACCCTTGGAGTAGATACACGCGTAGCTCATGGAGACATGACTCCTGAAGACAAAGTGAGATGGGTAGGCGGTCGCTCCAAAACTCACATCACAATGATGGTTGGAGATGGTTTTAATGATGCAGCAGCAATGGCAGTAGCAGATATTGGTGTTGCCATTGGCTCTGGAGAATCGACGAATCTCGATGCTGCCGATCTTCTTATTCCAGGTGACGATCCAAGGTTACTAGTTGAAATGATAGAACTATCACGTAAAACAAGGCGTATATTGTTACAGAATTTACTCCTCTCAGTATCGATAACTTTGATTTTGGTTTGGTCGGTATTGGCGGGAATAAATGAAAATCTAGTGATTGGCGTTCTTGTCCATGAATTAAGTGTAATATTAGTGATTTTCAATGGTGCTAGATTGGCAGGTGATGAAGGAATTGGTAGATTGTTAACGGAGACAGTCAAAGATTTATTCAAAGAAACAGGAGTTGCTTTCTCTAAACTCTTTGAGAGGTTCTCTTCAAAAAGTTGATGATTCACACAATATCTTGAAGCCTCATAACCTTTAGGCAAGGCTGGTGAGCGAATGAGGATACATGCGGACCCAGTAAGTACTGCCCTTTTACATCCAACTAGGAGAGCTCTTTATCTCGCTCTTTTAGCCGCGGATGAGCACACTACAGTTGAATTGCAAAAGTTGGTCTCAGTGGACCGTTACAATCTCTATCACCATCTCAACAAATTAGCAAATCTCGGCCTGATAATGAATCATCGCGATGAAGGTAGAGCACGCTGGTGGTGTGTCTTGGACAGAGTACCATTGCCTACTGATGGTAATGCTGTGGCTGAAGATGATACAATGTTATCAATTCCATTACATGATGCACGAGTTCAAGCCCAAGCTCGCCGCCTTCTTCGAGAATTGACGGAATTATCCGGAGAAAGCATCGATTTAGATAGTTTCACTTTGGAATCACTACAAATCAAAGGGAGACCTATCAAAAAGGAGGAGAATTGATGACTTCTGACGAAGAACAAGAAGATGAGCAATTATCAGTTGAATCACGTATTGCTCCTCCATCGCTAACCTGTCCCAAATGTGATGGATTATTGCCATCTGGATTGGGAGTAATAAGTTGTAGATTATGTGGTGCAGAAGTCAAAGTCGATCATGCTCTTACCAGGAAATCTTGGCTAGATGAAAAGATAGGCTGTCCTAAATGTAAAAAAGTCCTCATTGTAGGTGTCGACAATAGACCTTGTACACTACAATGTGGTTCATGCGAATCGATATTTGAAGTTACAGCCAATATTCCTAAGGTGGAAATAACTTGCCCATCTTGTAATCGTAGAATGAGGATGAATAAAAGACCGGGAGAGCGAAAGATTTCGTGCCCTTCCTGTCAAGATGAGTTAATCGTTAAATTTTGAGGCCTAGTAATGCGTAGTACTTACAAATTGATGGGAATCGCAGATTTCGTCACTTTATTCAACGGACTTCTTGGTTCATTATCGATAATGTTCATTATTTTAGCAGTAGAAGATATGCAAAACCCGTATCTGGAAGGCGGTTTGAAAACCGATTATATTTGGGCGGCGATGTTGTGTATTATCCTCTCGGCTCTCGGTGATATTATCGATGGCCCAATAGCGCGCAGATATTCGAAAAGACGCTTATTAGGCGGCTCTTTAGATTTAATGTCAGATACTATTTCATTTGCGCTTGCGCCTGCTTTATTGGTCTTTGTAATGTATGGGAGAATGGGGGAATCTACCCCGCTCTGGACAGTTGCAATGGCTATGGCTTGTTGCTGGTTAATCGTTTGTGGTATGCTGAGATTGGCCCGGTTTGACTATGAGGACGGCAGTGGAAATGCATTTTTCGTAGGTATATCATCACCGGCTAATGCAATGTTTATAATTTCGATTTCCGGTATGATCTGGCTTCAACCTATAACCGGATATGGCCCTGAATTAACAACTTGGGATTGTTCGCTTTGCTTTGGTAAAGGAGCAGCCAAACCATGGGGTGATTTTCTTTTACTCCCGGCTATGATAATTTCGGGTGGTTTGATGATTTCTGATAGGAAGACATCTAAACTTAAACATGGATGGCCACTAAAACTGGCTGTTGTTCAATTATTAGCAATATTAGGTTCGGTTTTGTATGCGTTGATTTATACTTCCACAGATGACTCAGTAAGTGATTTGTCTGGAATGAGACCTGCTTTTGTTGGCTTTACTATCTCTACGGTACTGGTGCTGTTGTACATCATTATGGGCTCGCGCATAGTGCCATCCGAAACATCTAGTGAAGAAAGTTGATGGTTAATCTGTATAATCCTTGAAAACGCCTTGCAGCGGTTTCTTTAAGGCGCGCACCTTATCTATGAAGAGAGAAGGATGATTACTGGGGATGGGAGTATGAGCGCCAGCGACAGCAGGAATTCACAAGAGGATGGAAGTCATAAGCCACGACTTTCGAGTCTTAGAGCGCGTTTTACCGATACCCCTTCGCCAGCAATGGACGACGTCGTAATCAAGAGTAGTAGATTTCGCGAAGAAGAGCGCATAAGAGCAACACTCCGTCGTGATAAAAGAATCCGCCAACAAGCTTTAGGCGAAAAATTGTCATTGATGCAAGATAACATGGCGAGAGAATTAAGCGAACGCCATGAGATGACTCTCGACGCTTTAGAACGTGAATTACGTACTGAGATGGAAAACGAGATCGAGCAACTCGAATCAGAGACTCTTTCTCGAGAAGAACTACGTCTCCGTGAAAAAATGGAATTACGCCTAAATCGCGAAGTTGAACAAATGAATGAACAATTAGCGATGGAGCAAGAGCATCACTTGGAGGATTATCGTAAGAATATTCATGACCAACTAGAATCTCAACTTTCCGGCGACTACCGCCGCCGTATCGAATTACAGAAGGAAAAAATAGAATTAGAGTTCAACAAACGCCTTCAAAACCGTATTCGCGACCTCGAAACCAATCTCAATAGCGAGATGAGTGAGCGCTTTGAAAATATGGAACAATCTGAAATATCTCGATTAGAGGAAAGTCAGTCTACTAAATTAGCAGAAAGAGAAGAACAACTTCGTCGTGGAATCCGTAAGCGCTTAGAGCAACAATTAAAATTACGTTTAAGGCAAAGAGAAGCACGTCTTAGGGCCGAGTACGAAAGACGAAGCCTTCGCCTAGAAGAGGACATAGCTCAGCAGATTCAAGATGAACTCGAAGGTCGCCTTTCTACTGAAACCAAGGAATTGGAAGAAAGAATGCGTCAGGATGTCGAATTAGCAGTAGCTCGTCGTAGAGAAGAACTACGTGTGGAAGTCGAAAGAAAACTCGATGCGCGTTATTCTGAAACATTATCGCAACGTAAGAGTCGACTTAGAGAGAAATATGATTTAACCTTTACAAAGGCAGTAGATGACATCTCGAAATCACTAGAAAATGAAGTTGAATCAGAATTAGAAGCAAGAGTAGATTCTGATTTCGAATCTTACCGAAATGCTAGAGAAGCAGAGATTCAGAACCGTTTGGTTAGATTCCGATACGAAAGAGAATCTGAATTACGCGACATGATGGAAGCGAGATATGATTCCAAGAAACAAGATTGGGCAGAGCGCCTCGAATTGGAATTCCAATCAAGAGAAGAGGCAGCACGTAAGGCAATAATGTCTGAAATAGACGCACGTCTGAGAAATGAGAGATTAACTCATGAGACCGATCTTGATTTGATGAAAGAAGAGACAGTTCTGGAATTGGAATTGGATATGGAAGACCGTCTATCAGAATTCAGAATACGTAAGGAAGATGAAGTTGCCACTCAACTCGAGAGACAATTGGACAAGCGTGAGGAAATCATGCGCAATAAGGCTCTGATAGAGATTAGAAAGCGAGAGGCTATGATACGTGCTGAAATCGAAGCACAACTTGGTGTTAAGAGAGCAGAAATACGAGATCGTCTAAGCGGATTAACCGAGCAAATGGATAACTTCAAAGAGATGGCTGAAAGAAAGATGCGTGACTCTATCGAAGGAGAAGTTCAAGGCGAAATCGATCAAGATGAAGCACGTCTCAAGGAACAACAAGCAGAGTTTGAAGACCTACAGACTCAAGAGTCCAAGGTCGGTAAGAAACAGAATTGGCTTCAAGCGATTGCTAGCCAAGGAATGGGTGCCCCACAATCACAAATGAGTGTTGATCCAACGTCTTTAGGCGCAGCAACTGACGCGAGCCAAGCAGTAGCAGGTAGACCCCAGATGGGTATGATGGCTGGTAGAGCGCAAATACCACAACCAACCATGGGATTAGGCGGAATGCGCGCTCCAACTAGTAGTGCCAGCAGCCTAGCAAGTGGTGTCGGAATCAAGACTCCCCGCCCTGTAAGGCCGATGATAGGTAGTGCACAAGTAGCACAAGCAGGACAGGCTGCAGCATTACCAATGCCTATTCCAAGAATCGTACGCCAACCGGTCCAACCGGTCCAACCAGTAGAACCAGTCGTAGAAGTACAGCCTGAACCACAAATGATTCCAGAACCGCAGACTCCAGTCGAAAAGGCAATTCAGGAGACTAGCGCAGAGGCGATTGATGAAGAAATCACCCTAGAGACTAATCTCGAGGATGTAAAGACAGCAATTCTCAGACCAGTGCACAAACTTGAGCCAAAACAGACTAGCTCGACTATCACTCCGGTAGCTGCGGTTCTCAAGCCAATCGTAGTGGAAGAAATCGAAGAAGTCGAGGAAGTCCCTGCGGTAGAAGAGACTCCAGAAGTCCAAGAGACTCCAGAGGTCCAAGAGGTTGAAGAGGCTGAACCACAATCCGCAATTTCTGATGCATTAGAGACAATTTCTAGTCCTGTTGCTAATGTTAAGGATGCTCCAGTTACCACTTTAGAACCGGCCGTCGCAGAATCGCTAGCGGTAATTTCAGCTCAACCTGAGGAAGTCTCCGGCCCACCAGCGACAATGTCTGGTCCACCAGCGACAATGTCTGGTCCACCAGCGACAATGTCTGGTCCACCAGCGACAATGTCCGGCCCACCAGCGACAATGTCTGGTCCACCAGCGACACTCAATCCGGTCACAACTTTGACACCAGTATCAACTACAACGCTTAATCCGGTCACAACTTTGACACCAGTTAGTGAAAGTTCTGAAGATGAAGACGAAGACTAAGAATTCGCAACCGAGTGATTTGGTGCATTTTGCCGTCTGATTCATACGTGATGTGCTTCTGGGAAGTGCTATGAGGATGACCTCTTCGGTCCTTCTGACAATTCTGTTACTGTCATTTATGCCAGTATCAGCAATGGCTGAACCATTGATTGGAGTCGGAGTAGTAGAGCAATTTGAAGCAAATCCAGTCTACATAGATTTCATGCCCTCAGGTGAAATGCTTTTGGTCGAAGAGGATGGGCTAGTAAGAGTAGGTTCCTGGGAGAATGAAGATTTTACAGAGAGTTGGAATCTGGATTTGAATGCCAGCATTAACACAGCTGCAGTAGATCCAAGTGGTCAATTTATCGCTGTTGGCATAAACACAGGAGTGATTTTTGTTAGTATCAGCATAAAGAATATATCAGGAACCATAGATACCATTTCACCAGTTCAATCTCTTGCCTGGGATATCGACAGCGATTTATGGATTGGCCATCATGGCGGTAATCAAAGAAAAGCAGTAGAGTATGACACTAATGGTGCTACTGGCGCTGTTACTGGTATTTCTACAACTAGCCACGGAAGTGCACTTACAGCATTTGCAATATTGAGTGATGGACGTATCGCTACCTGTGGTAATGATCGTGTTATGAAAGTTCATCTTTCGAACGGAATTAAGGCAAAAGAATACACATCTCTAACCAACAATCCAACTCAACTAATTGTAGATTCAAAAGATAGAGTGATAGTTGGTCTTTCTAATGGTCGCGTATATCGCTTCAATACTACAGTAGATGATGGTTTTGAATATGTTACTGTTTCAAGTTCACAGTCAATTAATTCGTTAGATTTAGATGATGATGATAATATTCTAGTTGGAACAAGCAATGGGAGATTCCATATGATTTCCGAAGAGAGTTTCACTGAAACAGCAGCACATTCTACTTCTAACAGAGTAATCAAATCATGGCAAGGAAATGGCAGTAAGGTCTATGTAATGACGCAATTTTCTTCTACTGTCAAAGTTCGTTTATTTGATATAGATACAGATGGAGATGGTGTTGGTGATAGTATAGATGCATTCCCGGACGACTCTACACAGTTTGCCGATAGTGACGGCGATGGATATGGGGATTACCAATCGGGTAACAATTCTGATGCATTCCCGAATGATGCTTCAGAATGGCTAGATACCGATAAGGATGGCTATGGCGATAATGCCGACAAATTCCCCACTAATTTCGATCAATGGTTAGATTCAGATGGAGACGGTTATGGTGATAACTCCGATGGTATTGATGGTGATTTATTCCCTGAAGATAATACTCAATGGCTAGATAGCGATAAGGATAGTTTTGGCGACAACCTGAACGGTACGAGAGGCGATTCATGCCCGCAGCAAAATGGCTTTTCGACAATTGACAGATATGGTTGCCCAGATACTGATTTGGATGGTTATTCAGATGCAGGAGATGCTTTCGCATATGATAGAAGTCAATGGATTGATGCGGATTCAGATGGCTACGGTGATGAACCATTAGGGTATCAAGGAGATCAATGTTCTTGGGAATGGGGTAATTCAACCAAATCATGGTTACCAATTATGAACGAAGATCAACAATTGGTTTACCAAGAAACACCATATCATGGCTGTATTGATAGTGATGGAGATTCATGGACAGATGGAGACGGTAAGACATTTGGTGATCAACTACCCAACAACCCCACAGGCTATCGCGATGCAGATGGAGATGGTGTTGATGATAGATTTGATTATTCGCCAAGTAATGAATATATACAAACCGAACAAGATTATTGTACTGAATTTGCTGAAGATACCTCTGAAAAATGCCAAGGATTACGAAATCCAGACTATCAGAAATATCTTGCAGATAGAGAAGATGATGGAGAAGCAGTAAAATCATATTTCATATGGAATCAGAAAAATGATGTGCAAGACGGAGTATCTTCCTCACTCGACATGACTCGGGTAATAGAAGCAGGAACTGTTGGCCTTGTTGCGTTTGTAGCAATAGTGTTCTTTTTGTTGATTGGCGCCTCGATGTCTAAGAGAAAGAAGCATAAGGGCTTGATAGAAAAGTTTGGTGTTCCATTCGACCCAAGAGAAAGTGTAGAGGAAGAGGCACTTGGTGGTAAAGCTGGTTCGTCAGGCTTTGGCGGTATTGAATCCGATGACCATTGGGAAGATGAAGTCAGTCCGCTCGAAATAGGTGATGGTAAGGTTCATCTCAGCGATGATGAAGTAGTAAATGTAATTCCTGAAATGAGCTATCAAGATGGACTCTCGATAGAAGATCTCGCAGGTAAAAAACCAGTTGAGGATGTGACTTCAGTTGAGGTTAGCGATGAAGTGATTGCTGGTCCTCCTTCACAAATAGAAGAGCCTCAAACACCACCGGTTCCGGAGACAGGATTGCCAGATGGTTGGACTATGGAACAGTGGAAATGGTACGGGGCACAGTGGCTCGAATCTAATGGCTAATCAAGAAATAAAGACAATTGGGAGACTATTTCGAAGTACTCCTAATTTCTCTCCAGAATAAACAGGTTTCCCAGCACCGTCCTTTAGTGTCGACATCACTAACCACAACACTGCATTCCAACTTTTAGAACGAGAAAACAATTCTACTTTACCACAGGCTGCAGCTTCAATTAACAAAGCCTCGTCACTATTAGCGTCGAAAACTCCTCTCACTAATGATTTCGTATCGAGTAGTACTCCTCTTGGTTTCCAATCCATGTGAACACCTCACACCTTAAATGGAGCCAGATTCAATCTGTCTATCAGATGGTCGACATTGACATCAGCGATCTTTTTCATACTCATGCGTAAATCATCTAATTCACCACGCATCTTCTTGGTTTTATGTTCTCGAATTAAATCTGCTAGTAGTAAATCCACACTCTTGAATCCATCCATAGTCCTCATGGTATTCAATTGTCTTCTTGTCTCATAGCTCACACTTACTGAACTCATTCCATTTGCGGTCATTCCATCCCCGATAGTATTTCAGTAGGTCGCTTACTTAACTCTGCGCGCGTAGTGAGCCCAGAAGAATGCGATTATCGCGTGTAAAATCATCGGCGACCTTGCTTTTCGAGCAATAGCCTTGAGTGTTCAGTTACCCCAAACTCCTTACGCATTTTTAGGGTTCTTTGATGATATTCTTTAGCCAGAGTCCAGTATTCTTTACTTCCAGCACCGGCTCCTTTGGTTGTTGCTTTGTCTAGTAGAACAGTCGGCGCACCTGACCAGGCTGCTTCAGCGACCTTTACCAATCGCCTAACCATGGTTTTGAATATTTTACGCGGGATCTTTTCATTTACTTCTTCACATACATGTCGACTGAGTTTAGATCTAACATCAACCATCGTCATCACCACACCAAATACCTTCAGGTTACGATTAATACGCTTCTGAATCATCTTTATCGAATTCATTAGCATACTAAATCCCTCAAGAGCATAATATTCAGCCTGAACTGGAATCAATACCCAATTCGCAGCAGATAATGCATTGATCGACAACAGTCCTAGCGAGGGGGGTGTGTCGATTATAATATGATCAAAATCATCTATTATCGGCGCTAACGCCTCTTTTAATCTGGTTTCTCTGCCAATTTTATGTGAAAGTTCAATCTCTGCTCCAGATAGGTGGATATTACTCGGGAGAAGCCATAGATTGTCTGCAGAGAGGTCTTCAGGTACTCTATCATGCCCCATTCTTCTTGACCATTGTTTGCGCATTGCTTTAGTGATCTCTTCAGGGGGAATGAGATATTCATCAACAAGTTGTAAATCCTCGCCTAAATCATTGGTTAACAAGTCATAAGCGGTTTTCTTTATCTGTTTCTTTTCTACTCCGAAAGAAGTAGCACAATTCCCTTGTGGATCTAAATCAATCAACAGTACTTTTGCAGGTGGAACATTATGTTTCTTCGAACCCTTTGCGAGAGCAGCAGCAAGATTTACTGCAGTAGTAGTCTTTGCACAGCCACCTTTTTGATTGGCGACCGCAACTACCATCTTGTAAGGATTCATAATTCCACCCGATTGATAATCGAGCGGAGGGGTCAACCATTGTCAAGTTTCGTGTTACAATGCTCTAGTTCAGCCGGCTTGGATGACTGGAACTGGAACTTCGGAAAGGATTTTTCTGACGATGTGCATCCCAGTAATTCCGCGAATCTTCGCTTCTGGCTTCATTACAATTCTGTGACTTACGATTTGCAGAGCGATATTCTTTACGTCATCAGGAATAACATAGTCCCTACCATCGATTGCAGCACATGCACGTCCAGCCTTGAACAGGTTTTGACATGCACGTGGAGATGCCCCGTTCACTACTCTGTGATCTTCTCTAGTTCTTTGAACAATTTCAACGATATATGACAAGATAGCTGGGTCGATGTGTACGGTCTCGAGTGCCTTCTGCATTGCAACGACCTTCTTTGGTGAAGTTACCTGCTCAACATCGTGGTCATCTTTTCCTCTAAGTTTTCTACGCGCTAAAATAGCCTTTTCCTCGGCTCTATCTGGATAACCCATACTCATCTTCATCAAGAAACGGTCCATTTGCGCTTCAGGAAGAGGATAAGTTCCTTCCTGCTCGATTGGGTTCTGTGTTGCTAATACGACGAATGGTGCTGGTAATTTGTGAGTTACACCTTCGATTGTAACTTGCTTCTCTTCCATAGCCTCAAGCAAAGCGGCTTGTGTCTTTGGCGGTGCTCTGTTGATTTCGTCAGCAAGTAAAATGTTTGAGAATAGCGGACCAGCACGGAGTTTGAACTCTCCCGATTTTTGGTCGAACATGTATGTTCCCATAATATCCGATGGCAGCAAGTCAGGTGTGAATTGAACACGCTTAAATTTACACCCCAATGCTCTTGAGAATGTATTTGAAAGCATTGTTTTACCAAGTCCTGGGAAATCCTCAAGCAAGATATTTCCATTGGACAATACAGAGACCATTACGAGGCGTAGGTTGTTCTGTTTTCCGATAATTACTTTCGCTACTTCGCCCATTAAACCATTAGCGATTGCCGAAACAGTAGCAATTAGGTCTTTGGTTCGCGCATCTCCTCCGGCAGCACCTGCAGCAAACTCACTACTCATATCCTGTCCCCAACAAGACCACAACCGTGGTATTCGCTACTTCAATCTATGGTGAGATGACTTCGTTATTCACAAGTGTAATACGGTTTTCATCTGCCCCAGAAGTGGTCATTTTTACGATGAATACGAGTGATTTCCTCGAGAATCTCTTTCTCAACGGCATTTAATTCAACCGAACGCAATCTCTTAGCATGCGATGAAGGGATGTCAACTAGAAACTCATCTAATTCATCGATATGTCGGCCGACAGTTGGTCCTGAAATAGCCATGGCAACCTCGTCTCCTTGAGTTGCCTTTTTCAGTTCTAGTCCATCTGTACTACGCATACTTTTGATCTGCCCAACAGCGCTACCATCCAACTTCATGATACGTTGGCCAAGATGTACTCTGCCGCCGAGTATTCGCATGCCCACAATTGCTGGACTACGATTACGGAAGGTGTGATCTTTCATGTAAAGCAAACGTGCAGGATATACTAAATTCTCACGATGCGCTTCATCTAAGGCACGTTTTGTTTCTTCACTCCACTCTTCAAAGTCTTCAAGAATCTGATAGATAATGTCGTTACCAATGAATTTAGCGTCTGTTTCATTATTTTCTAGTCGTGGTGCAACTTCTGAATTAGGAGTTATTGCAAAGCCAAGAATTACTCTATGGAGTGGGTCTTTAGCCGCTTCTGCATTGAGAATATCCTTTTTGTTTACTGGGCCAATAGATGCCAAACGGATTGGTACCTCCAACTTATTCAGTTCAAATGCTAATGCCTCAAGTCCACCAATTGTATCTGCTTTGATAGAAACTCCTTCTTCTGCCAATTCTACGGTAATCCGGGCTTCTTTATACGCTAACTGCTCTGCAATTGAAAGCTCATCAGCGTTTCTAGTTTGGCGCAATGTAGTTCCGGCTAATACATTTTCAAGTCCAGGTGCTGAAATTTTCAATCCACAAGCAGCAATAGCGTGATTGCAACTCTCCCATCTATCGCCTGCATCTCTCATTTCAGACATGCCCTTGGCTCTAAACATACCTTTGATATGAGTTGTAAACGGCCCACTTGGGCTAACAAGAGTAATATTGTCGCCAATATTTAATTCTCCACGATTGAGAATAATATCGATAGTTTTCCCTAGGCCTCTTTCATCTTTCATTTCTAAAACAGTTGCTTCAGCTGCCCCTAGGGTGTCTACTAGTCTTTCTTCAAGAAAACGTTCAGCAAGGCCAACAGATATGGCGAGAAGATCTTGTAACCCTTCGCCTTCTTTGGCAGAGCAGGGTACCATAGCCACAGATTGTGTGTAATCAGAGATTAGATCATATCTTTCGACATTAAATCCGTATTCACTGAATTGGCCGATCAACTTCCAGTACCTTTCCTCAAACAGGTCATGCATATCGCGACGCTGCGACTTCCATGATGCGATAAATGATCTTCCTCTTTCACAATGCCAGCCGCTAATCCGATCCATTTTGTTAGCTGCGATGACGAAAGGAGTCTTTGATTCCTTCAAAATCCTCAAACTTTCTATTGTTTGCGGTTTTAAGCCTTCAATAACATCGACTACAAGAATCGCGATATCAGCAAGAGTCCCTCCTCGGCTTCGTAAACTGGTAAATGACTGATGGCCAGGGGTGTCGATGAAAAGTAGGCCAGGAGATTTGAATTCCCGTCCTCCTAGTAATTCAGCACAGGTCTTGTTGAGTATCTCAGCAGGGACCTCAGTCGCACCAATATGTTGAGTAATACCTCCAGCTTCTCGATCCATTACGCTTGCTTGTCTTTCTACTCCAAGGCTACGGATGTAATCGAGGATACTTGTTTTGCCATGATCAACATGTCCTAGGATTGAGACAATCGGTTGCCTCATCCATCCTTGTGGGGCGTTGTGGTCCGCTCCCTCATCTTCTGATGAGGTGTCATTTTCCACACTAATCCCCCAATTCGTTTTTTAATTTTTTCAATTGGACTACGATTACTCGTAAACCCAGTTTTGACTATCTTGATTCCAGGTGTTTAATCCATCTGGGAACCACAAGTCCAATTCGAATTTAGCGGTATCAGCAGCATCCGATCCATGAATCATATTGTATCCCATGTCCATGCCAAAGTCCCCGCGAATAGTTCCCGGAGCCGCTTCTCGACCATTTGTTGGTCCGATTAGAAGTCTTGCAACAGATATTGCGTCCTTTCCTTGCCAAGCCATACAAACAACTGGTCCACTGGTGACGAATTTAATCAGTCCTGGGAAGAATGGGCGTTCAGAATGAACAGCATAATGTGTTCTTGCAATCTCTTCCGTAGGTATTACTTGCTTAAGACCAACTAATTGCAGGCCTTTTCTTTCAAATCGGCCGATGATTTCACCGACTAATCCTCTCTGCACTCCGTCTGGCTTAACCATGATGTATGTCGTTTCCATGATGCTCACTGGGATGGCCGACAAACAAGCCATATGTAAGCGCGCCGCTCAAGTATTTGACAACAGAATCTCTAGATTCCGCCCTTAACATAATGACGTGTCCATTTGACTTTACGTGCATTACGCTTTAGTTTGACAGAGTTTTTACGGGCTTTACTATTCTTGAACCATAGGATTGATCCATCTCTCTTGATGTACATGAGTCCAGTTCCTGGTTCAATCTCCTCTCCCGAGAAGCTACAAATCCTTCTTTCTGGCATTGTATCACCTAGTATTCAATTTTCTGGCTTCTCTGCCAGTGTCTCTTAGCATCAAGATGTCACCGATTCTTACCGGACCGATGACATTTCTTGTGATAATACGTCCAACGTCACGAGGATTAGGTGCTTCGTTTACACGAACCTTGACCTGTGTAGCCTCTCCAGTCATTCCTGTGCGACCGACAATTTCGACCACTTCAGACGACCATCCACCGAGTTCTTCTCCCATATCTTCATCTCCTAGGGTTTTAGACTCACTCTGCAAGGTTGTTGACTAATTCAACAACCTCGTTGAATTTTTCCTGTGCACTCTTAGAAACTTCTAGGATTGCTACAGATGCAGTTCTGGTCCCGTTAGGCATTCCACATTCCTTAGCAAGGAATTCTTGGCTTGGGACATATCCGAATGGTATTTTCTTTTCACCACAAATCAATGGTATGTGGGCTAGTAGTTCGCTTGGATTTACATCCTCAGCCATGATGATAAATGCAGCATTGCCTCGCTCTGCTGCTTTAGTTACCTCATTACTACCTTTTTTCATTCTTCCGTTTGTATTAGCTTGAATCATCTCATAGATCTTTTCAGCCACTTCGTTAGGGGTTTCGAATTTTACGTGTACACTCATTGAACTCACTCCATGCTCTCGTGTTAGCAATCGCTGCGGACAGCGACGCGAGTATAAACCCAGCGCATTGTCCTAGTTCGTCAATTGGGGCAGTATTTCTTCCACACCACGGGCTAATGCAGGCCCTCCAGAGATTACAGAACGTGGATTAGGTAGTGAAGAAGTAGCGTGTACACCGTCTACGTAACGCATTAAGCGCGAAATAGCCCCGCCGGTGAAAAGACCATGTGTGCATGCAGCATGAACTTCAACAGCCCCTTGTTCTCTAAGCGCTTCAGATGATCTGCAGATTGTGCCGCCGGTAGCAATCATATCATCCACGATAGCGACAATTTTTCCATCTACATTCAAATCCTTGGCTTTGTGGACAATGGTATGAGCATCGATACGAGTTTTCTCAAGATAGGAAAACTCACATCCCATAATTTTAGCAACAGCAGATGCTCTTTCAATCGCTCCCTTATCGGGAGATAGTATGAAGTCTGGTTTGACGTTGAGAGTTAGATGAGTGGCCATCTCCGGCATTGCTGAAGCGAAGGAAACAGGAATATTCAGATCTTGAAGTGCCTCAGGTGCATGTAGGTCTAGAACTACCAAACCATCACAGCGGCTAGCAAGTAGGCGAGCAATCGCTTGTGCACTAATCGCTTCGCCCGCCTTAAATCGCTTATCTTGACGCGAATAGCCAAAGTAGGGTATGGCTAGTATAATCCCTGGCCCAACTGGTTCAAGTTTCTGAGGGCTAGTCTGCCGGATGTTCTCGAGATTACCGTTCCTTACATCGCTTATTGCTTCTAGTAATAGCATAGTTTCTACAATGCCTGAATCTGGGAACGTGCTTGAAACCAAGACGACTGGTTCTTTACGAACATCTTCAATTGCATGTTCAGGAATCCGGAAATAACCTTCGGAGTCGGGGAATCTTCGGGCTTCTAAGTCATGCAGGTCCCAATTCAATTGCTTGGCTAACTCTTGAGCTAACTCCCTTGAGTTACTGCCAGAGACTACTACCATTGATTCGTTGCTCGAGCGGTTGATACATGGTTCTTGTGTCGCGAATCAATCTTGTATGATTCGCATTTCTCATAATCAGAACCAGTTATTTTCTCAAATAAGTGGTGCGAAATTATTCATGTAAAAACGAAGAATCGAAATAACCTCTTGCAATCGAGATAGCCAGCAGGCTCTCAGTCGTACGACAAGGTGCGCGAGGCAGGACTTGAACCTGCGACCTCCCGGTTATCAGCCGGGTGCTCCAGCCAACTAAGCTACCCGCGCAAGGGTGAGCCGGCGACCTGCCGTCTCGTCATAAATGCGACGGTGAGTCACTCTTCTTCGCCAAAGGGCGAAACTTCGGCATTTGCCTGAATGTAAGAAGGTAGAGTTTGGACTCTATCGAAGTTACGATTTAGGACGACTTCATCTAATCTCTCGCGTGTTTTTGAGAATGCAGTAATCGGTACGTTAATCACGTTCTCAACCCCATATTGGGTTTGGATACTAAATCGAGTCTTGACCTGAACTGCTCTAAATGTTCTTTTCACCTTGAGTAAACCTGTGATGATCCCAATTTCAAGACCTGAGTTGTCCAAAACTGCTCTGTCCATCATCTCATCAGGGGCGTATAATTTCTCATCAATCCTAACTGTATTTCTCCAGCGGCGTTGAAGCTCTCTCATTGATTTGCTTAACTTGACTGCTCCGTCTGTTCTGATGCTGTGCACCAATTCTTTCGAAAGCGGTGCAATTTCAGCTGGCTTTCTCATAAATTCTTCTGCAATGTCAGGTTCGACCATAATTCGTAAAGACTGCACTCTTGATTCATTCGGGTGGTGTCTTTCACCAACTATTACTCCAACTTTCTTATCTTTTACATAGACATCTCTTTGGATTAACTCCTGAATGTCGTATTTGCTATTTCCCATTTTTCCCATCTCCTATCCTTGGCGGATTATTATGCTGGGGTGCTTGGGGCTCTTTATACTATTTGGAAAAAAAGAATCGATTTCCAATTGGATTTGTCGTATAATGTAAGTTAGAACTAATTGAAATGATAAATTATTTTCATTTTTGATTTTTTATTTTATTGTATATTCAATTGGAGTAACTGTGAAAAAACTTCGCTTATCTAATATGTAATCAAAAATTGTAATGCATAATTACGGTTAAACTTATTCTGGATCTAATTGAAGTTATGATCTGACGTATTTATTATTATTTTTCAATTGAAAATATAATTTTTAAATTGAAATTTCATCAAAAGTAAAGCGATAATCTCAAGAATCCTACCCTAGTGGTTACATCTAGAGGAGGGGGTCTGATGGAAGTTCAAGTTAAAGGAGCGAATTGCTCACTTTCTGAATCATTGATAACTCGGCTACTTAGCCTCGGTACAACGGTTATATGCGATAATCATCCATATCACCTCGATTTGAATTCAGTTCTCCTTGCTCATTCTGAGGCTAAATTGCTAGCGGAAGGAAATGCATTTTCAATTTCATTCGATGGAAGTGCTGCAGATATCGTAATCGGGACAGATTTGAAAATTATCGACTTGATTCCTTCCAGGCCCGGTGATAGATGGCCTGCACAACGTTTCATTTCTTGGTCTCAGGGGAATACTTCTGTTTCAGATAGTGTCAATTGGTGGTTGGCAGAAGCAGATGCAGCTTCGGCCATTGCTCGTATTTGCCGAGCCAATAGGTTATGTGAAGCAATTGAATTGTGTGGGAGAAGATCTTGGAAAGAGAGCGATACATATTCTGAATTTTCAAATTTATGGCAGCGCACAACAATGGGCCAGAGTGGTAATTTCACACCACAGGCACTTGCGCATATGCCAATTTCAGGTATGGATGCTATACCAGTCGGAGATGAAACTCCATCACGGCCTAAATTAGAATTAATTCACCGTCTTTTGGACGATATTGATGGCGAGGGATTTAGGCCATTGACACCTTTGCGAACTGCAATAATGAAACTCATTGCTGGAATTATTAATCAAAGCCAACTAGGGGTTTTGGAATAAATCAGCACCTAGTAGTGGCAAAAGTACACTTGCATCTCCTTCAACACAGATATGCGGCGCTTCTGGCCGCATTTTACCCCAAGAAATTGCCTCTTTCAGTCTGGCTCCGGATAGAGAACCATCGTGTTCGGGTGCGGTAGTGATGTAAACAGCACTATCCAGTCCCCCTCTGTACTGATTCCACCAAATCACATGGTGCTTTGAAATTCCTCCTCCGACCATTAGAGCGTTTGAATGTTCTACTTCCCATGTCAAATCACTGAGGATTTGTTCATCGGCTAAAGTGTCTAGGTGGAAGTCGCGATATTTTTGCCTGAACATGAAAAGTTGAGCTCCAATGCTGCCGTCAGTAATTCCCGGTATTACGCATGGGATGCGGTGTTTTGCTAGCCAATATATCATTGAATCTTCTTTTCCTATACGGTCGCCCAGTTCCCAAATCAATTGGCAACTGCCGAATCCCAGCCATAGATCTGCTCCAGTTTTCCCACTGCTCTCCATTCTGTCAGTACGAATTTGCTCAAGTACTGGCATAACCATTGATTCTATTATTTCTCCATAACTAGAATTTGGGACTATTACATTACCTAGCCGCATTAATTCGACTTTACCAAGTTCGATATCATCTAACTCAAATGCACCGTGGAAATAATTATCATATGATCTAGCAATATCGTGGTCAAGCATTCCACAAGTGGTTGAGACCACATTGAACATCTTTCTCTTTACAGACTCTACAAAAAAACCTCTTGTTCCCGTTGCGAACAGACATGCTGGAAACGAAAGCCAGTTCAAAATCTTTGAGTTATCAGCTTCTAAATCATCGATTTGAGATTTCATATCTGATAATATATCTCGAGCATAAGCGAGTTTAGTAGCGGTAAAACCGCCAGCATTCGACATCTGGTCGATAAGATTCCGCGTGGTAATCGTCGAGTCAAATGAGTAGTCCTCGACAGGTTTGTCGAAGTCTTCGGGGTCTATCGCCATGTACTGGCGAGAGGCGCCTTCCACATCAATCTCCCGTTGGTATATCGAGGTTCATTTGGAAGATACGGTCTCTCAACATAGCTGCTCTTTCGAAGTCTAAATCCAAGGCTGCACGCTTCATTTCTTTCTCTAATTCTTCAATTGATAAAATTGATTCTTCAATTGGCTGACCAATATTAGAAACTACGCTTTCTGTACGACCCCATTTACCAGCACCCAATCCTAGATTAGCCGCTGCAGAGCCGTCCTTTTTACCGGACCTTGAAGAAATCAATCGTTTGCCACCAGAACTTCCAGCGAGGTTTTCTAATGGGTCTGTGTCCATTGTTGGTTTAGCTTTGAGTATCGTCCTTGGTGTAATTCCATGCTCAAGATTATATTTTTCTTGCATTTTTCGTCGTTCAAGAGTTTGCTTAATTGCGGCAGTCATTGCTTTCCCCATATTGTTTGAATAAAGGATTACTTTGCCATTTTCATTACGCGAAGCCCTTCCTATTGTTTGTAATAAACTTCGTTCATTTCGAAGAAAACCCTCTTTGTCAGCGTCAAAAATCGCCACTAGTCCAACTTCGGGTATGTCTAAACCTTCACGCAATAAATTGATTCCAACAATTACGTCGATATGTCCTATTCGTAGCGCATTGATAATCTCAGTTCTTTCAATGGTGTCTACTCCGGAATGCAAATAATGTGCTTTAACGCCCATTTTATTTAGATACTCAGCGACTTCTTCTGCAAATCTAATTGTCAAAACAGTAACTAGGGTTCTCTCATCTCTTTCGATGCGCGAATTGATTTCTGATAGAAGATCTGCTACTTGCCCTTCTGTTGGACGTACATCTATTGATGGATCAAGCAATCCAGTCGGGCGAAGCTCCATTCGGGCGATATTTTCAATTGAAGATAGCATATCATACATGCTTTCAGCATCTGGTGATTTTTTTGTTAGTTCTGGTTCGTTAACTCCGCCACCACCCTTATGATGTTGTAATCCTAGTGGGATTGGTTGACCTGTCACCTCACAAAGATGCCGTAGTTCCCTTTCACCAGGAGTAGCAGAAACATAGAGTAAACGGGGTACTAATTTTTGGAACTCTTTGATTAGTAAAGGTCTGTTATCTGCAGCAGAAGGTAGGCGAAAACCATGTGTGATTAGGTTGTCCTTCCTACTCTTATCGCCGGGGTACATTCCTCCCACTTGCGGTAAAGTCACGTGTGATTCATCCATTATCACCAAATATTTGTCTGGATTGCCGTGAAATTGCTTTGCACTTGCGGCGAAGAAGTCCAGTAGGCAATACGGTCTCTCTCCTGTTTTTCTTCCATCAAAATGCATAGAATAATTTTCAACTGCAGTGCAGTGCCCGACTTCTCTGAGCATTTCTAGGTCATAACGGGTTTTTTGTTCTAAGCGATGAGCCTCTAATTCCTTACCTTCAGATTTTAATTGCGCTATTTGCCCGTCTAATTCATCTTCAATATCCTGCAATGCTTGCTCATGGCGTTCGGGGCTTGTCATGAAGAATTCCTTAGGGTGTATCCATGCTTCTTCGATGACATCTAGAGTCTCCCAGGTAACCGGGTCGCAAACATGTATGCTCTCCACTCCATCGAATCCGAACTTGACGCGTAAAGGGTCATCTCGGCTCGGCATCCAAATATCGAGAATTTCGCCACGCAGGCGAATATCTCCTCTAATCAAATCGCTAGTTGTTCGGCGATAGCGGAGTGAAATTAATTCTTTAACCAATTCTTGTGGCTCAATTTCCTGGAGGTTATGGATGCGGCAGTGGTGCTGAAGAAATGTTTCAGGAGCGTTTAGGCCGTAAATACATGAAACGGAGGATACGACAATACAATCTGGACGGGTGACTAAAGAAGCAACAGCTGCAAATCGCTCTTGTTCTACTCGCTCATTTATGGCCAATTCCTTGTCGATGTACAGGTCTCGCTTAGGCAGGTATGCTTCTGGCTGATAGTAATCATAGTGGCTAACAAAATATTCGACTGCATTTTCAGGAAAAAGTCCAGCCATTTCATGGTATAGTTGTCTCGCGAGGGTTTTGTTATGGCTCATTATTAAAGTTGGAATATTCAACCGTTCAATCAGGTTAGCCATTGTGAAGGTTTTACCAGATCCAGTTATTCCCAGCAGGACACATCGTTCTTGTCCATTTTCCAATTGAAAAATCAATTCTTCAATTGCAGAATGCTGGTCCGGCGATGGCGAATATTCACTATGTATTGTAAAACGTGCAATGTCGGGGGAGAGGCTTTCTACAGCTGCTCCATCAAGCGCTTTAGATAAATCAAAAGGGTCACTCATTGAATCCCTCAGGGTAAGTATAGCCCGCCATTGACGTGAATAACTGCTCCCGTAATGTAAGCGGATTTTTCACTTGCAAGAAAACTAGCAGTATTGGCAATATCTTCTGGTTGGCCGATTCTTTTTAGCGGTACTTCTTCTTCTCTACTCGCTCTCTTTTCAGCAGAATCTCCGCCGAGGATATCAGTATCTACAAACCCAGGTGCAATAACATTCACTCTTTGCCCATTTGGTCCTACTACCTGTGCAAGTGATTTCGCCCAGACTGCTAGTGCGGCTTTGGATGCTGAATAGTCTGCGCCATGGACGCTACCCCTTGTTCCTAGTTGACTTCCGATAACAATTATTCTTGCATTATCTGACAGATATGGTTGTAATGCTTTCCAAACCGAAAAAGAACCTTCGAAATTAACCGACATAGTCCGTTGTAGTTTATCCAAATCTAATTTAGTTGCTAAAACTCGCTCATAAAAACCATGATTCAATACCAGTACGTCAATCCCTTTTACTATCCAAGGGTGCGTTGCTAGAAGTGATATTTCTCGGGCATCCGAGCAGTCGCAATTAACGGCGACAGCATCGACATTCATGTTTCTGATTCGATCAACAACCGATTCTGCAGGTAGGCTCGAGGTATTGTATGTTAGGATTATATCATAGCCATCTAAAGCCATCTTTTTACTAATTGCAGCACCGATCCCTCGCCCACCGCCAGTGATCAATGCTACCCCCATGCCCAGTGCTCGCGGCAATCGGTGATGAAATCACTGGAGGAATTGTGCGAGGTTTGGAGGTTGCCAATCCTGTGGCTTCAATACTTTACCATCTTCACGTCGGATTACCTTTCCATCGACTAATTTAGCCATATTTGATCGATGTACTTCATTAAATGAGTCGTCGTAAATATGTTGCATTCCATGATTGATGATGGTTCCAGCAAGAATGTAACCAATATCTGCTAGTGCGTCGAGAATTTCTACCATGTCGCCTGCACGGGCTGCTTCAGCATATTCTTGAACTTCTTCTACCAGTAATTTTATTCGTAATTCAATCAATTCATCCGTTCCAAGCCCTGGGGCATCTAATTTGGGGATATCAAAAGCATTGTTGAATTCAAGTAGAGAGCGTACGATGGGGTTCATGAGTCTTGGGCATACTTGCCGGCTCATGAAAGTTGCATTGCAATTAGTAGAATCCATCCAGTGCTAACATGGGCATTGAACCACCATTTTTGGAAGTTATCTTTCTGACTTTTTAGCACGATTATTGTGAAGATGACGGATAATAAAGCTCCTATGGCAGATATTTGAGCAAAACAAAGCCCCCACAGCGGGATGGAGGAATACATTGCAATCGTAGTGTATCTTTCTCCGTATTTTGCTGGAAATGAATGTACGCCATTTTCGTTATCGCTCTCGATGTCCATAAGCGCATACCCTAGGTCAAAAGACGCAATCCAAATCATGACTCCTAAACTAATTATGAAAAGTTCTGGCCACCAGTCCATCGATGATATTTCGCCTGTGATTCCAACCCATGCTCCGGCAGGGGCAAGGGCGAGACATATCCCTAGCCACCAGTGGCAGAGCCAGGTAAATCGCTTTAGGTATGGATAAATGACAAACGCAAGAACTGGTAGCCAGGATAACTTTAGTGCAAGCGGGTTAAGTTGCCATGCTCCAATTAGTAGCATTATCAGAAAGATAGTGCAGAGTATCCATGCAGTGCTTATACCCATGCTTCCAGATGCCAAATGCCGTTTTGCAGTACGCGGGTTTGCAGCATCGATCTCTCTATCGATGATTCGATTCAAACCCATGGCTAGGCCTCGCGCTCCAATCGCTGCTACAATAATCCAAACAAATTGAATGACGCTCGGCTTTCCTGCTAGCAATGCGCCAATGAGAATGAAGGGTAATGAAAAGAGTGTATGCTCAATCTTTACAAATGAGGCTATTTGTTTAAAATTCATCACATCACCAAATTCTTTGGCCAGGGTGGCAGATCAAATCTCTCAATCGCTGTAAGGGTTTCAGGGTCGTGCATGGTGATGGCCGGCCATCTCCTGACCGGTTTTTCACAATCTCTAGCAGGTATGGGTGTAGTCGCATCCCAGCACACCCTTCCATCTTCGACAGTGAGGTCACGTTCAACTGTGAAACGAGAAGTCAATTGCCATAACAATCTTCTCTGAGCTCCAGGACTATTCAATTCCAAATCATCATCTGTTATGAAAAGCCAGCGTATTGCATTTTTCTTATCCAATTGCCAAATTGATTTTCTCAATTGAAAAATAATCTCTTGTTGCTTTTTAGAACTCTCTTCATCAGGCCATTCTTGTCCTGTCCTTGGTTCAGGCGTCCCCTCGATTTTTGTCGTAACTACGAGTATGTTCTTTCGCAAAACTCTAATTTGACAGACATTTTCTAATTGAGAAATGTCTTTTTCTAATTGATCTGAGATTTCAACAGACTTCCCTTCACCTCTTCTCCAATCTGGAGATTCCCTTTGGAACGAACCTTCTGAAGGCAAGGAACTAGATCTAGGGTCCGCATCTGGAATAACCGTGGCATCAATTACTATTTTTGAATGCACATTTTCATAAATACTGGCAGGATCTAATGAATCAGCGACCATTCCCGGCAAAATCACAATATCTGTTTCAGGATCTACTCTATCATTCATGGCATCCAGCAATGCCTCGAGATCTTCAGGGTCATCATCAGTAGCTATGACAATTTTGAGAAACATCAATTGCCCTGCTCCAAGTAAACCTAGGCATGTTTTCCTCGCTTGCCGCGGGTATCGCTGTTTTGAGCGAACTATTGCTAAGTTGTGAAATCCAGTTTCAAGAGGCAGGTGGAGCCCGAGAACATCGCGATGCTGGAATTTCAGAATGGGGGAGAATTGTTTACCGATTGCTTCACCCAAATAACCGTCTTCCATCGGAGGTTGCCCTACTATAGTCGCAGGTAAAATGGCATTTTTCCGAGTGGTTATTGCGGTTACATTGAGTACCGGATATTGTCCAGTTAGTGAATAAAAACCAAAGTGATCACCAAATGGCCCTTCACTTCTGGTTTGGCTAACATCACACCATCCCTCAATGACGATATCAGCCTGCGCAGGAACCATCAAGTCCTGGGTTAATGCTTTGGTAATTTCTAGCCTTTTACGGCCTAAAAACCCAGCAAACATGTATTCCTCTAGATTATCAGGAAGTGGCGCTATTGCTGAAAAAATCAACTCGGGAGGCCCGCCAATGCAAATTGCCACAGGCATTTTTCCATCTGGCCAAAGAGCAGCATGATCAGCGCCATGCTTGTGTATTTGCCAATGCAACCCCACTTCTGTCGGGCTGTGAATTTGAGCTCTATACATGCCGAGATTATGTTCTCCTGTACGGGCATCTTTGGTGACGACTAGAGGCAGCGTAATGTATCGTCCGCCATCTAGCGGCCATGTCTTTGGAATTGGGAGTTTAGTGACATCGGTTTCCAAGCGAATACGTTGACAAGCACCACGTCGACGTTTTTTCGGAGCGAGACTCAAACCATCCAGTAGTAATGGCAAACCCGTCCACGGCCTTTTCAAAATACCTCCAATATCTGGTTTCATCAATTGAACTAATCGTTCTCCGATTTCAGTGCCGTGTTTTGCTTGTAATGCCCGTTGGGTCCTCGAATGGCTTCCGAATAGATTCATTGCAAGAGGTATTGGGCTAATTTCTCCATTTGGCAGTCTTGGTTTTTCAAAAATAACGGCTTTTCCATTACTTTTGACTAATTTATCTGCTATAGCGCCAGCTTCCAACTCGACATCGACCGGTTCTGAAATACGCATTAGCTCGCCCTTTTTCTCAAGGTCATCTATCCAGCGGGAGAGTGTGTGCCAGGCCACGATGCCCCTAAGGGGGCATGATTCTTCAACCCTGCCTGTGTTTGCGCGTTCTTCAAGGCCCGCCTCCCCGTGCAGTGTACCATGGCGACTTGCGACGTTCTAGTGATTGGAGCGGGGCCAGGTGGTGGTTCTGCCGCTCTGCACGCCGCTAGAGCAGGATTATCGGTGATGATTGTCGAAGCTGACCCGGGAGTAGGAGTGCCGGTTCACTGCGGGGAGTGCCTTTCACACTTAGCGGTTGAAAACCTCGATCTTGAGATTCCTAAAGAAGTAATAGCACTCGACTGTAAGGGGATTAGAGTAATTTTCCCTGATGGTACTGATAAATTACTAACCGAGCCGGGATATGTGCTCGAAAAACATCTCTTTGAAAAATGGTTAATCGATGAAGCTACAAAAACCGGAGCGGAATTATTTCTAAATCACCGCGTAAAAGAAATGACGCGAAACTTCAATAGCAATAATGTTTTTTCCAATTGGACAATTGATGGAGTCGGAGATGCTTTTCCAATTGAATGTAAAGCGGTAATAGATGCAAGCGGAGTTAGCGGTGCTGCCTCTAAAATACTCGATATGGGCACCGATGTTGAAGTGATTGCTGGTTTCCAATATGAAATGCATGAAGTAGATAATGACGGATATCTCGATTTTTATCTATGGCCAGAATATTCCCCTCACGGCTATGTCTGGATGATTCCTAAAGAAGGCGGAAGGGCAAATGTCGGGTTGGTTACAACTGAAAAGAAAGGCGCAATTCGTTATCTGAATAAATTTATTGAAGATACATATCTCCGTGATAAGCCAACAGAGAATCCACCTTGGCGTAAAGAAGGCATCAAAGTTCGTCCATTTGGGGGTACTATACCGATTTCAGGGCCGAGAGAAATAACTACCGGAGATGGTTTAATTCTCGTCGGTGATGCTGCTGGATTCACATCCCCTCTTTTTGAGGGTGGATCTCACCTAGCACTTTGGTCTGGTAGGGAAGCGGCTTTGACCATTTCAAAAGCAATTTCTGAAGATGATTTGAGTGATAAGCGCCTACAGACTTATGCAAAAGCATGGAAAAAGAGATTCCCCCCTTATGCAAAAATACTGAAAGGCAAAACTGCACTTTACAATCTAACGGACAAACAACTCTCGAATATGGCTCACTGCCTTCCTAAGGAATTAGCATCGATGTCACCATTGGACAAGGTATTCATCGGCATTAAGATTCTATTCAAGCATCCACTCCTATATCTCAAGGGTGTAATCAGTGTCCTTCTTTCCTTTGGATACAGTCGTGCCAAACACTTTGGTTGGTGAATAGATGTATTCCCTGTTACTTTTTATCGCAATAGCGATTGCAATTGTATTGATATTCAGGCCAGAATTATCAAAACGTCTGTCATTATTACTGGCATTACCATTCATTGGGTTGGCAACGGCCTTTGTATCAAATGATACAAGTATCCTTCACGTTGCTGCTAATGGCGGTGAGGATTTACCGCTACGTTATCGGTTTGCTGCAACGTGGTCAGCACGAGAAGGTCCGGTGTTACTGTGGGCGGGTTTAATTGGAATCTTGATGCTATTATACGCTCGTCCCTTTGAAAAAGAAAGTGAAGAAGCTCATTTGATGAGGTTGAGATTGAAATCGGGTTTCGCACTGACTTTATTGTTTATTTCAGCTATGCTCGATCCCTTTCAAAAAGCTCCTGAGGGATATTTCGGTAACGGTCTGAACATTTTACTACAGACAAACCTAATGGTAATCCATCCACCGATCATTTTCCTTACCTATTCATTCTGCATAGTTCTAGCATGTATTGCGCTTTCAGCGATATGGACTGACGGAGAAGGGATCCAAGAGCGAGTTATTCAAGTCGCACGTCCAGCCGCATTGTTCGCAACTCTTGGTATAGGGCTAGGAGGTTTGTGGGCCTACACTGTGCTTGATTGGGGCGGATATTGGGCATGGGACCCAGTAGAGACAGGTTCTATGCTCCCTTGGTTGGTTTTGCTGATAATTCTCCATTTACGAACAAGACCAGGCAAGGTGCCAGAACACCATTGGGTTGGGCTATCACTGCTAACGGGTATGATGGCCATATTCGCAACATTGGTCACACGCGCAGGAGGCGTTTGGGCATCGAGTGTACACACATTCGTAACCGATGTCGCCTCTACAAATCCAGATGATGTGTTCGGTAGACTAATGGTACTGAGGGCAGACAGCCATTCAGGAGTAGAGATTATCACCTATCTTCTTTTAATCGTTCAATTAAGCGCTTTCTGGTTATGCTCTCGAATGCAGGTTAAGCCCCATTTAGCATGGTTAGCATTGTTACCATTCACTGCATTGTGCGGTTGGGTATTCGGTGCAGATTTGTGGATGAATGTCCCAGGGGCAATAATTCTCCTGATTGGGCTAGCTCCACTAATAGAGGGTTTCAGTCGTGGAAATATGGAAAGGTCGCGAATATTTATTCCAATATCGGTTTTGATTTTGTCAATATTACACGGACAGGTTATTTTAGGCTTATTCTCACTCGTAATCGCTGTATCATTCGCTCTCGAGGAAGAGCAATTGTCGGCTTGGGGTTTGTCTGTAGTAGGAGTTGCCTTGCATCTTGCTGCTGCCTGGGGTGGAATGTTGAGTTTAATCGAAGCAGGAGCAGGCATGGTTATCTTCGTAATGCCTTGGTTGTTAGATGATAGTGATTCTGAAATAACATTTGATTTCAGTAGTCGTAAACTTCAACAAAGATTGGCACTTTGGGCTCCAGTGATAATGGTTTCAATTTATTTGATTATCACATTTGTCATTTTAATTTCAAGCATTGACCAAATTCAATTCGCTGCACATGAAGTATATGGGGCTCCTTTCCTGATAATTATTCTTCTAGCGATGACGGCTTGGTCAAATCGAGAAAGGCCTGAAGTGGTACGTTGGTTATTTGCAGTACCCGTTTTATCGGTTATTTTGGCATACTTTTTGGGAGATCACATAGGTTGGGATTCCTCGTTTATGTTGACTACATCCCTCTCGAGAGGATTTTTCGCAATCTTAGTACTCATCCCAGCACTGATTGCAGTACCTTCGGTTATGTCATTGATTAAACAAAGTAAAGGTAAGAGACTTTCAATGTCAGCCCATATCGTACATTTGGGCTTGGTATTGTTGATAATTGGACATCTTCTTTCAACAACCATTGTCGATCGAGGCGACGCTAGTCATCGCGTTACATTGATTCGCGATGAAGCGGTTGTTTTCGAAGGGTATGAGCTGACATTTGTCGATGTGGTGACCGAGACTGAAGATTTAGAGATAGGCGCAGGATATGTTGGTGTGAGAATTGAAGTCAGGGATGAGGGAAGTGGCGAATTGATAGATGTAGTCGAGCCGGGAATGCTTCGTTTTGATCGAACTGATGAGAGTGGAAAATTCGTATTATCGAGCAGTGCGCGCTCAGAAATAGATATTTTACAAAGGTACTACGGCGACCTTGTTTTCATCATGGACGGCGCCCAAGCAGGTTCATTGATGAGTGACGGTCCTGATTCTGCAGACTTGGTCAGAATCACAGTATATGACCTTCCGGGCATACATCTAGTCTGGTTTGGATGGTTCTTAATGCTCTGGGGTTCTCTCTCGACATTGATCAAAACACCTGCGCGCCATTTATGAAGGGAGGGTCAGTCGCCGGCTCATCCCCAATGGGGAGGTGTAACCTATGGAAGAAGGAACAATCATTCATGTAGACTATGATCTGTATAATGCTGATTCGGGCGATCTCATCGAGACTACCCGCGAAGATGTGGCCAAAGAACATGAGATGCATCAAGAAAATCGCACCTATGAGCCTCTGGTATGTGTAGTCGGATCTGGAAACTTAATCCAAGGATTTGAAGACAGTCTTCTAGAAGCAAAATTGGATAAAGATGTAGAAATCGATATCGCAGCAGCAGATGCTTATGGCGAGAAAGACCCGAGTTTGGTTGAAACTATGTCAATTGACAAGTTACTTCGTCACGTCAGAGATCCAAAGTCGCTTTACATCGGAGGACCGGTATCAATCGAGGGCCGAAATGGGGTTCTCTCATATCTTGCAGCAGGCCGCGCTCGTATCGATTACAATCACCCAATGGCGGGTAGAACTCTGCGCTACAACTATCGCGTCGTATCGGTTATCGACGACAGAGGCGAGAAGGTTAAGGCATTACTCAAATCAAATACAGGTTTAGATGACTTTGAAGTTGAGTTTGATGGTGATGATATCGCAATTACCGTCCCACAACAAATGCTCTTCGATACCAATGCACCAATGCTCAAATTCCGCATGGTTACCGTATTAAGAGAGTCTGTAGAGGCTGGTAAAGTCTCTTTCATAGAGGTTCACGAGACAAGGGCGAGTACCGAAGAAGAATAATCACACGTCCATGAAGAGGAGTGATTACAGCGCAACTATCATTGCCTAAGGCTATGAGGCTTTGATATGGATGACAACGAACTCTCAATATTTGAGAGGGCGAGTATTTGGCTGACATGTATCACTCTCACTTTACTAATCGTAGGGATTGTCTTCAAACCAGAGTTTCTCTGGGACGATCTCATCTCTCCCTATATCTGGCAACCGATAGTTAAGGATGCTTCAGTTGCAGGAGATTCCGGCTATACTCTGGTTAATACCTTCATTTACATCGCATTGATGTTCCTTTCCGTAATCACACTACAGGTCTCATTCCGACGTTGGTCTCTACCGACAGATGACCGAATGGTTTGGGCATTGATTGCTTGGGTTTGCGTAGCTCCGATTTTGCGTGTTCTCGAAGATGCGGATATGTTTGCTAGTGGAGTGGATAACTTGTTTATCTCTCCTTTGATTCATATTCATTTGGCTGGATGGTTGATATTAAGCGGAATACTGGGTTATTTTTCAGGTAGAACCGGTAAGACTGAAAATGAAGTTACACAGATGTTGATGGCAACTTTGGGAGTGACATATGTCATCTTCGTTGGATTGCTTTACCAGCCATCATGGAGAGTCCTAGAAATGGGTACTAGTTTTGCAATGATTGGTACATTTCTCGGGCTATTTGCATTGTTCTTCATTTTACACAATACTTGGGATTGGCATCCTGTAAGCCGAGCAATGATTGCTCTAGCATCTGCATTAATCATCTCAGGTTTGGGTCATTGGGCGCAATTACTTGCTAATCCATGGGCGCAAGAAAGTGGTGCAATGCCCAAGGATAACCCAGTATTAATTCCAATATTGGTAGTTATCATCCTTCCATTGTTAATCACTTGGGCGGTTTACCGCCGAGGTGTCGATGACCTGAGACAAATCCGACTTTGTGGCCATGAACCGGGAGTAATCCCCCCTGGAATAACGGTAGATGAATGGGAGAAAGGTGACAATTCAGATCATCCGGTAGAACAATTATCGAATAAAGCAATTTTAGCAACTCCTATGGTTGCAGGTATGTTATTTGGCCAGTTATGTGATGGATTTGCAACCATGCTTGGTATCGATTGGTTTGGCTATTCAGAGAAGCATCCAGTTAGCGATATGGTAATACAATTTGGTGATAGTTTGGGGCTCTTTGGCGAAGGAGCGTGGCTATTTGCGTTGGTAAAAGTCGCATTGATTTCGACAATCATCTATCTATTTAGTCAATTAAGAGTCGAATCAAAACATCAACATATGCGTGTTCTAGTAGTTCTTGCAGTTATGATTGTTGGAATGGCTCCCGGGCTACGTGACGTTGGACGATTGATTTTAGGAGTCTGACGGTGATTTGAAGGTCGAGCGAGGATTGGATTAGACAGGAGGGAGAATATGGACCGATTACCGAGTAGAGAAAACATCTCTGATTCAGAGCATCAGGCTCGTAAAGAGCATAATCTGAAACTAATCACTACTCTTCGTGAACGTATTTCCACAGTTTCAGAAGGCGGTGGCGGCCGCTATGTCGAAAGACATCGCAGTCGCGATAAAATGCTGGCAAGGGAAAGAATAGAGCGTATAATAGACCCTGGAACTGCCTTTCTTGAATTAAGCACATTGGCAGCATGGGACCTATACGATGGCCGTGCACACTCTGCTGGAGTGATTACAGGCATAGGTATGGTCCATGGACGTGAATGCTTATTCGTTGCTAACGATGCTACTGTAAAAGGCGGTTCTTACTACCCTATGACAGTCAAGAAGCACATCAGGGCCCAAACCATAGCCCATGAGAATAATCTTCCTTGTATCTACCTTGTAGACTCGGGTGGAGCATTTCTACCAATGCAAGATGAGGTATTCCCAGATGTAACTCATTTTGGCAGAATATTTCGTAATCAAGCAATGATGAGCGGGGATGGCATACCGCAAATCGCTGCGGTTCTTGGTTCGTGTACAGCAGGTGGTGCTTACGTTCCAGCAATGAGTGATGAGACGGTCATAGTCAAAGGAAATGGCACGATTTTCCTCGCAGGTCCCCCTCTTGTAAAAGCGGCTACTGGCGAAGAGGTCAGCGCAGAAGACCTCGGTGGGGCCGATGTTCATACCTCGAAGAGCGGCGTTGCCGATCATTTCGCAGAAAACGAAGAAGAAGCACTGCGCATGGTGCGTAATATCGTCGAAAATATCGGCGTGAGAAAACTTGCTGATTTCGAAAGAGACCAACCTGAAGAACCATATTACAGTCCTGAAGAACTACTGAGCCTCATTCCATTGGATAACCGTACGCCTATCGACGTTAGAGAAATAATCGCTAGAGTAGTAGATGGTAGCCGTTTCCATGAATTCAAACCGCGTTATGGTACAACATTGATTTGCGGATTTGCGAATATACATGGCTACAAAGTTGGAATCGTAGCCAATAATGGCATTCTATTCAGTGAATCATCTCTAAAAGGTGCACATTTCGTTGAGATTTGCGGGCAGCGAGGAATACCCCTGGTTTTCTTGCAGAATATTACTGGCTTTATGGTCGGTAAGGAGTACGAATCAGGTGGAATAGCCAAGGATGGAGCAAAATTAGTAACCGCAGTATCATGTGTACCCGTGCCTAAATTTACAGTTATTATCGGTGGCAGCCACGGTGCTGGTAATTACGGTATGTGCGGTAGAGCATATGACCCGAGATTCCTATTCATGTGGCCTAATTCCCGAATCTCAGTTATGGGCGGACCGCAAGCAGCGGACGTATTAGCAACAGTCAAGCAAGATCAGAGAGCAAGAGAGGGCTTAGATCCATTTGATGATGAAGAATTAGTCGCATTTAGAAGCCCTATTCTTGAAAAGTATGAAGTTGAAGGCTCACCTTACTATTCGACAGCACGTCTTTGGGACGATGGTATAATCGACCCACGCGATACACGAGATGTACTGGGTTTGGCATTAGCAGCAAGTAGGAATGCTAAGATGCCAGAGAGTAAATATGGTGTATTCAGGATGTGATATGATGCGAGATAGACCAAAAACAGAACTGATCAGATTGGAAATCGATGGTCCGTGTTGTGAAGTCATACTTAATCGTGCAGACAAGTACAATGCCCTCAACGTACAAATGATTAGTGAATTAATCGAGGTGTTTGAATGGACAGCAAACAACTCTGTTGCTCTAAAGGGATCATTAACCGAAAACGGGGCTGAAAACCTCCGTATCTTAGTCCTAAGAGGTGAAGGAAAACATTTCTGTGCCGGTGCAGATATCAATATGATGCGAGATGCTGGTGCTCAATCAGCAGAGGAGAATAGAGCAGACTCTAAGAGATTAGATCGATTATTCAATTCATTATGGTCCCACCCATGCTTCACTATTGGTTCAATTCAGGGAGTGGCTTTAGGAGGCGGTGCCGGATTGATATCTTGTCTCGACCACGTGATATTATCATCTGATGCAAAAATAGCTCTTTCAGAGGGTAAATTAGGCATCCTCCCAGCGGTAATTGGCCCGTATGTCTACCGAAGGGTAGGTAGTGCTGCTTTCCGTAGATTGGCGATGAATGCTGGAAGAATTAATGCTCAAGAGGCATTGAGAATTGGATTTGCAGAGGAATCGGTGGAAAATATTGCAGAAATCAATGCCAGGATTACTGCAGTGAGTAATGAAGTTCTCAGTACTGGGCCATGTGCAGTTGCTGCTGCCAAGGAATTGACTCTAGGATTTGACCGTTGGAATGGCAGTGATGAGGAACTCCGTGAATGGACTCTTGATTTCACTAGTCGAATGCGGTCAAGCATAGAGGGGCAAGAAGGTCTCTCTTCTTTCTTAGAGAAGCGACCTGCTGATTGGAAACCAAAGGAGTGATCTAATGTTGAAACGGGTTCTCATCGCCAATCGCGGTGAGATAGCCTGCCGAATAATCAGGGCCTGTAAAGAGGCAGGAATCGAATCGGTAGCAATCCATGCAGCCAATGATTCTGGTGCTCTGTTTACTGAACTTGCAGACATAGCGGTTGAATTAGAAGGCAATACCATTGCAGAGACCTATCTCAATATCGAACAGATACTCACCATTGCTAAAGATGTTGCAGCGGATTCTATACATCCTGGTTATGGTTTTCTTTCAGAACGTGCTGAATTTGCTTCAGCGGTGATGGAGGCAGATTTGATTTGGATTGGCCCATCCCCTCAAGCCATTATTGAGATGGGCGATAAGATGACTGCTAGAAGGACTATGCGGGCTGCAGAGGTTCCTGTGATACCCGGAGAAGAGGTTGAAGGAGGAGTTGAAGAGATAATCGCCGCAGCAGCAAAGGTAGGATATCCATTATTGCTCAAAGCAAGTGCTGGTGGCGGCGGTAAAGGGATGCGTGCGGTTCATTCACCTGAAGACGTAAGAGAAGCAGCAGAAGGTGCAATGCGTGAAGCATTGAATTCCTTTGGTGATGACCGGGTATATGTCGAGCGTTTATTGTCTGGGAGCAGACACATTGAGATTCAAGTTCTTGCAGATAATCACGGTAATACCATCCACTTAGGTGAAAGGGAATGTTCTATTCAAAGACGTCATCAAAAGGTGTTCGAAGAGTCACCAAGTGTAGCATTAGAGCCTGAGTTACGTCAACAGATGGGAGAAGCAGCAATTGCAGCAGCAGAGGCTGTATCGTTTGTCGGTGCGGGGACAGTTGAGTTTTTACTAACCCCTCAAGGAGAGTTTTTCTTTCTTGAAATGAATACTAGAATACAAGTCGAACATCCGGTTACTGAATTGGTAACTGGAGTTGATTTGGTTAGGGAGCAATTACGTATTGCGGCTGGAGAAAAGATGAGTTGCGAGGAATTGCAAATGCGTGGTCATGCTATTGAAGTGAGACTTTATGCTGAAGATCCAAGTAATAATTTCCTTCCAGCAATCGGGGATTTACTTACTTTTATCGCCCCACAAGGCCCTGGGATCAGACTTGATACCGGTGTGCGCCAAGGAGATGCTGTAACCCCTGATTACGATCCTATGTTGGCAAAACTAATCGTTTGGGCTCCTTCACGTCAAGAGGCATTACAAAGACTTGCTCGGGCTTTAGACGAATTCATCATCTTGGGTTGTACCACCAATATCCGCTTCTTACGCGAACTCTGTGATCACCCTGATGTTATCGATGGCTGGACTACTACAGATATGATTGAACGTCTATGGCCAGATGGTTGGTCACCCGATATGACCGGAAGGACTCTTGATGCCGCATATCTTGCCGTAAATGCAGCTGAAGCAAGTGGATATGGCCGGAAGAACATGAGTTCAGGTAGTAGCAATGATGGTGAATCAGCGACACCATTCACAACATTATCTCGGAGGTATCCCTGATGGACCTAAGTTATCTTGGAGATGATATCTCAGGAACCATCACTCGTGATGGGCAATCATTCATTCTTGGAGACATAGTTGCAGATGTAGATAATGCGGTTTGGATAACTATCGATGGTAGAAGACAACAAGCCCATGTTGCTGCAAGTAAGGACGCATGGTGGGTGCATTTTGCTGGCCATACCATCCGTTTTGATATTGTAGAGGCTGGATTTACTGCATCGGGTTCAGGAGGCGGTTTGACCGCACCAATGCCTGGAAAAGTACTCGAAGTATTGGTTGAAATCGGACAAAATGTAATCGAAGGTCAAGCATTATTGGTTTTGGAGGCAATGAAAATGGAACATCGGATTTTAGCACCAAAAGATGGTGAAATAACCTCGATTCATTTCAATGCAGGAGAACAGGTTACCGGTGGCGCCCTATTACTCGATTTACAAAGTGAGTGAAACTCACCATTGGCAGGGCTCTAGAATAGTCTGACCGCCCATGAAAGGCTGTAGTACCTTCGGGATTTCGACGCGACCATCTGGTAGTTGATTTTGCTCCATAATAGCAACTAATGCTCTACTGGTTGCAACAGCGGTTGAATTTAGAGTATGGACACTTTGGTTACCATCAGCAGTTCTGTAGCGCATTCGTAATCTATTGGCTTGATAATCAGTACAATTTGAGCAAGACACGATTTCTTTGTAAGCATCTGCACCAGGCAACCAAGCTTCCAAGTCATATTTTCTGGCAGCTACAGTACCCATATCACCGGTGCAGATATTGACAACTTCATAATGCATGTCGAGAGAATCCCAAAGTTCGATACAATTTTGCAACAGGTCTTCATGGTGCTGCCAAGAATCATCTGGGTGCGATATAATGATCTGTTCGATTTTCGTGAATTGGTGAACTCGCCAAATGCCACGGTCAGATAATCCATGAGCACCAACTTCACGCCTGAAACATTGTGATACACCAACCATCTTAATCGGTAATAATGATGGTTCGATAACCTCGTCCATAAACATCGCAGTCATTGGATGTTCTGAGGTTGCAATCATGTAGAGTTTATCGGGCTCAACCCCGTACATCACCATTTCAAAATCGGATAAATCTGTTACGCCTTCGTATGCTGCACGATTCATCATAGCAGGTGGTTGAACGAAAGTAAATCCCTTATCGGTTAAAAGATTAATAGAATGCTGTTGTAGTGCGAATTCAAGTCTTGCTAAATCTCCCTTGAGGAAGAAGAAGCGACTGCCAGCAATTTTAGCCGCTCTTTCCAATTCAACCCAGTTGTTCATCTCGATTAATTCATTGTGTGTGCGAACATCAAAGTCGTATTCTTTTTTGCTACCATGAATTGAATGAACGGTATTTCCCTCTTCGTCTGCGCCTACTGGTACAGCGTCGTGTAAGATATTGGGAATAGACATCCTAATTGCGTCTCTTTGCTCGAGCAGATTATCGGCTTTTTCATCCAATTCACTAATTGAAGTGCCAAGGTCCTTTACATCGAGCATTATTTTTTCTGCTAGTTCAGCATCACCGGATTTCTTTGCTTCAGAAATACTTCGCGCAGCGTTATTTCTCTCCCTGCGTGCTAATTCCATATCGTGCAGAGCATTCTTCCATTCATTGTCAAGATCGATGACTTGATCGATTTTTTCATGAGAGATTCCACGCTTATCATGGTCAGCACGAATCATGTTCGCTGAATTTTCACGAAAGAGCTCAATATCTAGCATCTCATCACCTAGAATGTAATCCCGAAATCAAATGCAGCGGTTCCAATGAATATCAGGCCCCCGATGACGTAGCCTAGAATAGCACCTCCATTCAATAATGGTAAGCCGGCTTGAGGTCTTCCTCGAGCGACATAGGTCATCAAAGCCATATAGCCAATTAGGCCTCCTATCATGGTGATCATTCCAACTAAAAATCCATCATTTGGTAACCACTGTACGGCAGAAACTACCAACATACCCGGGAATATTACATCTCCAAGACCCATGAACATTGCTTCTTTAGGCCTCTTCTTGGGTTTCATCACCATCTTTGGTGCAGTTTTATCCTTTGGCACGTTCGATTCAGATTCAGTTTTAACCTCAGCACTTTCTTTTTCTGCTGCTTCAACTCTATCACGCATCGGTGCTTGTTCATCAAGCATTGAATATCCTCTCTCTTGTGGAGCGACTAATAGAATAGGTAATTTTAGACCAATCATTGTATCTGCTAAATCTAGCATATGTTTTGACTTGTAGACCGCCCATGCATCGTATATTGCAGCCAGGACCATGAATATCATAATCAGACTTGGAACAAAAGTTACTCCCAGCATTACAACTACACCGGCTCCAACCAGTACACCTACGGTATTGACCACATACCACTCTGGGCGGATATACAGCAGAACCATCAACACAATTGCAACTCCCAATCCTACCAGTATTGCCGTGTCATCGAGAATCAATCCTTTTTGGATGTACATTTCACTAGTGAATTCTCCTTTCTTTACAGTTAATTCTGTTCCATCATTAATCAGTAAGATGTCTGCTCTTTCTTCACTGGTGATAATATGAATTAATTCTGTTTCAGAAGTATCGGCAGAGAACCGAACATATTCGATTTGGCTGCTACCAAACAAACCATGGATGCCGTAAGCATCAGCAATCCAAACATCAGATCTGCCAGAACTATCGAGGTCTAGTAGTCTAACCGAGGCAATAGGTCCTTCCATGGCCCCTTCTAGTAGCATCCTTTCCTCTTTGACAACCTTCTTGGCGGTAGAATTCCAATTCCATGCCTCAATATCACCAGATTCATCACCGATTAATATTAGGTGATCTCCAGAATCATTCCAGTTGGATAGATTTCTTTCTTCGTCATAGGGAGAAAGCCCAGTGCTTATTGAAGTGAAATTATCGCCACTATCTCGGGTTATGGTCCATTGCGGTTCTAGCATCTGGTTGACTGAAGGTGTATCAGAAATACTATCGGTGAATTGTTCGAGTTTGTAGACGAATGTAATTTTAGAACTAGACATTAAGATATGGTCATCATCAAGCATTTCAAAATGAGTAAAATCTTCTTGTGTAGTGAAATTTACAGGTAGGTACCAACGAGATTGGAAAACCCAAGCCCCTGCATCAGCATCTACGATATTCATTCGTACCAAATCATTATTTGGGCCTATGATGTAAAATGAATCAGAATGCTGAGTCGCATAAACGCAACCTCCTTCCATCTTTTCATGATTCTGTGTTTCATTGGGGTTATCGATAAAACTTTGATAATCAAAGCAGTGATAATCAGGTCCTACTTGTTCACCAGTCTCCGGATTAACAGTCCAGACATAACCCAAATTTGCCATTGTTAGGCCATGTTTATTCTCGACAACCCTAGTGGTATCAAGTCCAGGCTCAACTCTATGTTCATTTGTCCATGAAGCATTACCAGTAGGATCATTTCTCATTTCAACAGTTACAGTTTGATTTGATTCAGGTCCAGAAACATCGTAAAAGAGGATTCTGTTTTCATCCAGTGAAGTCATCATTTCTCCGGAAATAGGGCTGTCAACCTCGAATTCAAACACCTCAGTGGTATCATCGACCAGTAATAGATGTGCAGCGGGAACTGTTGTGTAGGTAAGCGCTAGAAACAAAACAGCCATCAAACCATATTTGATTACCCATTCCTTCTTCCATTTTGCTAAAGCTAAGATTCCAGCGGTAAAAACGAATATCATTACTAATTCAAGTAGGATATAGCGGACTTGCGTAGTGCCTGATTCTCCAAATGCATATAATTCAGCGGAATCGAAAAACGGTAGTAACCAGATTCCAATCAGAATCGTAGTTACAAACATGAAAGCCATCCCAATCATGCCCGGTAACATCTCTCGCATTGCTGCCAAGAGGTCATCTTCAGCATCAACTGATTCAGGTCTGCCCATAGGGCAGTCCAGAGACTGATGGGTTTTGAGGCAATCGTATGATAAGCCGATGAGATGATGTGGAAAGGCTGTTTGCAGTGACCGTGAGAGATTGGTTAGAACGCAGTAAATCAGGGGGAATGTCATTGGGTCTTGAAAGGACAATGGCTGCACTTGAGAAGCTTGGACGTCCTGACAAATCCCTAAAATGTATCCACGTGGCAGGTAGTAATGGCAAAGGAAGTACTTGCGCTCACCTCGCAGCATCGCTGATACGTTCAGGTCATCAAGTTGGTTTGTTCACTTCTCCACATGTTTCTCGAATCGAAGAACGCATTCGAGTTAACGGCACCCCAATATCGCCTGAGAGTTTTAACTCGGCCCTGAAAATAGTTCATTTTGCAAGCGATGATTTGACTTTTTTTGAGATTACATACCTAACAGCACTAGTAGCCTGCAGAGATGCTGGTTGTGAATACATGATTCTTGAAACCGGTCTCGGCGGACGTCTAGATGCTACTAGGACTGCAGAAGTAATCGGATGCTTGGTTACGTCAATCTCTTTGGAACATTCGGATATCCTTGGAGATACTTTGGAAGAAGTCGCTAAAGAAAAAGCAGCAATTGCACGTTCAGGAATTCCGATTATTATCAAAAAACCAGCAGAAAAAATACAGAAAGCAATGTTGGAAATAGCACCGCATGCACGTTTTATCGAAGTATCTGAAAATATTCATGACGAAGCCAAGACATTGGCGCGAGAATTGTTAACCGAGTTGAAATTACCGTGGAAAGATGGTTCTATTAATTGGCCGGCAAGAATGCAACGGATAGATGGAACACCTACAATATTACTTGATGCCGCCCATAATCCAAGTGGTATCGCTAAAGTAATGCCGCAAATAATTGCAGAATTACCAGAGAAATGGGTTCTTGTGTTTGGCAGTTCTCCTCAGAATGATCTTGAAAATTTCCTCAAGCCAATATCATCTTTAATAGAAGAATATTGCCCAAAAAGAGTAATTTTGACTGAACCACAGGGAGGTAGATATCCAGCATTAAGTCAATTTCCATTGCAAGGGGATTGGATTAGAAATCCTGATGAGGCGATCGAAATTGCGAAAAATGAAGATTGCGAGATGATTCTTGTAATTGGTTCTCTATATCTATGTGGTAATATTCTTTCACATCTGCAATTGGATAGTGATGATGACCTCAACATACTTTCTTCAACAGGAGACCCCTGAGACAATATAGCGCGCATTGTGTAATTATGTCAAACGAGTTGGTGAATTATGAGTAACAAGTGGGACATACGTTTTCTAGAACTTGCTAAGCACATTTCAGGTTGGAGTAAAGACCCTTCAACCAAAGTGGGCTGCGTCGTTGTTGGAGAAGATAGGGAAATACGGTCTACGGGATTCAACGGTTTCCCGCGCGGAATAAGCGATGATAATGACCGCCTAACCGACCGTGAAAAGAAATATCCACTAATCTGCCACGCTGAAGAAAATGCGATTATGCACGCTGCACGTATTGGAGTATCTCTCAAAGGTAGTACTGCATATGTTACATGGCCACCTTGCTCGAGATGCGCCCGCTCTTTGATCCAGGCAGGAATCAAAGAGGTTGTCTATTCAACTACTGAAGAGATACCTGAGCGCTGGCTTGATGATTTCAATATCTCAACAGGTATGTTAGAAGAAGCGAATGTTGTTGTGCGTCCAATTTAGTCGTTTATCTATTCAAAGTAAATGCCACTGAGACTGCAACCGGTGTATTGAAGTTGAAGTTATACACGTAAGCAGTTAATGCGAGTGTTACCTGTTTTGGTTATGGTTGGCTTGCTAGTACTTCCAGGTTGTACTTCATTAGAGGGGCTCGAAGAGCAATCAGAGTCGGAAGAACTTTTAGAACCCGAGATCGAATTGGTTCAAGGCTGTACAGATCCAGAGGCAAATAATTACGATGAGACAGCCGAAGAAGACGATGGTTCTTGTGAATATGACGAACCAGAACCAATTCTTGGTTGTACAGATCCAACTGCAGATAATTACAATCCAGAGGCAGATGAAGATGATGGTTCATGTGAATATATTGAAACAATTCCTTGTAATGGTCTTGTAATTTTATGCCACAGAACATACGACCAAGTCACATTCCCTGAAACGCACAATTCCTTTTCAACCCACGAAGATAACATCTACTACCCAGCTGCCAATCATAGAACTGGATTCCAATCACAATGGAATGCTGGTATGAGGGCATTCATGTTAGATACTCATTATTTGACAACCACAGAACAGAGTGCATCGTCAGTTAGATTCTGTCATGGAGATTCAGATAGAGGATTTAGTCCCTGCACTTATGGTGCAGTAGAACCATCGACTTGGCTAGATGGTCTTCAATCTGAAATGGAGAGCGAGGACAGAGATATCGTTACTCTATTAATTGAAAATCATGTTGAAGCAGACCATCTAAAAGACATATTCGATGAGGTTGGATTAACAAAATGGATGTATATCCACGAAATGAATCAAGATTGGCCTACTTTGATTGAATTGATTAATATGGATAAGAGACTAATTGTTTTCTGGGAACAATCTAGTGATACTGCTCATCCTTATTTCCATGATTTTTTGACTCACAGTTGGACTACTGATTATGCAGAAGAAACAACATCTGAGATGGACTGTGAGCCACTGAGGGGCGATTCTAATCAGGTAGTATTCCATATGAATAACTGGCTTAGTGTTCAAAACGGCCAAGGTTTGTCAGACCCTTCCCGTGCAGCACAAGCAAACGATGTCGATTTCTTGGTTGAAAGGTCGATAGAATGTATCGAACTGCATAACAAACGTCCAACTTTCATAGCAGTAGATTGGTGGGAAGATGGTGATGTGGTAAAAGCAGCTAAGCGAGTAAATGAATTAGAACTAGATAGCGATTAACTCCAAAACCTTCTCGTCCTAGCATATTCGAGTTCACTAAGGTGAATTGCTTCTAGTAAACCGTCCATGTCGCCGCGTTGAACTTTCCTCATAATCCTTTGACAGGTCGCTTCACCAACACCTCTGCCCATTAGAGCGATTACTGCCTCATGCTTACGGTTAGCGACTGCTTGAGCATTTTTCTGCATACGATCTCTGTCCTTTACATCATCGCTTTTTACCCATGAGACCAACATTTTTTCCATTCCTTCTCTAGCACAGGCTAACATTCGACCGCCGCATTTTATGCACTTTCCAACGTCGTTCATCTCACTATATCTAGCGACTCGAAACCTTCGTGTTGAATGACATTTCAGGCAGCAAGTGACCGCTCTTTCGTTCAGTAGTCGGTGCTTTAGGCGCTCTCTCACTTGCTTATCATCCCAATTGGGAAGCAACAAGTCACGCTCATGTCGTGATGATAGTCCAAGAGGACCTGGTGCTGTAACTTCAATTTCGATGTGCCCGCTACGAATCGCTCGTAGGACTTCAGCAGCACCTATTGTGTCCATACGTTCATGGAAGAGTTTGGAAAGAACCTCTTCCATAACCACAGTTCCTCGGTATTTTTTCAGTAGAGCCTGTAGATTGATACGACGAGGATCTACACCATGCCTTAAAATTCCAAATGTTTTTGCAACTTGTGCAAATCTCCATCTAACCTCTCTAGAATTAGGTAGTGTTACCGACAAAACCCCTTCCAATGCTTCAGGAGGAGTGTCGCTCAACCAGTCGATAATTTGGGCAGGAGTTACATCTTTTACCTGTAATGAAATCCTAGTTGGTTCAGTAATCAATCGACCCCACTTGCCAGATTTGGTACTCGACATCGCTAGTAGGAAATGACCGAGAGCTTCATTGATTCTAGAACCGTGACAACAGTTGATAATCAAGGTATTTTCTCTATCCTCGATTGTTATCAGTTTATCAGAGGGGATGGACCCTGTTGTCTCAAGATGTGTTGCGATTATTTCTGCAAGTAATCCACGACTTTCACCATCGAGGGGATGATCTGTAAATTCCTTCATTTGGCCAAGAGGATTTGGTATTTTAGGAGTTTTTTGAGTATCATTCCAGCCGAGGTCTTTAGCGATTGTACGCCGAAGTTGGCCGATTTCTCGGGCGATAGCAGCAGGGGTAGGGGGTAATTCTCCCAGCCAGTGTGGAGCATGGCCGACATCGGAAACCGGTGCTACTAGCAATTCATTCTGTTCAGGGTCTGCATCGATTACCATCCATGTCCGTCCAGCCATTACGAAACGTCTTGAACGACCATCTTCTTCTTCACCACCGTCGCTAAGAGACAGAACGAATGCCTCATCGACAGAACCGAGATTTCTACGGCTAACCGCATCTCTGACACGATATGATTTCTTATCGGGAATCATCGAAAGGTGATTGCTGACCCAGTCTCTAGTTCTTGAACCACGGGCAATCCATCCTTTTTCAAACGGAGGTGGTGGATTAAATTTCAATGATTTTAATTTTTCAGGAACTTCACCAGCCCTTAGGTCTGGTCTTTCTGGTAATTCCTCATCACTCAGTTCAGTAAGTCGATTCCAAACAGCAGCAGGCCATTGATACCATGGTATTTCATTGGGATTAGAACTGTATTTTATTATCCAACCATCGGCGAGAACCTTGGCGATATTATCACTATCTTCGGCACGCCATCCCTCAAATTGTAAAGTATCACTCATGATAGATGTGTATTGGTCTGGAGTAATCGCTCCCCATGAATGGACCATCATCACCATTTGATTAGCAGCTATTGAAAGAGGGCGATTACGCCACTCAACTGCTTCGATATCACCTATCATCGCTCTACGTGCAATAACTGCTGATTCAGCAATATCATCGACTTCCCAGCCTAGAACATGTCCTCTGCCTATTCCACCGAGGCGATGATCGGCTCTTCCTACACGTTGTAACATACGGTCAACAGATCTAGGTGAGCGAACTTGAATTATTCTATTGACACTACCAACATCTATCCCCAGTTCAAGGCTTGAGGTACAGACTAATGCTTGTAATTCACCGCTACGCAGTTCATCTTCCATCTTGGTTCTTGTTTCAGTAGCCAAAGAACCATGATGTACACCGATTCGTAAATCGGTAGACATCGCTGCCAATCGTTGTGATATTGTTTCAGCACTATTCCGGCTATTGACAAAAACTAGACATGGTGGTTCATTACGAATTATATCGCAAAGTCCTCGTAGCGTGGAATGTGCTCTTGGTGAGATTCCTAGGTCGATTGCACCTATGTCGTCATCAGACACTGGTGAAATCGCTTCAACACTAAGCCTCGTCTCTCTCTCACTCATTTCAATAATCGGCGTAGCATTAGGGCTTAACCAGAGTGCCACTTGTTCGGGATTACCTACTGTGGCGGAAAGCCCGACCATCTGACATGGAGATCCTTTCATAGCAGATAGTCGTGAAATACCAACCGAAAGTTGCCATCCTCTTTCTCCCGAGGCCATATCGTGAACCTCATCAATAATCACTACTTTCACAGTTGTGAGTAATTCGCGTAGGCGGATTCCAGTAAACATTAGTTGGAATGTTTCAGGCGTAGTAATCAGAATATTTGGTGGCTTTTTGACTTGTTTCTGCCTTTGATAGGGAGTGGTATCTCCATGTCTAATCCCAACAGTCAAACCGACCTCTTCAGCCAATTGTGTTAGTCTTCTGTCGACATCTCGATTTAATGCTCTTAATGGAGTGATATAGAGTATCGACAAACCCTGCCATTCTTCTCTCAAACAACGATCGAGTAATGGTAGTATTGCGGCCATTGTTTTTCCGGAACCAGTAGGTGCGATTATCAGGCCATCTTTGCCCGATTTTAAGATAGGTATGGTAATTTTCTGAATGGGTGTCTCTTCCCACTTTCGGCCCTTGAGTGCGCTTCCCAACAAGGGGTGTAACGTACCGAACATCCCCTCCCCCATACACTATATGCCACATCATCTGCTTGATGAGGTCATCGAATGTTTTCACAGGTCATCGTATTCATCTTCTTCAAGATCATCATCTTCCCACTCTTCATCATCGAGCAGGCCTTCACCATCCATAGTAATTGCAGTTTTTGAAGCGGTAACTGCGATTCCTGTTACTGCAAAGAGCGTAATAATGACAAATAACCAGATCAATGGGTTTTCACGCGGACTATCCAGCCATCCCAAGTATGCGGAATAGGCGATTTCGACATTATGCTCTGCTGAATTATCGTCGTCGTTTACCTCAACGATTACATTATCGGAATCAACCACGACTCTAATTCGATCAACACCTTCAACTGATGTCCATGAAGCCGATACCGACAATATCTCTCCTGATTTGATTTTATTCAAGATCGATGTCGAGAATGGTTCTACTGAATCCCCTTCGTAAAATGCGACCTTGAATTGAGTGTTTGTATCTCCTCCTGTATTCATCACCTCTGCCTTGATTTCGACTTCCTGACCCGGAGAAAGGTGATTGTCATCCATTATGATACTGAGAATAGATAGTTCTGCCCCAATCGCTCCAAGCCTAATCCACTGGCGTTCAAAGTCATTATCGGCACTTGCCATCTCTGAAATAGGGCTTGCTTCAGAATTCGAATTAATCGGGAATTCATTTCCAGCAGCGTCCCATCCAGTGAGATAGAATCCAATCCAATCACCTTCTTTAGGTATGATAGAGCCACCATTCGTCAGATCTACGGTTGCAGTCCAATTAACTATTTGACCATCTTGTAGCATACCTAATACCGAACTTCCAGCTCCAATAGTCATAGTCCTGCTCGCATCTCTCATTACCCAGTGAACCTTCTGTTCACTACCAGTCATATCAGCATCTTCACTACCTTTGAATTCAACTGGAATAGCGGTAAGATCAGTTGTAGATGAAATATCGATGATATTTACCGGCATGGTTCTGCTGACAACTCGTGGTGCAGTATCATCTACTATCATCCGCAATGTTGTCGAAATACTCTGACCGGTCATGTCTTGGCCACTACCTGGGATTTCCTTTATCGAAATCAAGCACGTACGAGTTGGACTATTGGTTAGAGATAGTGCTCCAGAGAGTGGAACTTCGATAGTATAGCCGCCATCTGCAGAAAGACTTCCATCCGTCCACTTTCTTTCACCATCGAATACTTCGATGATAATACTCTGATCACGAGGAGCAGGAACATTACTTCCCTCATAGACAACTCTACCCGTGAATTCAATTCGGTCATCATTGCGAACTCTACTGCCATCAGCAATAATACCAGTTCTTGGTTCACTGATGTCTTCAACTAAGAAATCGTTTGCCGAAAGAACAAGATCATTCTCAACAGTAAATGTGTGTTCGTAAATTATGTAACGTGTAGGCGCTGAAGCCCCTCTTTCTTTGAACTCAAGCACCAAATCGCTAACCTCTTCATCAGGCCAGTCCCAACCGATTGTGAAGTCCATATTAATCCCGATAAGCGGCATTCCAGTTTCGGTAGTAGTCTCAGTTACACTAGAGGTCGGAGAAAGTGTGATGTAATCACTTTCAGACCAAAATCTATCCTGAGTGCCAGAGTAAGAGATAGTCTGTCTATCTTTTTGTGGATCTGGGCCTTCAAAATCAAAGATTAGGGAAATATATTCAAAATCGATAACAGTATTTGCATCTATTAATCCAAGAGAAATCGATTGCGGTGTCCCTGCATAAATCGGCTGATTATCTTCATGATTTTCCCAAACTAGACCAGTAAATACAGCAGTGGAGTCCTTACGTGTTCTAAAGGTGGCATCATCTGAATTAAAGCCTGGGCCATTTTCATAACTTGTCACTTCACCATTAACCATTTTTGTGTGATGCAGAGGGTTTCCTGCCCGATCCCCTCCATCCCAATAATATGACACACGTCCCATATTTGGATTCATGGAATGATCGATTGTAGTCATGAACCATTTGTCATCTGCATCAGTGGTATTTGTCACTGTTTTCATTATGTATTCATCAGAATCAGCTTCACCATTCAAGTTTAGGTCATGAGTTGCTTCAACCCAGTAATGTAGTTGCAATTGATGAGGGTCCCCTACTGAATCTGCAACATGAATACTTACTGGTTGTAAATGAGTCGCTGCCTCATAAGAATCTTCAATTGGATAATTATCTTTGACTTCAGGGGCTGTTCCATCTACTTTCAGAACTCTTTGCCAATTCTCATTTGTTGGTAATACCAGAGTCGCATCTCTTTCATTATAGGTTTGAATTTCATAGACAACCCCTTGTTCATTATCAGCGGCTGGAACTTGAACTTGAAGAGAGAATGTTCCGTTTGTATTGCTGTTATCTCTACAGTTGGTACAGACATAACCATCTTGTGAAATTCGGATATCAAATGCGTCATCCTTTGGCGCATCAGTCGAATCTGAGAACCATAATGCGCCTTGGAATATCAGACTTTCACCTGCAGCAACCCATTCCCCAGTGGAAATATCATCTCTTGTGACCTCTCCAGAATAATCTCTAACCTTCAACCACCCAATGCCAAATGATTGATTCACTCGCATTCCCATACTTGAGGTTAGAGGTACTGGTGAGATTCCAGAAATACCCGAATCATCCTCACAGTTAACAACAAATTTCACATCTCCTTGCTCAGCGAAATTACTGGTAACTTTGAATATCCAGTGAATTTCAAGCATTCCATTAGCTTCTATTGTGTAGGAGAGTCCTCCGCTTGTATCAATCCATGCATCTGGATCATTAGGTTCAGCAAATCCATTAACCAGATCCCATTCCAAAGTTGGTGCTAAACCAACAGGGGTTGCTTTGAAAGAAAGAGATGCAGACAAAATATCATTCGCGTTTTCACCTATTATGTGACGTGTGACAATCTCATAGGGTGCATCCCTTGAGTGGAGGATTTCTCCCTCTGGGATACTTATGTCCAGATTAATAGTATTCATGACGTATGTTACTGAAAAACTTTCAAGAATTAATATTCCAGCTGTTTTACTCGATAAATCGATTGAGATGTTCTCGAAACCAGAACCGCTATTCGGTACCAAGGAGTTAAACGCATCATCAAAGTCATCTTCATTCAGTGTATAGGTACCGATGAAAGTACCAGGGCTTTTCCATTCTTTTGAGCCGTCAGATCCGATGTCGATTGCAGCCTCTTGCGGTGCATCATTGTGGAATGTGATATTTATGTCTGAAAGAGTGGGGGTTTTCGTTCTAGTTGAATCTGAAACATATGTGACATAAACATACAGATAGTGGTTTGTTCCAGTTATTGGAGTAATGGAATTGGTATCCCCATCTGCAAAGGAAATCGCATTTACAGATGAGGTCGAACCTTCCCGTAATTGAACAGTAAACGTAGTGCCGCTCGGAACTGTAGCATTATAGTGGATTGTCATAGCAGCAGGCAGACTTTGTTGGGTAAATGCTTGTGTTCTGAGGTAGAAATAACCACTTGAGGTATAAGACGAAATATATTCAAGGTTTACCATGTCGAGAATCGGTGTAGCACTAGCTGTGCCATTTAGCCATGCTTTCCAACGTAATTGCGTACCAGAATTAGGGAAGGTGATTGTTTGTTCCGGCAGTATCTGCTGCCAATTGTTACCGCCATCAACTGATACCGATATATCGATTGACGTTTGGCTTGGCATAGAGCCGACAAGCGCAGATAATTTCACTTGATCGATTGCTAAACCCAAATACCTAATCGACGATGTGACCGTAGATGAGGAAGAGGTAGGTGTTCTTACATCGGTTACGCTACCATCACCATATTGTGCGATTTGATGCTTTTTAGAGGTGCATGTGTTCTTGTAATAGCAGGCGAATGCTAGGTTGCCTTCTTCACTCTGTTCCATGCCGTAATGGGGCGAGCCCGCAAATTCTTGAACGCCCATTCTTTGAATAAAACCGTTAGTATCTAAATTATGATAGTGATGATTATTTTTTGAACTACTATATTCACCAGTAATGATTAGAGGAAGATTGACAACTAATCCAGTAGAAATTGAGAATACGTAATCATCATCATCGCCTAATATCCATTGTTGTTGTATGTTTAGTGGATTGCTGGTACTTACTTGATAGAGATGGCGCGGAGAATTAGTTTGAAAATTATATTCGTCCACATATAGATACATATCTCCAGTATCTTCATCGATATCTATCCCTACAGGCTCAAAGTTGCCACTCATTACCCAACTCTCATCGCAGTTCCAAGTAGTCTTAGCATTATTCAATGTCCATTTAGCAATGACATCATAGATGCGAGAAACCGTCCACATCACTCCTTCCCCACCGCTAGTTGCATCATTGACATAGGTTCTTGCGTTAGCGTTACAAGTACCGATTGCTAGATTCGCAGCCCCCTCATAATCACCGGTACTTCGATTGAACCTCATTACTGCGGGTGATACGGAGAGAGACGTGGTAGTCCAATGCAAAACATGGACCTCATTCTCATCGAATGTAACCGGTCCCGGATAATCCCATGAGGCATTGGTGCCTACTGCTAATGGTGATTTTTCTTTACTAACTCCGACATATCCTTGGTCGCCGTTAGCGATAAATTCACCAGTTGTATTGTGAAAACCGGTAGCCGAAGAAACATCTCCTGCTTTTTCTAGCAGGAAGGTACCAGTGCTTGTTTGTCCATTTAGAGAAATAGAATCTTGTGATGTATCCAAATTTGACTTATATCCGGAAGAAAAACCGGGCGGTGTATTCTTCCAAGTACTGCTTCCAGTTCCTCCAAAGTCAGCATCGGTAGACAAGTTACCATACGATTCACTCGATGGGAGGCCCGTCAATGTGAACTCTGAATCAGTGATTACAGCGCCATATGGGATTGAGATTTCTCCAGCACTACTGTTGCCCGTTCCAGTAAATGTATGGGTCGAAGAAGTTAGTCCGTTTGTGAATTGAGTCTCGGTTACTCCACCTGAAACAGCAGGTACAAAAGTCACTGTAAGCATGAGTATACACATTAGAATTGCGCGTTTCATCATCATCATCTCCAACGTGGGCCTATGGCCCACGCGAGGTATTTGATTTGAACCATCCCCCTAGTTGTTAGATTTATGATAATGACAATGCTCATGAATGGCCGACGATTATGAGAGGACGAGGGGAATCAATTGGGCATCATCGGAAACCTGTGGGCAAAATGTGAGGGTAAACAATTAGCGATAAGTGCGACAGCAACTTTTGCCTTCACTTTACTGCTTTGCTTTTCATTATTCCATCTTGGATTTATGCAGGACACCGAAGGATGGGATGATTTAACCGGTTTAGCGATTTCATTAGTGGTATTCTCCTTAATTGGATTATTTATTTCCGCTCCAGAATTTCTCCATCTCAAAGGCTTGGCTAATCTTATCGATGAATTGATGGATATCTCGAGTTCTGCAGAATTACGTCGTAGAATTAGTGAGGGTTCAGATGCCGCTACTAAATTGAGTGGCGGGCATGAACAAGCTTGGAATTCCTTCCTTGAAGAGAAGGGATTGAAGAAGCGCCGCTGAGAGGCGTGGATATGGCGAAGGAAGAACCGTTTGTCGGACTTGTCCGAGAGATTCTTCTCGCAGTAGGTATGATTGGTATAATCGTTCTTGCCCTTTGGGCTCATACTGGATCAATGCCTCCACTGGTAGTGGTCGAGTCTAGTTCAATGGTTCATGATGAATCAGGTGAAGTCGGTTCGATTGATGCAGGAGATTTGATTCTTGTACACCAAAGAGAATGGTCAGAAGTGATTACGTTTGCAGAAGCAACAGACATCAACAACCCCAATTTTGGCCATGAATCACACGGATTAGCTGGTGATGTGATAATCTATGAGCGTAATGGCGAAAATGGTACTCCAATTATTCATAGAGCAATTCTAAGAGTAATACCTAATCGCACTGCAGTGGTTGTGGATGATGTCTGTACAGAGGGCGTACATGACGAATCGATTGGAATGTGTATACTATCATGGGATGTACCAGGCACAAGCGTAAGAGATGCTGAGAATATATCGATTACATTTGATGGCATTGATGCTGCAAGATATGATTGCGGCGTTAAATCTCATGGTGATATGGTACTAAATGTGGTAGAATGGAAGCCTGAACATAGCGGTTTCCTTACTCTAGGTGATAATAATCATTGTTCGGTAGATCAAGGAAGTAATGCCGTACCTGGTTCGAGTGGCGTTTACAGTGCCTCAGGGATAGTTAAGCCAGTTAAAGCTGAATGGATTGTTGGAGTTGCTGGTGGTGAAATACCCTGGCTAGGAGTGGTTAAATTATTGGTAAGTGGCGGAGATTCACCGGGAGTAATACATGTTCCAAATAGTTCGTTTTATTGGCTAGTAGGACTTATTGTGGGATTACTAATGGCTCCAGTAATCATTGAACCGATTGGAAAAAGATTAGTGGCGACCTCGCCGGAATTAATCGAGGCCCAACGTGAAGATGCGTTGGATGCAGTGGTTTCTTTACTAGGCGAAGAGGAATAATCAATCATCAGCAAGTAGACTTTCAGTATTTTCTAATGCGGTTGAAATTTCAGTAATCGTTTCTTTAATTGCAGTCAATTCAGCCTGCTCAAGCATTCGACTGATAGTTTCTTTACTTCTTTTCATATTGGCGATATATCGATTTCTTTCTCGCGGTTTATTTTGATCCCCACGCATATCCATCAACCATTCTTCCAATAATGCTCCAGCCCATTCAGGAGACCTCAGTCTTGCAGCAAGAATCAATTCGTCCTTGCGATGTTTAAACCGCACAGAACCATCAGCCATCCTTCTAGTTTGAATCGAGCCGGGAGCCCAATTATCCAATGTTATGGAAATATGTTTTTCTTCGACTATATTGCCATCTTCATCCAATTGAAGGTCGACAACAAGCACCATTCTCTCAAGTCTGACCAGCGATTGTACGATATCTTCTTCATCAGCCCAAGTGAGTACTTCGTATGGCATCTGGCCGAGAAGATTCTCACACCAATCCATTACTACTTGTTCTCTGTTCTCCACACCCCTTCGATTCACGACTAGGCCATAGGTCTTGCGCACACGCATTGAAGAGGTACGGCCTTCTGGCGTAATCATGGCAGCAGGTTGGTTATCTGTCAGCCTTAGTTGGCAAATCATTCTAATTGCAATAATCGCTTGGTGGTTATTGTTACGTTCTTGGGAGCGTTCCGGTAAATTGGATGATTGGGATGCAACTAGAGTCTTTGGTGTAATCTTGATGATGAGAACATCAGCAGGAAATAAATCATTAGAAGTTGTTTCCAAACCTAGAAGGTTTTGGCGTGCATATGGTGAGGTATCATTGTGGGTTTGCTGGGCTGCAATGCTTATTGTAGGATTATTACTATTGTTGACATTTATAGCAGCATTATTTTCACCGAATGTAGCAGACCCCCCGTCACCTTCTGAATTGGTAGCAATCCCCGGCCTTAATCCAATGATTCCTTTAGGTTGGGGAGTAATTGCATTCGTTGTATGTTTAGTCATCCATGAATTTGGGCACGGCATTCAAGCCCGTGCTCACGGTATGAGAATTCGTAGTTTTGGTCTATTGATGCTAGGTCCATTACCTCTTGGGGCATTTGCTGAACCAGAATATTCAGAGATAACAGAAGCACCAAAAAGAGAGCGTCAAAGAATGTTTGCTGCAGGTCCAGCAACTAATATTTTTGCTGCGATAATTATCGTATTTTTGATGGGAGGGATAGCAGGTCATTTCGTAGCTGCAAGTCCAGGAGTACATGCTTCTGGTATTGTATTAGATGCGGGTGCAGATGATGCTGGATTACAACCTATGGATGTTATCACTGCAATAGACGATAAACCAGTTTTAAATCTCGAGGATTTCAAAGATGTAATGTCACAATACTCTGCAGGAGATTCAGTTACGTTACAAGTTGTTAGAGTTGAAGGGCAGCGTGAGAGTTTGTTAGTAAACTTCAGTGACAAATATGACTATTATTCTGAACTTGGCTGGAGTGCAGATAATCTTGAAGCCGCAGGTGTCGCAAAAGGTGATCCATTCCTAGGTGTTGAAGGACTAGCAGAAGGTACTGCTGGAATCGACCGATTAGCAGGCCCTCTTTCACCACGGTATCAGGGTGGGATTGGGAATCTGATAATCGATGTACCAATCCACGCGCTTAACATTCTAATAACTCCATTCCAATATCAAGGGGTTGCAATTCACCCAGCGCAAGAGACAATGTTGGCAGCAGATGATGGTTGGTTCGCATCAATTCTAGGAATCTCAGGTTTACTCTTCCTCGCCAATCTATTCTTTTGGCTAATTTGGGTAAATATTCTTCTCGGTTTCACTAATTTAATTCCAATGATACCTTTCGATGGCGGGCATTTGTTCAAAGATCTAGTGCATTCAACTATGGCGGGGATTCGCAGTATTGGTAAACGATCTGGCTTGTGGAAAATACATCCATTATGGGTTGAACATATCTCAAATAAAGCATCTTCAATATCGTCTTTAGGTCTATTAATCGTAATTGTTTCGATAATGGTCATGCCTTATCTGTGAGTGTATTCGGAATCTGTACCTCTTTGTTTTCTAAGATTCGATCGAATTCTTTAACTCGCTGCTCCAGGGCTTCAATAGAATCTGTTGTACTATTACTACGACAGACAACAGCGATAAATTTGTGTAATGGTAAACCCTGTTCCCAATCAAGGAATGGTTTTCCATTTCGAGTAAGTGGTAGTGCAGGTATTCTGCGTTTAAGGAGATTCATTCTGCCAGCACTATCATTGGTTTCCACTCTAAATATCCGCCAAGAATCTCCTCTTACTCCTTTCAATCTATATGCATAAAGAGGCATTAATTGACACCTAACTCCCTCGTTTCTCATTTCTTCATATTGAGTCCAAGTTCTTCCAGAGAGGTATAATTTAGATACTTTACACGATTTAACCTCTATTGGAAAGCAGAGATCTCCTCTAAGTGCTAGAAGATCACCAGAACCATCCATGCCACTACCCGCTGCTCTAACCACGAGAAAGGGTTTGTCTACAACTTTCATTGCACTGGCGGTGGCGACATCATCACAAGAGCGAGTAACTGCTTTCACACCATCGACACTACCGGCGAGAACAGTTCGTAACTCCCTCTCGTATTGGCTGGACACAATTGACAATTCTGTCAATCGTTATTGATGACTTCGGTTGTAACACCATGTTCAAATGCTTGTTTCCCCACTACCGGCTGTGGAGCCGATAGCGATTTACACCGATGATTTTCGCTTGAGTTTCCGTTTGGTTAACGAATTAAAGGGCAGAGGGGTGAAATTTGAAGTTCTTGATTTCAAAAGAGATGCAAATCCTTCAGGCATTTGGCTTGGTTCCAATCAAGAAGTAGCGAATTGTATTGGTATAGGTCGCGGCATTGGTGTTTCGATTGAAACGCTCCATCTCAGTGTAGAGAGAGCGATTCATCTTGCAAGGGGGCTTGATTCAGCCGTATTCTTGACGTTTGGGATCGACCCGGGGCCGCGTCCAGGAATCGCCTGGCTATCAGATGGAGTATTGGTCGGAACTGCACAATTGGAAGCGGTTGATGATGTTGTAGAACATGTCTTAGCGATATCATCCCTATTCGAATATGATAGGTTACGGGTGAAAATAGGTGATGGTTCACCAATTATCAGAGATAGATTGGCAAATTTGTTCATTGCTCGTAGTGTTGAAGTACAAATTGTCGATGAGAAGCAAACCTCGAAAGGACCGCGCCATAAATCTCATGCAACAGCGGCCATTAGAATTGCAATGCTCAAGGGGTTTAAAGTATTGAAAAGGCGTCATCTTGAAGTGACAAGTGGTGAAATCAAAGAGTTACAAAGAAGATCACGAACTGCGAGTGAGGGTAGGATTACGATATCAAGTGATTTGTCAAGAGCGGTTGCAGTAGGGCGCATCTCGTTAGATGAAGCAATTGAAATCCACAGCAAAAGGTTACGATAATCAAATCTCATTTGTTGTGTCGAGTCCTGGTAATTGGTCTTCTGATTCACGGTATACAGTTCGCATATTCTTGATGAAATTACGCTCTTTGACGATTATGGTATATTCATTTATCCCAGGATCATCTTTGCCATCTAATATCCCAAGTAGCGTTTCAAGGGTCAGACGTGCACCCTCTCTATGGGGATAAGCGAATACACCCATTGACAATGGTGGGGCAACAATAGATTTGACATCCTTCATGTCTTTTACAGTATCAAATAAATTACGATATGCTTCTGGAAGCAACTCTCTTCTTGCTTCATCTTGGTTTGGTCGTCGACAATCTGGTGCAACAACATGGATAATATGCTTAAATTTCCCTTTGAGGCCATATGGCTTTGTCACAACATTTGTTGTTACAGGGCAGGGAGGAAGGTTTAGCTTTCGTTGTTCAACACTTATCTCTCGACACTTCGCTGTCAACTCTTCTCCAGCCGCTTTGTGAATGTTACCATCCAAGGTTTCGCGACCGGATAATCTGTTATTTGCTGGTGCGATAATCACATCTGCCTCTTGTTGATGTAATTCACCACCAATGACGCGCAATACGCCCCATTTGCAGGTTCTTGCCATATACAGTTCGACCATCGGCCCACGCAGAGGAGCCGCCGTACATATTCCCATCGCTTGATTATTGATTTGAAGTTCAATCATACAGGTACTCGATAGAGATTATACCATACGCAGTGTCCCGATGCACGTGGATGGAAAGTTATCGTCCATTTTCCTTGCGGTTTTGATACTACTGAGCGGAGCCAGTTCTTTTTGCTCATACGTTGACCCACATTTGTCGGAAAAAGGATATTTGGACTTTTCATCTCAGAGTGAGATTTGGAATGAAACACCTCTGCGTACAGTTGCCGTAAGTGAAGGATTTACACTCGAATCACTACAGAATTATAGCGACGTTGGCGTATTGATAAACAACCAAAGCGAAGCTAGCCGTACTATTGGCTGGGCTTTTGTAAGTGCGCGAAACATCAGCATGGAGCGAGTATTCATTTTTACAAATGAATCTACTCCGAGTTCTGAAACAATCAATCGCGAACAATTTAACACTTATTTTGCCGAACCTTTGAGTTTAATGCTGGATAGTCGTAATCTTACAGATGAACTGAATTATCTCGTGACCACGAAAGGAGTTCCCCTGAGGATTAGTGGAGGTTTGGATAAAGCCAGTTTCGACCAGGAAATCTCACTACTAGATGGTTGGTACCATTCAGATATCGGCAATGATTACTGGTCTCAACACACTTATGGTCCACTTGCAGGAAAGGAGATCGAGGCATTTTCCCGCGATGATTATGGTTTTTATTTAGTTACAAGATTAACAGGATATGATGTGCAAACCGCCCTTAATTTGATTGAAAAGGCAAATAATAGTCTAGGTGAACGAGGTAATTTTGTCTTGGACCTAGCTACAAATCGCAATGATTCTGGCTACAAGTTTTGGAATGATGACCTCTACATTGCAAATACAACTCTAAACCAAACACTTGGTTTACCGACTGTTTTCGATGAAACATCAGTATTTTTGACCAATATTTCTAATGTCATGGGGTATGCATCTTGGGGTTCAAATGATGACAATTGGGCACAGAATATTTTACCAAATGGGGGTTTAGATGTTAATGATACAACTTGGTCTAGTGGTTCTAGATATTGGAATGCAACATTTCCCACCTTATCTGGTGGCGATGAATTCTATTGGAATTATCAAACACAAACCAAGAAGGCAGGAAATGGCGCTCTAGAAGCCTCTCTTTCAACAGCCTGTACCCAAGAATCAGGTAAAAACGCCCCCGGAATATACGCTGAATTTTTCGATAATAACGGCATCAGTTTCAGTACTGCTTCTATGCCAGATTTAATGATTAGAATCCCAGATCACATACGTATAGAAAGCAATCTAGCATATTCCTCCTCTTCACAGGCTTATCAAGGACTTGATAATCGTTTCAAGAATGACTGGGGCGCAAGATTTAGTGGACTAATCGATGTACCTGAAACTGGTAATTGGACATTCTATCTAACAACTGATGATGGTTCGGAATTGTGGCTTGATGACAATAGTATCGTTCAGAACTATGGTTCACACGGTATGAGAGAAATTTCACACACCTTGATGGTAGAACAAGGACTTCATGATTTTAGAATTGAATTTTTCCAAGGCGGTGGCCCACACGGGCTGGAATTTTCTTGGGAAGGGCCGAATACGAGTAAAAGCATAATCCCAGCCTCAGCATTTTTTGTCTCAGGAGATGATACACCTTCACAAGATTCACTGATACATAAATGGGATTTTGAAGAAGGCTCGGGCAATATAGCTAATGACTCAGTAGGTAACGGTAGTAGTTTTTCCCTAAATGGTATGGATTCTACCAATTGGAGAACATGTGCGGATGGCGGATGTCTTTGGTATGATGGTGTTGATGATTATTTACAGGTAGATGTTGATGATTGGGTTGGCAATTTTACGGTTAGCCAGTGGGTATGGGCTAATGTCAGTGCCCAATCCACTTATGCCTCAACCTTTGCAATCGACAATAATGCTGGTTCCAATTATTCATTCCAACACGCAGTTATCAATGGCGACTGGAAATTACACACCAACCAATCCTACACATTTGGGGATGTGGAGCAACAGCAATGGGCTCATTTAGTCACAGTATTTGATGGCGATGAAACCCGACAATATTTGGATGGAGTGTTGGTTAGAACCACTTCGTTTCCAAATGGTTCTTTAAACAATATCGATCTTTACAAATTGGGAGTAAACCGCGCAGGTAGTTCTTATTTCGAAGGTATGATAGATAATTTGAGGATTTGGGATACTGCTCTAAGTAATGGTTCAGTGACATCATTACATCGCGAAATATACGATGATTGTTCCGTTTATTCTGGCCATGGACAAACCGTTGCATCGATAGAACAAACATTTACTGTCCCATCACAATATGGCGACCATCCTTGGATTTTATCTGCACAGGGTATGCGCACTGGTGGGGCCTATGGAGAATTTGAAATCGAAGTTGAGTCATTAGATGCAAGCGGCACAGTAATTGCTACAAATAAATCTACGAGTAAGGAATTTGCTACATCTTGGGAAACGGCAACTTTGAGATATCGGCCACCAACAAACACTCATGCTTTCAGAATAACAATACCATTAGACATCGTCTCGACATCGACAGATGGTTCATTATTCCTAGATTCGGTAAATCTACAACCCATTCGTCCTCATAACCAGTGGGCGGATGGTTCAATTGCAGAAACTGCGGTATCTACAGGAGGACGTTCATTTAATTGGGACACTTCTTATGGCCAATCTTTGGTTGCAGATTTGTTAGAAGACGGGGTTAGTGGAGTCAAAGGCTATGTTTACGAACCCTATCTCACGGCGGTTAGTTATCCCTCTGTATTACATTCAACATATGCTCAAGGATATAATATGGCTGAATCTTATTATGCAGCAAATACCTATTCTGGCTGGATGGGCGTTGTAATTGGCGACCCTAAAATGGCAGCATTTGCAAATGGTTTACACGATATCAGTATTATCGATGTTCGAGTGATAGATAACGTATCTAAAGGTCAGAATTCAACGATGGAAATAGCCATTGAAAACCTTCACCCGGGTCAAGGTAATGGTTCAATTGTTCTTAGAGACCTTGTGGGTGGCCTTATTCTTGGTCAGATGAATATCTCTATTCCAGGCGGAGATCAAAATGGTAGCAGAACTATCTTACAACTGCAATTTAATTCTAGTAGATTGGGATGGAACGAGTTGATAGTTAGTTACGAGTCTAATGATACGGTAATGGGAGAAATAATTACCGATAATAATCATCATCGAATTAGAGTTTGGGTAAATGGCCCACCAACTATTGATGAAATTTATTGTGATTCGGATGTGTATAGTAGGGGTGATAACTTTGGATGTACAGTTGTTGCCAGCGATGATGACGTAGTTACTGCAGTTATGATTGGATGGAGCATTACTGATAATCAAGGGAATACTACTCCGGTAAGCTGGTCTAATGCAGGTAGTTCTGATCAACTAATGTGGTGGACCTCCTTCCAATTGGGCACTGATATTCCATTGGGTTGGTTAACGATTAGTACGCAGGTAATAGATGCTTCAGCCCAATCTACATCAAGCCAATTAGAGAATGTTTCCGAGATAGTAAATGCTCAGGCTAGATGGTATGGGGTTCATGTTGAAGGAGTCGATTCGGATAGTTGGAGTGGAGCAAATCATCTTCTAACAAATCCAATAGCAGGTGTGCATCGTGGGGAAAAAATATTACTCAAAGCCTGTGTAATCGATGCTGATCACGATGTCATGGCCGAAAAGCCATCGTTTGTCACATCTAAAGGAATAATTAGCCAAATATTCCATGAAAACGATTCTATTGGCGATCAAAATTGTTATTCATCTACATTATTAATTGAAGTAAAGGATGAGTTAGAACCCTTTTTGACTCCGTTTACCCTTACTCTTGTTACCCATAATGGAGCAGTAATATCATCACGCGTGATAATAATAGATGATTACGCACCCAGTATTAGAATTGATATTGTCGATGATGATGGCAATATCAAAGATAGGCTTCACGCTAATGATCAAGAAAATGTCAGAATAACAATAGAAGACTTCGATGACCCAATTACCACAGCCAGCGGTGAGATGAGTTTAGCTTGGCCAGGATATCAAGCGGTAAGCAACACTTTCTATCTGGAAGCAAATCAAAGTGAGATTATTATACCGATTACACCATCATCTTTCATACTTGAAAATGGTGATGTCATAATCGAGGTCACAATCCAGGGATTACATCAAAGTGAGAATACTTCGGCTATAATGGTACCATTATTGTTAAGGTCACCTGAAATAATTTCTTTGAATATATGCGATGTATTAGGCAATGAGATAGATGAATTGATGCTCGGACATTCAGCATATGCATTTGTCCGGGTAGATTCAGATCGCGATCTTGCAACTATCTCTACAATTCTGATGCAAGACGGATGGGATGCCATCGCTCCTGAACAATCAGATTATGAGAATAATTGTGGACAGGCAGATAATGGTACTGAATTATATGTTTTCAATATACATCCAGATTTGGAATTTGGAGAAGGGGGTGGTTTGATAAAAACCACAATCAGGGATATTGATGGATTATCAGTATCAAAACAGATTTCATTACAATTAAGATACGCCCCTCCGGTAATAGAAACTAAATTTCCTGTGAATACAACAGCAGGAGATACGGTATCATTCCAAATCCTTGTTTCTGATGCTGATGGTGTTCAAGATACAGAATGCACTCTAACTCTCTTCGAGGAAGTGGAACCAATTTGGGATTCAAAGCAAATAGTATCTGAAATAGATGGGGAGGGGATTTCTACATGGACATGGCTGGTACCGAAGAATCTAGAAGGTAATCTCACAATTATGATTGATTGTATTGATTCTACTGGACAGTCTGCAAAAGTCAACGACACAATTTCGGTAAATGCTCCACTTCCTTGCCTAAATTGCGATTCAGATAATATTACTGAAGGTGTAAATTCAGCGTCAAAAATCGGTTCAACAGTATATGTTAGCATTGGCTTGGTACTAATGGCACTGGTAATAAGTTCGATAGTACTTGCATTAAGACGTAAGGAAGAGATTCCTGAAAGTGAATGGTTTGCTCAACAACAGGATTCAATAGAACTCCCTACACTGGAAGATTTACCGGGTAGCGAAGAGGAACCTCTAGACGAACGTATTCCGGAGGGATGGACTGCAGAGCAATTCATTTGGTGGCTCGATGGGCCTATTCCGGAGGGATGGAATGAAGAGGATTGGTATAACTATCGTCTAGATAATGAGGATTTACGAGAGGCAACCTCTATCCACCAAGAGGATGTGGAGTGAGCATGGCAGTCGGTTATGTTCTGATTAACGTTAAGCCCGGGCAAGAATTTTCTGTATATGAGCAGATTAAGGGTATGGACCATGTAGTCGATGCAACAATTCTTTTCGGGGATTATGATATAATTATCAAACTGAATGCGACCGATCTTTCTACTATAGCAAAAACCGTTGTTGATACTATCCGCCAACTACCAGGTATTACCGATACCAAGACTTTGGCAGGCGCTGATGTCTAAACGTTATACTGCTCTAAAGTGGCCTTTGGAAACGGGCCACTGCGTCCATTATTAGCCGCAGTATAGCGTTTTTAGACCAAAATGTTATATTGTTTAAGAGTTCGTGTGCCCTACGAGGTAATAAAATGGGTGAGAAGAAATACTTCGTCCTGATGTCAGGAGGAAAGGATACCAGCCAAGTGTTTGCAAGTAGACAGCCAAGAGGAGCCGCGTTAAAAGCAGCAACTCGTGGATCGACCAGTATACGCCTAAGAGAACGTGGAACCAAGAGAGTTCACTGTTTCAAGGGCTGGGTTGATGTTGTGAATAAGCCAGCAAACGGACCGGCATGGCTTCCTGACAAAATCAAGAAGGCGAATGTTAAGAAGCTCGGAATCGAGCATCTCTGAGGCTCTTTGAGCACTCAGACGTCACTCCCTTACGGGAAATCGTCCCTACCGGCGCCTCGGCGCCGGGTGGGACCTACTTTTTCTTACAATTCGCAGCGAAATGCGATTTAATCAACATCACGAAACATCATCGTTACAGACTTATTTTCGTGTTCAAATATTCCAACTTCATTGAAACCATGCCGTCCATGAAAACGCATTGATTTCGGATTTGGGGGCTTAAGACTAACTTCAGCAACTACGGGACGTTTTTGTTCTTGGGCGTATTTGATGACCTTCTCGTATAGAAGAGATCCAATTTTACGATTTCTGTATTCCTTTGAGACCGCTATCCTATCGACATAAAGGAAATCGTCGTAGCGCTGATTAAACCAGGCATAGTTTAGACTACCATATTTTGTTTTAGGCGGTAAACAGATGACAAAACCAAGTAATTTATTTTCCTCAAAAGCACCGAGAGTAAGCTCTGCAAAATCGATTAAATCAATGATTGCATCTTCAGAGACTTTACCCGTCCCGGGAAGCCCTTCTTCGTTAATTCTCCAAAGACCCGGAGCGTCTTCATTTCGAAGTGAACGAAACATCATGATTAGTGCTAATGGACTCTAGCAATAAGTTTACTCTAAATCACAGATAGTAGGTTCAAACTTTCTTGGGAGGATTGTAGTGATTTACAGTATCTTGACCTGCATTGACATCGAAATTTGGAATCAAACCATGCACAATTAGGCGTAAACTCCCTAAACTGAACCAAAAAGCCATTTTCCACGCTCCTATTAGGTGTGAAATATACGATGTATTAATGTCAGAAAGATGACTCATATCAGATGCTATTACACTTTGTCTATCAATACTTGGTAGATAAATTATAATTCATGCGGGTTAATCAAGATATACTCTATTTCCGTTTTATCCCAGGAGGGATTTTGTAAGTATAGTCAAAGTTAGGGCCGATTAATTGGATAAAACCCATGGAATCATAGAACCTTACTCTATCAAATTTTGAGTCGATATTGTGTAATGGCATATTGGCAATTATGGAGCCGTCATATGTGAGCACAATACCTGTTGCTACATCAGGAGGACTGGAACGGTATTCAAGGGCCTCTTCGGATGTTGAAACATCGCCTAACCCGTTAAACATCTTCGAGAAAGCAACACATATCGCATCCCAGTCTGACAAGTGTAGTTCCATTATTTTACACAATAAGCGATTGTCGATTAACCTATCTCAGTATAGAGAATGTATTTTTGAATTTACTCGGTGAACCGAATTGATTTCTAAGTCAGATTCGTCCTCAAGGTCAGAGCCCAGATGAAGATTTTCATCGTTGATTTTCTATGCAATTAACCAAATATCTAACTTAATGTTTTGTTACAACAAATTCGTTTTAGATTTGTTCAGGGATTATAAGAAATAATAGTATTGTCCAGTAATTGGAATGCTATAAACATCAAGAACATGAATATTCCAATTATCTTGTGATACAACCTTGAATCAGTAAATACGGCAGCTACAGCAGCACATCCGACAATGAATGGCATGATTGTCATGGCAGAAATCATCTCTTCTCCAAATAATGAGTGATTTACTGCTACAGAACTGAAAAGAGAGAATGCCACTATTGAGAAGAATGCCTTGTGGACAGAATAATAATGATCTTCTAAGTCAATTAAACCCTCATCTGTTGCTTTTGGTAAAACCAGAGTTGTAAAGAAATATATCGATGCTAAATTTGTTACAAGGAACCAATATTGAACATAGTGCCAATCTTGGAGGTTAAGCGAAAGTTTCCACAACCCCCACCATGTGAAAATAGGCCACATGGTTACAGTGATTACCCACAGCGTGTTGAGCCAGTACATCTTGACTCTTTCACGAATTTCGTACAAATCGGAAACCGCACGCAATATGTGTGAGAGAGCCAAACCGACAATTAGTGAACAGAAGACGGTGACAAATTCGAAGGGAGACATTTGCAATGGTATCAGATAATGATATCAATAGGCATCATATAATCAATTCGCAGGAGTGCATTTTACTCCACTGAATCTAGATATAATTTTAATTAATTTCTATTTTCAGTTTCGTAAATTGGACATACCACCGTCCAAATGCATTACCTGACCGGTAATATTGTCTGGTGCATGACACAATAGCCATTCAACAGTTTCAGCAATTTGATCGGGTTGATTGATTGTCTTTGACGGAATCATTCCCACCGCTGCCTCCCTCATCGCGTCCGATTTGAGAATATTTCCGGCTAACCGAGTTTCAGTCAAACCAGGTGCAACCGCATTAACGCGTATATTTCGTTGGCTGTAAGTTGCAGCAGCGGTTCGAACCATTGATTCAATACCACCTTTGGCTGCGGCTATCGCTTCATGATTAACAAGGCCAAGACTCGCTGCAACACTAGAGATGAACACCAATCTTCCACCTCCAGATCGAAGCATAGATTTACAAGATTTTGAAAGCGTCAGAAAAGCTGTTGAGAGATTGGTGTGGATAACCTCGTTGAAAGCATCAAGTTTGACAGCGTGCGGAGGTCGAATCAGCAATGAACCAACCATGTGCGCAACACCAGAAATTGCTCCATCTCCGCGTATCTGTGCAGCATCTACTGCTGCAGAAACTGCAGATTCATCCAAAGCATCACCCTGAATAACTTCTGCTCCGAGCATTTCGAGTTCAGAACATCTAGCAATATCTCTCGCTAATATGGTGACATTGTTTTTATTTTCCAACAATCTCTTTGCTAGAATTAGGGCTATATCGCTACTTCCACCGACTATTAGGTATGAGTTTGGCATGGATGACAATTTATTGCTTTAGCATTTATACCTCTGTTTACCAATACAGATTTTTATTTCATGCTACTGTATCATCAAAATCATAATGATCGAATTTTGTAGGGCAGGTATTTACACCAGATAATTTGTAGAAAGGGCACCATCCAAATACCGAAGTAAGTACACTCCACAATCCGAATATCATGAATATAACTTCCCAATTAGCATTAGCTAAGAAGTCAAAAATCACGACGCCTATTCCTACAAGCAACCGAATAACTCGGTCGAAAACCCCGATATTCACACTACCACCTTGCCTAATCCGTTATTATATCATCAATCTCTTTTGCTGCAAGCATTATTGTTGGAGCCCAGAGCCCTACAAATATTCCTAACATCTGATCACCTTGCGTGAAATACAGGTACAGAGACCCGACAATCGACAACATACTCGCTACAAAACCTATCTTTCTTGACCTTCCAATCATATTTATCAAACAGTTAGCATTT
>ERZ1046148.14-NODE-14-length-98297-cov-19.679781_pt1 | contig 98297 bp, 81 predicted proteins | sample MGYA00383090_ERZ1046148 | MGnify/ENA primary metagenome ERZ1046148 (study PRJEB29581, sample SAMEA5548360) | metagenome | biome: marine; feature: coastal; material: water | depth 25 m | study: Short-term variability in the microbial, nano- and picoplankton dynamics... | reverse complement strand
ACCCTTTATGTCGTATACGAACTAAAGGGGGCCCCTTGTGTACAGAGATGTCTAAGACTTGGCCGCTCATGAATTGTTAATTCTATCTTATTGCATCATAAACGAAATAATTCACATTCCACCATGCCATTTCAATATTGTAATCATGGTGGAATTTGTAAGTAAATTCGCACTGTTCGCCTCCAAATGGCAAATCGGATGTTATATAGTTAATTTGAAATTCCATAGAAAGTCCATTATCACATGTAATATTCCATTTACCAGCAGGATGGATAGGGATAATTTCATCGCAGACCAATATCACAATTTACCTTGATCGATTAACCATTGCTGGCCGTAATAATTCCACTGTTCCATTGTCCAACCAGGAGGAATCCCTTCAGGAGGTATGGCTGGTCCAGCGATAGGGGCGATAACTGGTGCTGCAGTAGGCGCCACAATGGTAGGCGCTAGAGTAGGATGGGAAATCGGTTCAAACGGGTGGTCAACTTTTGTCAAATTTCCAACTTTAGATTTGCGAGTTATTATCCAAGCGACTGGAATTAATGTCAAGATAGTAACCATTATCCAAAACCACATCTTTTGATAGATAAATTCCTCAACGGTTCGTTTTGAATCTTGAGGATAATAATCTCCTTCATCCGAGACGCCATCACCATCGCTATCGAGACAACCAAGGCGGTCAACAGTGGAATAACCTTCTACTACTGGACAATCATCACTGAGATTTGTATTGGACTGATCGGCGAATCCATCACCATCACCATCAGACCAAATCCGACTATCATCTGGCCACAAATCTTCCCCATCATATACGCCATCTCCATCAACATCGGGGCAACCCAGTGAGCCATTACTAGAGGTGCCAAATTGGGTTGGACACGCATCTCCTTCAAACCCATCAATTCTATCTCCAAATCCATCTAAATCGTAATCATCCCATTGAGTGGGCTCATTAGGCAAGGCATCACCCTCATCTGAGCGACCATCTCCATCCGAGTCAAGACAGCCTAATTTATCGACCATTGATGTACCAAAGATATCCGGACAATCATCTGCATCTTGACCATTTGAATTGTCACCATATCCATCGCTATCACGGTCAGCCCACTGAGAATCGTCTGAAGAAAAAGCATCTGCCCCTTCATCAACTGTATGCGAAGAACCTGGGTCCGACCAACCATCACCATCAGAATCGCGGCAGCCAAGCCGGTCATAGAGTGAATCACCTGCAATAGAAACACAGTCATCTGCATCATTTCCGTCAGCATTATCGCCGTATCCGTCCTCGTCAACATCACTCCACTGAGTGTCATCATAAGCGAAAACATCAATGCTGTCTGCCCAACCATCAGCGTCCGAATCCAAGCATCCCAAAACCCCGCCTTGACTGGAAGCACCAAAGATTAACGGACACCCATCATCAACATCGAGGACACTATCACCATCATCATCAAAGTCTTCTGTCAAATCTTCGCAACCATCACCATCTATGTCATTACCTTGGTGGGAAATAAACCCGATTGGACTCAATGGACACATATCTTGGCCACGTATTCCTCTACTACAATCAGCGCTTGGGCCGCCTGTATCACACATGCCATCTGCATCGTCGTCAAAGTCTTCTGTTGAATCTTTACAGCCATCCGCATCATGATCATTTAGAGTATCACTAAGCCAATTGAGCGATCCTTTGGCACACCCATCATGAAAATCGAGGATAGCATCACCATCGTCGTCAAAGTCTTCAGTTGAATCTCTACAGCCATCATTGTCATAATCGGTTGATAGTTGTGAAGTCCAATCAATTGCACCAGTTACGCAATCATCATCAACATCGAGTTTACCATCATTATCATCATCTGAATCACAGACATCACCCAAACTATCGGAATCATGATTTTCTTGTCCACTATTTTGGATGTTAGGACAGTTATCAACCTCATCGGTAATGCCATCACCATCGGTATCCGTTCGAGGGTCAATTCTTACGACCTCGTCTTGACCGTTATCAACATAGTAAAGGTGGCCATTTGGGCCAATTTCTAGGCCCATGATAGATGAAGCAGTAGTTTGTATCGAACCAGCTTCAACCGCACTCTTGCCATCGGTGGCCAAGTCATAGGCAATAATTTGGCCATTGCCATTAAGAGAAACGAATAGTTGGTCGCCATCAAGTGCAATTCCAGAAGGCCTATCGAGGCCAGTTTCAAGAACACCCCATTCGATACCAGTAATATCTGAGTATTCTTGGAGTGGTTCTAGGCGAGTGGATTCACCCATGATATTCTGTGTGTTGTAGGTTGTATCATCAGTATTAACCCACAGAACTCGGTTTGCTCCAGTATCCGCAATGTAAAGAATCCCTGAATCTTTGTCCAAAATCATGTGGCCAGGAACGCCATAAGCATGGGTAAGTGAGATGTCAGCATAACGCCGAACGATTCCATCGGAATGGTCATCTTCACCCGTATCGTGGTCGGCTTGGAAATCATAGTAGACTAGTTCGCCGTAGTAACCATCATTGTACCAATACGAATTTCCAGAGTCATGAGCAATCCCTACACCATTTGGAGATTCATGGTTCATATCAATATGGCTGCCGAGAAGACCGTTACCATTGTTTTGATTTTCCATTGCAAAATGGCTCAAGGAAGATGGCCAAAGAGTAGGGCCCATGAAATTGTTCGCGGCACCTTGGCCACAGAAAGTATTCCTTGTTTCTTGAGCAGAACCCCATTGCCAATCAAACTCTGGGTGATATGAACCAAATGCAATCGCACTCACTTCTTCGAGAAAGTGGTTTCTATTGGAGTCTTGCCGGTTCTGGGAGTATTGATTTTCTAATCCCGTGTTATGGACGATAGTTATGCTGTCAGTGGCTCGATTTGCCACCCACAACTCATTTGCTCTACCGGGATGAAATTCAAGATCTCGCGGGTCGTCGAGGGCGTCGGAGGAATCTGCGATTACTACCTCGTCAAAGCCAACTCCGAACTGTGGAACTGCCGGGCCACCCTCATTCCCCATGGCTTGCGATGGCAAACAAAAGAGCATTACGATTAGCAAAATAAGACTAACACGCTTATTTGCCATGAGGGATGCTGGGCGGACTCGGTTTTGATACTTGCTAATATTGAACATCATTCTCCCTTGTTACAAACCATTGACCCCAAGTCTTGACAATGCGACTACCTTTCGATAACCATGGCGAAGATTTGCATCCTAGGCGGGGGCCTTGTCGTTGTGAAGAAACTCGTATGTATGCAATGGCTTTTCTCTGATTTGCGCTGTTTTTGGTTGGCGACATAATCGAAGATTGTGTTATTACCTATCTATAACTTCACTTTTTGACAAAACCTCTTGTTGCATCCAGCAACCAATTGATCTCCATGATTTTGCATGGGTTTTAGCACCGAACCCATCGAACAGATTGATTGGTTTGAACGGTATGAAAATCCAGCATGTTTGAATCATCAACCAATCAATTCGGATGCGTTGGAAGGGGTTATCCGAAACCCCATCCAACTGGAAGAAGTTGTTGGAAGGGTGTGCAGTGGGCCTGTTTGTTCGCTACCCTTTAATTCAGGTTTTTGACTTGTTGTTATTGTTGAGCAACCGGTTTGAATGTGATAATTTCCAATGTGATTGTGACTTCTTCTTCATTATCCGCTACAAAAGGCATTGATTGTGTTTCTACACTAATTTCAATTTGCAGCTCACCAATACCGTAACCGTCCATATTCCAATTTTCTAACACTTGAATTTCATTAAAACCAGTAATATTTTTCATTTGACCATCGTAATCAGGATACGCTCTTAACATCAAGTCAATATCTGAACCATCACTTGATGAGTCAGAGAGAGAATTGTTTTCATCACTCCACTGAGCATTCATATCACTTTGTGGTATCGTCGTGAAAACTGAATCCACTGGGTCACCAGGAACTCCCGAAGTTTCTCCATAGGTAATCGTCATTCGAAAACTACCAATCCGGTAACCATCATCGAGAAGTGTTTCATCTATTGTAAAAGTCCTGATTTCAGTATCACCATCGGCGACAACCACTGTATCGGTCTGGGTTATGATTACTTCATCGAATGTAACCTGCCAACTATTATTTCCATCCAATACAGACCTTACACCATCATTATTGCCCATTACATCTACAGCGTTGACAACTAATAATAGGAATAGAGAAGCAGTGACTGCGGCAGATATTTTGTTGGTCATTGAATTGTCAAAGATTTCTTTGAACCCATCAAATTGGAAACTTTCTGAACTATCCGACATAGAATTAAACCCCCGCATTGGCAAATATTACTGCCATAATAATAATGTAAAATACAACGAAACTAAAGACGAGTGATGTGTTTTTCAGCATTGAATCCTCAAACCCATCTCCGGTAATCGACTCGATATCATCTTCACTTCCTCCACTCAAAAATTGGGAAGTAATCTTCTCTTCCCAACCAATAAAGAATACGATACCTATCGCCAAAATTGAACCTGAGAGCATTTGTGGAATTGGTATTAATGATTGAATCAACTCAATGATACTTGATGAAACGATTAGTAATATTAGTAGGATCATTATTCTCATCAGATTTCGATTCTGTTCTGAAGAGGTGTCAACAATCTTGAATTGGACCATTAAGTAAACGAGGAATAGAGGCTTAATTAGATAGATTAGAATACCAGAAGTCAGATAATTGATTAGTTCAAAAATTTCAGAACTTTCTTCACATTGACCTTCAATACAACTGTAATAGGCATCAAGGAGAAGATAATCTTGAATCCAATTCATGAATCCGATGAAGAATATTCCGAAGACTATCCACGATTCAACAGACATCCCTCTCTTGACTGAACGGAATACTTCTCCAGCGAATAGGACTGAAATAGCAATCGCTCCAATGGACCAGCCAAAGTTAACAGAAAATAACCACCAGACTGGAGGATTTTCCACTTGGCTGCTAAGCACACTGACAAACCATTCATTATTCAGGAAACTGAAGGCAGATAACCACCAAACCATTTGCCAACCAATCCAAATTATCAGTAAAATCGCACTAGCTTTGGAAACCGAACGATATTTGTTTTCACCTGTATTGTGTTCAAGTACAATACCTCTAATGTATGTGTGAATCCAAAGCACTCCTACTATGACCCAAATAAATTCTTGCAACGCCATTATCTTGAATCCACCGATGAAAATTATTGGAGGTACAAGAATACAGTAGATTGCAATGGTCGCAATTATCGAAGCATTCCATAACTTTCCACGCCCCAAATCCTTTGGGATATGTAATGCCATTACGAGCATAAGTATATTCAACGCGGTATCTGTACCAAAAAGTATCAGAACGAGTATATCCGCTCCCACGATTCCTTGGTATGAGAATAATCCTAAATCAATTGCAGTCGGGTAGGTTTCGAAGTAGTATTGGCCAAGAATGGCCTCTACTGTATGATACATCGCTAAGAAAATAAACGTCCAACCAATTAACAATGCAGAGAAACTCTTATGCGAATTTTTCGAATCACCACGATTAGACATGGCGATGGTAATAAATCCCAAAATCAGGTTCGTTATTGCGGCGACTGGCGCAAGTGATTCCTGTGCCATGTGTTAACCACCAATCTCAACACATATAATTGATTTTCAAACAAATATTTCTTCTAATTGCTTTTGAATAATTTCTTTTCAACATTTATTCCATAATTTGACAATCGTAATAATAAATTCTCATCAGCAATCTTGTGAAGGTTGTGATTAGCAACTTTTGCTGAGCAAGAACAGGCGAGAATGATTGCTGTCATCTGAAGGCGATGGTCGCCAAATGTTTGCACAATACCACTTGGCGTGTTGATCTGCTGAGCACCAACAACCTCTATTCCATCTTGCAAAACTGTACTTTCAATACCAAATTGAAGTAGTAATTGTCGTGTTTTTGTTAAGCGATTACTCTCCTTATGTGCTGCATGGGCAGCACCTGTAATTTTTCCACCACAAGATATTGCCATCAGGGCTGCAAGAGGCGGAAGTAAGTCATTAGCATCTCTAAGATTAATTTCGCTACCTTCTTCCAGGGTTTCACTTGCAGAGAGTTCAACATTAGAATCATTTTCTTTCCATGAAAAACCCAATTCGCTACTGTATTGCTGTAATATATCATTTCCAAGTGCATCTTCTGTCTGAGGTAAGTTGGCGATAATTGTCTTTGTCTGAAGGACTTTTGTAGCCAGCATTGCAAAACTAACCATTGATGCATCTCTAGGAACTATTACTTCTGTTTGGGCAAAATGTGGAGTCCAAGGACGTAAGATTGATTCTGAAAAATCAGCACCGCTTTGTGTGCATAGGCGATGGGTTAAATCACTATGTTTTCGTGACACTGCTTGTCCTTTTAGATTCAGTTTCTTGTTTCCATCAAACTGAGATGATGCCAACATCCATGCCGAATGAGGCTGGCTAGATTTTGATAATTCCAAATCAACTTGTTGTGAACAGTCAACAGGACCACAGACAATTAGTGGCAAGGCTTCTTCTCCATGCCCTCTCGAAACCTTTACTCCTGAACTTTCCAATGTTTCAATAAGAGTTGAAAAATCTCTCATCCGTAATGACCTATCACCATCGATTGCTACACTTTCGCCGATATTTGCTGAAATTGTAGTTAGAATTCTAAAAGCCGTTCCTGAATTTCCAGCATGTAATACACTAGCTGGCTTAGTGAATCCATTGCTACCAACACCATGTACACGCCAATCTTCTGCATCTGGGTGAAATGCTACTTCAGACTGACCTGGCTTGTTCAATATCTCTCCATTTGCCATATCTTCAATATTTACTCCAAGTTGTTGCAAACATCTTCTCATACTTCGTGAATCATCTCCTGCATGACTAACATCCTTTAAAGTAATTATTTGATTACTTAATGCACTAAGTGCTAATAATCTAATTAAGTGAGATTTTGAAGGAGGTAAATCCCATTGTAATTCTCCTCCTTTCTTTTGACCACTTATTGCTAAGAATTCAATGTCGTTGGCTGGTGCAGTTTCAACTGAAGCATTCCATTTGGAAACCCAGCGCTTAGCCATATTGTCAGCGACGCGGCTAGATGTCATCAAATTTTGGAACACAGATTCAAAAAGCAAGTGCGCTCAGCAATTGACTATGAGGTTGGACGATTCAAGAGGTCGGCCTCTACGAGATTTGAGAATTTCAGTCACAGATCGGTGTAACTTTAGGTGCACATATTGCATGCCTAGAGAGCATTTTGGAAATGAATACGAATTTTTAGCCAAAGAAAAAATCCTATCTTATGAAGAAATCACCATGGTTATTAGTTCATTATTGCCTTTGGGAATTGAAAAGATAAGGTTGACTGGTGGAGAACCACTGATGCGAAGAAATATTGTTGAACTGATCCGTCAAATTCGTTCATTGGATGAGCAAATAGACATCGCAATCACAACGAATGGTATTTTGTTAGAAAAGTATGCACTGCAACTCAAAGAAGCTGGTTTAAGCAGAGTTACCGTCAGTCTTGATGCTTTAGAAAACGACATATTCCAATCTCTTTCAGATACTACCAATTCAGTTGATGAAGTATTGCAAGGAATCAAAAGCTGTGAACGAATAAAATTACCAGTAAAGGTCAACTGCGTCATACAAAAAGGTGTTAACGAGAGCCAAATAATCCCAATCATTGAATATTTCAATCAAATCTCTATCACTCCACGTTTTATCGAATATATGGACGTAGGAAACACCAATTCTTGGAATTATGATTCGGTTGTTACAGGTGTTGAAATGAGAAAAATCATTGAGCAAGAATTTGGACTATTAGAAAAAGTTCAACCAAATTACCGAGGCGAAGTAGCAAATCTTTGGAAAATGCAAAATGGTGGTGAAGTCGGCTTTATTGAATCTGTTACTGAGCCATTTTGTGGAGATTGTAGTAGAGCAAGACTTTCCGCCGATGGTTCAATTTACACTTGTTTATTTGCAACTGAAGGACACAATGTTCGCTCAATTCTAAGAATGGATGCTAGCCAAGAACAAATAGGTCAAGCTATTAGCGCAATTTGGAAAAATAGAAATGACAATTATAGTGAGCAAAGAGGAGAGATTAATACGTCAACCGAACGCGTAGAAATGTCCTATATTGGTGGTTAATCTTCAATTGGTGGAAGAACGACATCAATCAATAGTACTCCAGATGATTCATCAGTTAACTTGAATCTCCAAGTTCCTTGGTCTGAACCAATCGTTGTTGAATCGATTACGAAATAATCTCCTTTTGTGACTGAGTAACCTGCATCTCTATCATGGAATGATATATTTGCACCTACAACCCCATAAACTTCTGCATCCGCTACATAGCCGCTATACGAATTACCAGCATCAGGATAAAGATCATACTCCAATTGTGCAGGGTCAATAGATTGGTCTAGACTTGTTATTTTCACAACATGAAATCCATTTGAAAGACCACGAACGCTGACTTGAGCCAGAGGAGGTGCTTTCTCAGTAGTGGTCAAAGCGCCTTGCATCATTACGAAAACCATACTCGAGAGCATGACTGTAATCGCTAGCAATAGCACTGTAGCAATAACAGGGCTTACCGCCTCATCATCTTGGCCCAGTGGTCTCGCCATAATCTTCCCTAGCCTACATGTGACTTGAACCATGCGCTTACCATCGGCGAGATTTGTTAATAATTTGAGTTCTCTATTATTTCCAAACCAATTTGTTCAGCATCACAATAACCAAAGTGGTTTGTCGCATTCCATCGCTCGTTTTATCCCACCGATTGGACCTAAAATACGCAACAATACTTCGGTTACTAAATCACCTTTCATGAATGCATAAGCCATCTTTTTTGAGCGTAGTGAATTATTTAGTGCTCGAGAAAATGTTGCTTTGACTCTATGTTCATATTCCAATAGATCAGCGCCACTTTCTATATTTTCAATAATTGCTTCAGCGGCAAAACAGCCAGAGATAATAGCTTGGCTAATTCCTCCTCCATTGCTAGGCATTACAAGGCCAGCAGCATCACCAACCGCCAATGTAGTTCCATTGACCATATTTTCAACAGGTCCACCCATTGCAATCCAGCCACCGCCCCAAGAAAGGATTTCTAAATTTAAATCATCACAAAACTTCTGGAGATGTTGTTTGAGATTGCCCTCTAATTGTCCTGCTCTTACCCCCAACCCTACATTTGCTGAGTTTGGACCTTTTGGAATTATCCAGGCATATCCAGAAGGTGCCACAGAACCGATGAAAACATCGAAAGTATCAGGTATTTTTCCCTGCACCTGCGCGTATATTGTTGGGATTTGGTCTTTTGGTCTATAGAGCCCTTCCTGTCCTTTTCTCAATCTTGCAACATGGGCTAGAGAACCACTGGCATCAATTAGATAATCAGATGAATATCTTCCTTTATCTGTAACTAAAACATCACGATTTGCTTTACTTTGATGCTGTATTTTCTTCAATGCCTCACCGCATCTAATTTCTGCACCTGATGCAATCGCTTTCTCTCCAAGAAAGCCATCAAATTGTAATCGATGACCAGAAAAAGCATCCAATTCAAAATTATATGACTTTCCAGATGGTAAAAAAACCCGCATATTATCCAAGCGATGTAATCGCAATCTATCTGGGAAATCAAAATATGTCTTTAGCCATTGATGGTTTTCCAGATTTGAAAAGGTTGCAATTACCTCTCCCCAATTTGGAATACATTCACCACACTGAGCTGGATTTCCAATGATATCTCTTCTTTCAATTACTAACACATCGATACCTGATTCTGATAGTTTTTGGGCGCAAGCGCTACCTGCTGGACCTGCGCCAATAACGATAACTTGTCTGTGCTCGACTTCAATAGCCATTGCATCACCTATTTCGTTGAATAACGTAATCTGTAATTTGTAACATCAATTGTTTTGCATCACTATCAGGGAATTCATTGAGAAATGAAATTGCTCTTTCAATATGTGTTGATACCAAAATCTCGGTATAATGTATACTTTCTGAACGATTTAACAGTTGCATTAATTCATTAAAATAATCATCTGAAAAATTCTCAATGATTTGTGACAAACGCTTTCTTGCACTGCCATGAGACAATGTTAATGCATGAATCAATGGTAATGTCATTTTACCTTCCAAAACATCTGCGCCCCTTGGCTTACCCATTTCCTCATCACCTCTCAAATCAAGTAAGTCATCAACCAATTGGAAGGCAATACCCAACTCCATTCCGAATTGTCCGAGTTTCTTAGCCTCATCATCTCTTAATCCTGCGACTAATCCTGCTGCTTCACATCCTGCTGCAAATGGGCCTGCAGTCTTGCCCCTAACAATGTCTAAATAATCTTCAGGTGATGTTTTTAAATCCAAGATATGATCTAATTGGTCAAACTCTGAAATAGCAATATCAGCACAACATTTCGAGATTAAGTTAACAACATTTTCTTCATGTTTTCCACCAATTCCAAAACCTCTTGCAAATAACCAATCTCCTGCGATAATCCCTTTGGCTAATCCCTCCTTTGAATGAATGGTTTCAACGCCCCGGCGATGTGATGCTTGGTCGTTGATATCATCGTGTACAAGGGTTGCTGTATGAATTAATTCGAAAGACAATGCTAGCGACATCACTTCGTCGGAGTCAACTCCACCGGCTATTTCATGGGCTAACAAAATGAGTAATGGGCGTATTCTTTTGCCTCCTGCGAGAAGAACTTCGCCACACAATTTAGCAACATCTCCTGCACCATTCTCAATCTCATTTTCAATAAATAATTGAAGTTCTGTGTTGAAGAGTAGCCTCATTGATTCGAGGCGATCATTTGCTTGCAAAGATTCACTCGCCACGAACCATCCTACAAGGGTGGCATTCTTAACCGGTTGTCTCCGCCCCCAACATGCTAGGGTTCGCTCTAGCCGAGGCGATTGGATGGAAAACAGCGAGAGATTAGAAGTTCTCACTACACCTTCCAGGAGAGATGGTGTCCGATTGCAATTGGAACAAACTATTCAGCAAATGGGTAAAAAAATGGACTTGCGCATGCGCCAAGTACCTCATGTAGAATCTGCGATTGAAGCCTTGAAAAATGGAAACTGCGACTTGATTGCGCTAAGTGCTTTCGACTGGAGAGAATTTGATACTTCGGGATTATTCATTGCAGGCGTATTACCTCGTCGTGAACCAACATGGGTTTTGGTTAGCGATGATAAACCGGAATACTTGATTGGACAACCCGTAATTGTCTGTAACCATCCACTCCTTCACCGACAATTCTTGCGAGTTAGATTTGATAGCGTCATATTGACAAGTGAAGAATTTGCTGAAAGTATTGGCAAATTAGAGGAGTACAATGCCTTGCTTGAAGATGAACAGGTACCTTGGTTAGAAGAATTGAGACAAGATAAAAAATTAGATGGATATATTGTCAATCGTGGAGAGCATCAAGCACTCCCATTCAAGGCACGTCGCCATACATTAGGCTTGCAAAGAGAGAATCCTGAGCGCTCAAGGTTTGTTCCACCTCCACTAAACGGATTCACCTTGATGGTAGCGAGAAAAGACTTCCCAGCACACCAAATTGAAGCTTGGTGCGACAGTGGTGCGTTTATTGCACATCGAATGGAAAGTGCCATTTGGGATTCACTACCAGGAAATATTTCTGAAATTGTGGGAGTATTTGTTGAACAAAGAAAAGTTTCTACGATACTTAGAGAAGCAAAAAGAACGAAGAATGAACAAATCAGAGATTCAATTCTTGACATCGATCAAAAAGTGAAAAATACAGTGCCTCGGCTTGAAATGAAAATTGAAATCCTCGACCCATTGGGTATGGTTTCTGCTGCTGCTGAACGGGTATGCCCAGTTGCTGATAGCCACATGGGAATGGTTACCCTACTCAAAGAGTTTAATTTCCTCTTAGAAGCAATGTCAAGTGATAATGAAGAATTAGCAAAACATTACCATGGATTGCCAAAAGAGTTCTCAGAAGCGAAACCTGCTATGTTAGATTTAGGAATTGATTATTCTGACTCATCGGAAGATGAAGACTGAATGCCTAATTTTTCCTTTGCAATTCTAATCCCTTTTGAGGTACGGTCATCACCAGCGATTAGTACATCATAACCTTGAGTTGCAATATAGTTCTGCAAGTCATCCATTTCAGAGGGTGAACTACCATTTGATAATTCGAATAAATTGTCATCTAAATTTCTTGCATCGGATTCCCAACCTGCCGAATTTACTTGCATAGCGAGAGTGAATTTTTCAACTAAATCAACAGCAGAAAAAGGCGGTTTTGAGACTACTGACAGTGCTTCTGCCACCTTTTCGTTAGCCATTTTCAGTCTTGAAATACCTTCTGTGATTTCAAGTAATACTTCTTTTAGTTCGGCAGAATTATTATTGCGGGCAAATTTTCTTTGTGCCTTGTCCAATTGCCTTCTCATCGTTATAACACCGGCAATGATTGCTTCACGAGTCCGGGCAGCATCCATTATTGCATTTTCTGCATTTTGAACTCGAGCAGCTAAATTGGTTTCAAATATTTTGAACTCTCTTTTGAAGTCGCTCTTTACAGTGCTACTGATTGCAGTAGCTAATAATTCTGCATCTTTAAGAGAATTTTTTGCTGCACGTTGCTCATTACCCATGTCCAACCAGCACGCTGTATGCATCCATCATTTCAAACCCTCGCATGAATAAAGACACGCCCCCTAAAGGGGGCGCTGAATAATCGTGTTTTACATGCAAAAACGGCAAATCGTGGTAAGTGTCACAGCGAAGACACATATACTCTAAGTTACGGATTGACAATTGAAGGTGACATTGTGGTTGACAAAGGGGCTCTCTTGGCTGAACTTTATCAGGCTAGATTTGACGGATTGAAAGAAATTGCAATCGCATATCAATTACCTAAATCCGGTTCAGTGGAGTCACTCCGTGCACGTCTGATTCAAAACCTCATTTTGGACCAATGGGATTTGTCCGAAGATGGAATCAAACAGTTGATGAATGCCGAAATGGGAGGGATATTGGGCGTTTTTGGAATCAAAAAATCTGGCTCTATTAGAGCAAGAAGACAGCGCTTGTTCCTGCATTTATACCATGATCCAAAGATTCTGTTAGCTGAAAAATTGGATGAACGCACAAGAGACCAATTACATGCAATGTGCAAGGCACTAGAACTACCTCTCTCTGGAAATAAGCAAGCCTTGCTGGTTAGAATCGCAGGAGTTCTTGCGAGCCAACAAGGCGGCTGGGGTAAAGTGAAAAAGAGTCTTAGAAGACCTCGTGGGGAAATCCAGCTACCAAATATTCCATATCCAAATGAAGATTCATCACAGCAATTACAAACTGAAAGTGGCACTGTTCTACAGGACACTGTTGATGACTTTGTTTCAGAACATCCTCAAGGATGGACCTTTGAAGAAGAGGCTGAAATGAGAACTGAATTGGCAGAAGATGGACTCAACCCATCGTTGGCAACAGTTTCTGCTGATATTGATATTGCTCTAAGAGGTGAAACAATTACCGAACAAGTTTCAGTGCCACCGATGATTCAATCAGCCCAAATTATTGAGTCTGAATCAAAACACAGTCTTGAAACTGAAGCAGCATTAATTGAAATCAATTCAAGAAAGGCAGAAATCAAATCCGCTGGCCGCGATTTCCTAATGATTTCTTCAACTAGTGATAGTGATGATTTGGAAGTATTTATTTCGAGTCTTGCCAACCATGGCTTCGCGGTTGAAGTTGCTGCTGTTAGAGATTCAATACGCAATATCATCATGGAGTTAGATTTCAGGAGTCAAACTGAGAAGAGTGCACTGCACTCAACACCAAATTCATGGAGTGAAAGGGAAGCCTTGAGAACTTTTGAAAGTGCAAGAAATTCATTGCGTGGACAATTAGCAGATACGCTTGCCGCACATCCAGGAGATTTAGTAAAGGCGAGAATGGCATTTGAAGAAGTGGGTCGCTCACTTGGGCTTGACATGAGAATTCCAAGTATTTCGGGAAGGCTACATGCATTATTCGACCTACATGTAGACATTGGTGAATCACAAGCATTACAAGACCCTGCTATCGCAAGAAGAAATCGAGTTCTTCGTATTCTTCAGCATGGAACGGTTCATCTTCAAGCATCTGAATGCCGAACTCTAGACCGTATTGAAAGAAATATTGTGGCTTTTGAAGAACTTGTTGAAACTGTATTAGAATCAAGTGAAGGAACTTTTTCTGAGGCTCAACAGGCACTTGTCATTAGATTCCTTGAGTCAAGAGGTTATGAGGTCAACACCGCTACAATTAGGCCAAGAATCCTTGCCTGCGCAGGTATTATTGGCTCTGAATTAGGTTTTATTTCCCCTAGTGAAATTCCACGTATTGCACCAGGAATTATTATTTCAGATACGCAAGTCGATGCAATCGTTGTAGAATTACAGGCACTTGCTGATGCATTCAAACCAAAGAAAGAGGTTGTTGCTAAGAAGCCAGAACAAGAACTTGCAGAATCTGTTGCTAATGCAGCAGATCACCTAACCGATGTTAGAGCAAAAATTGACAGAGTTGACAATATCTTAGAAAGACTAAGAAGTTGATTCATTCAATGTGCTCTTGAAGCATAGAAGTTTTGTATTACAGTTGATACTGTTTGTGTGTCATCTATGTCTCGCTGAACTAAATCATTGAGAATTGCCTGTCGTTGTTCTACATGCTTTTCAAACACAGCAGGAGTTACCCCCGCTGCTTTACAAATTATTTCTCTTAACTTACTAGGAATCCCTGTCTCTTCGATTTGGTCAGTCGCTGCATTATATTTCCAAATGATGTTAAGGCGAGGTTTGTCGCCTTCCATTCCAGCGATTTCGGCAACTTCAGTTATTTTACGAGCGGTTTTTCCATTGACGTGTAGTCGTGCTTGAATTATTATCAAATCTAATCCAGAAAGCATGATAGGTGGAACATTCATCGGTGGATTGATCATTCTAGTCACTGTTTCTTGGGCAGTATTTGCGTGCAGAGAACCGAATGAACCATCGTGTCCAGTATTCATTGCAGTCAATAGAGTTGCACATTCAGGACCGCGAACTTCTCCCACGATAATCCTGTCAGGGCGCATACGAAGTGATGATTTTAGACAATCATTCATATCAACTTCAGGAGTACCATCTGGCCTCTCTCTTCTTGTTTCCATTCTTAGCCAATGGTCGTGATATACTTGCAATTCAGCAGTATCTTCCACAGTTAGCAAGCGTCTGGACCACGGAATGAACATTCCCATACAATTCAGAGTTGTTGTTTTACCAGAACCTGTACCACCTGCAATTACGAAATTTGCAGGACGGCTGTCCAACCCTTCAATCCAAACCCACATCATTGCTGCGAGCCTAGAATTTACAGTTCCAAAGCGAACTAAGTCAACAATCGTTAGAGGGTCTTCCTTGAATTTTCTAATAGTCAGTGAAGGACCATCTGGGGTTACTGGTGGAATTGTTCCATTTACACGGGAGCCATCTGGCAATCTTCCATCAAAAATTGGAACCAATCCAGGTCCATCTCCAAGAGGAACATTTGTGAATGCTGCAATGTTTTTGGCTATCTGTAATCCAGATTCATCGTCAATCCAAACATTTGTCCGACACATTCCATGTTTTCTGTGAGCAATCTTTACGCATTGTGCACCACCATTGTACATCACTTCTTCAAGTGCATCATCTTCTAACAATACTGCTAAATCACCATATGGATTTGGCTCAGCTTCTCCTTCAACATGATAAATCGGGGAAGGATGATTTCCTTCCATATAAATCGTAACTCTTCCGTATTGTTCCAATATTTTTTCAGACATTTCAACCGCCACCTATTGCCTTTACAGCACCTAAATACAATCCCATCGATATTGCCATCCACAATGGCAAGAACCACAAATAACCCTTCAAGCGCCCAAGCATTCTACCTGAAACACCAACTCCTACTGCTGAAGCAGCAGCAAAGAATGTACCAAATGTGGCATTGAAATCATCTAACTTGAATCCTGCACTCGCTGGTGCGAAAAGGCCGACAATAAATGCGATTAATACTGGAAGACCTACGGAAACGAACATAATGATTAGAATTCCTCTGCCCAATAATTCGTTTTCTCTTTTATTGATTAAATCATTAAGCCTCTCATAATCATGACTCAAACTCTCAAGGATAACTTGCAATGGCGCATCTTGATCCATTGCTGTTTCAATTAACATCATCACTCTTTGTACTTGAGAAGATCTTGTTTTCGCAGAAAATGAGGTTAATGCAGAATTGATATCTGATGCATGACTTTCTTCTAATGTTTGTAATAACAATTCACTGAGTAAACCTGGAGTGTTTTTTGCTTGCTCCATCATCGCTTCTTGTAAACCATGACCTGCTCCAACTGAACTTGCCAGAGATTCAAGAAGTCCTGGTAAGGAGTTCTCAATTTTTCTTCTTCGATTTAATTCTATCATTGGAGGAATTCCTCCTCCAGCAACCGCAATTCCAATAACAGCCAAATAGAGCAACAGAGGCTCACTGTTGAAAGATTCTAGGAAACGAAAAAACATTTTATCACAATCCTGGGTCCTTTGTATGGGCTTTCAAACCAATGAAAAACATTCCAACTAGAGTGATGACTAATCCCCCATTGACTACCGATTTTATCAAATCAGGGTCTGGTATTGACATAAACGCTGCAATATCTCCAGTTAGTAGTTGAGGAATAAGACCTGCAATTGACAGAATAATCGGACCGATCATTCCTATTGAAAGTAATGTTTCAGGAACTCCTCCGAGTTCTTCAATGTATTTTTTTACTTCTTCAGCCCGTTCTTCTTCTAATCTTGACCCTTGTTTTCTCAAAGTCTCAACGATATCTGTATTTTGAGTTACATTGTTGTATAGTGTGTTCAATAATCGGCGATAACCATCCGATTCTGCAGTATTCATCATGCTCTTTATCTCATATTCAATACCGCGTGAATTGCCACTTGATAATTTCTTCATTATTTTTGAAAAGTCTTCACTAATAATTCCATAACCACCTTGACCGATTGTGTGTAATGCTGCTTCAAGACCTACTCCTGATGACATCAATACATCAAGAGTTCGAATGACATAGAGACCTTCTCTCTTTTCATCCAGAATTCGCACATTTTCACCTCAAACAATATCTTCAATTAATTCTAGAACGAATGATTCGTTATCACTATTATATTCCATACTCGCAAAAACTACCTTTACATCACGCTCTTCAAATGGATCGTGGATAAATGGTTGTCCAGTTCTAAAGATTGAAATCAATTTTTTGTATTCATCAATTCCAATCTCTCCTTTGACCGTATAGATAGTGGATTCTGAACCCTCGTCGTGTAAGTTATCTCCTTCTCCACCCCTTACGATTGTTCTCGTAATTCTACGAGTAAGTTTCACTTTCATATCGGTATTTGCTATCCGAATCCAATCTGAACTTGTAGTCCCTGTTGCGGGACGGATGAAGAAATCTATTCCTGCCATGCTATGACCTCTAACACAGCCACACCCCGAGCGGGTATTCAATGTGTTGTTTTGTCAATCACTTATTCAACTATTTTGAACCAGCCAAATCTAGGCTCATGAATTACTCCTTTTTCAGATAACTCATCTAACATTGCTTCGCTATCTTGACGAGAAAAACCTCTTGCATTAGCATTACTGAGCACTGCTTCGAAGTCAACACCGTCACCTTGGTCAAGTTGTCGGATAATCGATAGTGCACATTCTTCTAAATCAGAACCTTCCGAACTATCTTCTGCAACATCTCCCTCTTCATCAGCTGGAGATACATTGAGAGTTGGCACCGGAGTTGTTGCGCTGCTCATTTTTCCTTCTGCGATGTCCAATGCTTGCATTATGTTCAACTTGTATTGCTCTAAATCAATTTCACCGTAATGATTCCTAGATGTAACAAGACCTTCTACCAAATTGGCTGGAATACTATCACTTGCCGCATATGCCTGTTCTGTAGGCTCTAGTTCCAAAGACGCTGAAAATGCATCCATGCGGTCAATTGTTCCTTGGCATGCACGTGTTATCCAATTTGCATATGTCTTTCCATCAATAATACATGCTTCTTCAGGACGTAATGAAGTATAGATTGCTCCTTCTTCGGTTTGATACCAACGCGCTTTTGCAATCATCAATACCAATTCAGGCTCACCGACCTCAATTCTTTCAGTCAATGTCGTTGTCAATTCACGCATTGCTTCACTGGCATAATCCCCTACTGAGAAATAATGCTGACCGGATGGGTCTCGTAACTGACCTTGGTACAGTGTGGAACCATTTGCTGTTTCACGTACTTCCAAGCGCTCCAATAATCCGGCTACAACTACCCTGTTTACCTTTGCGCCTAATTTTGTAATCACAAAGGATGGATCAAATTCTCCCGAACCCTTCTCGTGGAGGGTGGCATCCCTAAATTCAGACGCTAGCATATGCCATGCAGGTTGACGTTTTGCTCTTGGTGATGCTTGCATCAATTAACCCCCCATTGCGCTCTAATTTCAGTCGCTTTCATTTCAGCATCCTCTTCTACAAGTTCTGCACTATCTGCCAACATCATTCCACCTTGCTCATCTACTATTGTTCGTCCAGAAGCGCGAATGTTTCGACCCAGCATTTTGCTTCTTAGAGTTTGAACAAAATCTAATTGACCATTTGAATTTATCTCAGAACTTAGTTCATCTTCAGTCATTGCAAGAAGTGCTAAACTTCCTTCCTTGTTAATTAGTAAGGACATACTTGCTAAGCCGTCATCCATCACCAATCTCATTCGAATATCCGATTGCCCAGCATTGGCGTCATGAGTTGCACAATGGCCATCTCTCAACACACGCCTACATTCTGTACATCGTTGAATGAATCCAGAATCTTCTCTAACACTAACCACAATAGCTTCGGTTGAAACACCGACCCGACTTGCGCCGGAGGCCAATTCATTGAGTGGAACTTCTATTGTTTGGGTACTGAAATCAATGCCATCTTCCCAAGGAGATTTTTCCAAGATTTCGACTTGTCCTGCATTATCTACGGTGATATCAGGTATTCCTTGCCATGCTCTTACCCTAACGCCTTTCAGTTTTACAGTGATTGGCAAATTATTTTCATCGATCGGTAAATCTTCCCATGCACTCATTCTACAGCGACCCGATGGGTCTGCGATTTGACCGGACCAAAGGTATTTTTCAACACCATCTTTGGTGAAAGTTCTTTTTGCCCATTCAGTTATTTGGACTACTGCATCAACATCTCTTGAACCATCACGTAAATCACTGATGGTCAATACTGTTTGCTTTGAAAGTGTATCTGTATCTGCAAAGTTCTTATCGTGGAATAATTCAACTTTCGTAGTTCTTCCAAAATTCAACTCAGGTGTATCTCTAAAAGTGCGAACTTGAGCCCCATCGATTTTGATCAATGCGCCCACTTCATGACTAAATGGCTCCCAAGATAGGAATCCAATAGTTCCAGATTCATCTGCTAGTCTTCCTCTAACGATATCAATTGAGCCAGAACCATCCTTTTTGTGTATCTGGTCTTCTCTTGAAGAAAGCACTCTGCCGACTACACAAACATATCCATCGCTTGGAAGTGCGGCTATGTCTTGTGGTTCACCAGGCGCTACAACAGTCCTTGTCCCTTCACGGAGAACAACTACTCTTGATGATTGATTGATATTTAGAGACATTTTGCCATTATATTCATTCACAGAAACTCCTTCAAGCCTAACAATTGAACCCGGTGCAAGATTTGGACTTGGAGCCCAATCTTTGTATTCCCAACGATTTTTGTTGCCATTTTCAGCCCAAGGATTGTCCTCAAGTAGGCCAAAGGCAATCTGCTTCTGTTCACCACGAATCGTTTGTTCACGCAGATTGTGTGAAATGATTTCAACTTCAATTTCAATTTCCTTATCATCAGACTTCAGTTCACTCAAAAGTTCAACCTTCTTTGTTGCTCTTGGAGTGGATGATGAACTACTTGCCCTGCTGCTTGGAACTGCCTTCGTACTGTTCAAACTTCTAATAATGGACCTCATTGAGTCTTGAGGAGGTATTTTGAAATCTTCTTGGTACTTCAAGAATTGTGCAGCGATTGTTTCTGAATCTGCATCTGGACATTCTTTTTGCACTGCGACGATATACGAATCAAACTGTCCATCCGACATATTCGACACCTCTATCATTTTCGTTCATAAGTGTCCTATTCGCTGAATAGGATGCGGGCTTTCGTGCGATTTGGTTGAGACTTAACACTCCCTTGACCTCCATGGAACTAAACAAAAATGACTACGGCTAATAAACAATTTCACGACCCAGATATGAAAAATGAAAGTAAACTAAGCATTATTGATATTATTCAAATGTTAGTTTTTCAATCGTCAAGCTGGATTCACTCTAAATCCATTCATTATCAATACATCCGGTATGTGCATCCCACCGGTTGAATATGAGTCTTGAATGATTGGCCGATCGCCTAAAATTACATCGCTTGCAAGAGCCTTCGCAATGTTACCGGAAAGGCCTGCTTGCTTAATCGGTCCAGCAATTTGGCCATCTTCCACCTTCAAGATCGTACTAGTCGTTACCGAAAAATCACCACTTGTAGGATTGGCTGTATGCGCACCCATTACACTGTGAACAATATATCCGTCTTCCATATGAGAAATCAAATCATCTCGATTTTTTCCTCCCTTGCTGGATTTTAGAATCATATCAGAACATCCAGTATATGGTGGTGATTGATGACTTCCTCTAACTGCAGATCCTGTTGATTGAGCAAATTCAATTCGCCCTTCATCCATCATTTGAGCCGAATCCCGAGTTGACCACATTGAGCCCACTAGTCTGCCATTGTCAACCAATACTTGGGTACGACTCGGGATTCCTTCCCCATCTCGGCTAGCACTACCCATGCCACCTTCCATCAATCCATCATCGATTAAAGTCAAATCATTGGCAAGGACTATTTGCCCTTCATTGCCTGACCAAAAAGACTCCTTTCTTGCTAATCTTTGACCCTTGACTGCTGCTGGAACACAAACTGAAAACAGAGGAGAAAAGCCTTCACTGGTCATTAATACTGGACAATCTACTGCTTGTGAATCAACCTCTATTGGCCCCCTAGTACACTGAGCCCAATGAACTGAAGTTTCAATACAATCTGGCACTGATTTCAGTAATTTACGACTAGAGCTACTTTCCCAAGCACTCGTCAATTCATCGTTTTCATCTATGCTAACTTGGACACCTGCACCATGAGATGTCGTAATCCCGCTGGACATAATTCCTTGACTGGTTACGATGGCTGCTGCTGTTGCTGAAACGCCAACGCCACCACCTGTTACCACTGCTCTTGAATCTAATGAAGCAACTTCATTCAATATCGCATCTGCTTGTTGTAGTAAATCTTCTGGGCCGACATCGAGAATTCTCTTGTCACAACGCCCCAACACATCAGTTGATTTTTGATTCTCCGGTAGGCAAAAACCCTCTACTGCAGGCGAAATTTTCGCAATTGAAATCGCCTGTGAAACAGCATGCTCAGCACCGGAAACATCGACTAAATGAGCATAACCGAACCTTCCTCCGTCTAGAACTCGTACTCCATAACCACCATCGCCACCGCCTGCTGCAAGTTTTATCTTACCCGCTTCAATATCCAATTCATGGCCATATGATTGGAATGCGACGACCTCCCATTCATTGATTCCTTTTGATTGACATATTTGGCCAATTGATTGTGCACCTTCTACGATACGTGTAATTGCGTCATCCGGTAACATTTAGCCCACCAATGCCTCGCTAATGCGCATAATTGGGCCGCCATCTCCTACAGGAACTGTTTGCCCTTTACCACAGAAACCAGGTGCTGCCAATTTTGCATCCCTAGTCAATCCGTTTACATTTTGTAATATTTCTAAAGTTAATCCGCTGACACTGACGTCCTTTAGAGGCGTGGTGAGTTCACCATTTTCTATTAGCCATGCCTCCTGAGCAGCGAATTGGAATGAACCCTTACCGGTATCAACTTGACCACCACGGGAACCACAGGCGTATATTCCATAATCGATGTCTTCCAGCAAGTCATCCATATTGTTGTGAGTTCCGCCCATTATCATCGTATTTGACATTCTAACAAGAGGATGATGAAGTCCATCTTGAGCACGAGCACCTCCATTAGGTTGAATGTCAAAATGTGCTGCTGTTTCCCTATGATTGAGATATTCAGTTAGAACACCATTGGTAATCAGTTGCTTGGTTCTTGTGTTAACTCCTTCATCGTCTATCGGATATGCTCCATATCCTCCTCTAATCGTCGGGTCATCGACAACAGTAACAATATCAGAGCCTATTTTTTGACCTAATTTTCCGTCTAAGCAAGAATCTCCTGCAGCAACTAAATCTGCTTCACAAGGATGACCTAACGCTTCATGAATATACACTCCAGTTAGATCTCGGTCTGCAATTAATGGCATTTTTCCGGAAGGGGCACGCTTTGCTTTCAGCAATCTAAGTGCCGCAATTCTTGCATCACTACCCAATTGACCTAGGTCACAAGATTCTATCAACTCCAGACCACCTTCTCCTCCGTACCTCGTTCTATAGGACACTACTTCGCTTTCATCCCTTGCAGTAACCATACCTCTAACCAGCGAACGTTGGAATGACCAAACCCTATCCATTCCCTCACTAGTCAATAGTTCTGTGTGAATATGTTCATCTGACCATCCACATGTGGTTGAAACAATTTTTTCATCATCACTTGCACTATCTGCAATAGCTTTCAGCATATCGATTTTTGTAGATAAATCTGTATTTCTAATATCCTTATTTGGTCGCCAATGAATCTCATCTTGAAAAATTGGAACTTCGGCTAACTCAACGGGCTTGTCGGAACTTGCTCTACGCATTGCAACCGCTTTTGCCAAACGAACGGTTGATTCAATCTGCCCAGATAATGAGGAAATATCGGTGGTTGAATGTACCCCCCAAGCACCATCGGCAAGTATTCTAAGAGTGACACCGACTTCCTGTCCTGGAATCGCATTCTCTAATTTACCATCTCTAAGATTTACACTAGAACCTGTTTCTGCAACAAGTCTTACTTCAGCATAACTTGCTCCAAAATCAACAGCCTGTTGCAAAGCATTGCCAATCTTCTGCTGGTCTAAGTATCGACCTGTTGAAAAATCTGAGTTTGATGGACTAGAACTAATCACCATATCGTAATGTAAAGGCCCACAGTGCTTGAACTCTCTCATCAACAATTGTGCAATCAAATATGAAAATTATCATTATGCAGAAAAATCGGCCGCTAAAATATGACCGATCAAAGCCTGTTCAAGCCTGTCTTGAACGATTCCATCTATGTTCAATCCTAACAATTGAGCCGAATCAGATGAAAATATTGGTTCTTTTGAACTACTTTCTAATCCGAGAGAATTTAGTAATTTTTGGCCTTTAGAAGAAAAATCGTTGAGATTTTCTTCATCTATTCCTGATGTTTGTTTTGCACCATCATTCACTTCTGCCAATATTGGAATTGGCAAATAAAGAATCCATCCCGATGTTGCTCCATCTTGAACTCCAGCCCTCACAAATGCATCACTGATGTGGTGAGTTCCAGCAATATATCGTAAGAATTCTGCATCTCTACCCCTCGCTAATTGGTTGCCATTTGCAAAATTGCGTTCACAACAATTCCACGCGGTCCAGAGTTGTTGTTGGGATAGAACTGCGTGATCTGCTACTAACATCCACCTCTCATCAAACCTATTGTCAAGGAAATTAGCGACCATTTGTTTGGAGTTGATTGGACTCTCACTTCGCCATGCAATGCAAGGAAACTTAGGCATTGTCATCAATACAAGGCAGAGGCGCTTCTATTTTCAATCAACCGGATAATTCTCATCATCTAAGGGAATATCATCATCTCTTAAGTTATCAAGATCTACATCTTGTCCAGAGATTATTTGTTTTTGTTTCTCTGCGTCGTATTTTTGGGGTTTGATTATTTTTCCTACTTCGTTAAGCAAATTGTCAACTATTTTTGGACCCCATCCTCGTTTGCTTGATAATGTCTTAATTTCTTTATTGCTCATCGCAGCCAAACTTTTGACCGTTCTGTATCCCATTGAAACAAGCTCTCTTGCTCTCCTTCTACCGATTGAGCGAATGTTTACCAATTGAAGCAAATCCTCCTTACAACCATGCCTAACCCTTTGCTTGACGGCATCTAGTTGGGTAGATAACTTTGATATTGATTCCATGTGTTCTTCTGAAAAAACATCATCCGCCATCAAAATTGCTTGCGCCCCTGACATCAACCAACTAATTCCATCAACTCGATAATTTACATCTCCTGGCGTTACTTCCAATGCTGTTTCAATTTCCCTCAGTGTTTTCTCTTCAATCCACATTTCAAGCATCCATGCTGATTTCACATATCCAAGTAATCTTTCTTCATAGGAGGAGTCGTGTAATAATTCATCAACGACGCTGTTGGTTTTTACCCACAATGGGGAGCCTTGAGTCATATCCTTTGACTTAGCCCATAATGAAGCAAAATCAGGAGTAGCGGTTGCAAGATGCAATAATCCAAAATTACTAACCGGTGCATTACCTCTAACCAATCTACGTACTGCCCTTCTAAGTCCATGTCGAAGAATAGAAGCAGAAAGAGGATCAAGATAGAATTGAGTGATTCTTTCACCCATTGGTGTCGCTTCATATTTCATGGCCAAATTATCACTATTGCTATCTTCTTTCCATCCGCCAACATTTCTCAATGTACTAGCATTAGTAAAGCCAAGTGATACCTTTGTATGAGCAGAACTCCTTTGTGAGGATGGGGTCCCAGATTCTCTTTCAAAATTCCATTCAACTCCTCCTGTGGAGTCGGCAATTTTCGCCCATGCCGGCATATGTGTTTCTGAAACTGGAACTTCAACTGATTGCTTCTTAAGACCATGACTCATCAAAAAGTGCTCATCAATTCCAACCCTTCTAATGAATCTCTCATCAATTAGCCAATTTAGCATATTATCCAATCTCTCTACAAGCACTGCAGAAGACATACAATGGCCTAAGAAAGTAGCCTTAAAGAAATCAATAATTGATGAGCGGTGTTGCATTCCACCGGTTGTAATTAAAGATAGTAAATGCATCCTCATCGCCGGCTCACTAGCTAATTTTGAAGTGATATCTTCTATCGGTCCAAAGAAATATTTGTCGCTAACTTCATCTGCAATTTCCCATCCATCTGTTCCTTTACATAGAATCCATGCCTCGCCAAAATCGTCATACTTTGGCCTTCCAGCACGACCTAGCATTTGCCTTATTTCCATTACTGGAAGTGGCCGGCTCATACCATCATCCCAACGTTTGATATCTCTAACCAGAACCCTTCTCGCAGGTAGATTAACTCCTGCTGCAAGAGTGGGAGTAGCAGTTAATGCAACCAACAACCCTTGCTTGAATGCTGCTTCAATCTCTTTTCTTTGTGAATGTGTTAAACCTGCATGATGAAATGCCACGCCACCGGATATTGCTTCACAAAGTTTTTCACCCATAGATGATTGTGTACTACGTGATAATTTTGTCACCAATTGTTGTAATTTTGATAGACGCTCTGGGTCTTGTTTTGTTAAGACTTTTTTGACTCTTTTTGCGAGCGATAGTGCTTCTGATTGAGCAGAACGACGAGTTCCAACGAAAACAAGTAACTGTCCATCTTGTGACAGCGAATCGATTACTATTGCCCCAGCCGGATGCGATTTTGGTCCATCGATATCCCTTGGCTGGTTCAATTTTGCAATTCCTTCACCAATAAGTGAAGATTGAACCATTCTCGGTTCAATATGTAAGTCATGGAAGGTTGAGTATTCTAGGGCTACAGGCCTCCACTCGGATTGGATCAATGTGGCATCTAACCATTGTGCTAATTCCTTACAATTACCAACAGTGGCCGAGAGTGCTATCAATTGCGATTTTGGCCTCAGATACCTAAGTCTAGTCAAATTAATTTCCAAGGTAGGGCCTCGTGATGAATCATTCATCAGATGGAATTCATCGGCTATTACAATTGACACATTTGCTACAACATCAGAATTAGAACGCATTATTGAATCCAGTTTTTCAGAAGTGCATACCAATATATCGCATGAATCAATATTTGAAGCTTCACGTATTGAATCTCCAATTCCAAGACCGACTTTCAAACCGAGGTTTTCTCCGAGTTGTTTCAAATCTTCATATTTTTCATTAGCAAGCGCTTTGAGAGGAACGATATATACTGCTTTAGAACCAATGTCGTCGACTAATAATTTCCTTAATATCCCTATGTAAGCAATTAACGACTTGCCACTTGCAGTTGGAATTGCGAGTAAAGTATTTTTTCCCGAAAGAACTGCGGGCATGGCCTCATACTGTGGAGGATGAAGTTGTTTTATTCCCCATACATTGGTCAAAAATTTCTTTGCATTATCGGGCAAATCTAAGGACATCACCTCATGATGCTGCGCCGACATAAAGCCACATCCGCGCCAACAGTCCAAAAGGAGCGCGCCTATCTCTTTTGCAATTCTAATAAGACGGTAATAAAAAAATGTCTAATTATTCTCAAAATAATACCATCGTTATGCGACATCCCTAATACCCACCTCTAACGGTGCCTACGGCATGAGCGATGATGTTGAGGCAATAGTCGAAGAACGTCTTGCAGTGTTTGAAGACGAACCAGACTTGAATGACTGGTTCGAAGTAATGTGTGGTGCAGCGATGGCTGTACTCGGTATTTTTCACTTGGTAAGTCCGGGAAATATTGTTGATCCAGATGTGATGCGCTGGTTTGCTTCTGCAGTTATTGCCGCAGGTGCAATTTGGGCTGGACACGGATTGAAAGATATGGCCGTTAAAGAAATACGCCGCTCAATCGCAATTCTTGAAGCCTCACCAGGTGGAGCAGGTGTTGACCATGGATTGATTCGTGATGTTCTTCTTAATCCTGAAGCATACAAAGAATTCCTTGTTGAATCGTATAACTCTGCATGGGAAGATGGAATCATCACTGAAGAAGAACTAGCGGAATTAAAATCATTCCAACTCGCTCTAGGAATCAGTGACTCTGAAGCAGCAGAAATGAATGTTAAGGCAGCGATTAAAGCGGCGGCCAAAGATGGAGAGATTACTGAGGAAGAAACCAAATCCATCAAGAAAGCAGCTGATGACTCTGAATTAGATGATGCAGATGTCAAGAAAGCAATCGATGAAGCTCTAGAAAAGAATTGATTCTCAATCCCACTTGGATTGTACGAACATTGTCTGTGCTAATTCACCCGCTTTTTTTGTCCTAACAAACTCAATTCGTGATGCGATCAGGCATAAAATAAAGCCGATACCTGCAGCAAAAGCAGAACTATCGGCTACTCCTATAGCGCTACGAATCAATTCCGCATCTGGAATATCTGCTAATACAAAGCGGTTGGATGGTTCAAATCTGACATCTAACAAATCTAAATCACAATCACATAATGTGACAGAAATTCTTTCTGGGAATAATGAATACTGTAATTGAGACCATTCATTTTCGGAGATAAAGGATGGCCTCGTACCCCATGCTGGAACGGTTACTGCGCCTGTTGAACTAGTAACAACCATATCAACATCAAGGTGGAAGATGGAAGAAGTGGGCTCCTCATCAACTACCATAAGCGCTTCCAACATTAGGAAATCAAGCAATAATGAACGCCCTGAAAGAAGAATAAAACGCACAGTTTGTTGTTCTAACATACCCTCGTCTGTGGTTTGAGTACCACCTTTTGCTACTTGAGAAAAAATGGCCTTATCCATACGGAATGACTGAAGTTCAGGAACCAATAATTGATACCTACCATCTGGTAGAAGATACGCTTCTTCTATTTCTAATCTAAGTTTGAAATTTTCACCGTTAAGCATTCCCCAAGTAGAACCAGTATGCTCAACTAGAGTTTGTTGTGGAACACCTGGATATGAAACATCCCACAATTGTTGTAATCTCATATCCACCATCTCATCAAATGAGATCTCTCCTTCTAATTGGACCTCATCTGCCAATGCCCATACTGGACTAATTATCCCTCCGAAAAGCAAGAGGATTACACCCGGCGTAAAGAGTCCAAATCTAACTGCTGCTGAGGTTGTTAATCGTAGTGCTCCAAAGCCAAAACCAAGGAACGAGAGAATACTTATTATCAAGATTGGACTCTCACTTCTTTGTAGGTTTATCATCGATGCGGAGTCATCTATGATTGCAGAACCTGCTGGATAATATGATTCACTTTCAAAACTTTCTGGTTCGATTGGTCCCGAACCTTCAAATCCCAACAATCCTGCCCATTGATACGGTTGAAATGCACCTGCTTTACCACCGATACAAAAATTATACTGACCCATTGGTAAAGCTCTCCAACGATAAGAGATTCTAGTCTCATCATCATCTTCTGAAATTATTATTTCAGGTTGCCCAGTTAACCTTCCATTAGGGGTTATCAAATCTGGTAATCCATGTGATTGTTCAATTTCTATTGGCACAGAATCCCATATTAGGATGATTTTGAGCAATTCATGTTCCTCTACATCAAATTGCCAACAATCTCTATCATTTTCCACTAATGCGCCATAATGAACTGTTTCGAATTCTGTTTCAACCGGATTAATATCACCAGATGGCTCATCGACATTTGCTTCCTCGATATTTTCTGACCATGGTATTTTCATTTCAAGGAATGAATCTCCCCAAAGATGTAATTCCCAAGTACTTGGCCTTTCGATTGTGAATGTTAAACGTAAGCGTACATTTTGACCTGCCCATAACAGCCTTTCATTTTGTAAATCAAGTGGCTCATCACTCATTCTATAGGGTTCATTAACCGTTTGAGAGGGGATGTTTTGTGCGGGGAAATTCCAATCGGTAACACTGTTTCCGATAATCAAAGAAATGTCCAATTCAGGGCGAGTCCACCCCGACACATCCTCTCTTAATCGTAAATCGATAACCATTTCATCCAATAAACTTGGCAGTAATGCTAGTTCTCTTTGCATTGGGTGCATCTCAAACTCTAGAGTAACTTGCTTTGATTGACCCGGTGTTGCCATAATCTCTTGAGAAATCATATCCTCTCCGGTTGCTGCAGTAGATGACAAAGAACAATTGTCAACATCATCACAGGCCAAAAATAGTTTACCACCATTTTCACTATCCGTTAATCCTGCTGAGACAATTGGAATAAACGATGTAAATAAAAGGCAGAAAAGCAATATTGCCAACGAAGTTGACTTAGACTCCGCCCTCATACTTGTTGCTATTGAGTCACTGCTTTCAATTAGCCGATTGCTTGAGCATAGAAATTGAATCATTGAGAATTTACTTTTTTATCGACTAAGATTGTAGAGCAAAGTCTACATTTATATTTGCGATTTCCTCGTTTCTGACGAGGATATGACTTTTCACAAGTATTGCATACCCAAAGCCATTTTGCCTTCAACAATCTAAGTGCTTCTGTGAATTTTGGCCCATCCGAAGAAGCGCTATTGCCTGGCCATGAACTTTCTAGTGATCTAAATATTGAATCATGTGCTCTCCATCCAAGAGCGTGGATGTATTCGTGGTGCAGTACAAATGCCGCATATGCATTCCATTCACTGTTCAGTAAAGAGGGGTGCAAATCAATTACCTCAACATCAAATATCGTCAAATTATTTAGGTTCGCATCTTTCTTCCATCTTGTCACTCCATGCCTTTGTGTAGCATTTTTTCGTAATACCCCAAGAGGTATTTCTGCCAATTTCTCAACATCTTCATTTTGCCATGCTGGCATATCCTTCATGATATGAATTACTTCATCTCTTAACTGCAATAATGCAGCATATGCAATGCCAGATGCCTTGGCCAACAAAACACCTCAATTCCAACGGTGATAGGCTGGGTGGCCTTCTTTTACTGCCACAAATAATCCACTACCTGTTGCACAGACCTTGCCATTTGCTTCTAACATTAATTCAATCTCAGCCCTATCATCGAGTAGTTCCTTTACTTGACTTGTAATTACCAATTGACAATCTTTTGGCGTTGGACGGCGTAATTTTACAGAATATGAGGCTGTTACTGTGCAAGGTGGCTCATCCATGCCCTGTGCATCCATTATGGCAATTGCAGCGGTCCAATTGCCATGACAATCCAATAATGTTCCAATGATCCCACCATTTATCATTCCAGGAAATGCCTGATGATGTTCTTCTGGTGTGAAATTTAATGTCAAACCATTGTCAATTCTATGACTATCAATTCTCAAGCCCTTTTCATTTGCAGGGCCACAGCCAAAACAAATTGATTTTTTCGCATATTGACGTTGTACTCCAACTCCGCTCATGTCCGTTGCTTAGACTCAAAGCCTATCTTTGCTTTGGTAATCCATAGGAAATAAGCGTAGTATTGATGATGAATGAGCCAAAGGGCTGTTCATGGGTGGCAAGAAGAAGGTCAAGAAGACCAAAGTTCGTGTCGCTGTGGAAATGCCCAAAAGTAGGAGAATGGCAATTGAAGAAGCGATGGCTTCCCACCAACCAGAGGACCATCCCGAATGGGATAGAGGCGCTGAATGGGGTGATGTCCGATTTTATCGAAAGCGCATCAAACCAGGAACTTTGAGGACAATTCATTTGCCACTATTAGAAGTGGAATTGGGAGATTCTTGGCCGATTCCAATAACAATATTGCATGGAGTTCGCCCGGGCCCTACTGTAACAATTCTAGGAGCTATTCATGGAGATGAATTGACAGGACCAAGTGCTTGTACCCATCTATTGAGTAATGCATTTACAGATATTGGCAAAGAACTTGACCCTGAAAAATTGGCTGGAACAGTAAGAATTGTGCCAGTGGTAAATCTGCCAGGATATCGTTCAAAATCTAGATATTTTCCTGATGGGAGAGATTTGAATCGCCAATTCCCAGGAGACCTGAAAGGACCAACTACGAGAAGGGTAGCGGCACAAATTGTTCGAAACTTAATCGAAGATTCTGATGCCATAATAGACTTGCATAGTGCAGCCAAAGGAAGGAACAATATGCCTCAAATAAGGGCCGACCTAGCCCATGTAGGGACTAACCTACTCGCCAAGTCATTCGGTATTGAAATCATATTGGATTCAAAGCCGCCTAAGGGTTCGCTGAGAAAATTTGCAAACTCCCTAGACATCCCATCTATTACCTACGAAGGTGGTGGAGCAAATCTGTTAGACCATGAGTCGGTCAAGGTAGCAATCTATGGGGTTCTAAACTCCTTAAGAATTATGAAAATGATTCCAGGTAAGCCGAATAGACCAAAGTTTAGAGTTTTAGCATCCGGTTCAAGTTGGATTCGAGCAGGTGAAGGAGGATTGTTGGACATGTTTGTTGGTGCTGGGACATTGATGAAAAACGGTGAAGTTGTTGCTAGCATTTCAGATCCAGCAACACCTGGATTAACTGTAGATGTCGTTGCACCTGAAGATGGATTGGTTATTGGCGCTGCGACAAATCCATTTACTTCCGCCGGAATGCCTGTTGGGCACTTCTTGCCGATTTCTAAGCACCTCAAATTACTAGAGGAACAGGTTGATGAAAATGGTAGATTTGTCACTTGTGGCTCACATGGTGAACCTTCATGGAGAGAAGAAGTTGATGTTGATGAAGTTGCACTAGAAGGGAAATGGAGCGACGATGGCGTTGATTCTGAATGGACATCGTCAAAAATAAATGATGATGTTGATACCGATGGAATTGGCGATAATGAAGAAGAGAATTAATCTTCAATATTAATTACCCTTGAATGATTCAACTGCTTGATGAATTTCTTCATCGGTCATATTCCTTCTTTGACTCTTAGCGACTTCGAACATGTGTGCAACTAATTCATCAGTTACTGCAATTTCATTTTGCTCGAGCCACCAAATAATGTTTGAACGTCCAGCCATATGGCCGATTCTAATAACTTGTTTTAATCCAAAATCAGCAGCAGGAACTCCAGAATATACCCTGTCAGCAAGCCATTGGTCTCCCTTTTTCATCGCTTTTATCACAGCAGAAGCATGTACACCAGTTCCGGTTTCAAATGCATCTCTTCCAAATACAGGATAATTATGTGGTAATGGCACCTCAATGTACTCATTAGCTTTCTTTACATACTCATCTAATAATGTCAAGTCATTATCGATAACGCCCATTAATTTCAAATTAACAAGTGTTTGGTCAAGTGGTGCATTACCTGCTCTTTCACCTACCCCAAGTGCAGTTCCATGAATGACATCAGCGCCTGCTTCAACCGCTGCAATATTATTGGCCACACCTAATCCTCTATCTTGGTGCCCATGCCAGTTAACCTCAATTTCACTACGCATATATCCAGAATCCTTTATCACTTCTTCATCAATAAAATGTAATAATTTCTTTACTCCATTTGGAGTAACATGGCCACATGTATCGCAAACGCAAAGCCTACGTACACCTAATTCCATAGCTCTTTGATAAATCATTTTGACATCTTCGGGTTTTGACCTTGTTGTATCTTCTGTGACAAACATCACTGGTACATCGTTTTCTACTGCATAGGATACTGCTTTTTCCATGGTCGTTTGTAACTTTTCCATAGTCCATCCTTCAGTGAATTGTCGTATTGGACTAGTTCCCAAAAATGCACTCGCTTGAATTTGAATTCCATGCTTTTGTTGTAATTCAACAAGAGGTTCAATATCATTCATCAATGTCCTAACAGCAGCACCAGGCTTTATCGCATAATCATTTTCAATAATATGAGATAACATTGAATCAATATGGTCTACATGGAATGGACCTGCTCCTGGCAATCCAAGATCGACCTTCTGGATTCCTAACTTTTCCATGTAAGATAATAACTCAATTTTCTGTGAAATCGTGGGATTGCGAGCACTTGGGCTTTGTAATCCATCTCTTAAGGTCTCATCATCAAACCATACACCATGAGGGTGATTGTTAGGATTTCTAGTAATGTCATAATCGATTGTATTCCAATCATAAATAAGTGCACGCTCATCCATATCGATTCACCTAGTTACCGCGACAAAGGCGCCGCCGCAATCAAGGACAGAAACTCACTATGTTTGAACTCGTCGCATAAGGCGCTTTGCCAAAATGTGAGAAAATCACTCTTCTTCACCAGATTCAACAGCATCGGTAGAACTGGCTTCATCATCAACTAATTCTGCAGGTAATCTAGCTGTGAAAATTAATGAATCTGTGAATCCATCTTTGTTAGAGTTGCGTAATTCCATGATTCTAGTTCCCTTTGACTTCTTAGATTTGGTTTCTTTAGTTTGACTTGCTTGTAAGCGTATCATCATGCCTTTCTTTGTCAATAAGAACAATTGGTCACCAAGATCTGGAATATGTCTAGCACTAATTATTTCATCCTCCGCTACCGCATCTAGATTCATTGTGTAAGCGCCCTTTGCACCAGGTCTGGTCTTACGATAACCATCCGTTTCAAAGAGTAATTCTCCTTCTTTGTTCATCTTTTGAACACCTTCTGCATCTAGATTCGGAATTCTTTCACCTGTCCCAAAACGGCTTCTCTTTGCCATTCCGTTTCTTGAAATGGTTAGAATTTGAGTAGAAACATTACCTGTCGCTATCATACCAACAACATGGCCACCATCTGCATTCTTTCTATTCCCAGTTTTTATTCCATATTTTCCAGCTGAAACTCTTCCTGTTGCATTAATGTCTGAACAACTGAAGCGGCTAGCCAATCCAGTACTTGAAATCATTACAATATCCACATCTTCAGTGCCACAGCGTACGTTAACAAGGCTATCTCCATCTAACTTGAATCGCAAAGCATACTTTCCATTTTTGTTAATGCGAACATATTCCTCAAGTTTTGTTTTCTTAATTAGACCTAATTTTGTAGCAAATAGCAAGAAGTGCCCCGCTGGCTCTTCTAACAATTCTCTTGATAGAGGTAGAATAGTGACTATGTTTTCATCATCTCTTAGACTGCTTAGTAAATTTTTGATGTGTGAACCTCTGGAATGTCTACTTCCCATTGGAGTCTCCCATGCCTTTAGACCATATACTCGGCCTTGGTCGGTAAAAATCAACAATCTATCTTTGCTAAAACAAGTAACAATCAATTGAGGAGTGTCCTCATTCTTGGTTGTCACACCTTTCAATCCCTTTCCTCCACGGTTTTGAACTCTAAACGCTTCAACTGGTGAATGGCGGATGTAATTATCGTTGGTTAGAGTAATTACAATTGCACGTTCCTCGATTAAGTCTTCTCGATTCATTGATAATGGCATTGGATCAATATGGCTTCGGCGCTCATCTCCATGTCGTTCAACAACTTCACTCATTTCGCTCAGTAAGATACTGAACCGACGAGTTTGAGATGAAATAATATCCTTTAAATCTGCAATTTTTATTTGTAGATCATCAAATTCATTTTGAACCTTTTCAACATCTAACCGACTCAGTTGGTATAATCTTCTTTCTGCAATAGCTTTTGCTTGTGGTTCTGTAAAGTCGAACTTAGCAATTCCAGACATTGTCTCATCACCACGTAAAATAGATTCAAACTGCTCACGGCTAGAACTCGCTTTACCTGCCTTTACAACGTCATCAATTCGGTCTTGTGCTTTGACCAGACCTTCTAAGATATGTGCTCTGGCTTCTGCTTTCTGACAATCAAATACAGCCCTTCTTTCAATTACATTCTCTCTATGCTTAACATAGGTATGAATCATTCTTGGCAAGGTCATCAATACTGGGCGACCATCAAGAATTGCCATCATATTAGCAGAATATGATTCCTGGAGGCGACTTGATTTGAACAGTTGGTTTAGCACTGCATGAGGATCAGCATTATTTTTCACTTCAATAACAACTCTAATACCTTCTTTGCTTGATTCATCTCTGATGTCTCGAATTCCGATAACGGTTCCTTTATTGACTAAATCAGCAATATGAACAAGCATATCTGCTTTCTTTACTTGGTATGGAATCTCAGTGATAATCACTCTCTTTCCTTTAGCATCATCAAGCACTTCACACTTTGAACGGACATGAAACCTTCCTTTTCCAGTAGAATACATGTCATAAATACCATCAATACCATGGATACTTGCACCGGTTGGGAAATCAGGACCTTTTACATGCTCCATATATTCGTTGATTGAAATATTTGGCATAGTGGATAAGTCGCCATTATCTTCCATGATTCGGTTGACGTGTAAGTCAACCGCAGCAGCAATTTCTGTCAAATTATGTGGAGGTATTTTTGTTGCCATTCCCACAGCAATTCCATCGCTTCCATTCAATAGAAGATTTGGTAGTCTTGAAGGTAAAACCGTTGGCTCTTGTTCAGAATCATCAAAGTTTGGTTGGAAATCTACTGTCTTCTTATCAATATCCTCTAACATATGCTTGGCAATACGGTCAAGACGACTCTCTGTATAACGCATTGCTGCAGGCGGGTCACCGTCTATTGAACCAAAATTACCTTGTCCATCAACAAGTGGATAACGCAGGGAGAAATCTTGCGCCATTCTAACCATTGTATCATAGATAGATTGGTCACCGTGAGGATGGTATTTACCCATTACCTCTCCGACTGAACGTGCTGATTTACTGAACTTCTTGTCTGATGTGTGGCCACCTTCAAACATACCATAGAGAACTCTTCTATGTACCGGTTTCAATCCATCTCTAGCATCTGGTAACGCTCTTCCTATAATTACGGACATCGCATAATTGATGTACGATGTTTTCATTTCTTCATTTATTGAGTGGCTTAGAATATTGCCAATTTGTATTGGCTCTTCTTCGGTTGTTTCTTGGTTTTCTTCTGGTGCTTCAGATGTCAAGGTTGGTCACCTCCTTTGCGTACTTTTCGATGAAAGCCCTTCTATCTGGAACATCTTCTCCCATCAAGATTTCAAACATGCGATCGGATGCTTCTGCATCCTCAACAGTTACTTTCAACATAGTTCTAGTCTCTGGATTCATTGTAGTATCCCACAATTGGTCTGGATTCATTTCACCGAGACCTTTGTATCTTTGAATACCGATTTTTGCATTCGGGTTATCTTCTCTCATCTCAGCAATTATTTCATCTCTTTCATTATCAGAGAATGCATACTTGCTAAGACGCCCCTTCGCAATTTGGTACAGTGGTGGTTGTGCAATATAGACGTGGCCGCCAGTAATTGCCGGCCTCATAAATCTCCACAAAAAGGTCATCATTAGCGTTCTAATGTGTGCACCATCAACATCTGCGTCAGTCATAATTATTATTCTTGAATAGCGCATTTTTTCCGTCTTGAAAGCGCCTTCGTCTTCAGGATTATTTCCAACTCCCGCGCCAAAGGCCCTAATCATTGTTTGAATCTCATTGTTTTGGAATACTTTGACCAAATTTCTCTTTTGGCGTTCGACATTGAGAATTTTTCCACGCAATGGCAATATTGCTTGTATTCTTCTATCGCGGCCAGTCTTCGCTGAACCACCCGCTGAATCACCTTCTACGAGATAGATTTCACATTCTGCAGGTATTCTTGATTGGCAATCCGCCAATTTACCAGGGAGGCCACCGCCTTCCAATACGCCTTTACGTCGTGTCAAATCCCTTGCCTTTCTAGCTGCTTCTCTCGCTTTACTCGCCAACAATCCCTTCTCGACAATCTGCTTAGCAATCGATGGGTTTTCTTCAAAGAAGTCACCAAGTTTTTCGTAAACAATAGAATCGACAATTCCAGCTACTTCGCTACTGACCAATTTGTCTTTAGTCTGTGATGAAAAAGATGGGTCTGGGTGTTTTACGCTGACAATCGCCGTCAAACCTTCTCTTACATCCTCTCCCGAAAGTGTGTTTCCTTTCAGCAACTTTCTATCCTTTGCATATTTGTTTACACTTCGTGTTAATGCACCCCTAAGACCGCTCAAATGTGTTCCTCCATCCTTATTTCGGATGATATTTGTATAGCATTGAATAGATTCGCTAAATGCATCAGACCATTGTAGAGCAAGTTCAACAGAAACATCTCCAAGTTCAATTTCCCTTACCCCTTCAACATGGATTACTTCACTATGCATTGCTACACGGCGAATATTTAGTTGGTGAACAAATTCTTTGATTCCCCCTTCATAGTGGTGCTCACTAACATGCTCGTCTTCACCACGTTCATCGGTAATTGTAATTTTCAGACCAGCATTTAGGAATGAAGTCTCTTTTAGACGCGTGTCAACTGTCTCAAAATCAAACTCAGTAATGTTGTGGAAAATATCCAAGTCTGGCTTGAAAGCGATAATTGTGCCTGTATCTTGGCAAGTCCCGATTGTTTCCAACTCTGTGACCGGTACGCCTTTTTCATATCTTTGGAAGTAAATTTTGTTATCGCGATGAATTGTCATCTCCATCCATTCAGATACCGCGTTTACTGCTGAAACACCAACTCCGTGTAATCCTCCAGACACTTTGTATGCATCATTATCGAATTTACCACCAGCGTGCAACTTAGTCATAATAACCTGTGCAGCCGATACACCAAATTCTTCATGAATACCGACAGGTATTCCTCGCCCGTAATCTCTGACCGAGAGTGAGCCATCAGCTTTGATATTGACTTCTACCTGGTCATTTTGACCCGCTAGGTGTTCGTCCACAGCATTATCGACTACTTCCCAAATACAATGGTGTATAGCCGTACCATCGTTAGGATCTCCTATATACATTCCAGGGCGTTTCCTAACCGCTTCTAGACCTTCGAGGACTTGTATGCTTGATGCGCCATAATCGTCTGACATTTTATTCACCTGATTGATAGTAATTGATTATTAATACGATTCTAATTATTGATTAGCATAGATATTAATTATATGTAATAATTAACCCCATTAATACGAATTATTTTTTTGCAAAAATCGTATTATCTACATCGCCTTAGTACTTCAACTCCCTATACATTAATAGCCCACGCCCAAGGCTTGTAAAGGTAGTGTTCAATAAGTAAGAAATAGGCTGAAAAGTGTGCTATAATGGCTCGTTTCGTCTTCATTGGCGCTGGACTCCACCGAAACAAAACTGGCGCAAAAACGAGTGTTTATTGGATCATGCCAAAAGGTTGCAATAATATCATAAATTAATAATTGATTAGTACCTAATTATTGTAATAATATTATCACAATTATTAACAATTATTAACGCAATTAGCAGACATTATTGTCCACTCAATAAATGATAATATTACCACGAATTGTATCAATAATTGGTAAATGAAATTGTTACTTTGAAGCGTGAGCGTTAAGAATGGGGGGCAGGTCGCCCAATTCATGGCTGACCCAAAGGTGTGTGTCTCTCTTGAAGCGACTACGTTGAAAGAAGTAATGGACGAAGCGGCAAGAGCAAGTCTTGCTGGCGCCGATATGATTGAAATTCGATTTGACCGCCTGTACATGATAAGGCCTCAGGCCACCATTTCAGAAGGCGAAGATGGTGAGAGAATTTCTTACACCCCTCCTGCTGTTGAGTGGGCAACCCGTGATTTTGATTCAATAAATGTTGAAACTTCTATTGAATCATTCAAGGAAGGAATCTCATTACCCGTTATTTTCACAGTAAGACCGGTTCGTGAAGGTGGATTCTTTATCGGCACAGAAGAACAACGTATTGAAATTCTGAAGATGGCTATCGATTCAGGTGTTTCATGGGTTGACCTTGAAACAAGCATCGAAGAAAAGACAAGAGCTGAACTATTAGATGCTGCAAGAGCTTCTGATTGCCAAGTAATAGCATCTACTCACAATAATCAGTCTATGCCATCTGCAGCAGACATCTCTGAATTAGTTCGTACAAACAAAGACCTTGGAGAGATTGTCAAGTTCTGTGGAAAGGTATCAAACCATCAAGATGCATTACAACTCATTGAAGCATCACAAGAGTTAGCTGATGGAGATATAGAATTTAGTTTGATGGGATTGGGCAATGGAGGAGACTGGACTCGTATCCATGCACCTGTACTAGGACAAACACTGGTCTTTGCTACAATGTTAAACGAATTTAGATTGAACGAGAAAGGATTGGTCAATGTAAACGATCTAAGAGATGCCTGGGCACTCCTTGAATACTAATCTAAGATTAGATAATATTCGCCACGCCTATTGATTCGGCGGTGGCAATTGAGGCATAGGTGGAACATCCTTTGCAACTGGCTCATGAATCACAGCAGCAGGTATTTCTAATGAAGGAATTAGTTCTTCTTGCTTAGTTCCTAATCCTGCCCCCATGTACTTGCGATTCACAATTATTGGCGCAATCATCAATGAACCTACGATTGCTAAAAAGGCAATTGAAACTGTCCAAGGTGGCAGAACAAAGGAACGTAGTGTTGTTACAATAGAAACATCAGCATGAGTGATTTTATCCGAAGGTTCTGCGTCCGAATCATGTGAATTATCCCATGTATCGACTACTAAATAGAAGTCTTCCCAATTATCACCACCGAATAGGCTTTGATAGTACTCAGGCCCATCTAAACTGATCGAAAGGGCAACTTCATCTACATTTTCATATTCATGTGCATCCCTAAAGGTACGCCATCCCCAAATGTCAAAACTTCTCCACTCTGGGTCAATGTTTTTGAGATTATTTTCAAAGTCACCCCACCAATCCCACTGATTGTGTTGCATATCATATGATTCAGCATAGGATTCGTATTGGTTTGTAGTCATCAAATAGACATCCCCAAATGCAGGAATTATTGAATCTCCAACCGAGTGGGTTAACGTGACACAAATTGTAGTCCTATATTCACTTGAAAGATTTAGGCGTAATGCACCGACGCTATCATTTCCAACTTTCATAAAAGTGCTATAATCATCTGTTAGAGGTAATAATGGCTGCCTATTCCAAGAATCTTGGTACATGTATGGTTGTTCTGGACTTAGAGGATGGTTATTCTCAATATTCCCGTTACTACCACCATCGTCTTCGTCAAAATAATAATTATCGTAATAATTCCAAGAAAATGGGACTTCTGCAACCCTTTGTATTGATTCATTCCAAGCCACTGGTTGCCAATCACCTGAACAGGCATTGGAAGCTTGAGCATTAGAAATAATGCCACCTCCAGTGAAACCACTCGAAGTGAGGGGAATTAAGACCAATATCGCTACAAAAATTGTCACTATCCGCACTATTGCCTACCCCCCTTCATGCATTCCAATACAGAGGGGGTTGATGGATATAACGCTCAACCTCTTCTTCTCAATGGGCGTACATAACCTGAATCATCAGAACGACGTTCGTCCTTTGAAAGTATGGACGGCGCTGGTGGCGGCGCATGGTGATCCATTCCCAACAATCCACCCTGTGACTCAACATGCTCCACATCATAGGTTTCTGATGCTTTCTTCGCTTCCTCTTCTATTTCAGTAGGCTCCCTCATTACAAACCATCCAAGAATGAGTGCTGCTGCGATCAATACGATGAATGTCAATAGGTCAGAACCGGCATCTGCAAGCCAATTTTTCCAATCTTGGACACTGAAATCGGATAATGATGGTGGTGCCTCTGCATCCGGAAGTACTTGCACGTCTGTATCCATTTCATCACACATTCCAAGTCCATTACAGGCTTGAATTCTAATTTGCACCAATCCAGCTTCTTGCCAACTCGCGGAAACTCTTGATCTTGAACCTGCTAGTGGAGAAACCCAATCATCAGAATAAATACCATTTTCATTTGCATCTATATCCAAATCTAAATCCCATTGCACTAACAACCCAGATTCTATTCTCTCATCACGGTCACTAATTGACCCATCTGCTACATTCAAATCTCTGTAAACTATCATTTCATCATTATCTGCAAATGTGATATTGGCACTCAGAGAATTAACATCACCTTCAAACACATCTTCTGGAATGAAAATTTCTTCAACAACAGGTGGTTTTTCAATAATAACTGTGAATGATTGTCGGGTTACATCTCCGGTCCCAAATGAATCCCTAACTGTTAATGTCACAACATATTCTCCTGGAAGAGAATAAGAATGCCATGGTGATGATTCGTGATTCAAAGGCGTTGCATCTCCGAAATCCCAAGTATAACTAACAATACCATTCCATTCTGGTGAAGCAGTTTCTAGTGGAACATACATCCCTTCATAGCGTCGGTCACCATCTCTAGTACCTTCAGAATCAAAGAATAACAAGGTACCCGGTGCTGCTACTGTGTTGCCATCATCATCAAAGGTTCTAGACCAAGACTCCGCCACCGTTCCTTCTGGGAAAGAGGTTTCATCTGTCACTATCTCTCCATCTAACCATGCATCCAATATCTTCACACTAATTATTGGAACAGGATTTGAAATTCGGATAGTCATTGCCTTTGTGATGCTTTCTTCTCCACTCTCATCGGTTACAATCAGCACTACATTGTGGACTCCTGGCTCGGTAAAAGTGTGGGTAACTTGCGGCCTATCCCCGAATGTACCATCTGAAAAACTCCAGTTGAAAGTAAGGTCACTTGAATCTCCAACCGTTCCATCAGGGTCAAAACTATTCCTTCCATCAAAGGTATACGGCAGATCAACTTGTCCATCAGTAGCACGGAAATCGATTAACTCAGAACCTGTTGAGGCAGTGGTGCGAACAAGGAAATCTGCAACTGGTATCTGATTGAGAACTGTAACATAAAATTGTGCTGTTGATGAACTTCCATCGTCATCGGTTGCTATTAATTGTACAGTCATTACTCCAGCATAGTCCCACCCTACTATAGGGTTGGATTGGGCACTGCTGGTGGTGGTGAAATCGTCAGTCCTATCGAGATTTCCACCGTTGAGGTTAACCCCCTCTGGGAAACTCCATGCATAAGTTACAATTTGCCCATCATAATCTTTGAAAACATCTGGCATTACTAAAGGAGTATAGGTATATGTGGTCATGTTTTCAGACCAAATTTGAACAGGAACACGATTGTTAACATGAACCAAAATAGATTTCACTCCAACATTAATTCCATCGGAAACACTGAGTGTAAGTGTATATGTCTCATTTGTTGAATTCAATGCACCCCATTCATGGTGAGCAGAATACATTCCAACTCCGTCTTGTGCAGAACCATCACCCCAATCCCAATCAAATTGTAGATAATCTGTTGGCACATTATCGGCAGTTCTTCCTGCCGAGAATAGAATCTTCTGATTTGTTAAGATTGATATTTCTGTATCGATAACAACATTGTTAACCGTGATAATTGGTACAGGCTGTGTACTATCATTGACCACTATTTCATGAATATCTGTTTCAGACCAAGTTCCACCAACATCTTGAATTCTCAAAGTTGTATTGTAGGTACCAACCGATGTATAGTGTCTTATTGGAGACTTCAAATTTGAAGACATGTTATCTCCAAAATCCCATGCATAAGCAATTGGAGCATCATAATATGGCAACGAATTATTATCGAGAGATAGTCCCCACGCATCAAATCCATCTCCAATGAATTGAACGTTTTCCCATGTTTGTGTTTGATTTGGTGCTATACTACCATTTGCTGTTGGTCGCATATTTGTCAATGATTGAGGGGCTGTTGTCATTGAATCAACGACTGTTCCTAGCATATCTTGCATTTCTAAATCAAATGTATATTGGTCTGTAATCGCTGCAGTAAAGTAAACATCTCCTTCAACATCTACTCCACCACCGGCAGAGATTCTATTGGTAATAGAATCAATTTCATTACCAAATCCGTCCTTCACCTTTACTGTTACATCTAAATCTTCAAAGAATGCATTTGACAACACATTGTAGTTGATATGAGCGGTATCTGGAGAGCCATCGCCATCTCTATCTGAAAGAGTTGTCGTGTTCAAAGCAACAGTTGCTGGTGAGGTAATCCTTGCTGCTTCAACATCGATTGTACCCTGTGGATATGAAGAGCCACAAGAAGTGTAATCACAGTCTGCAACTGTACTAGCATACCATGTAATCGCCCAAACTTCATCGGTCAAATTACCAAATCCAGGTATTAGCCCAGTAGCAACATTATTTTGGAAATCTAATTCTGAAACACTCCACAGACCATCTGATGTTGATTTCGAAACCAATACTCCATCAAAATTGCTGACATCGGTAGTAAATCTCATTGTCAAAGGAGCTGGAGAGGAAGAACCAGGAGTGAATTTGAAGGAGCGAATCCCCCAACCTTCTACGCTGTGTCCAGTTGATGACCATGGCCCCACCCAATCGGAATTAGTATCCGCAGGTTGTGCTCTACAGAATGAACCTGAAGCACAGGTTTGAGTCAACTGTAGATTTGGATAGCCATATATTCCTTGATCACTATCCAATGTAGCAGCAATAGAGAAATTAGCAAACACTTCAGACATAGTTCTGCCAATTTTACCAGATTGACCTGATTGTGGCGAGAGTGCTAAGTTTACAACTCCTTGGCCGCCTGTTGCACTATCCTGCACTAATTGCCTAACAGCAGGACCTCCCCCTAAATGTTCAGCCAAATACATGGTGAACATATATCCTGCACCGTAATCTGCAATTCTTTGATTCCACCATCTTACACTTAGATTTGGGCTTGATGTCCAAGCATTGACATGTCCAGTTAGAGTTGAATCCGCACCAAAGCAAAGATAGATTGCAACATCTGCATTTCCTTCATCAATCCAAAGATTCTCGTAAGGGTCTTGAGCATTATGTAATAGATGCTCCAACTCGTGAGCGAGAATTGATTTACCCCAATTCAATGTAATGTCAGCATAATCAACAAAAACTGCTTCTCTCGAAGCTGCAAAGGAAGGTGAGAAATATCCACCGATATTATACGCACCATCGATATCGTAAATTACAATTTGTACTTGACAATTATTATCCTTGTCAGGTGGGGCTAATCCTCTTCCATCTTGGTAATCTTTACCATAGTAAGTAGTCATAGTTGGATATATTGTTTGGTCCCATGTTTGAGCAAGATTATTTAGAACTGTGGAAGAAAGAGTTCTTCCAGATTGCACTAGGAATGCTACTGAAGTTGTTGTTTTTGCGACATATGTGCTAACTGAACCACCTGAAGTTGGCACACTTAGAGTATCGCCTACCACATGCGGTGAACATGCTCTTGCCGATGAACGGCCACTGGTAGATGGTTGAGTTACCATTTCTTCCACACCAGGCATTCCCGCTTCAATCCACTTAGTTTTCATGAATGATGAGGCCGAGACGACTTTCTCCTCCTCTTCGATTAACAAATACTCTCTTCCATCTTCAAGATTAAACTCTGACAAATCGCCAATTATGATTCCTCCCGCTTCATATGGAACTCTTTCGGAAGCATTATTTTCGCCTGACTGCGCCGCTACCGACAACAGAATTGGAGACATGCTAGCCATTAGCAATACCGCTACAAAGATGAAGGCTGGACTAGAGCGTAGTTCCGACATTTGTATGACCTCAGGGAAACGCATTACTGGTTTCCAATATCACTACTCGGAATGAGGTATTTAATACTCGGTCTATGAGGCATCAATAATGCTCTTGCCATCTAGCACCCAAAGTGGAGGGGAAAAACGCCTTATTGGAGTTTTTTTAGCCTGTTTTTTGCTAGCCAATGTCACTTCGGCAAGCGGCAATACCGATGAATTCGTTTGGGGTGACTCTGTTGACTTTTGTCAGAAAACAACTGAATTACAATTCAATGGCACACTGGCAAACCAGAGTGTTACTTGGCAAACTGAACTTGGTCCAAGATTACCTGGTTCAAACGCTTCATTATTGCTAAGAACATCATTATCTGAAAATCTTACATCCCTCGGTTGGAATGTTGAATTCAGTAGCCATATTTCACACGAGATTGAATTAACTAATGTAATCGCAACATGGAAGCCTCAAAATCTAAGCCAAAATGAAACAAATAATTTGGGTCGAATTGTCTTATCTGCACATTATGATAGCAGAAATATCGCCGATAGAGATTCTAATGAATCTCTTCGCAATACACCTATTCTAGGTGCAAACGATGGCGCTAGTGGAGTTGCTGCACTCATTGAGTTAGGCAGAATAATCCCAAGTATGAATTTAGACAATGAAGTGATGTTACTATTTTCTGATGCAGAAGATCAAGGTGATAACTACACACTAGGTGCTAAAGCTTGGGCTGATAACTTAACTGGGGATGAAATAAACCGCACTGAATCTTTCATTCTTTTAGACATGATTGGAGATTCAGACTTGCATTTGACAAAAATCAGTCCTTCAACACCAATATTAACTCAAAATATGGTACTATTAGGTCAAAAACTAGGACTCTCAAACCAAGTTGATGGATGCAATGGCCAAAGGTCTGATGTCATTTGGTCCAATCAATCATTACCCGTTTTCGATGACCATGTTCATGCATTTTATCTTGGAATTCCATCTCTGGATATTATTGATTTAGCATACGGGGAAAATGCCGAGCCTTTCGAAGGTTATTGGCATACCACTCAAGATACTGCGGATAAAGTGAGTGCTGAATCACTTGAAAGTGTTGGCAGGATTGTAGAATTAGGCTTGTTAACTGGGGCATGGACCTCAATTGACACACCTCTAGAACAACTTCAAAAGTCAACTCAATCAAATAATTCAGATGGAGAACAGCCAATAATTATTGAAGATGAAAGCGAAAAAGGTATGGATTCTTCAATAACATTGGCAATATTATCTACAAGTGTTCTTGTCCTTTGCACTATTTGCTTGATTATTCTTAGGCGATTTGTTGAATGATTCTCTAATATATTGCGCGGACCGCACAGGAAAGGGGTAATATCCGCGCACGACACCCTACGGTTTGAGCGGAGGTTGCAATAGCATGTCAGAGCAGAGCATTGAAGAGAGAAAGGCTGCACTAAAGGAGCGTGTTAAGGAACAACTCCAAGCCTCTCAAGATGCTACTGAACAAAGAGCGATTGCTTCCAGTGAAGAATTGGTAATCAGTGTTGAAGAAGTGGATGCTGCAGTCGAATTAGCGGCTGAAGAAACAAAACAACGATGGATAAGATTGGAAGAAGTTGAAAGAGGACGATGGAGAGCAATTGCTGCTTCTTTGATTCTATTGGGTTCATTGTTAGGAATGATGAGCGGAGCCTTAATCCTGCAAGGAAACCCTGGCGACATCATTTCTTCATCATTCTTCGCACCTACAGATTCAGTTGACCTCATCGGCTCTGCAATTCAAGCAGAAGAAGGTTTTGAAGTTGAAGATGTTACCGTAGAATTAATTGACATCGAATCAAATACAGTCTTACGTACTACGAAAACAGACTCTAATGGATTATTTTTCTTAGACAATGTTATTTCTGAATTACATTTGTTGAAACTGTCTAAAGATGGCTATAATACAATGGAGTTGAAAATAATACCAGAACAAGCAGGTGTTGGTCCAATAACAATGTCCTACGGTAATGAAACGATTTCAAGAGACCATCATACAATAGCACAAGGATGGGACCTAGAAAGTGCAGTTGGTCTTTCAACAGCGATTGGCATACTAACTGTTATCACCGGAATGGTAGGTATTCAAGCAGCTGTAGAAGTTAGAAGAGGACGGCGATACAGAAGAACACAATATCTAGCAGGAATTGCCCTTTTCAGTAGAGGATTGATCGTTTTTGGACCTGCATTAATCCTTGCTGGAATGATTACGATGGTTTTCATTAGAGAACAATTCGATGATTATCAGGAGGTTTGAGTTTGTATCTCATTACTGTTGAGGGGGGTGACGGTTCCGGAAAAGGAGAAGCGGCAAGAATTCTTCAAGAATTAGTTGCTGATTTCCCCTTCCCTGGTTATCATTCAACCCATGAACCAAGAAGGCATAGTGAACTAGGTAAACTTGCTTTAGCATCTGTCAAATTAGGCGACAAAACTCCTCTTGAAGAAGCGGGATTATTTGCTGCGGATAGATTAGACCATTCACATACATGGATTAGACCATTACTAGCAAAAGGACATGTCGTAATATCGGATAGAAATATCCACTCCTCACTGATTTATCAGGGAGTTGTAGGGGAGTTAGGATTAGAACAAGTTGCAAAAATGAATGCAGCATCGATGATTCCCGACCTAGTTTTTTGGATAGATTGCGACCCTGATAAAGCCATTCAACGAATTAGAAGTGGTACATTGAGGATGACAAGTGGGAAAAAAGAATATTTTGAAACTCCTGAAATTCAAAAGACGATAAGAAAGGGTTTCAACGACCTATTATCAGGAAAAATCACTGTCCCTCCACCCTTTGACAAGTGTTGTGTTATCGGCCCAATCCTTAATGAAGGGGGCTTGGATGAACTACGCAGAAAATTGAGAAAAGAATTACGCGCATTTTTCAATAGAAGGCCTGTTCCTCTGAATGTTGATGCTGATGAAGTTGATAGATACCTATTGAGTACACTGGTTAGCGATGTGAAAAAACAAACAAGGTTACCGGGGGCGCCACAAGAAAAGGCATCGATGAATATTGGCTGGCTTTCAGGTGAATCTCCATCGAACTGGATGAATTTCGCAGAAAAAAATTGGCCCAAAAAATCAGCGAAATCATTTGATGTCCCAGCAAGCCCCCATGCTCAATCATGTTGGGCGGTATTAGGTACACTCTCACTAATTGCAGGTTCAAGTGAAATCCCGAGATTACACAAATCACTTGGCCCTCATCGAATGGTAACTCAAAGACATACTCAAAGATTGGTTAGATGGCTACAAAAGGAATGGTGGATACATAAACAGCAATCTCACGTTCCTTTCGCTGATGCACAAATGTTCAAATTAAGAGATGACAAGATAGGTTACTGTCGCTTGGCATTAGCAATGTGGCCATTACGTCCATCGCTTGCTTCATGGAGGAGATCGAATCCTCAAGGTGAATGGAAGGACGCTTTGGCCGAGATACTGCTTTTAGGGCAAGAAAAATCACCTCCTCCGGCAATAAGGAAAGCTGTTGCTAATGTAATCTCAAGATTGGAAATGCTTACCAGTGGGCATGAAAATTGCCCTGTCCCACAGAATATTGAGGAATTGGTCGTGTGGTGGAGCATGGAGCCACCTGAGTAAATTTATTCCTCTTCGGATTCTTTTTGTAACTCAAATTTGGCTCCACCTGGCAACTCTACTTGGCTTGCTGAGTCAAACTTTACGGGCCTTGCAGAATACATTGAAGCAATCAATATTCCAAGGCCCATACCAAATGGACCCCCTGTTAGCGGTCTGGTGAAATTATTTGATTCATAGTTAGTCAATAATTGTGTGAATCCATCAATGATTAATGGAACGCAGAATAACATGCCAAGCCCTAACCAAGCAATTGTTCTATGGTTGCCTCTATAGATTTTTTCCAACCAATTATCGGGAATAATTGACAAACAAGTATCTCTGATTGTCCAACGATTATATCCTCTTCTAGAAAACACAAATCCACCTATTGCTAATCCTAAGAAAATCCCAATATCTCTAGTGCATACTGGCATTTGATTGCCATTGATTTCCCAAGACCTTTCATGCTTATTATGACAATTCAAATCTCCAAATGCATAAATAAATCCAGTATATGGATCTAATTCAGTCCATGCAAATTCATTGTGAGTATGTATTGTACCATCTTCGTGAGAATGCAATAGTAATGATTCTTCACTATTCCCAGACGATGCAAAACCGTCTGATGTAGCAAAATCAAGTGCGTTAGCCCGACCGGAAATATTGGTGACACTACCTTCTGGAAGGATTAAGGGTGCGACAAAAAATGATACGGAAAAAAAACCACAGATATAGAATATCCAAAGCCCAACTTTCCTTTCAGGATGGCGATTAGTCAGCCCATTCTTCCCCATGGTAATCCTAATTGAAGGTGGATTATATCTTTTTTCTGCAAAGCATTGATGTCATTTGTCAATTTCCTAGACCACATGGGAGAACTTGAAGGTGAGCCTGTTGGCTTAGCCACTGGCATGGAGGCTGGTGGATTCCTAGGCCTTTACCTCGGTTTCTCATTAGCTGTGGTTTCTGTCTTAACCGACCCAAGTGAATTACGTCGATTGGTAACTCTACTATGTCTGCCACCTATAATAATGTCAATCATTCTCGGCCCATTTCTTGCCAAAAGAAGAAGGCCCGTCGTTATGGCTGATGAACCATTAAAAATTGCAAGAGAAGCATTACAAATTCACAATGAAGGACAAGGAAAATGGCGTTCATTAAGCCATATTGTGAGCGATGGAAGAACTATTAGAATTGATATGCACAACTTGACCAATGTAGAAAATGTTGTCAAAGATGCTCTGATTTTAGCAGAAAAGTATCCAGTTAGATTCATTGTAGGCCGAGGTAAAAGTAGTAGCAGCCAACAAAATCTAAGGAATCGAGTTCTAACCTATGTTGAAAATAATGTCAACATTACAAGACGAAATAGAAGTGCTAAATCTATTGAAGTAATTCCACAACCTTCTGCAGAGCACATTAACTATCAAAGAAGAACAAATAAATTGTTAATTATCTTGCTACCGATTATCTCTTTTTTCGCTTGGCTGGAAATGCGCTAAGCATAAAAATTTGAGATTGGCGTCGCACTTATCAGTCATCGCCTACTGGGGCTCTATATGCGAGAGGTGACTTTTTTTTGGAAAAAAGAGCGCCTACTCAACATCGATGTTGGACCGGTGTATGATATTGTCAAGCAAATCGTATTTTTATCATATGTAAAAAGAGTCCCAAAAGACATACGGTGCTTGTTCAAGGTAGATTTCTTGGAAGGGAAAACACCTGAACTTCTCAATGAATTATATTATCTAGAAGTTCTAGAAGTTCTACATGAGCCGATTGATGATTCGGGAACTTATATTCTTTTGATGCGGCTTGATCATTCATTGCCAAATCTAAATGCCCGAACTGGCGGTTCTACTACTGTGGCAGGAAGTAAACTTGATGAGGAGGGTATGACCTATACCATCCAAGGTCAATCAATGAAACTTAGGTTATTATCCGGAGTTGCAAGATTGATGTTAAAACCTGATAGAACCAGTGCACGTGCACTCAATATCAACATTGGCGATAATAGTGGTCCACTAAAACCAAAGCAGATGAAATTGGCAAAATATGCCTATGACCAAGGATATTATGATATTCCTAAGCGTGTAAGAATTACAGACTTGTCCGAAGGAATGGGGCTTGCTAGAGCAACTGTTTCTGAGCATTTAAGCCGAATTGAAGCAATAATAATGGATGACATGTTCTCATCTTTTGACCGACAATATCTGACACCTATTGAAATGAAGGAAATTGTTGAATCTATTGAAAATGAAGCAATTGACAACAATAATATTGATTCTGAAAGTTTCCAAAGATTATTATCAACAATAAAAGAAAACATAAAGACTGAAGAAAGTTCAATGAAATTGAAAAACGAAGCATTTGAAGAAGTATCTGATAATGAAATAGAAAAATCAATGAGTTCGTATTATCAAAAAAACAGTAACTCGTGAACTAATTTTAAGGAGGATTTTCATGAGGGAACAAAATGAAATGAAAGCACTATTGAAGCGCTTAGAAAATAATGGAGTCCCACTGACGGATGAAATAAAACAAGCAATGCTGGAAATTGAAGTTGGATATTTTACTGATTTTGAAGCATCGGATTATTTTGCTGACCGCCCGATCACATTTTTACAGGGTGAGAATGGTGCAGTAAAAACAATTTCAGCACCTCATATGATTGCAACTCTATTGCATCATTTGGAATTAAAGAAAGGTAATGATGTCGTAATAATTGGCTGTAAAAGTGGATATATCGCAGCACTGATTGCCTTAATAGTTGGTGAAAAAGGAACTGTCAAGGTACTTGACCCCTCGCAAGATGTTATCCAACATGCAAAATCTCGATTGACTCATTGGCCCACAATTGAAGTGCGACATATTGAATCTCTGCAGATCTCACCTATCGCTTTCCCTGGAGAGTTAAACCGAGTGTTGGTCACAGGACAAATAAAAGAATTGCCGCAGTGGATTATTTCTAGAGTTTCAGAATCTGGGTTCGTAATAGCCCCAATCGGTGGAATTACCGGTCAAAAATTAATGAAACTAGAATGCCAAGATGGCGAATTGCTTCCAACAGACCTCGGGCATGTCAGCTTTGGTCCCGTAAATATTGCTGATGCAGGAATAGGACCAGTTAGTCCAAATGAATTAGCAGATATTTTAGAATTGGCGATTGAAACATTCCAAGAAATGGAATTAATTTCCGAAGAAGAACAATGTTCAATTACAGAATTAATAATTGATTTGCGGGATTTGCCTGATGATTTACCACCTCCTGGTGAAGATAATACTGCAATTGAAGATCACCCAATGATTCGCCTATTGTATCAAGCATCACCTTCATTCATTCGCTTGTGGCCATTGCTACACCTAATGGTTCAGCCCAATTTAGCAAACCCTGGTGGATATGATATTGATCGGGGTGAAGAATTTGACTCAGATAATTTTGGAATCTGAATATCCAGCCACAGCCGCTATAATGAGATGTTAGGTGGGAAGATTATGGCAGGCGGGCTAAATACCGAAATGGCTCGTTTATCCCATCGAGACATACGACAAAGAAGAAGAGCGATACGGGTATTATTTGACCTAGATATACCACGTGCATTAGAGGCTTTTGTTCCATTACTAGATGACAAAGACCCATGGTTCAAATCAAAATCACTAGAAGCACATAGAAAGTGGGCCGTACAAAATGGAATTGAAAGTCTAAAGCCATTAGTAGAACATAAATGGTTAGAGGCTAATCGTTGTGCTGCAAATCTATTGCTTAACTTTGGAACCAATTCGAGCGATTATGCACAGATTCTGCTCGCTTCAGATGACCAAACATGTAAGAGAAAAGCTGCCGAATCATTACTACAAGTAGCAACAAATACCAAACTGGCACAAGATTTGGCAGGTGATGATGATTACAATATCCGTAAACTTGCATATTGTAGCCCTTCCGCTGACGAAAAATTACGAAATAGCGGCCTAAACGATTCCAATAATTCTGTGAAAGAAGCAGTATTGAAAATTATTGTTTCCAATGGAGAGACCATTTCTGAGAGTCAAATTACCAATTTATTTGAGAGTGGAATTGATAGTTCATTGCTAAGCAAGCCAGCAATACTCTTGGGAGGAAATTCTTTACTCAAGTTAGTGGAATCGTCTCCTTCAAACAAAACACAGCAAATTAGTAAAGCACTTGGCGAAATATGTGATGATGTTGATGATGAACAAATACAAAATTTGCTTACAGCAGGGCATCTTTCTATTGTAGCACGGTGGATAATGGGAAGAAAAGACCCTAAAAGTGATGCTTTGCTTTGGCAATTAATGGATGATGACAGACTTGCAACTATAGATAAATCAAGACTTCTAGAGCGATTGATTGGAAGGGCAGGAGAACCAGAAATTAACGCAATGGCAGCAGCTTTTGCTAGTCGTAGCGACGATGCTTTGCTGAAGTTAACAGCAGAGAACCTTTCAACCGCCGCTGATGAACTTAACTTATGAGCCAAGATGATTCAGGCATAACCTTCTCAATTGACGCTACTGAAGGCAGTACAAGACGGTTAATTGTTGGCATTAATATTGAAGGCCCATTCACCCAACCAATTCTCAAACTTCATTTCCCGAGGTGGGTGCCTGGGTCCTATTTTTTGAGAGAACCAATACAGCATATGACTGAATTTGTCGCAACTGATGAAAAAGGAAATGTGTTGAAATCGTATCGCCATGAAGTTGATGCAATGAAAATAAAAGTTCCACAAGAAACAAAGTCCATTTCCATTATTTACAAATTATTGGCTACTGAGTTATCGTGCAGATCTAACCATCTTGATGCAACCCATATCCACATGATGCCTCCTTTCACTTGGTTCCTTCCAACCGCTGGAATAGATGAGAAGAGGATGAATAAAACACATTCAATTTCTTTGCATACCCCTTCTTCTTGGTCTGCAGCAACCCAATACAAACTTACGCGCAATACTTCATGTAAGGGCTCACTTACTGGCAATTTAGGAATCACACATTTATTTACATCACCAAATCGAGATGAACTATTGGATGGAATTATTGAAGCCAATGAAAATGAAAATATTAGTTGGAAAGTTGATGGAAGAAATCACATTCTAAAATTGTGGGATAGCGGAGGCCATCCCATCGATGAAGAAATGCTTGAAAAATTCAAACTTGATATTAACAAAGTCATCAAAGAACATCATGCCCTTTTTGGAATACCACCTTGGGACAATTATGTTACAGTTATCCAGCTAACAGAAAAATCACGAGGGGGTCTAGAACATCTCAATTCACAAACATCTATGCTACCGCGGCAATGCTTAATGCCCAATCATATAGATGAATACCGAGATTTGGTTAGTTTATTCTCGCATGAATATCTTCACCAATGGAATGTAAAACGTCTGAGGCCGAGAAATTTCCTTGACTATGATTTGCAAAGAGAAGCGCATACTGAGTTACTTTGGTGGTTTGAAGGCTGTACTTCATGGCTAGGAGATATGCTATGTGTCCGTTCAGGGGCTTGGTCGGAACAGGATTGGCGTAAAGATTGGATGCGTAAAATGAAGCGAACAACAACAAGGAATGGCATGGAATTTGAATCATTAAGTGAGTCTAGTCATGATGCTTGGATCCACCTATATCGTGGCCATTCATTCTCTAGAGAGAGTCAAATCTCCTACTATAACGAAGGAGAACTTGCAATATTTTGCCTAGATGCTGAATTACAACGCCGCTCAAATGGGAAAAATGGAATATGTGATCTGATGGTTGAACTTTGTAAGAAACATGCTATAGAATATGATTCTGCGGAACAGCTTGGAGTGACATATAATGATATTAGAAAGGCACTTACTTCGATGAATGGAGGTTCAAGGTTAGGAACTATGCTTGATTCATTGATGAAAAATCGTCAATTGCCAGATGTTGACAAAGCACTCAAATATTATTCCCTAAAATTAATCCCTAACGTAAAAAAGGATGTTGAAGAAAAGAATTGCCAGGATGCTTGGCTAGGAATTACTGTCAAAGATTCGATGGGAAAATTGGTAATAACATCTCACCAAACCAGTTCACCTTTGCGAGAATTATTGATGCCTGGTGATGAAATAATTTCAATCAATGGAAGAAGAACTGATTCAAATAGCAAATTAACCAGTTCACTGAAAGGTCAAAAAGGCAAAATGGCCAATATTGTTTACACTCATGAAGGAATAGTGAAATCACTTGAATCTATGATGGTTGGGAAAGTTCATCACAAAGTGAAATTAGATGGTAAAGGCAACCAAAAGTGGCGCAATTATATCACAAGTCGTCAAGGTTGAGTATCATTCTCTTGTTTCAATTCATCTAGAGAAACAAAGATCGGAGGGAGATGGTCTGCAATGGTGTGACGGCTTGTCTTGGGCGGAAATAATTCCCCTGAAAGGCTCATTTCTATCACTTCATCCTTTGTCAGCTCATCTCTTCCACTTCCAGGCCAAGTCTCAACTGTAATATTTTCGTCAGACAAATAATCAACGCAAACTACTGGTAGACGTTTTAATTCTAATATTGCCGCAATAGCATGTCTATGATGTCCATCTAATATTGAGCCTGTTCTTTTGTCTACGATAAGCGGTTTTGTATATCCTTTCCACCTTTTTGTCATGTCAAGGAGTTTATCTCTATTTCTCTCCTTTATTTCTTCATGTGGTTTGAGCCACTCAAGTGGCACTAACCGTACATCATCCTCGCCCCACATCATGACGCTGCGAAACCGCAACTAGCGATAATGCTTTGGCGCACTTGGTCTTGAATGACATTGGAGGGGATGATGTGAACGAGCAAGCGGATTGGCCAACACCCGGCAATCTAGCCGATGTTAGCGCCCAAAACTGCCCTCCAATGATGAAAAAATGGCTTCAACAGTTGGATGAAGGTTTGCTAGAGATTCTAAACACAATCGCTGAGAATGGCGGTGGTGTTTGGATTGTAGGTGGTGCGCCAAGAGATGTTATGCTCTCCACTGATGTCTCCGACATTGACTTAGCAGTGGACTTAAATCCACAAGAAATGAAAAAAATATTTCCAGATGCCATCGAAACTGGAATTGATTTTGGAACATTGACATTACGGAATGGTGATTCTATGTACCAGTGCACAACCCTTCGAACAGAAGCGCAATATGTTGACGGTCGTCGTCCACAAGTGGTCAACTGGGGGACAAGTTTGGCACAAGATTTACAGCGGCGAGATTTTACAATAAATGCGATGGCTATCGACGTATCAAGAATGAAACTACATGACCCGCATAATGGAGTATTAGATTTACAACGAGGGTTACTTAGGGCTGTTGGTCATGCATCACTTAGATTGTCTGAAGACGGACTTAGAATTATGAGAGCGTATCGATTCATGGACAGGGGTGCCGCTGGAATTTGGTATCCTGATGAAAACCTCGCAAGCGCATTATCTGAAAAAAGAAGAATGCTTTCAAATGTCGCTTCTGAGCGGATTTGGAGTGAATTTAGGAAAATACTCTCTGGAGAAAATGTTTCAGCAATTTTAGAAATGATGCTAAAAGACGAAGTCTTAGCAATGATATTGAAAACAGAATGGAATCTAGCAAGCCCAATATTTGATGCTATTTCTGAATTCTCTGAAGCGAATAGTGATTTTTTGACTGTCTTTTCTATTCTATTAAGTGAAACAGATACATTGGTTATTCCACAATTGCTCAAAAAATTGAAACTATCGAAGTTTGAACGGGATTCTATAATCGGCAAACTATCAAGAATGGGTAATATTCCACTCAATGAAATTGGAAAATTACGAATTCATCGCCATGTCCTAGGCGATGAAGCACAAAAGCACCTTCATTTAGAATACCTTATCCGAAAACACTCAATACGCCTTGCAGAAGGATACTACGATGATTGTAGTCTACAGGAACTTGATGAGATTATCATCAATTCCTCCAAATTGGAACCTCTTTCATTCGGAGATAAATCAATATTAGACGGGAAGAGATTAATGAGATTGACTTCAATAAAGAGTGGTCCAAAGTTAGGCAATTTGAAATCTTGGCTGCACTATATTCAAATTGAAAGAGATATTCAAACTGAGCAAGAAATGATTCAAATACTCTCTACAATAATTTGGCAAAATAGTGATGGAAATGAATGGCCCAAAGTACAATTTCCTTGATAAACGCCAACAAGATAATGAACAAGACCTTTTTTCATTGGAATGTCAATAAGGTGTTTCCATGAGTGGTGAAGGTCGTAAAAATTATTCGGAGTTGCAAAAAATAAAGGCTGATATTGAAAGTGTCTTTTCCTCAAGTAATGGAAGTTTGGAGGCGCTATCTGATTCTCAACTTGGAATCGTTGCTGAACAATATGGTATTCAGATAAATCATCAAGACCGTCTACAAACTTTGAAAATATTAGAGGCAAATGAATCAATTTCTGCTTGGCGTCTACCGTTTTTTAAAGGCGATGTGGCCGCTGTTGCTGCCGCTGTTACCGCTGGCGGAGCTGTTGGTGTAGCATCTCAAATTGATAATGCAAGAGACGATTTACAGGAGCAAGCAGCGCAAGCAGCAAGAGAAAAAATTGCAAACGCTACTTCTTCGTTTGTTGAAAAGGTTGAACAAAAAGCCTCTGACAACCCAATGGTTGCAATGATTAGAAAGAATTTTGGTCAGTCACTAGTTCAAGCAGGATATACTATTCCAGAATTAACAAAAATGATAGATGTTGATGCTGATGGAATTATTACTCAAGCGGAAATCATGCTATTAATTGTAAAAATGACTGGAACTCCGCCTCCGCCATGGGTCGTTAATTCAATTTTTGAGATATTAGATTCCAACCAAGATGGCGTAGTTACCATTTCTGAATGGTATGAATTCTTGATAGAGATTGGTTTTGAAAATACAATTGTTCCACCACCTGCGCCTGTTGCAGTCGTAGAAAATACAGAAATTGATGAAATGTATGAAGAAATTCAAGCAATGCCAAATATTGATCCTCCAGCACCAATTAGTGAAGACATTTCAATTGAACCGGTCGAAGAAGTGGTTGAAGAAGTGGTTGATTTGGCACAAAGTGATAATGATGAAATCATTCGTCAATTATTATCTGCACGATTATCTACGGATGAAAGGGATATCATCACAGGTGCCACAAATAGTATCTGCAGTATTAAGGTTGAAAGAATTGAAAGAACTTTGATGGTCACAGACCATTATCGTGGAGGACACTCCGTTCTAGGCATATTAGATGGTGGTTCAAACAAGGTTTTGGTTATGCTACCTAAGAGTGAAAATGATGTTGTGACAAAATTCACCAAAGGAGATGTCATTGAAGCAAATGCGGTAATTGTCTCTTGGTCTAGCGGTTTGAAAATAGCAAAAATGGCTGGAACAGATGCAAGAAAGTTATAATCAGAGTAATGCACGTGCAATAACTATTCTTTGTACTTCTTGCGTTCCTTCATAGATTTGAGTTATTTTTGCATCTCTAAAGAACCTTTCAACTGGGAATTCCTTGGTATATCCATATCCTCCAAGGACCTGTATTGCTCTCTCGCTAACCCACATTGCTGTATCACCAGCATACAGTTTTGCCATGCTAGCTTCCTTTGAATGTCTTGGCCCGCCATTTTCATAGTGTTGTTGTTTAGCCCAACTCGCTTTGTATACCAATAGACGTGATGCATCAATTCGAGTGGCCATATCTGATAAATAAGCCATTATCATCTGATGATGTGCTATTGGTTTGCCAAATGCTTCTCTTTCGTGAGCATATTTTAATGCGGACTCAAAAGCACCTTGAGATATCCCTAATGCTTGCGCAGCAATTCCAATTCGGCTGTTATCCAATGCGTTCATTGCAATCGGGAATCCTTTTCCTACTTGCTTGATCACGTTTTCTACAGGAACTTTACAATCTTGTAATATGAGAGTGCAGGTATCTGAACTGCGAATCCCCAACTTGTCTTCCTTCTTACCGACTGAAAAACCTTCAAAACTTGATTCTACAATAAATGCTGTAGTTCCACCATGCTTCTTCACGCCATATTCTGGATGGTCAACATCTTTGGCGAACAATACAATGATTTTAGCTTGTGTTCCGTTTGTAACCCACATTTTCTCTCCGTTTAAGATGTAATGAGTTCCGTCGTCACTCAACTTTGCTTTACAAGTCATTGCTGCTGCATCTGTTCCAGCACCAGCTTCACTCAATGAATAAGCACCAACTTCTCCTTCAGCCAACCGAGGTAAATATCTCTCCTTTTGTTCATCACTACCATGCAATGCAATCGTTTTGCAGCATAATCCTACATGAACGCAATACATTACTGCGAATGAAGGGTCAACTCTAGCCAACTCTTCAATAATAATAGATTCAGAAACATCGTCGATAGGAGATCCGCCATATTCTTCCGGCACCGTAACACCTTGTAGCCCGTATTCAAGGAATTGGAGCCATTCCTCACTAGGTGCAGTCTGATTCTCATCGCGAGCCTCTACTGTAGGCGATAATACGGTCTCTGCAAAGTCGCGAACTAATTCCCTAATCATCTCCTGTTCATCTGTTTGTGTGAAATCCATGACCCTACCCGTCAATGCCAAAAGGCTCGCTTTCTTAATCCGTTTGCACAAAAATAACAATCCAACAAAATCCATGTGTTGATATATTATAATTAATGCGGCGGAATAAGGGAGACCGGCGAGATGGATGACGATATAATTGAATTTAGTGTTGCACATAACAGAAAATACTCTACTAATCACCTTTGGTATCAAGAAAAGGATGACCGATTAATGATTGGTGTGAGCGAGTATATGGCAGTTGAACATGGTGAAGTATTACGAGTAGTACTACCTCAATCAGGATTGGAAGTTGAAGAATTTGGTGCAGATATGTTCTCTATCTGGACATCAAATGAAAAACTATCATTCCCATCACCCTTCTCAGGACAAGTTGCCGAAGTAAATGGTGAAGTAGAAATTAATCCAGATATTGTAAATGAATCTGCATATGACCAAGGATGGATCATTCTCCTTGACCCTCACGAGATAGATTTAGAGAAGCTATTGGAACCAGACGAATATATTGAATATATTTCTGAACTTTGAGGCAAAGGTGATACCCTACCAACGGTGGGTTTCTATTATGGAAGAGGCGATGCAGCGACTCCGAAACAGTTTGCAGAATGCACCTGTAATTTGGAAAGGGGATTATCCATACTTCATCCACCCACTTACCGATGGAGTTCCTCGACTTGACCCAGAAGTTCTATCTGCTGTCACAGACTTATGCTTAGAGGCAATAGACTGGCAGGAAGTTGACCTTATTCTTGGAATTGAGGCGATGGGGTTACCTCTTACGGCTCCGCTTAGCATTAATTCTGGAAAACCATTAGTTGTAGTAAGAAAAAGACAATATGGCCTAGAAGGGGAAGTAACTATTGACCAATCAACCGGATATTCAAAAGGTGAAATGTACCTAAATGATATCAAATCAGGTGAAAGAGTTGTTATTATTGATGATGTTCTATCAACTGGCGGGACAATTCGAGCAATTATTGATGGTATTGAAAAAACTGGAGCGCAAATAATGCATGTTATCACCGTCGTTGAAAAGGGACCAGGACTAGAAAAACTTCAGCAAGAGTATCCGAATATCAAAATTGAATCATTAGTACGTCTCGAAATGGATGGAGCAAATATTGTCATTCTTGAGTGATTTTTTCCATTTCTGCAAAGCATGGTTTGATGAAGGGGATTATTGCCCATGCAAATAGGGGAGCATCATGGACTTAGACCGTCACGACTTCGAACTGACTGAGTTAATGGATAGAATTCGTTCTAGTGACCATCGTCTAATCGCCCTTCAACTTCCAGAGGGATTAAAGATTCAAGCACTGGAAATGATGGACCAAATTGAAACTGAGACAAGTGCAAAGGTGGTTCTTGCTGCGGACCCATGTTACGGAGCATGTGACCTTGTACACGATAAAATGAAGATGATGGGTGTTGAATTAGTTGCTCATATGGGTCACAGTCAAATGAATATTGAATCGGGAATGCCGACACAATTCATTGATGTCACATATGACGGTGACCCCGAATTAACACCTGTACTACCTTACTTAGAAAATCACCGAGAAATGGCGCAAAAGCGTCTTTTAGACCAAGAAAATCCTGTTGACCTTGATGAGGAAGATGCGCAGGAGAAGTTTTTGGATGCAGTAGGAAGACTTGCACCTCTTACCGATACAAAGTTAGGGTTGGTTGGTTCTATTCAGCATTTACATCTACTACCAGAGTTTCACGAACGATTAGAGAAAGCCGGTTATGATGTGACAATTCCACTTGGTGGTGCTCGCCTTTCATTCCCTGGGCAAGTTCTTGGCTGCAATTATTCAGGCGACCAAGACGATATTGGGCACTATTTATTCTTAGGAAGTGGTGATTTTCATCCGATCGGATTAGTATTGCACACAGGAAAACCACTTGCGATGTTGGACCCATATAGCGGTGATGCACAAGAGATGTCACTCGAAAGGATTGAGAGAATATTAAGGCAAAGATTTGGACTTATCATGGCATGTGACAATGCGCAAAGTTTCGGTATACTAATCGGAGAAAAACCTGGACAGATGCGTCGAACTCTTGCCCTCCGAATGAAGAGAATGCTGGAGAAGCATGGTAAGAAAGGATATTTGTTAGCATTAGAACACATCGGACCGGAACTTATTGATTTCTATCCAGTTGATGCATTTGTCAATACATCATGCCCACGAATTGCAATAGATGATGCAGTGCGCTATAGTAAGCCACTACTTACTCCGTTTGAACTAGAGGTTTCTCTGGGTGAGAAAAAGTGGGAACTCGGTTATCAATTTGATGAGATTCCTTGATTCGCCATTGTGTTAGAATCAAAAAGAATTACCTTTTTTTGCTTCAATCGCCCCTATGTTCAATAACGGTTGACGAGAGCGTTCCCTTGTTATGAGCAACTATCTTGACCGAATTGGAGCGGGTTTCGTCCTAGCCAATCCAGAAGGATTAGATTTTGATTATATGCCTGATGAATTAGTCGGTAGAGATGAGATTCAAAATCAATTGGCCAGTAAATTTTCTTCATTATCACATCCCGATGGAGCTGGCCGAGCGGTCATCACAGGACCAGTCGGTAGTGGGAAAACTGTCTTAGCGGGGACTTTTTGCAGAGATATACAGCGCCATCTGGCAAATAAGAGACAAATAAAAAGCGTCCATATTAATTGCAGGAACGCATCTACAAGCATGAGAGTCGTTCAAAGAATACTACACAAATTGGACCCTGGCCACCCAGATAGAGGACTTTCCATGGGAGAGTTACTAATCAGTTTACGTAAATTGATTAGAAGAGATTCATCTCATTTAATCGTTGTATTGGATGAGGTTGATCACATGTTAAGACGTTCTGGTGACGACCTCCTATACCAACTTCTGAGGATAGATGAAGACCAACCAGGAAAAGGAACCATCTCTCTGATAATTATTAGCCAAGAACAAGTTCTAGACCTATTAGAAACAGCCGTTATCTCACGAATGGGAAGTACTAATCATATCAAAATACCACCTTATACAGTCGAAGGCATTGAGAAAATTATCCAGCAGAGAGCGGATTTTTCTCTTGTTGGTGGAACTTATTCTCCAAAGATAATACGATTAATTGCAGAAAAAGCCGCTCCAAGTGGTGATGCTAGAAGAGGTATTGAGTTATTATCTGCGGCTGTTGAACGTTGTGAATATAGACAAGATTCTCATAGTGTAAGAGAAATATTAGTTGAAGATATTCATGAAGCAAATGATAGTGTTGCATTGCAAATCGGAACCAATTTAGAAGTCGTTGACGGCCTATCGGCTAACCATATGTTAGTACTTCTGGCGATGTGTAGGAGATTAAAGACGGAAGAGACAATGTCAATGGGTGATGTTGAATCTCTATACGCTGTTGTTTGTGAAGAATACGAACAAAAACAAAAAAGTCACACGACGATTTGGAAATATGTAAAACACCTAGAACAGCAGCAGTTGATTGATTCCAAGGTCGCAACAGTAAGTGATGGTAGAGGAAGGACAACCCATCTTAGTATGCCCCACCACCTTCCAGCAGACCTCTCAAGTCGCCTAGAATTACTACTTCCTAAGCGACTGCTGCGCAAAAAACAACTCTAGGCCTATGCGGTGAGCCTAAATATGGGTCTCTTGTCGGCGAGTTATTCTAGTGGTGTAGATTATGGCTGTTGGACAACAAGGAGAATTCGTCGCTGTGGTAAATGATACAGATCCTGCTAATGGTGGCAGGTCTTACTCATTGAAGATTAGTGGAAACAATCATGCTCAATTATTAGGTAAGAAAATTGGAGATACCGTAGATGGTATTTTCGTTGGAGAGGGTGAACAAACTCTTTCTGGTTTCAAGTTACAAATCACAGGTGGTTCAGACAAGACCGGAACACCTCTTCGTCGTGACCTAGAAGGTGGCTCTCGCCAATCTATCCTAGTTACAGCTTCAACTGGATTCAAGGGACATTCCCTCGTATTCAAGAGCAAGGGTGGAGAAAAGAAGCGTTTCCGCTACAAGTTAGATGGACTACGCAAGCGTAGAAACTTCCGTGGTAACACCATTACCCAAGATACCCGTCAAATCAATTTGAAAGTTACTGAAGCAGGAAATAAGAGCCTTGCTGATATCACTTCTTCTGGAAGCGAAGAAGCATCGGAGTGAACCCCGAGAGGGAAATCGTGAATTGAGGAGTTTGGAAGCATGGCAAGAAAGCTTCCATCTCAACCTGAAATCAACATTGGACTTGTAGGTCACGTTGACCACGGAAAAACTACTCTAACACAGGCTCTATCCGGTGTTTGGACCGATACTCATTCAGAAGAAAGAAAACGTGGTATTTCAATTAAGTTGGGATACGCCGATACTGCATTCTATCAAACCAGTGAAGGACAATACTACTCAACAGGTCGTCGCCCTGACGGTGGGAAAGATGTTGATAAGGAATTGAAAAGAGTTGTTTCTTTCGTCGATGCCCCTGGTCACGAGACATTGATGGCAATAATGATCACAGGCGCCTCCATCATGGATGGCGCAATGCTAATGGTTGCTGCAAATGAAACATGTCCGCAACCTCAAACGAGAGAGCACTTGATGGCACTCGAGATTGCAGGAATTAACAATATTGTAATCGTACAAAACAAGATTGATTTGGTCAGCAAGGAACGCGCATTGGAATCTTACAAAGAAGTCAAATCTTTCTTGAAAGGAACAATTGCTGAAAATGCCCCTGTTATTCCCGTTTCGGCACATCATGATGTGAATCTTGACATTTTAATCGATGCAATTGAGCAAACAATCCCAACTCCTGACCGTTCAAAAGATAAGCGCTCTATTATGCATGTAGCACGCTCTTTTGACATCAATAGACCTGGAACACGCCCAAGTAAGCTTAGAGGCGGTGTCATCGGAGGAAGTATTGTTGAAGGTGAATTCAGTGATGGTGACGAAATAATCATAGGACCTGGACGTAAAATTGAGAAGGGAAACAAATCAACATGGGAGCCTATTGAAGCCATTGTAAGCAGTATGCAAGGCGGTGGATTAAATTTGGAAAATATGCACGCTGGAGGATTGTGTGGGATGGCAACTCAACTTGACCCAAGCATCACTACCGCCGATAACTTGAGTGGCCAAGTAGTCGCACGAAAAGGAGATTTACCCGAAGTTCGTTCAAAACTGGAAATATCTGTTACATTAATGGACAATATGGTTGCTGGAGAGGGAGAAAAGCCGGAGAAAATCCATCCTTTGCGCAATAACGAGATGTTGATGTTGAATGTTGCCACTGCAACTTCAGTAGGAGTTACTAAGAATGCTGAAAAAACTCGTACTGGTCTTGAATTAAGACTTCCAATTTGTGCTGATGTTGGACAAAGAGTTTCATTATCCCGCCGCGTTGGTTCCCGTTGGAGACTTATTGGCTACGGAACAATACAATAACTGTGCTAACAAACGCACATTTCATCAAAGATTGCTTTTCAGCATGAATTGTGCAAAGAGTAATTGTTGATGCTTGCGGTTGGGTTGCAGTAATTGATGCTGCAATAAATATCGATGATGCATTATTGCAATTATTGGGCCCATTCCAACTTCTTTTACTATCTGATGTTGAAAAAGAATTAATTGAAATTAACTCTAAACGGTCAAAGAAAAAATCTCTTTTGCTGCAACTATTGAAGTCAAAAACGATAATTGTTGAGGCACCTGATGATTCTGGAAATCATCCTGATGATCAAATATTATTACTAGCAAAAAATGAAGGTACACATGTACTAACTGTTGATACCGAATTAAAACGCCGATTATTTGATTTCGGCATTCCGATTATTGAAGTAGCAAAAAACAAGCGTTTGAGATTGATTGATTCTCTATAGAATAGCCCTTTGAGGGCTTTCAATTAATTAGCCAAAACAAATTGTCGGCAACAACATTATTAGCAAATACGCACATTATTGTAAATAATAATGAATCTTGCCGGTAGGAAGTTAATATATGAAGAAAGATACGTAATGTTCATGCAAGCAGAAAATAGAATTCCGGAGTTGCATGATTTTACTAATACTAAATTATCTCAACAACTAGTTTCTCAATTGATCAAACTCGGCGTTCAAAATTATACTGCAAAATGTTTAGCTTGCCTCCATATTCATGGCCCTTCAACATCAATAATGCTACAAAAAAATTGTCAAATTAGGCAACCTGATGTAAGCGTGGCAATCGCTGAACTAAGACGCTTAAATGTTGTAAAGTTGGATTCTTCAGCCGCTAGTGGACGAGGAAGACCATCGCACATCTATCAACTAGCGGGAACTCTAAATGAGTGTATAATCCCATTCATTGAAGATGCGCAAAACAATATCACACATATTATTTCAGTAATCAATACTCTTGAACAACTTGCAAAGAAAATGAGCGATTGAATTAGGGTAACGTGAACAAGACATCGTCACCATGACCATCTAGAAGCCTAATTTTTACGGCAGCATCAATCCATGCATGGGCGTAGTTAATCGCTCCAAAAGCCCTTACTCTATCTCCGGTATTGAGGAAATGCAATGCATCGGATGAATAATCATCTGCCATTCTCATCATTATTGCCAATTGTTTTGATTGCTCGCTACCCTCTGGAAATATTGGTGTCGCTTTTTCTCTTGCCCTTCTAGTAATATCAAGATACTGCAATACTTTTTCCTTTGAAACTTCAATTAGTTCATCACTCATTCCCCACCCTCCTTTTGGCGTTTTAATAGACGACGAACATCTTCTTTACGACCTAGGGCGCCATACAATTCTACTGCAACTGATAATTTACCTTCATCCTCTGCAGTTTGTGCGCGAATGAATAAATCCTTTCTTTCGTCCCAATTTCTTGCCATTGCAGCCTCTGCTGCTGCTTGATATCGTCCTTTGCGTTCTGATTGAGCAAGATGTGGTGCAGACCACTTGCGAATTAATCCTGAACGTGTTGCAGTGACCATTGAATCAGGCGTGAGACCAACTAATAAGTCACCCAAATCCATTGATTCTCCAAGTATTTCAACATCCTCTTCGAGTGTCCTTGAGATGTGATATAGGCGTCCTTCAATACCCAATACCCACCAGCCATCGGCACTGTTTATTCCTTCCAAAGCTTCGATAGAGTCCTGTTCAAGCCTGACCAAATCATCCCATCCAAATGGATGAGGGATTCCTTGCCACAAACTACCGTCGCTTGATTGTAGTATTATTCTGCCATTGCCTAGTTCACTAGACCAACTCCAAATTCTATCTTCGAGACATCTTTTTTTGTCAGATCCAGTTAATCTGCCACACCAGATTCTACCATCGCTTGCTTGCCACATCAAATGTTCTCTATCTAGCCAGCCGATCAATCTCCGAACCATGCCACTGTCCATACGTCGAATTCCTCGCCCCTCTTGTGAGAATAAATGGAGGTTACCATCTCTCCCTGAAAGTACCCAACCACCGCCTGGTCTCGCTTTTATTCCAGTGAAACCACCAGGACTGCTTCTCCCTTCGTGCAATAGCGAGCCATCTCTGGTTGACATAACATAAAATCCATGTGCGGCCAGCACTCCAAGAATACCCTGGCCACTTTCAATTTCATGCACTTTGAATGGCATATCAACTGACCATCTTTCACTGCCATCATGTTCGTAAAAGGATAGATTCAAACCATTACTAACTACTAATCCCCCTTCGCTTGCGGCTATTGTAGCAATGATGCTTGGAACTTGCTTTGACCAAGTGATTTCCCAAGCCATTATGCCTCACCTCCCATCATATTCCAAGCGGTTAATTGGGCTCTTGCTGTTTGAGTAAGTGCAAACATTCGACTTTTTCCAACCTTGCGCACATTAAGGACTCCACCTTTATGCAAACGATTGCTTATTTGAGATAATCTTGCTCTTTTAATATTTAATTCAAGTAATAATTCTTTATCTGAGGGAGAATACTTTCTTTCATTCGCTGTTGCCACAACAACTGCTTCGTGAGGTGACAGGTTTGACAATACATTAGGATTTAATGGATGATCAATACGTTCTCCTGATTTGGGTTGTCTTAAACTCGTGAGGGCGTCAATCAATTTTCTCCGGTCATAGGAACCATCGGGTTTTTGAGGGGCTAATAAAGCGGTTTGGAGTGCATCAAACATAATTTTGAACTGCTTCATTTCAATGTTTGACATCAAATTCGATTCAATTGGTGGAACTGCTATTTCATGAGTTGGCGTTTCTAGAGTATCATTTTCTTCTAATTCCTCTTGAGAATCATATCCAGTGTCAATTATTCCAGTTTCATCATACAGTATCGCTGTTCCATCTCCTTCATATTCATCTTCTGGTTCGTCGATTAGATTAGATTCTTTGGCAACCCATAATTCTGCGCCTTCAGCATCATTAGCAACTTCATAATCATCTGGGTTTTGTAATGAACGAGCTGGAGCGCCCCTCATCCTTCCGACCAGTGAGCCAAACATACCTGCAGATTCAAGGGGCATTTTTTTGCCTGTTTCAATAATTATCTTTTCACCATTATAAAAATTAAATGGTGTTTCCTTCAATGGTTCATCATTGTCTTGAGAATCCCCCAAATCCCCCAAATCCAAGTCAAATCCAGAAAGTGTTGTGGTTTCACCATGCATTTCTTGCCACTCATTTTGCTCTGAATGCTCTGTTTCTTCTTCATCTTCTTGGAATCTTGATTGCCATGGAGCAGATGCATCCATTATCTCAACTTCATCGTCGGCAGAGGAATCTGTTGATTCGATTTCGAATGGCTCCATTAATCCACCAAAAATATCGGTTTCCTGATTTTGTGCCATAGAAGCCTCTAATTCGGTTTGTCCATCTCCATCCGCACTTTGTGACTCAGATACCGAATCATCGCCATATTGGGCTTGTTTGGTAGTGAAAATGCCTGTTGTAGATGCTTCTGGCTGTTGCGTAGGCAATATCGCGCTTGTATCAAACCCTTTATTGACATTAGAGTCAGAATTAAGGCTACCTTGTGGGCCTTGATTTTGTGACATCATATTGGAGTCAACCGCGTCCCTCATGACCCTTATTATTGAAGCAGGCAATCCATCAGTCACCGACAAAAGGTGCTCAGCATCCTCATCAGATAGTGAAAAATTGATACTGCAAACAGAACGTATTCTAAGATTTACAAGCTCCTGGACTGCTTTTTTGTCCAGTGAATTCAAGGTACTAACCAAGTCAAACCTCTTTGAAACTGATTCTGGTAAGTGTGCTTTTTGTTTGTGATCCAATACTACAACCATCAAAACCTGTAGTCTCTCAATTACAGGTAATGTGTCTCTCAATGCAACATTTAGAACAGAAGAATCAACCGTTGGAACATCTATTACAACCAATGGCAATTTACCTGTAAACGATTTGCTTGTTTCAACCATTTCTGAAACTATCGCTGTATAATGCGAGGGGATATTTTGCCCAACCAGTTGAGAATACAATGATTCAAGCAAACTTTTCGCTGGCGCAGATGCATGAATATGGTCTACGTGAAGCGAAACCGGTGCTGCATCAGCCAAACAACGCAATAGTGAAGTTCTTCCAGAACCAACGCTTCCGACCATCAAGATTCGCCTAGTAGAACGGAAACCAATGTATTGTGAAAGTTTGTCAAAAATCTCTTTCCGGCCCACTAAGAGGCTTTTTTGGCCCTTTTCCAATGGTGCAGTGGAAAATGGGTTCTGCAATAGTTGAGGAAGTTCAATCTCTTTACCTTCAATCCGCATATCTCGAGCAATTGACAAAGGGTATTTATTGTTTGACCTACTCAACAGCCCCCAGAGACGTGTTAATACATGGTAATCAAAATACCAAAGAGGTTTTTTAATGACCTAAATACTCCAAATAACGCATTGTTAACGCATAAATAACGCGTTAGGTTAAGCGTTAATTGCGTTAATTATTAGCCATTACAGATAATTCTCTAACACTGGAAAAAATTCATTTCAAAGCGATGTCTTGATGTGATTGGGATTAGTGGCTAAGCACAGAGGAAGCGAAGATGTCGGTTGAAAATAGTCGTCTAAGTGGTTTTTTCCGATTATCTGTTGGCGAACGTAGGCAAATTGTTGCAGATTCAGCAGGCCTAAGTCAACAACAAATCGATGCACTGGCAGCCCATGGCGAATTATCAGAGGATGCTGCCAATAATATGATTGAGAACGTTATTGGGACAATGTCTCTACCTGTTGGAGTTGCAACAAACTTCGTAATTGACGGTAAACACTACCTAATTCCATTCTGTTTAGAGGAGTCAAGTGTAGTTGCAGCAGCATCCAATATGGCTAAGCGTTGCCTTTCTAAGGGCGGTTTTACAACAAATAATGATGCACCGATGATGATTGGACAGTTACAAATTCTGCAAGTACCGGATATCCCGATGGCAATTTCTGCGATTGAAAATTCTAAGGAAGACTTGATGAAAATATGTAATGATCGCCCTAGCACGATGATAAAACTAGGCGGAGGATGCAAAGATATTGAAATGAAGGTTATTGAAACCCTTTCAGGATCAATGCTAATCATGCACATATTGGTCGACACAAGGGATGCAATGGGAGCTAATGCCGTCAATACCATGGCCGAGTTAATTGCACCAGAAGTAGAGAAATTATCCGGTGGACGTGTTCATTTGAAAATACTTTCCAACCTTGCAGCACACCGATTAGCCAGAGTTGAAGCCACATTTACTGCCGAGGAACTATCCGATGATGGTAGTCGTGAAAATGGATTGGACATCATTAGTGGAATATTAGAAGCCCATCATTTCGCCGTTGCAGACCCATTTAGAGCAGTTACCCACAATAAAGGAGTAATGAATGCAATAAGTAGCGTATCTGTTGCTTGTGGCCAAGATTGGAGAGCAATTGAGGCAGGGTGCCATGCTTGGGCATCTCATCGATCAGGAACATACACTTCGATGACTCAATGGAGCCAGGATGACAATGGTGACCTTGTAGGATCTATTGAGACCCCAATGGCCGTAGGAATTGTTGGTGGTGCAAGTAGGGTACATCCTGTTGCGAGAGCAAATCTGGCAATTCTAGGAGTCAATTCTGCTCAGGAGTTGGCTGGAGTTATCGTAGCATCGGGATTAGCGCAAAATTTAGGGGCATTACGTGCATTATCTACCAGCGGCATTCAAGCTGGACATATGAAATTGCATTCTCGTAATATGGCGGTAAGTGCAGGCGCTACAGGCGATGAAGTTGAAATTGTTGCCCAGCGCCTACAAGCCTTTACAGGGCCAAAAACTCAAACAAAGGTACAAGAATTACTCGATGAGTTAAGGAATGAATAATCATTCCTCTGCTTGTCCTGCAACAGGAAGGGTCGATTGTACTGTTAAGTCTACATTCTCTTCATCCTGCAGTGCTTCAGTACCTACCATTCCCTCTAACATACCCGAAGATTGTACCTGTTCTCTGAACCAGGCTTTTACCTTCTTTCTTTCAGTAAATGGGCATCCAAATGATTCTGAAAATCTCCGAGTGGTTATCAAACGACGAGTATTACCATCCTTTCTTCTATCAACCATTCCCAATTGTGCCAGTTCTCGGACATAATCATATGCTTTTTGACCCAGTAACTCAACTAATCTTGACTGTGCCATTGGCTGGTGATATGCGATTAGAGCGGCGGCTTTGAGTAATTTTTGCGGCATCTCAGTTCTTGCTTCTTTGGGAAGGTGGTCTGCTATTTGCGGTTTGACTTCAATTGCCCATCGGTTGCCAATTTCTGCGATTTGTAGGGCACCTCCTCTTCGCCGTTTCAGTGTGGCTCTGAGAGAGTTTAGTGAATCTATCATCTCTTCAGAATCATATCCCAATGATTCTGATAATTCCTCGATTGTCATAGAACGCCCTGCTCCAAACAAGGTTGCTTCCAGTAATGATTCCAAAGGTAATTCGCTCATGTAAATAACTCCTTACTCCACTAACCATTCATGATTTCCTAATGATTGTTCACCATTATCTGAAATTGGTTGTTGAGATTCAATGGCATTTTCTTGAATCGTAATCTGTTCAGATTGATCTGGACTCACTACGATTTCTACTACTTGTTCTGCTTCGGCTTTTTCCGCAGCCTTCTTTAGTGATTTTTCTTCCTTTAATTTAGCCTTATTAGCCCTGTCAGTCAAATTATCTGCATGACGTTGAGAACCGGTGATTTGTGTTTGAATACGAATTGATTCCTCTTCCTGCTCCGCTAATATCAAGTCAACAATCTCTGAAAAACTATTGTTTGGTCTCAAATCTTCTAAGAAAATAATGCCATCTGGAACATTGTCCTGAGAAATACTAGCAAATCCACGGTGCGTGAGGAATAATCCTGCAATGAATGAAGAGACCTTTGCTTCGTCTTGATACCCTTCAGGCACTGCTCCGAATGTTTGTTCAAGGATTGTTTTTAATTCGTCCAACACATCAGCGACTGGAACTTTATTGGCGCCAGCTTTTACACATGTCTGCCGCATTGCCCGCCAACAGCGTTCAATATCTCCTTCGAGGTCTTCATTGTGCATTCTGCCACCAATGTTGGCCATATAGTCCAATAATTCCTTTTCATGGGCAATTCTATTGGCCTCTCTCAATTTCAATTCTTCTGCATCGTCCGCAGCATCTTTGAACGCAGACAATAATTCACCTAAGGTCACAGGGCGACCTTCTGCTCTTCTAACTCTCTCTCCGAATAAGGATGGCAATACAGAGTCTGCGCCTCCTTCTAGTACCGTATTGGTGAAGAAAAAGGCTTCATCATCATAGTCGGCTTCCCAACCGAATTCCATTTCGTCGCCCCAATCATCTTCTTCATCTGCACGTTGAACTCTTTCAAACAAGGTTGCTGCTTGGTGATTCAATACTTCCCATGATAGGCGTATCAATCTTCCACAGGCTGGTAAATCCAATGTAGTTGCCTGGGATTTTACCCTCGAAGTAAACACTTTGAGGAATGCTGATAAATCAATATCCCATGCATCCAATCCTTCTTCACGAACCAATGATAATACCAGAGCAACTGAACGGTCAAAGGGATCTTCTAAACTTTGATGTTCTGCTTCTTCAGTCTCTGCGATTGTAATAATTCGGTCACTGAAATACTTAGCCTCATCGCTTTCTTCACCAGACTCCAATAATTGGTCTATGATATCCTGTCTAAGGAACCACTTGTCTAATACAGCCTGATGCTCTGCCATTTATCTCACTCCAATTGTTCCTCTTCAGTAGTGATTTGAATGTTTTCAAGAACAGATTGTTCCTCTTCTTCAGCCAGTATCGCTTTGGTGACTTCTACTCTTTCTTCAATATCTTCAGTCATATCCGCAGTGCGCTCACTAAGTGATGATATTGTGGTTGATTCACTTTCTTCTATCTCGTCTTTCATATGAGCCAATAATCCACCCAAGGAACGCGGTGTTTCCAAAGATTCAGGAACTACTGGCATCTCAACAGATGCTGCTGCAACTTCATCGATTCGTGATTGATTCTTATCTGCAGCTGCCTTTGCTTCCTTCAATGCTTTTGCACCCAATTCCAATGCTCTGGCCTTGTCAAAGTCAACAATACGACGGCTGCAACCATCTCCTCCATGTGTAATGCCAATGTGGTGGTCTGCTAGCCTCAATGAGACCTTGCGAAGTGTTACCATGATGAATTGCGCTCTCTTAGAACGCTCTCTACACATCTTAGCAATACGTTCTGCGTTGTATGCGTCAAGGTTTTGGTCTACTTCATCAAAGTAATAGAATGGACTTGGGTCATAGTCTTGGATTGCGAAAATCAGTGCAAGTGCTGCCATTGATTGCTCTCCACCAGATAATTGGTGACGAGTAACCTTAGCAGATTTTCCACGCGGTTGTGCCCACAACTCAAGGCCTCCCTTGAATGGTTCCTTAGGATTTTCAAGGAATAATTCTCCTCGACCACCATCGCTTAGAGCATCATATGCAACTTTGAAATTCTCATTGACCTTCTCCAATACACCAAGCAATCGCTCCTTTCTTTGAGATTCTAACTTTTCAGTTACATCCAATAGGTGCTTACGGCGGTTTTGTAGGGTCTTGAAGTCATCCTTCATCCCATCAAGTCGTTCTTGACACATGTCAAACTGCTCAATCGCAAGCATATTGACAGGTCCATATCCTTCAAGACGGCGCTCAAGCCCTCTAACTTTCTTTTCAGCATCTCCTACGCTTGGTAATGTGATTTCGCTTGTTGCTGGTTCAATATTTGCATCTGACATTTCAGATAATAGATCTTCAAGCGTTTCCTGCTTTAGAGTCAATGAACGGCCGATTTCTTCAGCCATTTGATTTCGTGAAATCGCATCATTAGATTTCTGCGTAAGTACAACTCTTAGTGAAGCCCTTTCTTCAACTAACTGAACTCGCTCATCCTCTAATCCTTGATTTTCTTCAAGGAACTCTGCCCGTTCGAGTTCCTTTGCATTTAATTCTATAGAATCTGTTGCTATAGACGCTTGCATCTGATCAATCTTTTCACTACGAGCAACTATTGCTGCTTCTATTGTGACTATTCTATTGTCAATTTCAACAACTCGATTGTTGAGTAAATCTTTGTGGTCAGAACCACTGCCTAGAGCATCTTGGGCTCGGTTTCTCAAACCTTGAGCCTCAACTCTTTTGACCTCAGCCAAGTGTAATCTATCCTTTAGGTGTGCAGGACTTGCATCTTCCAAATTAGATTGGGCGCAAGACCTATCAGTTTCTGATTGCTCGAAATTCTTTTGAGCATTATCAAGCGCATTAAGCGTTTGACTGGCCTGACCTCCCAATGTGCTAAGTCTTCTTTCTATTTCGGCAACTACACCTAGTGACTTGTTGTGATTTGTTCTAGCTTGCTTCAATTCAGCACGCCATTCTTGTTGCTTTGAAGCATGTTCTCCATCTGTTAGAACATTGATTTTGCCTCTAACTTCCAGTTGTAACTTTCTTGCATCAGCCAAAGCGCCATTTACTGTTTCTGACATTAGTCTAAGGCGTTCAACCTCTGCTGTTAGGCTCTCAACTTCATTGGCTCCTTGCACTCTGCCTCCAAACGAAACTGACATTTTTCTCTTTGAACCACCTATCATTGCACCGCCGGTTTCAGTAACATCACCACGTAGTGTCACTAATCGTACGCCACCCATATTGGCTCTTGCCGTAGACATTGAATCTACGATGAGAGTATTTCTCAAAGCAAAGCGAACTGCGATATCGATTCGAGGATCGTAATCAAGTAATTCGTAAGCAAATCCAATCACTCCAGGTTTCCTTGCAACCATTACAGCCTTACCGGCTGCTCTTGTATTCGCTAAACGATTTAGTGGAAGGAAAGTTGCTCTTCCTGCTCTCTTCTCAGAAAGCCATTTGATTGCATTTGCCGCTACTTCATCATTCTCAACAACTACGGAAGTCATTCCTCCGCCAATTGCTGCTGATAACGCGCCTTCATGTGTACTATCCTTTGGAGCGCACAATTCTGCAATCGTTCCTATGATTCCGCGTAATTCCCCTCTATCTCTTGCCGCAATAACAGCCGCTGAACCACCTGCTAGACCTTTGGCACCTGTTCTTGCCTCCATTTCATTTCTTGCAGAAATAAGTTTCCTTTCGGTTTCCCGAAGTCGGTTTTCAACCAATTGAGATTCTTCGGTTAACTTTGATTCTGCATTTTGAGAGGCATGTAATTCTCTAGCAAGTTTCGCTCTATCCTTTTCTGGGTCTTCTCCGCCGAACTCTTCGCCCTTTAGTTCAAGTTCTTCGAATGCCATACGTGCTTCTTCAGCGGCATCCTGAGCAACAACGAGTTGCTCCTCGATCACTTCTGCTTGAGCCGCTGTACGGTCAACCTCGCTTTGAGCATCGGCCATCGCCTTTCTACAGAGTTCAACTTTTTCAGTCGCCTTTGATAGATTGCGTGACAATTGAGCCGTTGACTCTCCTGATGATTCTAGTAATTCGCTAACAGCCGCTTCCTCTTGCTCGGCTTCTTTGAAAGCGATTTCGGCTTTTTCCAAATCATCTCTTGCCGAGGCGAGGCTATCTGCAAATTCGGTCAATGAATCATTAGCATTTTGAAGGCTATCTAGCAATTCTTGTAGTTCTATTTTGTCTTCATTGTCCTTTTCTTCGGAATCCCTAATCAAGTCACCATTGGTTGCAATAGTTACTTGCAATTGCTGTATCTGTTGCTGTAATCCATTTGAATCACCACCCATTAAAGCCTCTATTTCTTTCTGTAAATTACCAATTTTATCCTCTAGTTCCAGAAGAACTTTACTGCCTTGTTTTACTTCCTCTTTCAAATCATTTGATTCCGACACATATCTGCTCTGTTCATTGACCTGATAGGAGATTTCTGACTTTTGAGATGCATACTTTGCCTGATATGAAATAACTCTTGACTCTGTTAGTTCTTCAACTAAATCTCGGACTTTGATCGCTAGGTCCTTTTCCTTGCGCAATTCTTTGAGGCGACCTTTTTGTTCCTCTTCGAGCATAGATATTCGTTCAATATAGCCTTCGACTTGAACTCTTTGCTTGTCTGCCTTTCTGATTTCATCATCATACGATGTCACACCAGCAACACCATCTAACACCTTGCGGCGTTCCTTTGAAGTCATTTTCGCCAGTTTGGTCACATCTCCTTGAAGAACGATATTGTATCCATCTGGACGTGCATTTGCTGCACCTAGAAGGCGGTGGAATGATTTCTGAGTACTTTCCTCACCATCTAACAAGTATTGAGTAACTACATTATTGGCCTTTGTCAATCGGACAGAACGTGATAATCGTACTTCCTCGGAATCTATTGGAAGGCGACGGCGTCCATTGGATAGCTTCGGATTGGCAAATACCAATGTCACTGAACATGAACGGGCTGGTTTGTTGTTCTTGCCACCGTTGAAAATCAAATCTTTTGAATTTTGAGCCCTAATTACTTTGTTTGAACGCGGCCCTAACACAAATTGTACAGCATCACCGCAATTTGACTTTCCTGAGCCATTCGGCCCAGTTATCGCAGTAAAACCTCTGTCCAAAGGAACTGTGACTTCACCCTTAAATGATTTAAAATTACAAACTTCAAGTGCTTTAAGATACATCCCTATCCCTCTTTGTCGAGAATTTCCCCCCGACCTTAATCCTAACACCCATTCGCGACAGGTCTTAAACAATCGCTTCACTAAGAGTTCAGTAATGCACATTAACAGACCTAAATGAAAAAGCCAACGACAATATTTTTGATGCTTTTTCTCCTGATAGAGAAATGGAAAAACAACTCACAGTGTGCCTTTTTGGTTACATTTATTACAACCGGCACCTGAACAATATGGGCAAGTAGCCAATACTTTTACCCCGTGCCGGGATTTTCTCATCGATAAATTGAAATCATTTTGTAACAATTTGGAAGTTCGTGCTAATGCAATATTATCGCCCTCTATCGCACTTGGCGGTTGAGTGAAAGTTGTTCTAAATTTATTCGCAACATCTCTTCTTCTTTCTATTGAAGTCTGAGTTAGTTGTTGTGCTTCGGAATCCCAATATTTTGGACCTCGCAATAACAATGCTCCAATTATTGCAATTCCGATTTGTACCATCCATGGATTGACCGTTACGGGCATTAGTTCGGCTAAGCCTGTGGAATTAGCAGGAGTTGGTAGCAATTGTAGTCGGTCAAGTATTGCAAGTAAGAAGAGTACACCTCCTGTGACCATCGCTAGTTTCCTATAACGTTTCATCCATCCTGCACCTTTAGGCAACTTGAATCTCCCTGCAAAGATTAGTACTAAGCCCTCTAGAAGCATTATGAAATCCGCTCCATCCCAATCTCCAGTTTGGCCTAAACAATAACTTTGACCACCCCCATTGATATTTTCTGAAATCGAATCAAAAGAACAATGGGGCTCTGTCATTTTTAATACATCTATTTTTGAATTTGGCGCCCCATCAATTGCCATTGGTGCGACAATACCAAATTGTACATTACAGAGAACAAATAGAACGATTGCAATACCAAATAGGGTTGCAATCTTCCTCCTCAGCCCCGCCATGTACCACTTTATCCACACCTATGCCATAGTGCTATCGCAACCGATGGCGTGAATAAGTGTAGAGTTGTGGCATAACTAATGAGGACGGATGGGGCTTCTCAAATCGTCATCATTGGTAGCGGAATTGCTGGATTGTTTTGTGCGATTCGTCTTGCAAATGCTGGATATTTTGTCAAAGTGATTACCAAGCAAAGGCCAATTGATTCATCTACAAATTGGGCTCAAGGCGGAATTGCTGCAATCCTTGACAAAACGGATGGTGTTGGTCTTGCATCACACATTGAAGACACCCTGAAAAGTGGCGATGGACAATGTGATATTTCTGTGGTCAATAGCGTAATTAGAGAAGCAAGTGATAGAATCCAAGACCTGCTAGACATTGGCGTTAATTTTGAAAAGGGAACTGATGGTGAATTCCATTTGGCTAAAGAAGGTGGACATTCAGACCGGCGTATTTTACACTCAAAAGATGCAACTGGTAAGGAAATAGAAAGGGCATTGAGCCAAACTGCTGAGGAACATGAAAATATTGACTTAATGCCCAATACATTAGCAATTGATTTGATTCAGTTGCAGCATGGAAATCCAAGTGCGGGTATTGCAGGCGTTTGGTGCTTAGATCAGACTAACCAGGAAGTGATTACAGTACAGGCTGACACCTTGATATTAGCAACTGGTGGATTTGGGCAATTATGGCACCAAACAACCAACCCAAGTGTCGCTACTGGGGATGGATTAGCGATGGCTTACAGAGCTGGTGCTAGAGTGAAAAACCTTGCATATATTCAATTCCATCCAACTGCATTGGCAACCAAAAGTGATAGACCATTCTTAATCACTGAAGCAATGCGTGGAGAAGGAGGAGTGATACTGGATGATGAAGGCCTTAGAAAATGGCAATTACAATGTAAAAAAGATGGTTCTATTATCTCACCCGAGCCATTTTCTTTCACTCTAAAACATTCGCAGTTAGGGTCGATGGCCACGCGTGATATTGTTGCAAGAGCGATTGATAAACAACTGAAAATCACAGGAAAAACACATGTTTACCTAATCACTTCTCATTTGGATGAAAAACTACTCAATTCACATTTCCCAACAATCCGAGCAAGATTGGAAACACATGGTTTGAAACTGGGATACGACCCTTTGCCAATCTCTCCTGCTGCACATTATGCGGTTGGAGGATTAGAGGTAGACGAGATTGGCCGACCATATAACAGAGAAAATGGAGATATTTATCCACGACTTTATGCTATTGGAGAAGTCGCTTGCACAGGAATGCATGGAGCCAATCGTTTGGCATCAAATAGTTTGTTAGAAGCCGTTGTTTATGCCTTTAGGGCAGCCGAACACATTATCTCAAACCCACCAGAAAAATACCAGCAGAAACTACCGAATTGGAGAGCCGATGGACTACACACTCTATCTGAGCATGGACCTGTTGTCCATGATAAAAATGAATTGAGGCAAACTATGTCTCAGGAAGTTGGAATAGTTAGACGTTTTAGTAGATTAAATCGGGCTGCAAGAAGACTTGAATTGCTAGGTCAAGAAGTGAACAGAATATGGATAGAATCAATTCCAACGAGGCCTATTATTGAATTAAGAAACTTGACATTGGTTGGTCAACTAGTTACCAAGGATGCTATTGCAAGAACTGAAAACTGTGGACTTCATTTCAATCAAGATCTGATTAAGGAGTAATCAATTCAATAATTGATGCCAGCATATTGTTCAATGGTGTTCTAATTCCAAGTTTCTCTCCTCTGTTAGAAATCTCACGGTTAAGAACAGAAATTTCTGTTGGATTTCCTTGCTTTACATCCTCTAACATGCTGCAGGAATTTGAAGATGTGGAAATTAATACTTGCCTTAATTTATCTTCGAGTTGCTGATTAGTTCCTACATCAATATGCTCCGCCCTTGCCACTTTAGCACCTTCGATCATAGTAAATACTGCATTGGAAAACATTTCTGTTTCCAATAATTCTCCGTTTTTCACACCCGCTAACGCTGCAAGCGGATTAATTGCGATATTGATCAGAACTTTATTCCAAATCATACTGCGACCATCCTCAACAATTTGACAATCTATCCCGCTATTGGTAACACTTTCAGCAAATGTTTCCAATCCTTCATCTTGTGACAATGTCAATTTTGCAAGATTAAGCTGTCCTTTACCCGCCCATTCAACTGTTGAATGACTTGCGATATTTGCTCCATGAGTAGTTGAAGCATAAACGACTCTATGCATTCCAAGGTGATGGGATAGTTTCTCAGTATTACCCAATCCATTGGTTATTGCGAAAGCAATACCATTTGTTTTGATTATTTTTGCAGCGATTTCCCCTAAGGGCTCAATTGACCGTGCTTTACCTGTAATTATTACTACATCTGAATCTGCGTCGAAGCGACTAGGAATTCCGGCCTCCTCAAAGGTAATTTCAAATCTTTGACTTTCTATAGAAAATGAGTCCTCTCCTACCACATTGATTCCATTGGCCGCAATCATTGCCAAATGTTCGCCACGTCCATGAAGATGAATTTGATGTTCAGTTCGCGATAATAGGGCCGCAAATAATGTTCCAATTGACCCAATACCTAAAATTGAAATCTTCATGATCACACCTCAGATATAGCTCCCTAAATGAATGATTACTCCTCCATCTTGATGTGTTATCCACATTGTTGAAAAAGTACTATTAGAAGGTGAAAAATTAAATTCGTTCAAGCCTTGAACTAATGAGGATGAACTGTTTATCATTTGCCACTGTGAACCACTTCCCTCATGCATTACCATTACTGGAACAGAAATATTTGATGGATTGTAGAAGGAGAATGTAGACATGTTATTTTCTGTTAGAAGTGTACCATTTATCGCCGCTGCCCAAATATTATTCCACAGACGATAACTAATGTCTGAACGAATTAAGATTAATTCAGGCCCCTGTTCCACTGAAAATAACGTTTGCGGGTTTGGATTTAACTGGTTTTGGCACAAACTGATAATTTGTCCATCTTCCATAATCAATGTCAAATTGGTATCATATTCAATCAATGGAATCTGGCCAGCCGGTCTCACACTCATATCCCATATCCATTCCCCGTCTAGTGGACTTGGTGGTGTGCTGATGTGCGAATCTATTGGACAAGTGTTTCCTTGCGTTAGAAGTCCACCCATCTCAAATTCAGCACCTAGTCCTTGAATATCATCGCTGTATAGTTTCCAGCCATCTTGGGGGACGATTGCCTTCAATGGTTTTGCTGGCATCGAGCCTGTGAAAATATTACCATTAAGAGATATCTTGTTGAGGTCCCATGCTCTCAAAATTATTGGGTCCAATCCAATTACGCAAATCTCATCTGGTATTTCACTGAAATTAGCATTCATATCTGAGTAACCTTCAATCCAATGCAATCTTGTGTCGGTGGAAATTGTACTATTATCGGGGAAACTAACCAATAATGATTCATCAGGGCCAAGATTTCCATTTAGTTTGATACACCGCTTGACATCACCATTATCCTCAACAAGTTGCCAATCAGATATCGGATAAACTGCTAATGCAGGGCTAATTTGAAGTGTTTGTAATTTGTATCCTTCTTCGGTCCACATGATCAAGGTAAAATTCTCTCCGAATGGTGAATTGCTTGGGTGATTCCAACTAATATTCAGTGCAAAGGTTGCAACTCTCCCCGGCAAGAGAGATTCTCCGCAGCCAAATCCGTTAATGTCAAGTGAATCTTCACCTTTACAATCCCATTCATATTGCCATTCACCTATTGATTGATCACCTTCTCTAATGACATCAATGGCGTATGAATATTCAACAAAAGAGGGATTGATTACTTCGATTGTCAAGTTTGTCATCCAGATATCTCCATCACCCAGTGTGGCGGCCTTTATCTCATCAAATTCAAATTCTAATGGTGCTTGCCAATCGTCTTGTAATAGAACCGGTGATTGACTTGGTAATGCTAACATGAAAACCAAGAAAAAGAAGAGACCAAGTCTCTTTTCTGTAGTAATATCAATTCCTGCAGGCTCGTCTAATACAATCGGAATTCTTGGCTCTCCACCCAAATAATACAAGAATGGTAATATCAAGACAAGAACAAGAGTCCAAATTGAAAAGCCATCAAATGCATTGAATAGCCAGGCAAATATCAGAATTACGAAGAAAAGTCTTACTTGCGTTCCTGAATTTCTAGCCATCACAGAACCAAGACGGGAGACCATCAATCTTCCACCTGGGAATGTAGGTATTGGTAACAACAATACCCAACCAAAGAATGTCAATACTGAACCTGCTTTTGCCAATGGATGTGCCCAAGCAAGTCTAATGTGAAGGTCGTCAAAAAATGCTACTGAAACTAATTCAACAATCAAAGGAGGTTCTATAGAGCGTGGTGCTGAAAGAATATTTATTAATTCAGGTGTTAGGAATAACCCAATTGCCCAAAGAATAAAACCACTGCATATCATTATTGCGGGCACAATTATTGAGATAGTTCCCAATTGCTTTCTATTGTCCCATGGTCGTGAACTCATACGAGGTAATGTTGAAATCAATAATAATCCAAATGGCCATATTAATGATGTTGGAGAAAATAATCCTACTGACCAAAATGCAATCGAAATATCTGGAATTGGTGCAATATGTCCAACTCTAATCCCTTGTTTTGCCGCTAGCCTAACCTGTATTAGAGATGCGAAAAAGAGCGTCGCCAATATTGGTAATGTAAATCCAACAAAGGAATCAATGAATAATCCATGACCGAACCAACTTTCTGGAGGAGATGATGTTTCTATCCATAGAGATCCTGCTAATGTAACTGTTAATGCAGTCATTGACCACAAGAATAGATGTAGTTTTATTGGAGGAAATTGCCTATCAGGAATTGGTAATATTGTCACCAACCAAGGCTCATCTTCAGTTAACTTTGCCATCCATCCCAATTTATCTAAATGATGGTTAACTCTTTTCAGAGAGTGGTGTACATCTCCATCCTGTTTAATGTCAATAATCCAACTTGGCCATCTACCGCCTAATTGTTCAACTATGTGATATTCACGGGCTAAAATATTAGCCAAAAGAGCGTGCTGGTCCCAAGCCTTCTTGTGAGCAGGCAACTGTTCAAGGTCAACATCTGAAACATTATCATCGCCCATGCAATAGCCACCTCAATATTACGCTCAACATCACTCCGTCTTCAATCAATCCCCCACACAGCCTCTGCCGAGTGGAGAAAAAGTGAAAAATAATCACTTGTTTTTGAATCTCTTCAAGCGGAAGGTTTCTTCTCTTTCCATTTCTTCAAGACGAAGTTGAATGAAAACTCTTGCTTCTTCTAATTCAGGAATTACCTTGTACTCAAGAGCATTGACTCTTCTCTTTGTTGCTTCAATTTCTGAAAGCAATCTTTTCAGTGTACCTTCCATTTCAGCAGCATGAACAATCTTTTCGATTAAATTACCAAAGGAATCACTTGCCTCATCAATATAGGGTGAAGAACCAATGTATCCAACACCTCTTTCAGCGAATGTAGATTTTAGATTGCTCCCACTAACACTTGGAACAACAACACCCATGATGTTTCGGCGTTCAACTTCAACCTGAGGAGTTGCAGTATTGGCTATTGCAGCAGCACGAACTGCTAATCCACCTTCAATTGCATTTGCCAAGTCAATACGTTGCTTAGCAAGGCGATATGTATCGGTAAGATCACGCTTAGCTTCAATCATTTCAGCCAATAACTTACGAAATTCATGGAAAAGACCATCACGCTTCATCTTGAGAAGTTTATATCCATTTTTGGTTTGCTTAATGCGGCCCTTGAGTTTGATAAGTTCACTTCGTGTTGGTTTAATATCAAGCGCCATATCTTTCACCTCTCCAAATTAATGCTAAAGAATTCACTTCCGGTTATCTGGATGATACTTGTCAATCCACTTTTGGTCAAGGCGCACTAGATACTTGGTATCAATTGCAGCCATCAAAGTCCAACATAGGTCAAGTGTTTCATCAATACTACGGTCTTCATCACGGGATTGGCGAAGGAACTTGTCTTCGAAAACTCCGGAGAAATCTAGAAGTTGCTTATCACGTTCATTCAATGCATCTTCACCAACAATCGCAACTAGACCACGTAATTCGCGGCCTTGAGCGTATGCAGCATACATTTGGTCAGAAACAGACTTGTGATCTTCTCGAGTTGTTTTCTCCCCAATACATGAACCCATTAAACGGGACAATGAAGGCAATACATTGATCGGCGGATAGATACCCTGTTGGTGTAATTCACGAGAAATAACGATTTGCCCCTCAGTAATATAACCAGATAAATCCGGAATAGGGTGGGTAATATCGTCACCAGGCATAGTTAGAATTGGGAATTGAGTGATTGAACCCTTCTTTCCCTTTACTAATCCTGCACGCTCGTAAAGCATTGCCAAGTCAGTGTACATGTAACCAGGATATCCACGACGTCCAGGTACTTCTTCACGAGCAGCACCGATTTGACGTAGAGCATCACAATAGTTTGTCATATCTGTATAGATGACCAGTACGTGGTAATCCTTTTCGAAAGCAAGGTATTCTGCAGCGGTCAATGCAAGACGAGGTGTAATAATACGCTCAACAGCAGGGTCATCCGCTAAGTTAACGAATAGTACAGCATTTTCAAGCGCACCTGTTCTCTCCAAATCTGCACGGAAGAAATTGTATTCTTCAGCAGTAATTCCCATAGCACAGAATACTACGATAAACTCTTCATCAGAAGCAGTTAACTTTGCTTGACGAGCAATTTGTAGTGCAATATCATTGTGTGGAAGACCAGATGCTGAGAAAATCGGCAACTTTTGTCCACGAACCAAAGAAGTACAACAGTCAATAGCGGAAATTCCAGTTTGAATGAAATCGTGTGGGCTACGACGGCTGAACGGGTTGATAGCTGCACCAATGATGTCAGCCTTCTCTTCTGCAACGATATCTGGTCCACCATCACGAGGGCGTCCTGCACCATCGAGAATACGACCGACTAAATCTGTTGAAACTGGGAGTTTGAAAACATCTCCCATGAAGGTTACACCTGATTCTCTATCGATTTTTGCAGTTCCTTCGAATACTTGTACGATAACTAAATCGTTAGAAGTATCTAGAACTTGTCCGTTCTTGATTGTACCATTGGATAATCGTAGTGATACGATTTCACCAAAAGCAACAGGTTCTGTCTTATTCAAGAAAACTAGAGGTCCCTTGACGTCTGTTATTGTTCTATATTCCTTTCCAGTCATGATAATTCCCCCTCAGTTTTCCTCCACGGTAGCGGCTATTTCATCGAGCATGGTTTTTACCATGTCATCGATTGTGTCAATGTATCCTTTGTTCAAACGGCCACGCATTAGATCTGAGCGTGAAGGAACGTTTACTACATCCCCTAGTTGTGCTCCAGATGCCATTGCGGACTTAGCAGATTCTTGGAATGCAAGGATAGCCTTAGCCATCTTATATTGTAGGTTAATGTCACAATATGCATCTACATCGTGGAATCCGTTTTGTTGTAGGAAATACTCACGAATCATACGAGCAACTTCAAGAGTTAATTGTTGGTCAACAGGAAGTGCATCGGATCCAACAAGTTGTACAATTTCTTGCAGTTCAGATTCTACTTGTAGCAATCCAGAAAGTTCAACTCGAACTTCTGGGAAATCTTGTGCGATGTTATCTCTGAACCACTGGTCTAGACTCTGTGGGTATAGAGAATAGGAATTGAGCCAATTAATCGCTGGGAAGTGACGCTGACGTGCAAGTCCTGCATCGAGACCCCAGAAAACCTTGACAATACGAAGTGTACCTTGTGATACAGGTTCTGAAATATCTCCACCAGGAGGTGATACAGCACCAATAACGGTAATTGAACCGTCTTCGCCATTCAATGTCTCTACACGGCCAGCACGCTCGTAGAATTCTGCAATACGAGTTGATAGGTAAGCAGGATATCCTTCTTCACCAGGCATTTCTTCAAGACGAGAAGAAATTTCACGCATTGCTTCAGCCCAACGAGATGTTGAGTCAGCCATTAGAGCAACATCGTAACCCATGTCACGATAGTACTCGGCGATTGTAATTCCAGTGTACACAGATGCTTCACGTGCAGCTACTGGCATATTTGATGTGTTTGCGATCATTACTGTTCTTTCCATCAAAGGCTTTCCAGTGTTTGGATCGATTAGATGAGGGAACTCATCCAATACTTCAGTCATCTCGTTACCACGCTCTCCACAACCGATGTAAACAACAAGTTGTGCGTCGGAATACTTTGCAAGAGATTGTTGGGTTACAGTCTTTCCAGAACCGAATGGTCCAGGAATTCCTGCTGCGCCACCCTTTGCCAATGGGAAAAGGAAATCAAGAATACGCATTCCAGTTACAAGAGGGATTACTGGTGGATACTTTTGCTGGTATGGACGTGGAGTTCTAACAGGCCACTTTTGCATCATCTGCATTTCACTTCCATCTTCGAAGGTACAGATGGTTTGTGTGACATTAAAGTCTCCAGATTCAATAGACTTGACTACTCCGCCGTTTCCAGGAACGACCATAATCTTGTGAACAATAGTATCTGTTTCTTGAACGTGTCCAACGACTTGTCCTCCAACTACAGTATCACCAACAGCGACTTGAGGTTCAAAAGTCCAAATCTTTTCGAGATCGAAAGCATCTGCGTCAACACCACGAGTAAGGAAAACACCCATCTCTTTTTCGAGTGTAGGAAGAGGTCTTTGAATTCCATCATAGATTTGAGTTAGCAAACCAGGTCCGAGAGAAACCGATAGAGTTTCTCCAGTGTTTACCACTACTTCACCAGGGCGAATTCCAGATGTATCCTCGTAAACTTGGATAACTGCTTTATCGCCGTGTAATTCAATCACTTCGCCCATCAGGCCTTCCGTTCCAACACGGACAACATCGTACATTGCCGCTTTCATATCAATGGCAGTAACCACTGGACCCGAAATACGGTAAATCAATCCTTCATTTTTCATTTATTATTCCTCCATTTATTTTTTTGGAAATTCACTTCCATAGGTCGACTCCGATTGCCTTGCGAATTGTGTCTCGCAAGGTGGTGTCCTCCTCAGTACCGATACCAAGAACGGTTGGGGAGACAGATGCTGAAAGTCTTTCACGAAGACGTTCAGGCAATGTAGTTTGGGTTGCGGAGTCTATTACGACAACCCCTACATCTTTGTTATTTAGCAATCCTCTCAATGTTGAAGCCATTGCTTCATCATCTTCTGGATTGTGAATTGTAGAAATTCCAGCAAGCTGGAATCCGAGTGTGAATTCTGGTGTCCCGACTATTACGATATCCATATTTTCACCTCAGAGTATGTGTGCCTCTAACACTTCAGATGGTAGTCCTGCCAGACTTCCACGTACAATTAAACGCAAATCAGCAACTTCCTGTACCTTCATCGCCACATAATTGACAATAGGTAAGGCTGAAACGGGGTGTAGGTAGCTCATGCGTTGTAATAATGCGTGTTCTCTTGCATTAAACCAATTAATTACTGGATCGAGACTGTTTTCAGATTTTGCTTCTGCTAATGTTGATTCAAATGTTTGCATGTCAAATCGATTAGCGCTTCTCAATAAATCAAGTGCGGCGCTCTTACCACCTGCTGCAATCGCAGAGAATGCTCTATCTGGAATCAATCTTCCACCAGAAATTAGCATCTCAATCATATCTTCACTGTCAATGCCAACTGCTTCAGCCTCAATGATATTGAGGATGTTACGATGGTCGATTTCAGATTTTAATAAATCTCTCAAGAATCTAACATCTGCACCCTTGTGACCAAGTGATGCTAATGACTTCTTGAAATAATGTCTATCAAGGGCATTCTCATAATCTGCTAATTTAGCATCATCAGGGAGTGCCATCAATTCAGATCCAAAGGACATTCTGCGCATTTGAGTTGCTGCTGACCTCAAGTCATCAGCATTCTCTACCATTTTCAACCAAGGCGTATTGATATCATTCAATGCTGGCAAGATATTGTTAGAAATAACATCGTCATCAACGTCATTGATTACTGCACGTAGAACTACCTTAGCGTTTTGATATTCAAAACGAAGTGTGTAAATTTCTACCATTGCACGAACTGCACCATTGCACATTCCGACAATCTCCTTCAACTCGTGTTCCAAGTTGTGTGTAAGTGCTGCTTCGACTAGATCTCCGCCAGAGTATTTTCCAGCGTACAAATCCATTTCGGCACGGTAACCCATGTCGCCGACTGCAACGGTCATTTGTTCAGGTGATTGATTGATTAACTGACGTAGCCGTGCACGGTCCGCAAGTTTTTGCCTACGCGATTTAGCGCGAGCAGCGACATAAGGGGTATTACCGAGCATTGCCATATTTATTCCTCAATTGAAAAGTGTTGAATTTATTGAAGCACGCTTATCTGACCAAACTTGGTTGAGAAGCGTATCAAATCTCATATCAAAGGATACCGAGCCGTCTGTTGCTTCAAGAATGAAGCCTCCTAAGCCTACAACATCATCGCCCATGCCTCTAGAGCCTGCGATATCAGATAGTGCTGCACGGTCAATTGCCACAGGTCTAACTGTGAAATCGCCAACCGCTACTTCATCTGCTTGAGCCATCAATCCTTTCAGAATTGAAGCCCTTCCAGATAATGCTGGGTCTGCTAATTGTCCTCGTGCTGCTTCAAATGTGGCATCTAATACTGCACGACGTGCTACAAGCACGTCCTTTTGATTAGATTGACGAGCACTTGCAACGATTTCTCTTGCAAGTTGTTCTGCCTCACGTGAAGCGCGGCTTTCTGCTTCCTCTCGGATAGTGTTGGCCTTGGCTTCTGCTTCTGCAATAATCTTCTTGGCTGAAGCTTTTGCCTCCTTTAGGATGGCTTTGGCTTCTGCTTCCGCAGATGATGCGATGTCTTTTGCTAATGTTTCGAGCGTCATGGTATTTCCTCCAAATTTTTTCGTGTGATTGGGCGAACCCAATCGGTTTTTATCATCACTTCATGAATAATGGCAAAGCACCTAGAATCACGATGGATTCAGGCAATGCTGTGAAAATAATTGCTGTACCGAACTTTGAACTATCCTCAGCAAGCATACCAACAGCTGCGCTGCCGATTGCTGCTTGAGAAATACCTGCACCGATTGCTGCAAGTCCAAGTGAGAGGCCGACTCCGACGTCTCCGGTCATTCCTGATGTTGCGTCATCGGTTGGTTCTGCTGCTACACCTTGTGCTACAAGGGTTAGTGCTAGCATTACAATCAGTGCGCGTAGGCTATTTTTTAGGGTGTTTACATTCATTTTTGCTACCTCCGTTATTGTCCAGTGGACTGTGATTCACCCTCAACATGTAGGGTGCGGCCGCCTAGTGGATTGAAAATCACACCAGAGCCGTCGTAAAACTTGCCCATCCATTCCACAAAGTGGAGACGGATTGCGTGAATACTCGGCGAGAGTATTCCCAGGGCCAAAGCGAATATTTGTATGAAGACAAACAGAACAAGTCCGAATATGAAACTAATAATATCTCCATTGCCAATAGAAGAGGACATTAGATCCCAACCCATTGTAATTGATACCTCTGCGATTTTGACACCAGCCACACCGACTGCCATAATACGCAAGTATGAGAGTGTATTTGCTAAAAGTCCGAATGTCTCAATTGGACCCATGATAACTCCACCTATCCATCCGAATTTTTCAAATATTGCAAGACCGATTATCAAACTGATGATTCCAACAAAGAGCATTATTGTCCATTCTTGGATTTCAAACAAGTCATTGTATCCACTGACCATATTTCGGCATTGCATGAAACCGCCGATTAGAATTAAAATCCATGAACCCTTTTCAAAATATGCTGCTGTAAGTCCATGTGCTTTGTAGACATTGACAAACCCAATAATGAATCCAGTAAATAGGTGCAAGACTCCGATATAGATTGAAAGAAGAAGGTATTCTTGTAGACCATGTCCATCAACTGCTCGGTGGAATGGCATGTGTAGCCCTGTCAATCCAGTTAAGGATGCCATGGTTTCTGGGACATGGAATGTATCATATGTCCATGAATAGAAATCAGCTAAAAATCCAATAGTAGGTCCAGATGCTCCTTCTTTGCCATCCCAAATGAATCCGAATCCTTCTGCGAAAACAATTCCCCAAATGATACACCAAACGCCCATCCAAGAGAGAATAGTAATTCCACTCTTGGCCATTGGCTCGACTGCGAACGGCTTGCTACCAAGCCATTTTGCGAGAAGGAATATGATTAGACCGTATCCCCAATCACCCAATATCATTCCATAGACAATAGGGAAGGTCATCATCATCATTACAGTAGGGTCAAAAGTTCCATACTTTGGACGGCCTACTAAATCCACAAGCATCTCAAACGGCTTTGAAACTGTACCGTTATCTAATGCGATTGGAGGATTTACCTGGTGGTGCCCATCTTCTTCATCGTGATGATGGTGGTCCTCAACATGTTCTACAACTTCAACGTGAGATGCCATTTTTGAAAGTGCTTCTTTTACTGCAGATGAATTTGAAGTTGGAACCCATGCATCAATAGCGAATGCTTGATTTGAAACTGCACATAGTGTTGGTGCGGTGAATATTGCGTCTTCTCTTGTTAGATACTCATCAACTATCACAAGATCTCTGCCATGAGATGCAAGCCATGATTCTCCTGCTGCTGTGTTCTTGCTTACAGATGTCATCAATTTGCCAAGTTCCTTTGTGAGAGAGGAAATAACCTCTGAAGGGGAACCCACGCCACTTGGGACCTGAATCGCTCTAGCATTGTGATCGTTCATAATCAATTGAACATCGGTAGAATGTTTAGGTAGGCATGCAATTGCTATCACATTTGATTCTGCATGAACTTCAACATTTCCGCCCAATTCTTGGACTATTGTTTTGTACAGAGAGTTGGTTTTTGCAGATTCTGCAACATAGACTTCTAAACGGTCTGTGCTTGTAAGCAAATCTAATGGAATGTTAAGTGGAGCAATTCTCCTCAACAATGCAAGTTGGTCGCTCTTTGTTTCAATCTCTGCTTCAGCATCTCTTACCGCATCGGCAAATGCAAGTCCTTGGTCAACAATTTCTTCAAATCCTGAATTAATCATTTTTTGAACTTCTGCGACCGACTTTGGTCCTTTGGTATTGTTCGGTGAGTAATGTGATTTTGCACCCCGGACCTTTGCAAGCAATGAACTCACTGAATTCGCATTTGCACTGCTAATAGCTTGACCGACTCCAATTCCATCTTCAAAATTACCATATTCCTCAATGTGTACGCAACCCATGTCCGAACAAATACGTAGTATCTGCTCCATCTTATTGACAGGGGCAGCCACTGTCAAACGGGACATGTCAACGGTCACAAACATTGTATCACCCTTACTGCGGCATTAGAGAATCTACGATTAATTGAACTGCATCGCCAGTACGGCCGTTTGCAGTGGATTCGATTGCTTCAACTCCTTTTGCTCCCTTGGATTTTACTTTATCAGCATCCTTATTTGCTGATTTTCGTGCTTTATCCATTGTTGATTGAGTATTCTTAACTGAATCATCGGTTGCTTCAGTAATCAATTCTGATGCTTGTCTTCTTGCATCAGACATTAATTTTGAGGATTCATCTTGTGCTTCGGACAGGCGCTTTTCAGCAGCCTGTTCTGCATCCTTGATGCTTCTTAGAACTTCAGCCATACCCATAGCAATCACCAATATTGACGGCGAGATGAAAGGGGTTTATGAGAGTAGTGGGGTAAATTGTTGGCGATTTCTCGCACAAAATAACTAAAAAGGGTGTTTTTGACAAGTGTTTAACTTGCAATATTTACTCACTGCGGCTTCCTTCCGCGAAACCTGCTCGCCATTCCAAATGGCAGTAATAAGCGGCCTTGCACTTCATTAAAGCCAACTTCTTTCATCATTTTACGATAATATCCATTACTGCCATAATGCGTATAAGTTCTTGCAAGTCCTTTCCATGGGTGGTTTTTGTCTTTGGTAATTATTCGTGCCATCAACTGGACTACTGTCGCCATCCAGATAGCGCCGAACAGCCCATGTAACCAATTTGCTTTCCCAGCATCACATATGACAAGTTGTCCACCTGGCTTTAATACCCTCATAATCTCTGTTAATCCTTGCTTTTTATCTTTGAAATCTCTAAAGGAAAATAAACAAAAAACCATGTCGAATTCATCGTCGGGCAAAGGAATATTTTCTGCGATTGCTTCAACATAATTTGCAGGTTCTTCTCCACGTGAAAGTCGTGCGGAATCGACACGCTCTTTGGCAAATTTTAGCATCAATGCTGATGGATCTAAACATGTGACATCTAATCCAACTAAATCTTCTGCGAATGAACCAGGGCCACAACCGACTTCGAGTATTTTCATACCCTCAGTAGCATGATTACGGACATTTCTCCTCCATCTTTTATCCTGTCCGAAAGTCATCCATTTGTTGACCCGGTCATAATTAGGAATTGTTGCTTCAAGCTGTAATTCTAATTCCTTCCATGCCTCTTCATCAATGCCCGATGGGTCAAAACCACCAGTAGCATCACGCGTAGCCATATCTTTCGCGGGCTAGGGCTTGCCTTTTGAGTTGTCGCTTGAATACCAGCGTATTCAATTTTGATTCTCAGGAAATACGCTCTACTGTTTCTGGAGTAATACCTTCTGCAGGAGTCACTCTGAAAACGAGAATTTTCAAATTTTCTGGAGCGTTACGGAACTTTGAAACTATCATTGAAGTTTCGAAATCAGTTCCTATTGTCCGAACTTTAAATGAAAGAACCATGTCAGCAATTGAGGCTAATTCTTGTTTTATTGAAGGATTCAATCCATCGTTAGAGATGTTGATTAGCAATAGTCCGCGCATCAATTGTGCATGTGCTTGTAGCATTCTAACCATTGCAACCACTTTGGAATTATCTTCCCTTTGCAAAAAGAAATCTAAATTGTCAATTACCACTCTAAAATATGGCCCGAGTGACATGATTTCATTCGTTACTTCGGTTAGATAATCTTGGTGTGTTTCGTCTACGAATCTCGTTTGGGCCAGACGTTGAATATCCTCTAATCTAAAACCTTCAAGACGATATCTACTAGCGAGTAACTCCTTTTCCAAGACTTCACTATTGTATTCTTCTCCAATGGTTCTAACATTAATGTCTAATGGCCATCCATATTTTTTGAAAACACGTGCGATTTCTTGTTGACCCTCATTGGTTGAAACATATAATGTATTTTCTGACTCTTCTGCTGGTGAAGTGAATTGTTTACCAAATAATTCTGAACCTGAACCAGTATCTGTAAAACTGACCATTGTGAATCCTCTTGGAACACCACCATGCATTTCTCCATCGAATTTAGGAACTCCAAAAGAACCTACTGCGCCGAAGAACTCTTCATCTTCTTTCTTGAATGTATATTGCTTATTCATAACAAATACCTCAATGAATTACCACTTGCCCTCGATCGATTAAATCAGTACAATACAAATCAAGATTTGATAGTACCAACGGAGATGTTTGGTCTGGAACATTTATGATTACAGAAAGAACTTCTCTTTGTCTAAAGGTGTTGATGAATGTGTGAAGATACTCTGCAAGCATCCTGTCTTCGTTATAAATCGCCAAAGAATTGACGCTGTCCAAGATAATAAAATTACGTTCATTTGCTGTTGTTCTCAATAAATATAGAGTACGGAGCAAAATTGATTCAAGCATAATAGGTGAGTCTACGAAATGGATATTTGGTCTATCAACATCTGTCCCGCCCAGAACTCCTGAAGATACTAAATCAATGAATTGAATGTGCGAGACATCAATTCCAATTGTTTCAAATGCTTCAATCATTTCAATTGCGCTTCTACTTCCAGAAATGTAAACTCCGCCCATTTCAAACATCTGCATCAATGGAACCATTGTACTAGCCGTGACCATGAATGCATTCGAATTGCCGCAACGAACTTGAACTGCACTATTTAGAGCAACTTCGGTGAGTTGCTCTGCGATTCTTTGATCTAATTCAAACATAATCAAGCACCCCATCTGCCTTGCTTATCGCTTTGTGCGCCCCACTTGAGCATTGGAGTTAACATTACACCAATCGGAGTCAATTCAATAGCATGTTTGGCCCTAGAATGTGAAGTTCCACGCATTTTTACAACTTGTAAAAATCTTAGCAAGTGGCCCATTCTTTCAACGTCGCCCATCACAATAATTCCGTCTGCAATCGCTTCTTCTACACCGAAAGATGACCAATGTGCATTTTCTGTAGCAGAAGTTATCTCTGAAACCAGTATAGTAGTACAACCAAGGGTTGACAATTTCTTTCCTAATGTGAAAAGGAAATCGCGGATTAATTGTTCCGACTTGATTTTGTAACAAAGCGTAGTCACTGAGTCAATTACTAATCGTGTTACACCGATTGTGTTGACGATGTCAACGATTGCCTTAATCAATGCGTGAACGTCATCCAAATCAAAAGATGATTTTTCTAAACCTAACCAAGAATATAATACATCCATATCGAATACATTAATTAATCCTGTATCGACCATATTCATGTCAAAAAATGCAAATTGGCGGATATTTTCTAATAATTTGACCGAGGGTTCCGTTGCGGTAAAATGCGCACATGCCTCGCCTGCCAATGCCCCTCTAACCAAGAATTCCATGGCCACAGTTGTCTTTCCGGAACCACATGTTCCAGATGCCAAAACAGTTGAACCATATGGAATTCCCCCTCTCAGAATTTCATCTAATCCGTGGATGCCTGTAACGCATCTATCACGGGTGTAAACTGCTGCCGGCTGCATGGGAACAAATACATCGAAACAGTTTGGGTTGATGAACTGTGCGCCGCAAAAGGGCTGTGAATGTGATTATTGGAACATCGGAACAACACACAAAGTGTAAAAATCAATTTCCAGGAGTCGGGTTGTTGGAAATGGACCATGAAGTGGAATCGAACATTGATGTGCCATCCCAAACAATTGATTGGCCATTGACTAGGAACAAACCTGTATCCCCTCCCCAATTTATTCTCTGAATAACTGCAGGTTGTGATTCAAACACTTGAGTATATTTCAAGGTCAATTTTCCATTACCATTTGCCAAATTATCAATTGAACCAACTCCAAGAAAACCTTCAACTCCTAAATCAATTACTTCACTTGCATTTCCAGCATCTTGGCTTGATGGGTCGCCTGTGAAAATTGCAGTTGCATGCCCCGTTATTATTCCCTCTTTTAGAAGTAGGTTAGATGTTGAAGAACCAGAGGTATGTTCAAGTGACCAACCATACAAAGATATGGCGAAGTCATTCGGATTATAGATTTCAATCCATTCTGCTCCTGATTGAGATGGACGGGGATGAACTTCCGTAATTTGCAATTGATTATTCTTACGCCCACCGTCGTGAACTTCAAGGATTATCTGAATTGTTTCATCATTTTGATAGAAATTACGGTACGATGTAGAAGATGCCCGAGTACCTGATTTATCTGTTCCACCATCGAATAAGACCGCTCCTACACGTTGTGCTTCAGTGCTATCAGTGACCATAATGTTCAGATGAAAACTATATCCTTCTGGCAATCCGATTCCTAATGCGAAACCGTCCTCGCTGATATTGTGCAATGCGTTGATTTTTGAATCATTTAGTTCCCCATCAACTAATAATCCAGCTTGCACTCTTCCCTCTTCTAATTGTTGAGCAGGAAATAAGTGCCAATTTGCAGTTGCATTATCATAATCTAATTGTTCATTAGTCAACGGGACGAACCAACCTTCATCTGAACTAATACGATCCATGCCAAGTACAGCCGCACTATCCAATCGGTCAAGAGATGGGTCATTTGAACCCATTTCCAATTGGGCTAAAGATAAAAATGCAGTTAGTATCATTAAGAATAATACAAACGCTGTTAAAAATTCAATAACTGCAGTTATTGCTCCATTGTCTCTCTCTGTGTGAGAGTAAACGGGTCCCTGCATAATACGAGGTGTGGTTTGACGATTCAAGAGGTTGCCGCATATTTATTCTTCATGGGCAAGGAAAAAACAGTTTTTGTTAATGGCCGTAATTATTTTCTCGGCTGATTGTAAAAGGGCACATTTAGCCATCGTAATCCCTTTCGGGGGCGATGACTCTTTGAATCCCCCTTGCGAGGCACTGGGTGATGTCGCAGCGCGAGCCATATCATAATAGGTCCAAAAGTAGTAGTTTGTTCCTTATTTCACTGCTACTTATTTCTTCGTTGGGAGGACTTGCAAACTTGCCTGGAGTAAGTGCTTCGGTAACTGGAGATCTCGCAATAACAGATGGCATTTCACCATCAAAGGACATTTGGGCCTCTTCATATGATTCATTCACATTCACTGCCCAAGTAAAAAATCAAGGTTTGACATCTGCTGGAATAGACAGAGTAATGCGTTGGCATGTTTGTCTCGGAGATTTTGATGGAACGGTTTGTAAATCAAACTATGATTCAAAGGGTCAATTCGCTTTGGCAAATATTGGTTCAGGGCAGTATCAGAATTTTACTTCTTCTAATTCTTGGATTCCAGCGTCTAATTCTGAAGGAATAGTCACTGTTGTATATTCATTTGATGATTCCGACCAAATACCTAGTAATGACCTATACAAATATAATTTCAATATCTCACAATCATTTGTTGATTTGAGTGTTGATGAAACATGGAAACCACATGACGATATTGAAGGGCTTGCAGAATATAATGGAGAAAAAATATTGAATTCAAATACCAATTATACCCTCAAGGCCAAAGGATCTGTAAACAGTTGTGGTTCGTGTAATTTCAATGCAACAATAGGATGGCAGTTATGGGACCAAGCCGAATCAGTGATGTTATCTGAAGCATATTCTTACAATTCTGGGTTGAACTCATGGGGTGTTCTTATGGCATTTGGCCATCAAATGCCAGTATTCAATTATCCCTTCGAAGGACAATATGTGCTAAAATGGGGACTGTATAACAGTTCAGGAACACCAAATAGTGATCAAAATGATTTCAATGACCTAACCTCAACACTTATTGTGATTGATGATTCAATAGATATCGCAGTTTCAGTGATGGCTCCAGCACACGACTCTAGTTCAGAAAACTACTACTTTGGCAATGAAATGGTTTATTCCGAAGTAATAAATCTGGGCAATAGAACTGTACAGAATTTCTATGTAACCTTTGAGATATATGACCTTGGTAGTGAATTAAAAATGGAAGAACAATGTCAAGTAAGTTCACTATTACCTAACGAAAACCAAATTTGCAGATTTAATATTACTGTTACTGGTGATAATAGAATTCTAAAGATATCTGCACCAAATACATACCTATCCGGTTCTGATGTAAGTACTTCAAATAATATTATCAGCGAACAAACAGACGTTCTTGCTGGAGATATTGGTGCAGAAATTGACCAGCAAAGCTACAACGGTAGATACAACACTGGCGATAATATTGAGATGTATGCAAAAACCGGATCAACCGCAGCAGCACCTCTAAATTATTCATGGTGGGTTTCGGGTATTATCAATTTAGGATATGGGCAAGTATTGAACATCAGTGGTGAAATCTTAGGATTGGGAGACCACATTATTACGCTTAGAGTAATAGACGATTTTGGCACCATTGATACTGTTCACGAATATATCACAATATTCGATTATATCGACATTAGTGACGAACCATACTACACTGGAAGCGCTATTACACGCGCTGAAGCCTATGTCGAGACTGAAACAATATTACCTATCCTAGGCGTCAATTATGGCGTTGGTTCTGGTCAAGAACCTTTGAAACTGATGTCTTTTGAAGTCCTGTCACTCTTGGATGGTTCCGCAGAAGTAGGATTGGAGTCGATAGAAATAACACTTAACATGAGTGCAATATTGCCTTCAAACATAAACCTCACAACTGTAGACGTACGTCAAATTGAGTCAATAAATCACAATGTCTGGTCATTCATTGAATCACCTAATTCTCTAACCGATAACGGTGATGGCACATTTACTGTGGAACTACGCTCAAATGGAGCGATCCTAATAGTTGGAGAATTACCAGAAGCAGATGTTTCTTTGACAGAGATTAATACTACTTTGCTCAAAGACGGTCAAATGAAATTGGATTGGAATGGTTCTGGCGATTTGTCAAATCCATATATTGGCGGATGGCAAATTTACAAAATCATTGGTGATGACACTAGTTCAACCTATTTCCCTGACCCTGAAGGTGGAATAAACCCTCTTGTTTGGGAGGAATTAACGTTTGATTCAAAGGTTGCAACAATTCCAATCACCAGTACAGAATGGGTTGACCCTATCCACCTAGAGGAAGGTGAATGCGCTTCATACGCCATCATACCTGCTGATAGAGCTGGAGAACCAGACTTTGAGAAGGCAGACATTGCAAGAACAACAGAAGGAATAAATGGATTGATTTGTGGTGACTCAACTCCACCATCTACTTCAATTTCTAAATTTTCATCTACTTATGATTTCACCAACTCAAGTGATTGCTATGACATGTCCCGAGAATGGAATATGTGCTATGAAGTTAATTTGACTTGGACTTGGCCAGAGCACGAACCAAGTGGTCCTGTGTCATGGAATTTGTATAGAATTGAGTCACGCCCAATAAATGTAGATTTGAAATTTATTACTCCAATCGCCATAGATATTCAATCAACACCAGGTGAAACCGGTTATTTCAATCAAAGTGGTACTGAAATTGATGGAATTAGGCCATATCGAACATACTATTACATTCTTGCACCTATTGATTGGGTTGGAAATGAAAACACAGTAACTTCTTACCCTTCTGACAATGTTGAAAGAGTACATATTGATGACCTGTGGTGGCAATATAACCAACACATTGTCCCAGAACCACCGATACCAGAAGAACCTCCTCTTGGAGTTCCATGGCTTGGAGATTTACAAGATGAAATGCAGAAAGAATTGTTCCAGTATTCTGGTGGCGTTCTTATTACAATGATGTTCTTAAGCATCATTATGATTCCATTGATTTTGAAGAAAAGAAAGAGACTGAAGCGTGTTCTTGCTGCAAGAGAACGCCGTAAGTCAACAATTGATGACGACGAGTTTGAGACTTTCTTTGACTAAAGAAGAAAGTAAAATGGCGCGGTGAGGGAGATTCGAACTCCCGTGAGAACGAGCCCACTGGATTAGCAATCCAGCGCAATGGCCAGGCTATGCGATCACCGCT
>ERZ1046148.13-NODE-13-length-99030-cov-9.724587_pt1 | contig 99030 bp, 90 predicted proteins | sample MGYA00383090_ERZ1046148 | MGnify/ENA primary metagenome ERZ1046148 (study PRJEB29581, sample SAMEA5548360) | metagenome | biome: marine; feature: coastal; material: water | depth 25 m | study: Short-term variability in the microbial, nano- and picoplankton dynamics... | reverse complement strand
ATAATAATTTTTTCATTTGTTTAAATTTTTTAATGATTAATAATTAGTGCAAATAAAGGTTATTTTTTTCCTTTACCTTTTTTTATTTCGTAAATCCTAATTATATTAAGGACTACACCTGTAAGTAATAATGCCATTGAAAGAATTGAACTAAAGTCCATTATCATTGTTCCTGCTCCTGCTACTGTTGTAAATCCTGCAATAGAGTCTTTTGTTTCTGCTAGCATAATGTCGTATTTGTTTATATAATAATATAGGGAATTTTTAGCTAAATATAAAATAAACTAGCTATAAAGTTTAAATATTATTTTATATAGAAATCATCATTAATTAAATAAGAATCCCATTTCTGAATACTATATACAATAGGAACTACATCTGCAAAGTTTTTATAAATTTTAAGACTACCTGCTTTATCCCCATTTTGATATACATAACTTGAATTAGCTTCAAAGCCTTCTTTACCTTGTATCATGTAAGCAAAAGGTGCAGTAGTAACTTGAGACATTAATTCTGCCATTTCACCCAATGTTCTTGTAGCTGCTATAGGTGAATCAAACATTTGATATTGTTGTACTGCTCCTGCCGGACTTGGACTAAATAAAACTAATTCTTTAAAACTTCTATCTGCTTGATACTTAACTATATTTTTAAATCTTTTAGTTAAATCACTATCATCATCATCACCTATTAATGTACCATCTAACAAAGTACTTATAAAGTATGAAGATATTACAATTCCTATTTCACCCATAGTTCTATAAAAACCAAAAAGTTTATTTTGAGCTCTTTGATCTGCATTACCACCCTTACCATCAGCACCGTAAGCCTCCATAAACCCTTTGCCGTATGTATTAAATTCTTTATTACCTAAAAATAATTGTTGTTTTGTATATGCAATAAACTTCCACCAAGATAAATATCTACCTTCCATCCAACCTAAGTTTTGGTCAAAGTATTCTCTTTGGTACCTTGCTCTTATTGCAGGCATAACCCATTTTTTAAATTGAACTGCTAATTTTCCAATAGTATGACTTTGTATAACCATTCTATCTTCTTTAGCATAACTACCATGAATTTGTTTATTAACTTCTCTAATCTTATTTCTTAATTCATATTTAAATTCATCAGTAAGAGGTCTTTCTACACCCCCTTTAGAAACAACTGTGTCATATCCTTCTTTTAATTCATTTTTATGAGTTTCTTTATTATATGTAAAAGCATCATAATAAGATAAAGTCTGTCCAAATTCTGGGTGATTCTCCTTTGTATTCTTTAAAGTAACATCCATCAATACAGCCATTCCAACTTTAGTTTGTACATTATATTCAGCAGCATCTTGCATTACATAACCCCATTCTGAAGCTCGTTCAAACCAGCTTTTACCTTCTGATGTTGATGCTTCTTGCTCACGCAGATCAGTCATCTTATCCATCATTCTTAATGAATCAACAAATGCTTCATACTTGCTGTTTGGTTTTTTAACATCATAATCTGATTTTTTTAAACCTGGAATAACCCCTGCAGTTACTACATCAACAAGATCTGCAGTTCCAGCACCTGTTCTAGATATTAAATCTGGCAATGCTCTTTTGTGAAATTCTATTACAGCTCTTTTATATGAGTCTCTACTATAGAATCTAGCTCCAAGAAACTCTATATTATTATTAATTCTACCAATAACGTAATTATTAAAGTTACCAAAAGGGTTAAAAGCAACATAAGCTAATGAAGATAATTGAATTACATTTTCTGCAATTCTATCAAACTTACCTTTGGTTATCATTTCTTGGTCATAATAAACCATATTCATCCATTTCTTTGCTCTTCGTATTGTATTATCACTAGAGTCAAGGTTTCCCATTTTTGCACCTATATTTCTATATATTTTACCTGCTCTTTTTGAAACTAACTCTAGCCTTGACTCTGCCGGTTTATAATTTCTTTTTTCAATTACCTGAACCATTGCTTTAAGTGTATCATCAATAGAACCCATTGTTTCATAATTTTGTGCCATTGAGCTAAATTTTAATAAACTGCTTGGCATATCTCTACTAACTTGTGCTGCTGTAGGAGTAGCTCTTAACTTAGCTAACTTACCATTCATTATAGCAGTTTTTTCAGTGTATTGTTCTTTATTAAGTTTACCTGCTTTATATTCAGCTTTTAAAGCAGCAACATCTTTAAGAGCGTTTTCCATATCAGCTTCTACTTGAGGTTTACCAACATAAAATACAGACATACCTTTAACTATATTACCGTCTTCATCTAGATTTACAGCCTTTTGTTGTGAAGTTTCTTTCCATGAAGCCCATGCATCAACACCAATAGTATTAGCATACAACTCATTCCACAAAGAACTTTTTTCTCCCATGTTTGTTATAAACTTATTTTTAACTAAAGGAACTCTACCCAACATATCAGTCATAGTTCCTGATGGAAGTTTTTTAAGTAAGTCATTTTCATACATGTTTACAAATAACTCATAAAATTCTTTTTGTGCTACCCCTAATGCAGTAGTAGCAGACATAATATCATCATACCTTTTACTACGCATGTTCTCACCTTTGCTAGATATTTCTCTAACCTTTCTAAATTTTACTTTAGGTGCACGGAATGTTTCATCTTTTACAATATTTCCTTTTGGTACACCATTTACTTTTACTGCTCTTGTATATGATACAGCATCATAATATCTTGCTTCATACTTTGCCCAGTCTGAATCACTTATACCCTCTTTTCTTTGCCAATTAACATAAGTACTTGCTTCATTATTAGAAATATAATATTCATATTTATCACGGGCATCTTTAAACTCTTTTGTTAAATAATGATATTCTCCATCAACTAATGTTCCGCTTTCATCTATTTCTTCTGCTCTAAAAAAAGATGAAAAAGCAGCTTTTTTATTTGCTAAATCTATGTTTTCTTTAATTTGTTTATCCGTTGCATCATTTAAATTAGTTATATCATGATACTGATATGGTAGACCTTCATTATCATAAAGTACAGTTCTTAATGCTTGTTGTTTATCACTGTATTTCTTAGCAATATTTTTAACATAACGGCCATTAAACTTTCCATTTGAGTCAAACTCTAAAAAATAATCCCAAGCTGTTTCTTTATTTTTTTCTTCAGTTAACTTTAATACTTTATTTGCTGCTTTTCTTATTATGTCTTCTCTTTCCCCAACTCTATCCAGCAACTCTTGTTTTTTTGCTTTATACATTTTATCCATAACAGCAAGTATAACATCAGAAGATGTTGACATATCTCTAAGAGCAAAGTCTGCACCAGTAGTATCTCTAGCTTCTATAACTAACTTTTGTAACATTTCTTCAGTAAATGCACTACCTTCAACACCATATTCATTAGTTGATGTAGTTCTAATTTTTTCTATAACAAAGTTATCTATAGCTTGATTTATAAGACCAGGCTCATTTACATCTTGGGTTCCTAACTTATTTAACTCTATTACCAAAGAATTAATTAATAAGTTTTGTGCATTGTTTAATTCTCCTGTTTCTGTAATTTTATATAACCCTTTAAATGTAGCTGCAAACCTGTTAAAATTTAAAACATATGTAATATATTCTGGAGAGTTTATATTTTTAGGATCACTTACATATTCTGAAAAAGATCTTACTTGCCTTAATGCATCTGTTAATAGTTCTGAAAAAGCTTTTGATCTAGCTATAGGACCTTCACTTTTTGCTATTTGAATAAATGCAATTGTTGAAGAAATCTGATCTATTTCTTTTTCTTTACTCTTATCCAAGTAGATTGCACTTTTAATTGTTTGCAGTGCTTCTTTTTTTGTTAATAGTGCTGTTTGATAATTATCTAATGCTCCAGATATAGTATTATATTCAGGATATTCTAAAGGGTTTATATCATCAGGCACATTTAAATCTGGATCACTTAAATCAGGTTCATATAGTGCATCCTCTTCATTTTCTAAAGATCTTTTTAATTTCATTGCTTCAACATTTGTCTCTACTATAGGGACAATCATATCTACCATGTTTATATTTTGAGATGGTGGATGGTCTATCCATGCATCAGATTTTATTTTACCATTAAACTTTTGATTTTTTCCTTTTCCACTTATGTCAGCAACCATGTGAAAAGTAGATGCAGCATAATCCCCATAGTAAACTTCATAACCCATGTTTTCAAACATTCTTCTATAAATGTTTACCTGAAGATTGTGTTGACCTCTTGTAGACAATCTGTCAATTCCATTTTCTTTTAATATACTATCTTCACTTAAAGACCACTCTTTATCATAATACTTTACCTGAAGACTACCTGCTCTTGTATCTTTTCTAGTATATGTAGATAATGAATTCTTAGTAGTTTTTAAATCTACTATTTTTAATTGTCCATTCTGAGTTATGATTACTAAATCTGCTGTACCAGCTGTCTTAGTTGCTTCATCAAATACTACAACCTGTGATAAAGCTACTGAGTTTTCAGGCATTATATTAGCTAAAGTAGTTTGTAATGTAGAAAACACATCTTTTGCTACATCTATATCTAAAACATTCATTTCAGAAAATACATCTTCAACAGTTCTGTTAGTTACTAAGGCATCTAACAAAGCATCTACATCATTTCCAATATCTAAATTAAGCTGAACATCTTCTAAATTTAAAAGCTTACCTTTAATTTTTGTAGTAACTGAAGAATATACATCTCCATTAGTTATATCAATATAAGTATGGTCTTCTTTATTAAGTGTTACTATAGTGTTTCCTGTATCTGCTAAACCTGCTGATAAAGAATCTATTTTAGATTTGCTCTTAGATGCTTGATGAAATAATTTATTGATTATTTTTTTTTGTACTCCATTTGATTTAGCAAGAGCTGTGTCTACTTGATTTTGTATTTCAGGAGATAGGCTATATCTAATTTTAGCATTTACTCTTTTTTCTAATTTAAATTGTATTCCTTCAGTATTTAAAAGTTTGGCTATATCACTAAAGTTGGTATTAGAATTTATATCACTAACTAATAATCTTTGACCAGTAATAAGTTTATTAAGGTCATTTATTATATTTAAAAACCATTCTAATGCTTCTTTTACTTTATCTAAAAAACTTATACTTGGGTTATTTTCATACTCATTGTTAAAGTGTCTAGCTAAAGCTTGTGTTACAATTTCTAAGTCTCTTTCTATACTGCTAAAATTAGCTGTTTTACTATTGTATCCTGCAATAATTTCCTGTGTCATTATAGGAAAAGTTTTACTTGCTTCAGCTAGTAACCCATTAAACAATTCTGGATTATCTACTTTGATTGCATCTATAAATGGATGAAGTATTTCTTCTATAGCAGTTTCATCAGTAACCCTACCTTTAATTAAGTAAGCAGTTCCATCAACATATAATGAATTTATTTGCTTAAACTTTACATTGTTTTTTTTCCAATTAGGTAAAGTTGAATATAAATCTGATGCTTCAGAAACAGATAACATTTTAACATTTACTTGAGGAAACACTCTTTTAAGATGCATTACAACTTCTCTAGCTCTAGGAGTATCCCAAGATCTTGAAGATACTAATAAATCTTTAGCGGATAATAAATCCTCATTGATAGTAAGTTTATATGACTTAGGTGTCTGTTCTAAAGATACTGTCTCAGCAGGAATATTGTTTAACCTTAAATAATTATATAATCTTTTTACATTAGATTCTAAAACTTCTGGGCTATATAACCTTGATTCTCCTCTAGTATTATTTATTAAAAAATTATTACCTAAGTTATGACCAATTCTTTCTCTAAATAAGTTATCTAATAAGCTATTAGCAAAATCTTTTTTCTTAAGTGAGAAGGCAATTTTTTGATTATTAATAAACTCAGCAGCTTGTACTGTTGTAGGAAACGCATCACTATTATTTAAATCTTGCCAAGATGTTATAATACTATTAGTCTTCAATTCAGTTTTATAAACTAATTGTAACGCTTTATATTCTGCTGTATTTTTATTGGGACATCTAGCCATTGCTTAAATTATTTTAATATACATTTTTTGATGTTGTCAATAAATTCTTGCTGATTTATTTCTTCACCTTTACTTTCATACTTCATACTATTTTGGTATTCTTCTACCATACTAGAAAAAGGAAATAAATTATTATCCATCATTATTTCTTTATTTGCATCAACTTTTAACATTTCATCATATTGTTCAGCAAGATAAGGATATTTTGCAGATTCATCAGTTATATTTGATTCAAATAAATCATATTGTATTTGTTGTTGAGGATCTAATGCAGGTAATGCCGCATCTGTTTCAGATACTAACATAGATCTATTCATTTCTTCTTCTATTGCATCTTGTCTGTTTAATAAACTAGTAAGTAAAGATGTGCTATTACTTATGTTAACTGCTTTACTATCTTCAGTAACTTTAACATCTACTGAATTATTAGTAGCCACAATAGTAGTAGTATCACTTTTTAATATATCTTCTTTAACTTGTTTATCTATTGTATCTTTATCAACTGGAATAGACGTTGTTGATTGATCAACAGTTGTTTCTTCCCCATTTTTATTTTTTACATAAGTTCTTACTTGCTTATAAGATGCTCTATCTCCAAACATAAATCCTCCACCCCATTGTTGATTAGATCCCATTGAATCTATTCTATTATAAGTACCTTCAGCTGCAAACCCAATACCACGTCCCGGACTATAATATGTTTCTGTTTGTAACATGCCTTCCACCCCAGTTTCATAGCTCACTCTTAAAAAGGTACCTTGTGGAACTTCACGCTTAATTGTTGCCAACTCTTTTGAATTAATACTGCTATCAGTAAAAGTTAATGTTCCATCTTTTCTACTAAACACTTGAGAAAATGTTTTTGGATAGTCTGATGCTTTTCCTATATAATGCTTTTTAATTTTAGAATTATTAATGTTAGAAGATAAGTAACCTAATTGAAAATCTTTAATTAATTCTTCTTTAGACATGTCAAAAACTGATTCATAAGTAGATTGACCTCTTAAAACTCTTTCAACAGAGTCAATTTGACCAAGATAATCACTCATTACAAATGGGCTAATAGCTTCCAATAAAGAATTATACTTTAATTGCAAACCATCTTTAACCATTATGTAATTCAATATAGAAATTGCATCATCCTTTGTTGTTAAATTACCGTATAGTTTAGCATAGTCATTTTGTAAATCTATTTTTTGTCCTGCTGTAATATTTCTAAATGAATTAGCATTAATTAAATTCATCCCTGTATTATTATCTAGATCTCTTGCATTATCTCTAGCAATAAAGTCATTTAAAAATACATTAGTGTCACCTGTTGAATCAACATATTTTTGTAATCTATCTACAATATCTATGATTGATGGTCCATCATTAGGATATACAATATTATTATTTAATGTAGCTACTTTTCCAGGAGCATTATTTAAACCGTATTGGTCAAATGCCTTTATAGTTAAGTAAGATAAAAGATCCACTCTTACATCCTGCATTATTTCTTCTGTAAATTCTTTGCTGTTAGTATTTAAACTATGAAGAACAGGTTTTAATATATCAGTAAATTCAGGGGAAGCTGTTAAAAATGTAGCAGGCATCAATGTATTTTTAACTTGATAAAATAATCTTAAATAGGTATTTTGAAAAGTTTTACCTTTGTATATAGGACTCAAATTCATTGGAGCATCTTTCTTAAATAAACCCTCTATTTGCTCTGCAGTCTCATTTATTTCTGCCATGTTTTTACCAAGACCTTTTGATAAACCTGTTACAGCACCCATGTCAGATGTAAATTCTTTAATTTTATTTGCTTTTAAAAATAAATCTAAAATGCTATACATTTTATTATTAGATGATAAAGACCCATTTGAGTTTATACTTTCTAATAATATTGCATCAGTAACTTGAACAAGCTTAGCACCATCTGCTTTATATGCGTTGAAGCTATTTAAAACTAATCCTCTAATCCCTATATCAAATTTAAACTCTTTATTTAAAGCCGTAGTATAATGTTGTCTTATTAAAGGATTATTAACAAGAAGTATAGAAGTTTCAAGAGGTACACCAAGAGCAGTTAAATTAGTTACCAAAGATACAGCATGTTTGTTTAATCCTAATTTAGAAACTAAACGGTCTTTAGAATTATCAGTTTCCATAGTAACAAGTGCTGATATAGTATCTTGCTTTCTTTGACCATTTACTACTGTTACTCCATAGTTATTATAGGTATTACCATTTATATTAATTACACTATTTGATTTTAGTTTAATTTTATATTCTGTAAGTAAACTTAAATATAAATTTGGTAATACCACAGCACCAATTGATGTTCCGTTATTAGCTTCAAATGATTTTATCATACCATCTAAATTATTTACATCTACTACTTCTTCATTTAATTTATTTTTAAAATAGTCTGATTTAGCAGCTAAAGTTTCTAATGCATTCGTTAGTGCAAAAGTATTTGCTGGTTGATAAGAAATTGGTACTCCTCCATCTTTACTTTCTGTAACACCTCTATTTGTAATAAGTGCATATTTATAATCCAATATTTTATTATTTAAAGGTGCTGCATATGGTTCACCATATTTACCTTTATATTTATTAAATTGAACATTTGTAATAGGTAAACCTAATATCTGCAAAGATCTAATAGCTTTTTCTGATAGGCCTGCGTCACTTGCTATAGTTAAATCATTTTCAGTTGCACTATTCTCTAGTCTAGCTTGTAACTCTCTATTGTTATAAAGACTCAATGCTTCAGAGTATATTGTACCTGCCTTATTTACTTTTTCATTTATATAAGTTATATATTCAAAATATAAATCAGAACCTTTACCATACTCTATAAATTTATCATTAACTACATAAAACTCTTTTATTAAAGTATATGCCTTATCATTATCAAAATCAGCTCCAGATATTTCTACTAGTTCTTGAGCAAACATTGCTGAAGAACCATAAAATACAGGCATGAAATCAACAAGTTTAACACCCATTGCAGAATGATTATCCTGAGTTGGTATCCTTACACTAAACATTTTAGAAATAACTTCCGGCATTGTGCTGTTGCCATCTTCTATAAGCTCCTTTACAGATTTAAAATGAGCTGGTATCATACCTTCTGTGTATCTTTCACCTGTAGCAGTCTCAGGATTAGTAACATCTGTATAATCCATCAAGTTGGTTCTTAATCTATCTAAAACTATTATTCCTTCTGATATACCAGGTGTATTAGGAGTTAGTTCATTTATGCTGAGTGTTAAATCAACATTCATTTTTTCAGCAATTTTTTCTCTAATGATTTCTGATCTTATTGGTATACCATCTTTAATCTCATATACTTTTCTATAAACTGAATTTCCATAATCAGAAACTAAAGTTAATCCAAGACTAGGTACACGTTCAGAAAATACACCTTTGCTAAAGTAGCTAAAAAATAGCTGCTCAAACTTTCTAATAGTTAGAGGGTTGTTTAGATTATAATTTTGTACACCATCTGTAGTAGAGAAAAACTCTATTAAAGAACTACTGGACTGAGAAGCTTTTAAACTGTTAGTAGCATAATTTAAAAATGCAACTAAGTTTGGAGTTACAGCACCTTTTTCTTTAGATAGTTTGAGTTCATCCATTGATGAATCAAAAGTATATACTAAATTTCTTTTATTTTTAAATGATAACTCTAACCTTTGAGAAACTGCAAAATTATAAAGTCTTCTTACATCACCCACTCTCATCACCTTACCTTTCTCATTAAGACCTAAACCTGGTATTTCTACACTATCATCTTGTTCTGATGTAGCTATTTCTTTTATTTGTGTTGGGTCAAGGCCTTCTAGTTTATTAGATGGGTTAACCACTTGCAAACCAAAATATCTTGCATCTAATGTAGAGTGCTCTGTTAAAGATGTATTATTAGGACCAATAGAATCTGATTGTACAATCCTTCTCTTTAACATTTTAGAACCACTTAATGGTACAGCAACACTTATAGTATTTTTACTAGCTTCAATAGCTTCCATTGCTACTCTAAGATTATGTAAAGGTATTCTATTTGGTTTAGCTTCCCAAGCTTTAGTATTATCATTGTACTTAGAAGTATACTCTTTAGTTAGTACAAAAGCTGATATTTTCAAATATGTTTTACCATCTGCATATACTAACTTCTTAGAGTTTAGCATTGCTTGTTGACCTATATATCCCACCTTTTCATCAGTACCAAAAACAGCATCATCTTTTATATCTACACCAGCTTCTATATCATCAATCAATCCTGCCATAGAAGTATCTAAATTACCAAAAGCAAATTGAGTATATCTAAAAGCTTTGGTTGTCATCCACATTTGTGCATCTGCTCTATCTATAGGTTCCTCTGTAATACTTGACTTACCAATAATTTCATCTATAGTTATTAAACTTACATCTTCATTCGTATGCATGATGCCTAACTTAGGAGCTGTAATTGCACTATATGCACTAATAAAAGCTGCATTTTGTGCCTTGGCTCTTTTAATTTGATCAATTGCATTCTTTAATGTAACAGCTTCATCACCTAATAGAACTTCATTTATAGATGAAGTATTAATCCAGTTATTAAAAAAGATTTGTTTTAAATTATAATCTTTATCATTTGTTAAGTTTAAAAGATTAGCAGAGTTATCAAGTTGCATGCTAGAAATCCCTTTAGCAATCATTGGTCCTTTAGTAATATTGTTAGACAATGACTCTGATGCATTTATTGAAACAAGTGTTTCATTAAATTTTTTATATTGTATTTCTACTTTATCAACAATATTCTTTTTAAATTCATCTACTGTTAAACCTGCTGTTTTAATAGCATCCTCTAAAGATATTATAGATAATTTTTTACCTTCATCTATTGCTATATTAGCAAGATCACTTTGAAGAGAATCAGAAAACATCATATTAGTATTAGAAAACTTAAAGGCTCTTCCGTCAATGCTATCATTATAACCCATAAGCATTTCATTAGGCATGCTGCCATCTTCAAGTTTAAATGCCTCTAAATTTATTCTAGTAAATTCTGTATTAATTTTATTATAAAATTCATCTACAGCTTCTTTAGTTAAAACAGCTTTACCACGAACTGATTCAACAGCCTTTATAACTGGTAATGCAACCATGTCTGCTGTTCCGGAAGATTCTATAACTCTAATTAAAACTGGAGCTAAAGCTGCAAGTGGCTTTGTTGATCCTAATTCAGTTATTACATCTACCTTGTCACTTTTTGTATTTAAATACGCAGTGTAGTTATTTATTAAAGCTAACGCAAAGTCTTTTGTTGTAAACTCATTGTATGTTTGAGAAGATACATTTTTACTTATATTATCATTGATGTCTTCTTCACTTAAAATTTCATCAACAGTTTTACTTCCTGCTATTCTTGCTACTCTAATTTTATTTTGATTAGACATTGCCTTAAACGCTTCACTATTTAACAAAAAGTTATCACGCATATAAGGATTTAAATCCATCAACCTGTTTAGTTCAGAAATACTATTTAATGATTGAATTGTTTTTAAATGATATGTAGGTAATTGATGTGCATATACTAAATCACCATTAGAATTTTTAAATACTGTTGCCCCTATTGTTTCATCAAATGGAGCACTATTAGCTGCTAAATCATTTAATCTACTTAATATACCTCCTTTAAGATTAGTAAACAAGTTACTATTTCTTTGAATTGCTAAACGCATTTGCTCTACATCAGTTATGTCTAAAGGTGACTCTTCAGTATTAATAGATAGGAGTGCCTTTTGTTTTACACTAGTATTATCAATTATGTTTTGCACCATACTAAATTGTAAGTACAACGGACTTAATTTTATACCTGTTAAATTAAACAATCTTTCAGAATAATCTCTAGATTGATTTTGTAAAGTAACATCATCAATATTATTAGTATCTTTAAGTGAACTATTTAAACTGTTTAATAAACGTGCAATTTGTTTTTTAACTGTAGGATCATCAAACTGCTTTCTTTTTCCTATGTAAGCTTGGTTCCATTTTTGCAATTGAGAATTTGCATCATCTCTTTGTGCAGCAGAATATATTCTTATTTTTCCTTTGGTATCTGTTTCATTAAATATATAATCAACTCTAAAATTTTGAAAGCCTGACAATAAAGATTGCAAAAGTTCAGGATTATTTAATTCTACAGGAAATGATGCACCTTCTAATAACTCTATTTCAGTTATACCCACATCTTTTAAAATTCTACTTACTACAGCACCAGCTTGTGAATTATCCTGACCAAAGAAATACATGCTTCTTAACATTAATAATGGATCTTGTATATTTTTAACAGCTTTTAATAATCCATTATATGCTTCTCTAAAGTTTACACCAACAATTATTTTTTCACCTTCCTTTAATAATGTATTACCAAAGTAATCTGTAGCGGATGTAGTTGTTGAAGCTATATAAAGCCTAAGTTTAAATGATAAAGAAGATAAACCACCAATTAAAGACGCATCCTTGTCAAATTGTGAAGATGTTCTCAAACCTAATGAATCTTCAAATTCTTCTTCAGTAAACTCTTCATCTTGTAGTTGAGTACCAATTAAATTAAGCTGGTCAACTACATTCTTTTTTATTACTTCAGGGTATATTTTAAATGCAGTTTGTATTTGATTAAGCATTTCTACTTTTGCAGGTGGTTGATTTTCATTAATGCTATTTAATGGATTATATAATAAATTATAATCATCCATAACACCTTGTAAGAGTTCTGCTGGGCTATACTCACCCTCTACATTACGTACTCTATCAGCATATGTAGCTGATATACCTGATACTAAAAGATCAGCTACCTCACTATCTAAATATAAATAACCAACTCTTGTTTGTTTAACTCCACCAACTTCTGTAACTACTGTATCAGAGTTATAAGGAACTAAAGCATTTGCTTCAAGAGTTATACCAGGTGCTAATGAATTAGTGAACTCATTAGATACTAAAGTTGCATCTTTATATTTTCCTAAATCAATACTTTCAAATAATGTTTCTAATTCATTTTTGGTATTAGTGCTAAATATAGCCTTAATCCATTCCATTATTCTAACAAATAATGATTTTACTTCTGCATCAACTTTAGTGTTCTTAGGATTTAACTTAAATTTATCAAACTCATCAGCTAAATACTCTTCATAATATCTATTCTTTAATTCAGCCTGACTCATATTTAAATATGTATCTGCTGAGTTTCTAAATCTTTCTAATTCAGTTTTAAAACTTTTACCTTCTGCTCTAAGTTTTGCTCTAACTTCTTTTCTTGCAATGCTACGGTATCTAATTATTTCTTGATCAGTTAATAATAATCTATATACAGAATGAAATGCTTCATGATATTTATAAGGGTTATTTGCACCTACATATATAGTACCATCTACTGACATATCACCAGCAATATTTTTTAAACTCATAGCAAACATACCAACTCTTACTCCACCCGCCTTCATATTATCAGTTAAAGTATTAATGTCTTCTACAGTAATAAACTCTGGTAATGATTCATCTACAAAATCTGAAAACTCTTCTATATCTATTATATTTTCTGTAGACAATTCACCTGCAGGTACTATCTTATTAGCTTTATTCTCTTCTATCTTACGTTTTTTAATAAGATCTTGAAACTTTTCACTATCTCTTAATGTCTTTGCATGTAATGCAAGATCAACATCTTCTAAAAGTTCTAGTTCTAAAAGAGCTATTTCAGTATTAATTTTATCTATACTATTCTCAATAGGAGCTACAACCTCACTAGTTTCTTGTGTTGGTTTAGACCATGTTCCAAGAGTGTTTCCATCAACATTTACTTCAGAATAATAATAACCTTTAGCTTTCATGTTTTCATAAAGCCTTTTTTCACCAGTATTATAAGTACTAGAATCAGTATACCTTTTATTGTCAGTAATAATAGTAGCACCTGCTTCTACAGCCTTAATAGCCTCCTTTATGGTTCTGTCTTGTTGAGATTTTTGTAATGCAGCACTTCCTCTTTTTCCTCCAATAGATACAAATATTACATCATCAGAGGTATAAGCACCTGTGTTAGCAAATTGCCCAGCTTGTTTAGCATAACTGGCCGTACTACTTCCTGCTATTCCTTCAGCAAATCCTATATACTGTGTAGCTATTTTAGCTTTAGATTTAGCTTTTTTATCTGCTGCTTGAATAGGTTCTACAGTAAATATATTTTTAGATGAAGTTACTTCAACCTCACTAGTTTGTTGTGTTACTACTTCACTGGTTTCTTCTGTTATAACTTCAGCAGCTGGAATTGCAGAAACATTTATTACTGCCTGTACAGCAGATGATGATCCTGTTATTCTTATTTGTTGATTTTCTATAACATTAGGTAGAACTGCAGTAGTAGTTTTTCCAAGTATAGTATCAACATCAGTATCATCTGGAAATGATTCTCTTAATCTATTAGGTGTAATAGCAACTCCAGTTGAATCAGAAAATGCTGTATTAAACTTTTTAAATAAAGTTTCTATTTTTTCATTAGATGTAAGTTTTGTATCATTTACTAAGTTTAAGTCAATAGTAATTGCTTCACCCACCTTATCTATTTCTTTACCATTAATTTTAAATAGTTGTAGTGCAGGTATACCTTTTGAAGTTATTTCTAATGATATTAAATATCCAGGTATAGTACTTATAAATAATTCACCAGTTAAGTTTCTATTAAATTCATAGTTATATCTTGAATCTTTTACTTTACCATCACTATCTATATTTTTTTCTTGAGTAAGTTGTGATTGTTTTATTATGTTTAAATACAATTGATTTCTTTGTTCAGCAGTATATATTGTAGCTTTTAAATTTACAGGTACATAAGTTCCATTAGGCATTAACACTATTGCATAGTATCTATCTGAACCTTCTAACATATTATAAAAAAGTTGTTGTCTTTCTAACCCTTCCTGAACATTATCTCTTAATGTATCTTCTTGACTTACACCCTCTAAGTTAGTAATAGTTTGGACTGTTCTGCTTTGAGTTTCATGATCAAACTTTAAATCATATATAACAATACCACCATTACCATCTGAGTCATTAAATAATAACTCACTAAAAGCTCTACCTTTTTGATTACCCTTTCCTCTTGGATAAGCAGTAACTGCTCCGGGAGTTATAAACGTTAAATCTTTTGATATTTCACTTAATGTTTTAGGCATAGGTTGTTTAGATGCAACTCTGTTATCTAATTGAGAAACTATTAATTCATTTAATGCAAAAATATTTTGTATGTATGATAACCTTTCTTCTTTATTTAAAGCTTTTAATTCTGCTGAATTAAAAATAGTATTAGTTGCTTCTTCACTTGTAATATTAGGTAATACAATATCTTTACCATTTACATTTATTTTAAATCTTTCATTAGGCAAATAACCAAATACATTATTAATACCATCAATTTTAGGTAATCTAGCTTTTTCTATTGCTTCATTAACTCTAATAGTTAATTCTACATTTTCTTCAGGTATTTTTATACCTATATTATACTTTGATACAAGCTCAGTAATATATGGGTTTTGTTCACCATACACTGTACCATCTCTACCTTTAATTTGATATAAACCTTTACTATCTCCACTATTTTCTTCTTGTACTATAACTAATTCTAATTGTTCTAACTCAGCAGGAGTTAAAATACTTAATATTAATTGAAGCCTTGCTACTGCAGCAGCTCTTCCACCAATACCTACATGAGGATAAAAAGATACTAATTCACTTATTTGTATTCTATTATAAGATTTGTCTAGTTTCTTAAATGATATTTCTTGTAATGTATAACTATCTGCAAACTCACCAACCTCTAATTTAATTATATCTGACTCTTGTCTATCTTTATTATTTTTACTTGCCTCTACTATTCTTAAACGTCCTCCTTTTATTTGATTAGGCGTACTTAAAATAATATACTTTTTACTTTTAAGTTTATCATAAATAATTGTACCTTGACTTAAATCATCTATACCATCAAATGAAAACTTACCTGTAGTAGGTGCTGAAGCTTCAACTAATTTTAAATCTGCTTTAGCATCAGCAGCACTTGTATATGAACCAAACTCAGAAGTAGTTAGAGCTCTCATTTGTTTTGAAAGATCATTTCCATTTTTATCTACTAACTTATAGAAGTTTGTAGGCTCACCAGTTTGACTATCTAAAGTTGTTATCTCAACTATATTAGCAAGATTTCCAACATAATATATTTTTTTAGTTGCTTCTCCTTGTGTATTTTTATTAACAACATCTCCTGGTTCAACAACTGGAGCTGCAACTTCAAAAATATCATTATAGTTTAATCCAGATAAATCTAATATTTTACTAATGTTAGGGTCTTCTATTGCATCTCTTGTTTTAGACCAATCAATAAAACCTTTTTCAGATAAAATATCTAAATCAGAAACAACATTTGGATATGTAATTTCTCCAGTTGACTGATCTACTTTAGGTACACCAGCTGCCCATATTTTTTTAATAGCATTAAAAGAAGTTTTTATATTTATTCCTTGTTGACTATCTCTCCACTCATCAAAGGTTAAAACATCTTCTTTTGCAGTTGCTGTTAATGCTGAATATAAACTATACTGTTTATTTAATAAACTATTTAATAGAGGTGTGTTATTTGTTTCTGGTAATATAATTTCTATACCAGCATCTTTTAATATAGCTTCTGTTTCACTAAAATTTGCTTCATTAATTTCATCTATTATTTGCTCTTCTGTTTTTTCTACAGGAACAGTTTCATCAGATTTAGTTTTTATACCAACATACTGTTCAATCTTTGCTAGAATTAAATCATGCTTAGTCTTATTTATAATTAAATTTATACCATCTTCATCAAATCTATTAATTGGTCCATTATCATCATAAAAAGTTTTTAATACAGATGGATCATTTGTTTGTAAAAACATTTCAGTTTCTGATGGATCTGCAAATGCATTTATAGGATCTCCAGAAATTTGATTCATTAATTCATTAGCTTCTACAATATCAACATATTTTGTTAATACTGCTTCAAAGTTACTTTTAATATTTTTATAGTATTCTTTACTTACTGCATATTGTCTTTCAGCTATTTCTGATAATCTTTTTGGATTATCTAAATACTCTATAGCTTTATCATATATTTTAGCTCTTTCTTCTAAAGCAATATAATCAACTATATCTTTTAATGCTGCATCAATTTGGTCAGTATTAACAAATGAACCTTGACTTGAAGCCATGAATCTTACATACTCTAAAAACTTACCTCTTAACTTTTCAATTTTTCTTCTATCAAAAGAACCTTTTCTACCTCCTTCTGATGTAGTTGCATTTTTAGGATCTATAAGTATAGCTTTAATTGCTTCAAGCTTTTCTATTTTTTTAGTTTTACTTTTATTACTTTTTTCAACACTTTTATCTAGAGTTACACCATCAGCTTTAGTAACTTCTATTTCAGTTTTAAGCATGTTAATTTCTCTATTAATAGAGTCCATGCTTAATAAAACTGTAATATCACTAGCAGCCATTTTTTCAAATAAAGGCTCACTTTCTAATCTACTATTTATACTCTTAGATCTTTCTAATGCTTTATCAAAACCATCTCTAGTAAACATATATAAATATCTAGCATGTTCATATGCAAACTCTTTCTGAGATTCTTCAACATATTCTCTACTGCCTTCTTTATAGATATTTCTATCAAAAGGATTTGGGTATTTATCTTTAGAATCTTGATATTGACTTTCCATCTTATCTAACTTAGTTACCATATCAGTAATACGCTTTCTAAGTTTTCCAGATTTAATATCTCTCTTATCTGCTGGGTAAGCTTGAGCCAACTCTTCATCAGTAAGTTTTAACATATCAGTTAATTGTGATCTAAAAATACCAGAAGTATCATTACTAAATACATGATACATTTGTTGGAATTTTCCAAAGTCTTGTTGATCTATAAATCCAAATTGATCATTATCATATGTACTTGCTTTCATTGCACCAGCAACTTGCTTCTGTATTAAGAAGTTTAACTTATTGCTGTCAAACATTCCTTCAGGTGTCTTTATATGTGCATTCCAAGCTTGGTTATGAGCTGTGACAGTTTTTTTAATAAAGTCATCTCTATTTGTTTTGTATTCTGCCCATGCTTCATTTTGAGCTTTAGACCCATATTTTATCCCTGCTTCATTAAGTCCATATTTATATATAGAAGGAACTCCTTGAAAAAATAATTTTTGAGGTCCTTGTATTATACCACCCATTAAAAAACCAGACATAAATACACTAAACCCTTCACCACTTAATTGTTTACCTATTCCAGATTGGATCATTGTATTTTGTAATTCTAGACCACCAGCTAATGGATCTTTTAATACTTCAGTAAAGTAACCCGTTGTTGCTGCAGATACTGCTTCTTGAGATACCTCTTGTACACCTTCTGCAATATTTGCTGCAAAATATCTAACTGATGCTGCAGCTCCACGTCCAACTATACCTTTTGCACCTCCTGCTTTAACTGCTTTTATAGTACCTGCTATTCCTTTACCAACATCTTCAAATACATTTTCTGCTAAGCCACCAGTACTAGTTCTTGTTGCTTTAGTTTTAACAACTCTTCTGATACCTCTAGAAAAAGAATCATTAAAAACTCTACCTAATGATCTATTAAATCCACCAAGTGCATTTCCAAATACAAACCAGTTGCTTGCATATATAATAGGTGCATTAGCCATAGTAGTATAGAAAGCTCCTTGATTAGCTCTATTAACTATTGTCTGCATTTCTTCTGGAGTAACACCTTTACCAGATTTGTTTTCTGCTATTCTTACTCCTTCTGATATAATTTGATTATATACCATCCCAGCTTCAAGTTTACTTTCCGCCAATGCTAAATTAACAGCTCTTAAATCTCTGTAAAAACCACCAAAAGTACTGCTCATCTTTGCCATATTTATTGCATTTTGAGTAGCATTTTTTGTAGTTTTAAGATTCTTTAAGGCATACATTGTATTAGGAGCAAACGCTTGTCCTAAAATTTTACCTCCTGTTTTAGCTGCAGTGTGAAAATCTTTAGCTACATCTGTTGCTCTAAGAGTGTTTATAATATCTCTAGCACCAGTATATGCTCTACTTGCAGTAAAGAAATTTTTAAATGCATTACCCGCTCTACCAGCATTTACAACTGTTCTAGCTCCAGCAATAGGTGCTGCAGCACCACCACTAAATACTGTTGCACCAGCTAATACTAGTTCTTCAACGGCAATTGAACCTAGTATACCCACAGTATATGCACTGTTTAATAAAAAATTATTAGTCCATGCAGAAACTCCACCTCTAGAACTATTACCTATTGCCATAGCATTTTCAAATTCTTCTGCCGTACTTAAGTCTGGAGCATAAAGATAATCATCACCATCAAAAATATCTGCAATAGATCTATATACACTAGAAAATCCTGAACCAGCAAGACTCATAAATTGACCACGCATTCTAGCCATATCATCATATATAGTAGAGTTAGCATTATAATATTCTTCAGTATTAGAATAGGGAGTAAATCCAAGTTTTGCAAAATCTGGAGAATTATAATATCTAGCAAACTGTGAAGCCTTCATACTTGAATACTTTGGTGCAATTCTATCAGTAGCAGCACCTTCAGAATAATCAGCATCTAGTATTTCTTCTACTTGAGAAAAAGTATTCTTTGTAGGATTTTGTTGAGCAACAGGGTTATAAGTGTCAGTTGCAAATGAAGGTATTGGTGAACCTAAACTTGCCATTGCATCTATGCCATATTTATCTATATCAGTTTTATATGTATCTATATTTGATAATATACCCGGATCAGTTGCTATAACATCACCAATTGCAGTCATAGGATTTTCAAACATTTCCTCAACAGGTATAAAATTAAACTGTCCTTCTGGTATTATAGTAGTAAGAGGCCTTTGAGAATTTTCAATAGTAGCCTCTAAAGTTGGTTTTTCTAAATCTTCCATTATTTAGTTCTGTTTGTTGCTACATCTTTTTCTTGTGCTGCTATATTACTTGCTCTATGTGCTTCAAAATATACATGCAATGCTTTTATAGCCTCATCTAATCCCTTCTGAGTTATATCCTTCTCCCCATCTTTTAATATTTTTGTGTGATTTTGTGAGGTATATGTACCGCCTGGCATATATGTTTTAAGATCATAGTTTACAGTATACTTTCCTCTACCTATTTTAGTAATACTATATTCTGTATTGGAATTTTCAAGACCATCTGGAACTTTAAAGTTTGCGTAATCTGTTCCACCATTGTTTGGGTTAAGTATAGCTGTTTCTACAAAAGAAACATAATTTTCTTTTTTACCTTTTGGATTTATATCTTCTGATTGAGGAAATATAATTGATATACCTGCTGTACCATCTCCTTCTTTTCTTCTGCTACCTTGCATTCTATTACCGCTTAAAAGATTTATATCATCTTTTGAAAGTGCTCCAATTTCATCTGAAGTTTTAGTTGTAGAACCATCAGCATAACTAGCTAACCATTCAGGCGGAAATAAAATTTGATATGCAGTATTTGTTTTGTTTCCATCTGTTGCTTTACCATATACACTATGATAAACTAATTTTAAAATAGGAACATTTTTTCCAGTTGCTTTAAAAGCCTTTGGGTCATTGAATGCTAAAGAAATATCTTGTTTAGCTAAATTCCACGCCTTTATTGCAACGGGTTCTTTAATTAACAAATTATCTTCTGTAATATTATTTATGTCACCTGCTACTATACCATAATTCACACCCTTTTGATCCAACATTTGAAGTTGTTGAAGAATCACATTCATTTCTTTTTGTGCTTCTATAGTTCCTGGAGAATTAATTAATGGGTTTAATGTAAATGTTATTGTTGGATTACCACTCATATCTGCTGTTGCATTTGCATCTCCATTTAATGCAGCAATTAAATTTCCTGTAGGCACAGTTCCACTTCTTAAAAGTTTTAGTAAACCTTCATTTAATGTTTTATGTATTACTTTTACATCATTCATCAGTGCACTCTCATCTATTTTCATTTTAGGTGAACCATCATCATTATACACTGGCATAGCTATATATTGTGTCTGTTTAGCGTATGGATTATTATTAGCATTTGGATTTATTTGTGTAGCTTGTATCATATAATCTTCATTATCAGTACCGCTATCCCAACCAGCAAGATCAACATTTTTAACTTTACCTTCTCTGATTAAATCTTTTACTAAATTAGCATAATCTTCTATAGGTATAACTGATCCAAGTTCATCCACAATACTTGGGTATCCTGCTTCCATTAATAATCTAACATCAGAGTTATATTCTTTATCACCTTCTGCAATTGCAGCTGCTTCAACAATTTTATATGCATTTAACTGATGTTGTTTAGAAGTTAATATTGCTTGATTAACTCCAGCTTCTTTAGTCATAGTACCATTTAATCCAAATATTTTATTATATAGTTTATCATATTGAGTACGTGTATCTGTACCAATTGTTAATTCTGGATTTGTTTTTGTTAGTTCTGCTGTATTTCCAAATATTTTAGAAGTAGACTCAAATAAACTATTTATGACTTCTCTATTATTATATTTTAATATACCTTCTACATCAGTAGGTTCACCATACCCCAGTACTTTTTCAATTTCTGCAATAGTTCCTCTATAATCTTTAAGTCCTAATTCTTTATCATATATTTGAATATCATATTTATGATCTTGATCTGGACCAGTTCCATTTGGATTTAATAACTGAAACATATTTAATACATCTTGCAACTTATCTTGCATAATTTTATTGTTTTCTATAACAATATTATTATCAAGTATTTCAACTAGGTTAGCATTTTGATCTATCTCACCATCTTCATTTACCGCAAATTCAAAACCTGTTGCAGCATTAAATACTACTGTTGGTGCAGTAGCTGATTGAACTAAAGGGTTATTGTTTGTAAAACCAATTAGCTCTCCTTTTTCTATTGCTAAATTTCTTTCGTTTTCAGCTTGTGCTGCAATTTTAGCTAAATCACCAGCTAACTTTTGATTTTGTAATTCATACTCATTTGTTCTTAATAAATAACTTTGATCTTGAGCAGCATGTGTTTGTGCAGCTATACTAATATCATTTCCTAAATTATAACTCATAATCATATTATAAGCTTTATTTAAAGTACCCGGTATTGATTGAGTAGGAATAGCACCCACTCTTTGTAAATCCATTTTAGACTCTAATGCTAATTTAGTAGCTTCAGCTGCAGACATTTCTTCTTGCATTGCAATATCTAAATCTGAACCTGCTATCATTCCATTTTTTGCTACATAATTTTGCCATGTAACATTAATTCTTTCATGTGCTGCTAATAGCGCAGCAGTATCATTTAGATCTACATTGTTTAACTCATTTATCCTAGCTATTTGTTCATTAGCCCAAGCACCTTGTGCTTCTTCAATAGTTCTAAATGTACCATCTTGTATTTTTCCTTGAGCAAAATTTCTACTTGCTACAAATGCATCATCTGCATATGCAGCAATAACACGTGGATCTTTTAATAATGTTTGTTTTAATACCTCTTCTACAGCACCGGTTATTAATGATCCATTTTTTTGCCTAATCATATATTTACCATCATCTGTTACACCCACATCCATTTCCATAGATAGATCCATTTCACTTAAAATATCTTGAGACATATTAAATAAATTAACACCATCAACATAATTTGGAGCTGCCATAGCCATTGCTTTTTCAGGTGAAGCATTTATATAATCATCCATTTTATAATCTAAACTTGCCACACCACTTAAAGAATATCTATCTGCTCCTTCTTGAGTACCTGACTCTAATAATCTATTTGCATACTCACTTTGCTTTCTGTATTGTGATGTATGAACTATATCACTAACTATTAAATCATCATCATAGAATGGTGCAAAAATACTTTGTGCAGCATCAGCATTTTGTTGTAATGATAAATCTAAACCTGAAATTTTTTCTATTTGTGGAGCTATATTTTCTGCATACTGATCTCTCTTTATTCTATTATCTTCTCTAGATAAATCAGAATAAACTACTTTATTATAAATATCATTTGTTGCTTTAAAATTAGAATCATATTTATCTTTTCTAGTTTCTAAAACTGCTGACAAAAATTTATAGTCAGGTGTAAATGGTTTTATATCTGGTAAATATGTATCTGCTCCTTTAATGTATGTTGCCATAGTTCAAAATTAGTATAATTTTATAAGTTTACAAAATATATTAAGTAAACCCTTTAAGTTTAGGCACCCATCTTACCACTGTAAAATGGAGTTGCCCATCTTTTTGTTTCTTTTCCTCTCTTAACTTCTTCTTCATCTTTCTGTAAAACATCTGAATTACTTTGATATGAACCATCTAAGACTCTATTCTCTAATGCTTGTTGTCCTTTTGTTTGGTTTGGTTGCATTCCGTTTTGAAGTTGATATATCTCCCATGCTGTTTTAGGACTAAATTCTTTCTCACTTAAGTTATTTTTATTTAAGTCAGCATAAAACTCATTAAAGTCTTGTGCATTTCCACCTGGTTTTTCATAAGGTTTTCTACCTTCTCCAGTAAAGTTTATAAGTCCGTATGCATCAGGGTTGATTTTATATAAATCATTTGTAGAATTTAGATTTGCAGTGTTTGCCATATTTGTTGCTCCTTGATTAAATAGCTCATTCTGTTTACCAACTCTCCAATTAGCAAAGTTATCTGCATTTTGTAGTGCAGCATTTGTATTATCATAAAGCGCAGTGTTAGTAGCATTGTTTGTCATATCTACTTTCATATCCATCTGAGGTTGTAAAGTAGCAACTTGATTCATTGTTCTAACATTATTCTGATTAACTTTATTAATAGCCTGAGCATTTGCTGCAAGTGTTGCACCTTGAATGTTGCTACGTGCAATTTGTTGTGGTCCATATGCTCCAAGAGCTTTAGCCATAGTATTTTGTGCACCTAGATTAGCATTAACTGCACCAGTATAATCATCTAATACATAATCAATATTTTGATCTTCTAACTGAGGAGCCCAAGGTAAATATAAATTATCATTTACTTTACCTAATGCTGCCATGTTATTTAAATCTTGTGCCCACCATTTATTTTTTACAGGTGGTGGTGGAAGTTTCGTAGGTGGTGGTGGGATTTCTTTTTCAGGAAGTTTCATAAATATCTCTTCTTGAGATGTAAAGTCTACATCTAGTCTTGGTGTATTAAATGTATGCATACCTAATGCACCATCAAACTCTTCCCCTTGCACATAGCCTTCATCCCCTTTCTTTCTAAAATGAGGTACATAAGGTATATCTAATTTTTCAGCTTCTTCTTTTCTTGTTTGTTCAGCTAAAATTTGAAACTCTTTCCATTGTGGATCATTTGCAGGTTTACTATAATCAAAACCATCTATTTGTGCAGTAACATCACCCCATCTTGATTCAAAATCAGCTTGTCCTTCTGCTGATTTAATCTTATCACTACCATATGCATAAATAGGTGTTGATTTATCAGCTGCTATAGTTGGGTCATATACACCATCAACCATTTGATTTTGGTATATAGCACCTTGATTTTTTGGTCTATTACCTCCTGAATAAATTCCAGGTCTGTATGATCCAATAGGTGAAGCATCTAATACTTCTCCTTGATCTCTATTCTCTTTAGAAATAGCAGATGTTGAACCTTCTCCAACTCCTTCAACGCTTTGAGTTTGTACTTTTGTATTTTCATCAAATCTTGATTCATAAGGTTTGTATGCTCTTACTTGACCGTCTACTATAGATATTTCATAACCATTAGCTACGTACTCATCAAATTGTTTAGCTTCATCTGAACCTGATGGAAATGGATTTTTTAATGGTTTTTCTTTATTACCATCTTGTGCCATAGGAAGTTCTGAACCATATTTAGCATTAGCCATCACAGAATTATCTGCCTCAGCTAATTCTAATTGAGGGTTCATAGTAGGATCTTGTTGCATGCTTTGTTGTGGAGCTTGTTGTGGAGCTTCTTGTTGAGCATTTTGTTGTTCAGCTTGAGCCATCATTTGTTGCAACATTAATATTTGTTGTTGCTCTTGTGGTGGTAAAGCATCAAATGCATTTTGTTGAGCTTTTTGCATAGAAATTTCTTCCATCTTAGCTGTAAATTCTATTGGGTCTTGACCTATAGACATTAAGTAAGGATGGGATGCTAATGGTACACCATCTTCAAAATCTTTTTTAGCTTCTTGTACAAAAGCTAATTTAGATAAATCCTCCATATTCTTTTTTAGCATAAGTTCAGCACTTGTAGATGATATTTCATCTGCATATTGTGAATCCAACTCTCCATAAAACTCATTCAGACCAAACTTCTTAGATATTTTAGCAGGTGTTTTCTTTTCTCCACCTACATCAAACTCTGACATTTCATCTTTTGTAAATTTTAATTTAGGAGTATCTGAATAAATAAATGATTGTTCTGGTAAATACATTGGTACACCACCTTTAGAATGTCTTGGTCCATGAATATCATATAATCCAAAACTACCATCATTATTTAAATCAGTAAGCACTGTTTCTCCACCTTCTGCCTCTATGTTGGCATTATCTCTTGGTACACTAGACAAACTAAATCTAACATTTTCATCCTTTGAATTATTAAATGTAGTAGAGCCATAGTAATTTTGTGGAGTTGTAACCAAACCATAATCAGCTTGATCACCAGTTGTATATGTATCACCACCATCTCTCATAAATTTAGTTTCAACAACTTTGCCATCAACTAATTTAAATCCTTCTGGTAATTTATTTATTTTTATTTTTTTCATATTTATAACATTTCAATATCAGCTCCAGCTGAAATTAGTTTAGCTAACATTGATGCATCAACACTTACTGTTTCACCCCCTTTTTCTCTTAATGGTACTTCTTTCGGTATTGCTAGGTATGAACCATAACCTGCTGCATCAACCATTGGAAATGTAGCACCTAGCTCACCTTGAAAATTAGGCATTGATGAATGCATAAAAGGTAAAAGGCCTGAGGCATTAACATTTTCAGCAAGGTTATACATTCTTTGACCATTACGTTGATCTCCTACATGCATAGAAGGATGAAAATTTGATATAATTGTATCTGTGTCAAGGTTTGCTCCATCTTGGATTAATGTATGTATAATATCTTTAGTGTCTCTTTTGCTTGTATCCCAAGCATCAGAATATGCTTTAATGTCTTTTCTAGTTGGCCCATCTCCACCAGTAGACATATTACTAAGTATATTATGTTGAACTTCTAAAGGTAAAGCTTTAAATCCTTCATTATTTACTCCACCACCTTTACTCATAAATAATCCTGTAACTTTATCTGAGTCAGAACCTGATTGTCCTGTATTAATATCTGTCTTTCCTCTTTTATTAAAAGCATTTGTTTTAGTACCATATACATTATCTGCTAAAGCAAACGTATTATAATTATCTACTTTAGCATCCTCAACACTTGTATCAAGAAAATCAGTAAGTAAACCTGCTCCTTCAACAACAACATCACTTATAGCACCATATGCTTTCATTCCAGTGCTATCTAAACTTCTATCTATAAACCCTTGTAAACCTCCAGTATCAGCTTCTACAGTTGGCTTATTAATCTTAGCAAATAACTCATCTGCTGAAGGAACTCTATTGGCTTCTTGATAAGCAGCCTCAGCATCATCAGCTCTTAACTGATCATTCATATCTATTGTATCTTGAACTGTTTGTTCCATAGGACCAATAAAAGGTTGTTCTTGAGGAAAACTAAAATCTCCAAATTGTGCTTTATCTAGATCACCACCATATCTAAAACCTAATTTTTTTCTTAATGACTCATATGTCTCTTTAGCTACTCCAGTAAGATCAGCACCTTTATCATTCATCCATTCCATAGCTTTATTACTTACTTGAGTAATTTTAGTTTCTTCAGGAGGTGGGATATTATTAATAATTTGATCTAATTCATTTCTTTCAGGGTTTTCTACCATGTACTGATTATACCAATCATTTATAGCTCCTACGTTTTCATCACTAAAATCTAGAGTAGCTGAATAAGTTGTATTAAGTGCTTTATCAATTTTATTATTTGCAGCTTTAGTTTTCCAATCTCTTAATGCACCTTTTTTTTCTCCTCTTGAATTTAAATCATCACTAAACAATGTTTCATTACTTTTTAATAAAAAATTAGCAACGCTCCCAATATTTTTTTTATTTCCGTTTTCTGCAAAAGCTGCTGGGTTAACATACATTGGTGAACCCCCAACCATACCTTCATCATTATTAGTATTTATATTAGGGTTTTGTATTCCCCCTTGTGAATCAAAATTAACTACAACATCTGTTGATCCAGAACCACAAGTACCGGAAGCAATTTGTGCAGGAGTACACTGAGTTTCCTTTCCATCCTGAGCCATTTCAATAGGATCAATGCTTACCATTGCAGGTCTACCTTCTTGGATAGCTTGATCTCTAGCTAGTTGTTGAGGGTTGTTATTAATCTGTTGATTAGATGGAGGTTTAGGTTTAGTTAATTTTTCAACATTTTTAAATAAAATAGTTAAGTCTTCTTCAACATAACCCATATTCATTAATGCTTGAGCAATAGTATTTTGATCAACCTCTTGTTCCATTAAACTAATTACTACTTCTTCTGGCTTTTTACCTTCATCAATAGATGTAGAAAAAAATTCAGAAATTTGTACAATAGCTGGATCAACTTGTTGTTGTGGTTGCATCATAGATGGTCCACCTTGATTTACACTTTTATTGTTTAAATTCACTTTCATTATATTATATTATTAATATACAAATAATTAAGCAGATTCACTAATCTTTATGGTTTAAGAATGGCCCATTAAATTAGTCATTATATAATTAGCAGGTGACATTCCCGCCTCTTTTGCTTCTTTATAATGTATTCTGTTTAGTTTATCATATATCTTCTCTGCTTGTTTTTTATTATCTGTATTATCATAATTACCCATTACATAATCTTGAAATATATTATACTCTCCACCACTTTTATATGCTAGCAAGTCTTCTAAAGTAAATTCAGAAAAACCTTTTTTTATTCCGTCAGGTTCTAATTCTTTTGCTTTATTTACACTAGATCTAAAACTTTCTTTATTACCATCTGCACTTACATTTTTATGTCCTTGTAACCATACATCTTCTGCTAACAGTTTACCATCAGCATAATCTTTTAACACAGCTTTTGATTCAATTAAATTAGCAAAAAATAAAGTATACTGATCTTTTTTACTTAACTCAGTTGCTTCTTTTGCATTAAGTATATTTTCATTTAATTTATAACCCGTTGCTTCAGCTACATTTTTATATCTTTTTTGTGCTGTAGTAAAAGATCCTGATCCATTTAATTCTTTAGACTCAAATTGAAACATACCTCTACCGGGCCCAGGAATTATATTTCCAGTTTTTTCACCATTTACATATTCATTAGATCTTTGTACAGCTTTAGGATCCATTCTTTGTTCATAACCTGACTCATGATAAGCAATATTATCAGCTAAATCTGTCCATAAACTTTCAGTGCCACCTCTAGTTTCAACTATATAATTTAATATATTACCAAGACCTAATTCTTGATTTTCTTTTTTATTATTTTCTGATACTTGATCTATAATAACTTCTGGTACAGGAGCTATAAAAGTATTATCTTGTATTGCTGGTTGTCCACCTTTTTGAAAATCTGGATTAGGATTTGTTAAATCAAACATTCCATTGTTCCCTTCTAAATTTTTTAAATAATTTCCAGAAACTTGATTATGAATATTAGTATTACCCATAAAGCCATCATCAACAAAATTTAACTGTACATTATCTAAACCTTCTTTTTCTAAAAATATTGCTAAATCATCTGTGCTAAAATTATTAGCCGCAGGTGCTTTTCCTGCTTTTTTACCTGCTTCTAATACTTCTTTTTTATATTTAAGTAATCTTTTATATACTGGATTAGAAACTATTTCATCATAATTATTATAAAATCCTTCATAACTTTCTAATCTAGCAGCATCTGATGAAGCACTATTATAATCAGGCATTTGTTTTTTACCGTGATATGCTTCTGACTCTTTAATTTGTTTTTTTAATTTATCTATATTCTTTTTAAGCAGTTTTTTAGTAGTGCCTATAGTATTAAGATCTGCATGCCAATTCCCTAGTCCTTCTATTTTTAAGGAGTTATCACTATTTTTCATTGCTAAATTTAAAAGGTGTCCGTCTTTACCACCTCCATAACTACCGGCAACTGTTTTGTCAGCTGTAAATAATCCTGATCCTACATGAGGTTTATGTCCTAATACACCATATTTGTTAATATCTTCCTGAGGTACACCTCTATATATTGATTGGTAACCTTGAGGGAATGCCTTTTGAAAGTTTGCACTTTTTGATTGAATAAATTGCTCAGGTGTTCCTGGAAATACACTTCCATCTGCATTCTTCATCCATGTTCCATTTGCTTTAGTTGTTTCTTCTATAAGATTGTATTCTTGTAATAGTATTTTATTTTCAGGAATAGATTTATTAAATTTCATCCAGTCTATCTCTGACACAAATTTAGGTTTAATACCTAAAAGATTTTTAAATCCTTTAACAAGTGGTCCAGCAGTAAAAGGTATTAGACCAAATGTTGCATATAATGCTGCATCAGTATATTCTCCTTCACCATATTTAGTTCCAGCATGTATAAAGTCAGCAGTAGGATTTACTATAGCTGCAGCATCTAATGCCATATCTTTACCTTCATCTTTACCATATCCAAAGTGTTTAGCAATGGGAGCTACTAAAGAACTAGGTCCTGTCATATCAAACATATCTGCAAGACCTTTTGCATCTATAAATCTTCCAATATCAGATTTTTCAAAATCCTTCCATCCATTTTGAGCTTTTGGTAATGATCCACCAGATTTAGCTAAATTAGCAGGCATAGATTCATCTTCCATAGCAACCTCATTCATAAATTTAATAAGGTTGGGAGCTATTTTCTCATTTAAATTTTTATTTCTTAAGTTATCATTAATAAGCTGTTGTTCTTTATCTAGCTCATATTTCTTATTATTGTCTTTAATAAAATTAGATGTTTCAGTTCTCTTTCTTTCTAAAAAGTTTCTTATGTCTGGCATACTACTTTTAAGTTGCTTAAGTAGTTTTTGCTGCTGTTGGATTTCTTTTTTAGTTGTATATTTTGCATCAGGATCTTGATTATAATATTCAATAAATGCATCTCTATCTTTTGCTCTTAAATTTAATACAGCTTGAGTAAATAAATCATCACGCCACACACCATTATCTACAGCAGTTCTAAAATTATTTCTGTTTTGTTCTCTAAGTTTTTTACCTTCTTCACGTTCATAATATGCATAGCCGCCATCATTATCAAATACATTAGGTGGTACATATGAATTATCAAATATATCTGTACCTTCCCTGTTAGTTTCAGGATTACTTTTAAGACTGCTCATATAGGCATTTGCCATATCCATATTAAATTCATTTCTTCCAGTTCTTCTACCTTTTCTAAAATCTCCTATTACTTTATAATCATTGTTATAAAAAGCTTTTCTATTTTCATGACCGCCTGTTTTTTTTAAACCTTGCAAAGTATTTATTTCCCTATCAAAAGAAGTTTTCATATCATCAATCACACTTGTTTCAGTTACTATCTCTTTAATATTTTTATCAGCTTGAGATATATCATCTTCTAAGTAAGAAAACTCTATATCTTTCCATTCTTTAAAATCAGTTTTATAAATTTTATTAAATCTTTTAACTGCTTCTCTTTCTGCTTTTTTTCCTTTAAAGTTTTTTATAGGCCCAAATGCACCAAATAAACCTTCTTCTTTAGGTCTTTTATCTTTAATTAAATTTAAAGTATTTTCAAATGTATTTGTTATTCCTTGATATTCATTAAGCACAGCATTTATTTGATCATCCATTTCTGGTTCATACCATCCATCTGGACCTACTTTAATCCCTCGTCTTAATAACAATGCTTCTGTTTTTTTATTTGGATACTCTCCTTTAAGAGCCTCTTTAATACCTTTACTATCACTTCTTGCATTATAATATTGAGTTGATGCTGTTTGATATTCATCTGACCATTTATTCCATTTTTCACTACCTTGTCTAATTCCATCTAAATTTCTTTTTATTTGCTCAAATGGTCTAGAACTAGTGTTACGCATATCAGAAGTTTTGTTGTTATAACCTCCAAAATTTTTAACACCTTTTCTACCAAGAAGATTATCAAATTTATTTCCAATATATTTTGAATAAGAATTCATTGGATTATTTAATTTACCTGGTGTTTTAATAGTACCTTCTACTAATTCATTTATCCCAAGACCTCTTGGTAAATAACCAAATCCTTTATTAAAAGTAATATTCTTTTCAACCATCTTATCTACATCTGCTTGTGTAAAAGGTCCTTTACTTGGATCCCATATACCAGCATTTGATAATGCTTGTTCTAATTGTGCTTTCTGTGATTTTATTTCAAATGGCTGAGTTGCATATGATCTAAAAGATTCATCTTCAAATTTAGTACTAAAAGGATTATCATCAGGTGCATTACCAAAAAAACTATTATGATATTCATATGACTCATCATATAGTGGACTTTGTCTAGCACTACTTAATGGACTACCTTTTAAACTATTTAATCTATGGTTAACTTCATGTTGTATAATACTTTCTTCCATAGAAGTTCCAGGCATAACATAACCATTTTCATCATCTATTTCAGTAAATGGAGAGTATTGTGAAGCATTTCTTGCAATATAAATATTACCTCTTGTAGGATTATTCCAATCATATCCACCAGTGCGTTGATTCACTTCATTTCCATCTGGATCTATTTGACCATATCCACCCATCATAAATCCTGCTGCATTAGGGTCAGGTACATTTTGTGTATAAAAACCTTTAGTGCCGTCATCTGCTCCTAATGTTAATTGGTTATTTAAATCACCAATCATATTATCTAAATCAACATCACTTAATTCTATATTGTGAGCATTAAAGTATTCTGTTTTTAATCTATTTCTATAAGCTTCAGAATTAATTTTTAAACTATTTTCAGAATTAATTTTAGTAAGATCAACCCCTTGCAAATGGTCAGGTAATTCACCTCCTTCTTCAAAGCCCCACCATTTTTTAGTATTTTCCCATGCTTGTGGTAAAGTTTGATTAAGGTTAATCAACCCTCCTGTAAAATCAGAACTATTTTTAACAATGCTTTCACCTGCATCAACAATACTTTCACCCGCATCAATTGCTGAATTTACTCCAAACCTTCCAAATCTATATAAATTACCAAGCGTTAAATCAGCCAGACCAACTACTCCAGCTAATGTTGATGCAGTATTAACAACATTTTTATTATTTATTTTTTCATAGTTTTTGTTTTTTATATCTGCATCTTCCCACTTTACTTCATTTCCTTTGGGATTACTTGCATTATCTAATGTCATAAGATAATTCATTACACCCCCTGGATCTGTTACACCTGCATATTTTATGCCTGGTTTCATGCTGGTATTAATATCTAAAGCATCACATACACCATCTGCACAATTACTTTCGCTAATATCATATACCCCATCTTCTAAATCATATCCTGGTATAAATTGATTCACATTTATTGGTATAGGAAGAGCTGATATTGATCTATCTAGTTTTAGAAAATCATCTGGATCCATATGTTTAAATGTCTGTGCTGTTGACATATAGTGATCAAGCTGTTCTTTATTAAGTTTTATATCAACTGTTCTGACACCTTCTTCATAATCTTCTCCTGATAAATTATCCATATCCAAATCAACATCTGTTGCTGGATTATATATTTTATTTTCTTGTCCCCATCTATTAACAAATCCTTTATATACATAGTTACCATCTTCATCTTTTTCACTCCATTTTCCAGGAAGCTTATCTTGGTCTATAATATATGATTCCATATGACCCGGATCCATTCTCATTGCACCTCTATTACCGTTGGAACCACCTTCATATCCAGGAGGATATTGTATTACTTTTATTGTATATGTTTGTTCTTTGCCATCTTTAGCCATTGGTATTTCATATACAGTATTACCTGGAAATTGGTATTCATTCTCAGGGAACATCATTTGTTCATTACCAAGATTATCTACGCCATAAACTGGAAAATCAACATCTTCCATGGTTATACTTCCTGACTCAATGATATTAACTGGATTGTTTTTATCAGGGCTATAACTCTTATATCCTTCTATAGATATATACTGTGTTATATCTTGTAAAAACTCATTTGGTCCACCTGGAAGCCCTATACTTTTTTTCTTTCCCATATCTTATCTCATTGATAGTTGTAATTTAGTATTGTTTAATCTCAATAACATTTTTCTATCTCCAGAAACATTTTTTCTTAATATAACTTGATTAGAATAATGTCTGAATTTTTTACGTTGTGTAGCTAATTTATTATAATTTAAATTTATAGAATTAAGAGGTCTTACATAACCATTACAACTTGTTACAAATGTAGATTGTTCTGCATTAGAAAATTCACCTCTATCATTTGTAATATCCCAAAATTGATTAAATCTAAATTTATGTTCAACTTTAGTACTTAAAATATTTATATTATTTGACCCTATTATTGGATAAGTTAAACTACCCCATGGATCATTAAACGGTTGTTGATTTAATATTAATAATCCTGATGTCTGATCATTATTATATACAATAGCAGAATCAAAATTATAATTTAAATCTTCCCATTTATCACCCCCACACATATTATATAAAGCTTCTCCTTTGTATACATATGTTTCTAATTGATATTCAAAACTTCTAACTGTATTTACAGCTTGTCCAGTATTAGTTATTATATCAATTTCCCAAGGATAATCATTCTCATAATAATTTGCAAAACTATCACATCTTACATTATGTCTATAGAATGAAGATACATCATAACTGGGCTCAGTAGATATTTGATTTGTACTTTGACCTATTTCACACATTCCATTTGCAGAATTAAATGTATAACCCGGAGGACATTGTGGTATTTCAGTTGTTGATGTTTTAGTTGTAAAAAAATGATTTATACTAGGTAGTGCTAATTCAGGATGCCAATCATGGAATGAAATCCAAGCTTTACTTTTAGGATCATAACTTACTGTCCATGAACAATCTTCAAAATATATAGGATCTCCAATTACTAGATCTACTTTTGTTCCGTTAGCAAGAACTGTTGAAAATCCTCCAAATTCAGTATATTCAGTAGTGCTTAAAAATTCATCTTTAACTCTATAATCTTTTTTCATAAAATAAACTATGTCATCTACTGAATCATACATAACTTGACATCCTACTCCTGCTATTGGATTATCAGATAAAACAGAACTTTCTAATAAAGGAAATTGTTTTATTAATGAAGATGGTAAATACTTAGCAAACCACCACTTCATTCCATTATTAGATATAGGATCTAATCCTTTACCTCCATATTGAAATATTTTTCCTTGAGCTTGTGAAATAAAGAATATACCACTTGGTGTATTTATAACTCCTCTTAAACTTTCACATGATCCATACTCTGTAGATATTTCTGCATTAGCTACATTCTGAAATGGCTGACTAAATAATCCACCATCACCAATAGTTAACTTAGTATCTAGTTGTGTTTTAAGTGTATCTAATCCTTGAAACATTTGTGGAGATAAATATGGAAAAAATACTAATGCTCCACTTTTATTAATAGGTTTAATAACACTTACTGCATTTTTAAAATCTTTATAATTAAGATTTAAAAACACTTTCCAATAATCCTTTTTAGATTCTTTTTGAGCTTGTAATGAATATATTAATCTTTTAGGATATTTTACAAAACAAGTTTCTGAGATATAAGGATCATAATCTCTAGGTTGTAAATTACCAAAGCTTACTAATTGTGTAGGAAATTTAGCTGGGCTTAATGACTCATCATACTTATAAAAGTTATCATCTTTTTCTATAGTTGCATGAAATAATTCATCAATATCATTATAATCATATATGCTATAAATACGTTTTTTTGGTTCATCTTCATAATCTCTTTGATCTAAGTTAATTTCTGACTCTACATAAAAATCAAGTATTCCATTATTATGTGAATAACCATATGCATACTCTATTGCAAAAGGAGGATTTGGATCACTTGCACTTCCAAATATTCCTGACAAACCAGTATGACATGAATTACTACCTCTGTCTAAATAAAATAAATCATCTGGAAATATTGCATTAAATTGACCTGTACTAAAAAATATTCCAAAACCTACTATTTTTTCAGCTAAAGGTCCCATATCATATCTTTGTGAATTTAACCAATATCTTGGATATGGTACATTTACATACATAGAATAATTAAAAACAAAACCATCAGGTTGTCCCATTAGATAGTTAGTAAATATAGGCATTATTGTTTTTTCTGTATACCTACCTATAAAGGTATCCCCAGCAAAAATTGGATCACTGGTATACATTGTTGATAATGGTGGGACAGGAGTTGTTGAATCAACATTTAATAGCTGAACACAACCTCTCATTTGAATTTGCTTTATACCATCTAGCTGACCATACTGATTTTCAAAATTAAATTTTAATGCTCCATAATATGCAGAAATATCTCTTTTTCTAGAATTATTAGGGTTTAATAATGAATTATCACTAAAAGTAATTGCACCACCACCAGCATTTACTTCACCTCCTAAAACAAATCTTGATTTATCTTGTATAGTTGGGTCAGAAATTTCCTTAGCTAATTCTACAGCAACTGTTGTTGGTCTAAATAAATTATTAATTTTATAATTACCATTTCCAAATGTTTGAAAAGAAGAACCTAAATAATTTGAATCATTATTTTTTATTCTATATTGAGAACCTGCAATAGTAGGAGCATAATTATTAAAAATACCTTCTGAATTATATTTATATATAAAAGCACTATCATTAATCATAGCATAAAATACATCTATTATTTCACTACCACCTACAACAATTGCTGATTTAGCAGATGACAATCCAAACATAGCTCTTAGAAATACAGGTAAAGCAGATAATGGACTATCTTTTGTTGTTGCGTTTGATTGATTTCCACCAATTGTACCAGGAGCAACACCTGCTGCTGCATTTAAACCTTGTTGAAAAAGTTCAAGACCATAAGTTAATGCACCTCCAGTCCATAAATCACCAACAGCTGTACCTGTTTCTAATAAAAGATCTAAAGCTATCTGAGTAGCTGTACCAACACCACTACCACCACCACTACCAGCTGCATTTGCTGCAGCATTCAGACCTGCACCTGTAGTAGCACCACCAGGAGTTGGCATCACCACTGCAAAATCATTTGCTTGCCACTGACCTCTTGCACCATCTGTAGCAGTCATTTCAGTACCTTTTATTTGATGGAATGCATATCCTAACCCAAATATACCAGCCATAAGAGCAGCAGCATTTTTTAGTAATTTAAATCTAGGATGATCTTCTGATGGTATAAAATAACCACGTTGAGAACCTGAGTATTGCCCATATAATCTTGTTTCATAAGCATTTAAAAAAGGCTTAGTAAACATTAATTCAGGTGAAGCAAATGTAAATACTTTTCTAGAGTAGCCTCGGTTTCCATCCAGAGAAGCAGTTGCTGCTGATCCAGGTTGACCTATAGGTGGAAAGTTAGTAATAGATTGACTAAAAGTATCACATCCATTTGTTCTATTTAGTGTACCACCGGAAGTACCATCATGAAAATATACATCAGGTCTTAAATCATTATAAGGATAGTTAGGATATAATCCTTGAGCACTACCAATTAAATTTTCAGCATTAGGAACGTTGTATTGACGCATATTTCTAAATAAACCTTTTGCCAATATTGATCTAGCTCCTAATCTTGAACCTCTTAGTATTTCATAACCAACAACATTTGTTATATATGAACCATCATTATTTTTAGGTCTTCCTATATTTGCAAACTCTACACCTAAAATATTTATTTTATCTGCATTACCATTTGATAAATGTAAATTAGCTGTTGCTTCTTCAGTAGGCATTTTGTGGTGTCTAATGTATTTACCACAAAGATTGAGAGGATGGTTTGGAATAGCAGGATAACTATTCCAAATATCTGGTTTATTAGTTGGATATTTTTCACTAGACTGCCAATAAGCCATTGACCCTCTTTGAATTATTGTTGTACCATCCGGTTGTGCTTCAGATACAGGAACACCTGCAGTAGCTGTATTATAAATTTGAAATACAAAATTAGGACCATCTATGGCATTACTATTTGTAATTTCTGAATCTTCAGCATTACCTAAATAATTAGTTGGAGGTCTTCCTGGAATATGATATGAACTAGATCTTTCACCAGTATTGTATATCCATCTAATAAAAAAAGCATATTGTTCATCACGCATGAAACCCATCTTATTACCACCTAAACTATAATATGTATCAGGTACTTCATTAACTACCCAATTTACTTGGATTTCATTTGCTATAGGTTGATAATTAAAATCAAATTGTTCAGTAGGTCCTTGTCTAATTAACCAATCATTTACAACAAACATTGACTCAGACTTTTCATATGCTGGACTACGTAAAGGTATTGTTTTTAGATCTGGTGAAACTAGAGATGGATCAATAAAATCTATTTCTATGTCTTGTTGTTCTGTACTATATAAACCTAATATTTTAGCTACTGTTTGACCTTGGTTTCTACTAAGTATAACCAATTCATAATTATCAAAACCTTTATCTAAATTACTAATAGAAATATTTAAAGAACCACCTGATCCTTCATGACTCCATAATGTTTGTATATTTGATACACCTATGTAATCAGTTGCTTTTTGTTCATTTTCAGTATAGGCTATAAAAGCTTGATATGATCCATTTGATAACATACCGCCATCAATAGATTTAGTTAATTTTAAACAAGGTGTATCAACTAAAGGTGCTAATCTAATTTTTTCACAATCTAATACTAAAGGAAATTTATCTTCATATACTAAACATGGGTCACCCGGAGGAGAAACCAATTCTTGTATATAAGGTACATCATCAATATTTAATGAACGTGATGGGTTATTGCCGTCATCCCAATAAACTTCCCAAGTACAATCAAAATTTTCTTTTGCTGCACCTGTTATCAAATGCTTTTTATTAAAAGCTAAACATGGAGCATTTACTATAGGTGTATATTTACATTCACTATCATCAAACCTACCTATTTCAGAATTAATATTATCTGTAGAATATACAATCCATTCATCACCGTATCTGTGTACAGCACCTATAATAGTATAAGGAATAACACCACATTGTAAATTAGAAGGTTCATTACCTATTACTCCTAAATCTCCATCTTCTGAATTATTTGCTGCATTTCTTGCATGCCACCATGATTGATTATTTTCTAAAGATGGAGCAACATCTTTATTCATTCCTTTGGAAAAAGAATTTGTACTTACAGAAGAACTGGATGGTTGTCCTTGCTTTTTTCCACCAGCAGAAGTATTACTTTTTTTTGCCATAATCTTTATTTACTGTACTGTAGTACTAGTTGGAGTAAAATTTGGTCCTGACACTACTCTTGGATTTACTGGTGCATAACTTAAAAACATATTATAATAATTATGATATTGAGCTCTTCTATTCATTGTCCATAGTTTTCTCATTTCTGCAAAATCAGGAGTATTAACAAAACTTAATGCATTATTTCTTGATGCTCTCAATCTACCTTCTATAAGTTGTAATTGCTGAGAAACATTTTCACCTTGCCAAATCATATTTTCAAGAATCCTTTGTTTAATTGCATACTCATAATACTCATTACAATAAGGTTGATCTAACACTAATAAGTCTCCTTCTGAATTTACCATATCTCCTTGATAACTCATATATATTTTTCCTGTTCTAAATGTTGTAATTAAAAATCCATCTTTGATTTCAGCTATATCTAATGCTTGTGCACCTAAACTAGGGCAATAACATACTTTATCATTAACACCTTTAATTCTTAATTCAGTCCAAGTTGAAAATGTTCTAAAATTATTAGGACCAACCCTTTGTACTAACTGATGACTATTTGTATCATTACATGTTTTAATTACACATACATCTTTACATGTATCATCTGTATTACATGGTGATTCTTGCCCAGGAGCAGGAACATAAGGTACATCATTAAATGTTTCAATATGGGTACCTGAAGGCATTGTATTATTTATTGTATAAGAACCACATCTAAATGCATAATTAATATATTTAAAATCCATAGGTAATTGTCCTCTACCATGTTCTACATCAATAATTACTTCTTTAGTTCTATGTATTTTTAATCCAAGATCATAGTTAACTCTTGTAGCAACTTTAATTAATTGCTGTGGTTCAATCATACCTTCCAATGCATACGTAGAAAAGTCAATGGAAACATCTTCCATTAATTGACTGAATGTTCTATATTTTTGTGATACACTCATTATTGTCTATTTATATTACGTTTATTATCAGAATCTTCTGATGGAACTTTCATGGTATTCATCATTGTCCCTACTACTTGTGTTTCTATTTCAGCAAATAATGCTTCAGGAATATATATTTCTTGTTCATATCTAGGTGTACAATTATTTGTTTCATCACAATCCCATGCAGTAATGTCTGAATCAAAAACCCCTTCTACCTTAATAGCATCCCATACAATATTTGGACAATATATGTAACCATCTAACCACCAAAAATATAATGTGTTATTATACTTGAAAGAAGTTGTTTTAGTCATTGAGGTGTATGTACCTGGTTGAGTTGCTTGAAGCTCTTGTGAGCCATCTATAGAACTTACAGTACGTATAAGTGGTCCCCAATAACCTTCAAACATTGAAGGTAACCTTAGTTTACTACGTTTAATAGTACATCCACTTTGTATACCTGCACAATGAGCTTCTATTTTATCTACCTCAATCAATTCTATATATGGTAATGTTTTCCATACTGAATTAAACTTCATTAGCTTATTTGCATAGTCTTGTCTTCTCATTAAAAACTGTGCGGTCTTTTCTATTAGACTATATATATACCTATCTGTAATAAAAGCATCTTGAACCTCTGCTTTAACTTGCCCTCTAATTCTAGATATTGCTTCTGATATTGTTGACATTTTTTTTATTTTTCAAATTCATTATAATAATTAAGTTCTTTGTTGGTTTTATCAAAGTTTTCATCATATAAATGAGCTACTTTATATTTGTTTTTCATTACTACATATTTGGTCCAACTCAAAGGGTATTCTTTAGCAACTTTTCTTTTAAACTCTCTGCAAGCTACAAACCTCCAAAGCTCTCTATTTTTAAATCTATACTTTGTTGTAAAATTTGTATAGAATATTTTACCTAAATTACCATCTGTTTCCCAATTTTTATTTTGTAAAACTTTACCATATTGTTTAGATAATGCATAATCTATGTTAACTTTTTTTATTGCTTTGCAAGTTCCTATAAATAAAAAACCTAATGAATCAGGTAGTTCAACACCATTTCTATTTTCTACTACAGCATTCCATAATTTTACATTATATATTTTTATTATTTTTTTTAATTTAACATTATCTATATGAGAATACAAAGGTTTTTTATCTTTAAACTCTCTTATAGTTTCTTCATTTAATATCCCCAATCTTTTTTCTCTGTATCTTGGAGCATTTAAATCAGGTTTTTTAAAGTTGTTGATCATATATAGTTATATTTATAATTTACAAAAAAAACGGCACTTTATGAAATTAAAAGTGAGGTCTTTATAAAGCTTGATAGGTTAATTCACATATATTACCCATTGTAGGGTGTTGAATTTCTAATTTACCAGATCTTCTGTTACCTACAAATTTATTACTATAGTGATAATAGTCTGTTTTTCCTAAGCTAGGTAAAGTCTTTTCTATAAACCCAGCAGTTTCATTAGATGTCATATATTCTACTTTTCTATCAGTATGTATATGACCTTTAAATAATGTTCTATTGGTAGTAGCACCCCATTGTTTAGGATACTCAGAAGCATAAATTAATGGGTTGTTTTTACTACGTTTATCACCATGCTCAAATGCATTAAAATTATTCTTCCATACATGTACTTTTCTTTCTTCATATTTTATATCCCATGTTATTTCTTTACATTCAATTGACCTAGATAAAGCATGTACTAAATGATAAGAAGATAATCTATCATGATTACCAGGAACATAAACTATAACCAGCTCTTTACAAAAAGCCTTAATATAATTTATAGCCCAATGCATTGCATCAAATGCTTGGACATAAGCTTCTGTAGCATTCATACAGTTATCCAATGGAGTTCCTGATGTAGTTGTACCAGTAAAAGTATCCATATTAATTACATCCCCTCCTACAACAAAATACATTTTTTCAATATTATTAACAGGAGCTGCTTTTTCTATAAGGTATCTAATTGTATCTTCAAAATCTTTATCTATTGTTTCATTTCCTTGCTTACCAAAATGAATATCTTGTAAAGATATTACTCCACAGACTGGGTCTTTGGTTGTAGTTCTATTAGAACTTACTTTTGGTAATTTATACTTTTTAGGTTTCCAAGTTTCTAATAAATTTTTAAAGAGTTTTTCTTCAGAGTTTTTAATTTGAGATACTAATGCAGATACTCTCCAATGGTCTCCCATTTGTTTATTCCAGTATTGAGACAATTTCCATTTATTTGTATCAATTTTTAACAACTGAATTATTTCTTCTGCACTTTTTGGCTCATGATCAAATGTACCTGAAATTTTACCTTCACCTTTTTCTAGATCAATTGCTTCAGCAATTTGTGCATTATCTGCAGCCTTACTAAAAAATAAAGTTTTTTTCTTTTTTTTCTTTCTTTCTGATAATACTTCTTTTTTTAATTTAATATATTGTGATTCAGTAATGTTTAGTCTATCTGCACAATAAGAAGGGTGCTTTTTCCACTTTAAGGATTCTATTACTCTTTGTTTTAAATTGTTCATAAGTTTTTAATATTTTTTTGGTAAAGATAGTAAAAAAAAAGAGACCGGGGTAATACCCGGCCTCTCCCAACGTTTGCAGTAGAAAACCAACAAACCACTACTTGCTGCTGTTGTACTAAACTGCTAATGTAGCAAACAATATTTCTATTGGTTTACATGAGGCAGAGTTACCATTATCTACAACCTTTACTTTATAAGCAGTGCTGGCTGTTAAGTTTGATATTGTATAATTTGTTATTGTTGTTGCAATTGGTGTTGAGTTTTGTAATACCCATCCTGTTGGTGCAACTTGTGTATCTACGTATACATTAATTCCTGTACTAGAACTCCATATACCATCCCATATTACATTAGCTGTATTACTAGTTATTACACCAGCATAAACATTATATGGATCATGCTGTAAATCACTTGATGTACATGCACCTATTCCATTTGATAATATCATTGCATATTTTTGAATTATAGAATCAAGTCTTTCTCCTGATGTAATAGTTATTAATGCACTTGCATCTCCTATTTGAAAAGATGTTCCACAATAACTTACACAGGCTGCACATTGTACATCACTGCATCTTTCACTACCTGTACTACAATCAGTATAGGTACATGCATTAGTAAGTGCTGTATCAGCACAGCCACATTTTGAACTACATTTTGTACAATTACATGCCATTTTTTTTACTTTTTATATTTATATTAAGCACACCCATTTATTATAGTTGATGAAATTGTTGCTGAGTCTTCATTTACATTCCATGAACCACCAGTATTAATTGCTAATTCTCTCCATGGATATACCGGTGTAGCTCCTAATGAAGGTGTATAGGTAAGACTAGTACCAGCACCTAGTACAAATATTTTAACTCCATCAGTTAATGCTGTTGTTGTAAGTGATTGTATTCTTGCATAATCTGTTGCATTAAATGCATCATCACTTCCTGATGGTAAGTTGTCTGTAATAACAACTACATTTTTAGATGCAGTAGTTCTAAATGCACCTAACAACGCACTTCCCTCAATAACTAAACCAATTGCCATATCTGTTGGATCAGGACCCTGTGCTCCACCACCTAATGGTACACCAGATGGTACCGCACCTGTATTAAGTAAATTTAGTTGAGTAGTAAATGATGCTCCATTATTATTTTGGAACATTTCCCAAGCTGTTAAAACTTGATTAGATCCTGTTCCAGTATTTGTTATTCTTTGTGCAGCTGGTAATGCTAAGTAATCAGTAGAAGTAGAATATGTAGGTTGAGGAGATGTTGCTGCTAAATATTCATCTGCCGTTACTAATCCCATTCTATATGTACTTTCTGCAGATGAAGTATCAATAGCATTTATTATTCCTGCTATACCAACTTTAATTTCTTCAATTTCAGGACCCATAGTTCCAGTATAATCAAGAACAAATGCTACATCCATTCCTGCTGAACATGCTAGTGCTGCACTAAGTGTAGCAAAAGCTTTTTGACTTCCTATACATGTATTTGTTACTCCTCCGTATGTCACTGAAATATTAACTGTATAAGTTGATCCTGGTGTTAAACTTGTAAATGTATGAGTTACATTTGGATTTGGATTATTTTGTGTATATGTTTGAATAATAGTTCCACTTGTATTTAATATATCTATTTTAAATACTGCTAGTGTACCTAAATTTTGAACAAAAGAAAGATCAACTGATGTTGTAGTTATATTTGTAAGGATAATAACTTCTGGATTTATACAAGGTACTATTCCTGTAACAACACTTGATTGATCTGCAGTACATGTATCTGAACCATCCGTTACACTAAAGTTTATTAGAATAGATAGATTTTGTTGAGTATTTAATGTCCCTACAGGAAATGTATATCCTTCTGAACTATTTTGTAATGATGCTACACTTATTGTAGTATTTAATGATGCTCCTAATGCATCTGTTATAGTAATTTTAGTAAATCCAGCTGAATCAGTGTATGATGAAGGTATACTTGAATTTGTAAAATTAAATATTACATCACCTATAAATCCTTCTGCATTAAGTGCAGTTGTTGTTGTATAACCAAATGTTACTGCATCACATCCAGAAGGTACTTGTTGTTGTAAAGCTTGTATAGCTGTATACATATCATCTACTACTACCCAAGCATTTTGTGTACTTTCAGCTAAAGAACTAGGTGAATTATTCCATCCAGCAATTGATCCATAACTTACACTTGGTGTAGTTAAAGAAGTAGAAGCCCCTGTAATTGTAGTCTGCCCTATAGCTGCATTGATAGCTGCAGGATTTCCTGTAGCAGTTCTTTGAGTACAGAAAGCAGTTTCTAATGCCAATACTACTACTGATACATTAGTTAGTACTCCTATATTAGATTCAGGAATACATGTTGGTACAATTTGTGCTTCAACTACTGCATTAGAACAAGGTAAAACACATGCTTCTAAAACATTAAGTCTGCTGCTATAACTTGTAAGTGTAGAATTAATTGTAGCTATACTTGCTAAGTTAGTACATACTTGCTGAGATATTAATGTAGCAAATAAATCTAAACGTAATTGAGTTACGGGATTTCCATTAGCATCATCATACTGCATACATGCAGGTAATGTCATTATAGGTAAGTCATTTTGAACTTGACTGTTTGCTGATAACCTAGCAGAAGAATTTGGTGTTTGTCCTGTACCTGTGTTAAGACATATTTGTGTAACCATTGTCTGTAAAACAGGAACAAGAGTTGTAGGTGTAGTACCTGATATATTTAAACATGATAAATCTAATCCCGTCAAACTAGGATTTGATGTAACACCATTGGTAATAAGATCACAAACTAAAGTAGCTAACTTAGATGTAACTTCACTAATTGAATCTCCATTGCATAAATCTATACAGGAAATATCTGGGCCTTGCCATATTACACAATTAGATGATATATTGTCACATCCATTTGTAGTGCCGCTTGAATTTGTTGGAATCATAAATATTTATTTTACTATAATGTAGTGTCCTCTTCTAAACTATACAATTATAATATACAAAATTTTTTAAAACCAAACAAGTTAATGCTGGTTTTAAAAAACTTTATAAGACAAATATGATTTGAGATTTATACTGCCTCAGCTACTTTTCCTTCTTTTTCTTTAACTGCAGAAATAGATCCATCTTCTAAGCTGATATTTACATTACCATACTTTTTTTCTAATTCAGTTGTCATTTTTTTCCAATCAGCCTGTGCTTCTTCATGTTTAGTAAGCAATTGTGCTTTAACAACATCTGCATTTCCTAGATTTACCAGAACGGTATTGATGGTAGATTGAAGTTCTTTTACTTGTGCTAATTCTTTAGCAGTTACTTTTTTTGTTTTAGACTTTGCCATTACAGTTGGTTTTTTAAATTATATAACAAAGATAATTATAATTTTGACATTACCAAGGAAGTTTTGTAATTATTTTATATTCAGGCATTAATTCTCTTTTTATTGTTTGACGCATGCTTAATATATAACCTTCTCTTACATTCTCTAATAAGTAATTTTTTATTTCAGATTTTTTAACTAAATTATAATCTTTTTTAGAAATAGGATTGGTGCTATCTTCTTTTACCATAACTGTACCTATTACACTACTACTACCAGGTTTATAATTTTCTTTTTGAGATTTAGGAATAACCATAGTTCCTTTATATTCAAAAATTATTTCTTCAATGATATTATGTTTATTAACCTTTAATGATTCAATAATAAAACTGTATCTTATAAAAGGTCTTTCAATTTTTCTTAACTCTATATATTTATTAATTTCATCTTGTAGTTTTAAAGCAGTTTTCTTAGAGGGCTTTTTAATTTTGACTTTAGAATTAATAACCTTCTTTTTAGGTTTTTTAACAACCTTCTTCTTATCAGCTTTCTTCTTAACAATCTTCTTTTTAACAGCTTTCTTTTTAACAGCTTTAGTTACAATAGGTTTTTTCAATTTCTTTTTCATTATAATAAAGTTATTTAATTTCTGTTATTGATAATCTACATCCTGCAACAACACTAGATATTCCTGATGCACTAGATGCTCTACCTTCTATCCAAAATTGTACTCTTAGTTCAGATTCAGCTCCTAAGTTATTTAAAACTGAAGCACCTCCACTACCATTATATACAAAACCCCAAGTAGATGACCCACCACTTGTAGCTGTTCCTCTATCATAATTATAAACTTGAGTTCCTTGTAAATCCGCCCATTCTTCTCCACTTTCTCTGTATTGTACAACTGCACCAGCCAATGTTCTATTAGCAGTTGCGTAATTTCTACTAGCAAAATTCATACTAACCAATGCAGTTATTGCTGAAGTTATTGTCACAACACTACTACTTAGAGACATTCCTACAGCAGTAATACTTGCTGTATTAAGTGATAATGTAGTTCGTGTACCTGTTGTTCCACCACTAGAAATATTTTGTACTGCTGATGGGTACCAAGATCCTTTACTTGCAGTAATTTGTGCTGATGTTATATATCCTGAATTATTTGTCCATTGAGATATATTTCCACCTTTGTTTGTAAAAGTTTGAGCATTAGAAGCTGTTGTAGTACCTGTATTAGTAGTATAACCTGAACCATTTGTAAGCTGATTATTATTTGTTACATTTGTATATCCGTCAGGATTAGCATCAGAATAAGGAGTAAATCCTAAAGCAGTTGTTACATTACCAGATGTCAAACTAAGAGCTCCCCCTAAAGTTAAGTTACCTGAAGAAGTTACTGTACCTGTTAATGTTAATCCACTAACTGTTCCTGTACCTGATACAGATGTTACACCTGAAGATGTTACATATCTACCATCTAAATCTACTGAAATATCAGTCAGACCACTTCTTGATGCAGTAAGAACACCATTAGTGTCATTAAAACCTAAACTACTAACATAATTATTTTTAGAATCTATAGTAATTGTATCACCAATTCTAGATGTACTAGTTCCACCTAATCCAGTAATAGTTAATGTATCATTATTAGTATTTGCTGTAGCCGTGCCATTTTGTGTAGCAATATTTTTATATATAGCTTGTGAAGATCCTCTATCAGAGTTTGTTAAAGTAATAGTGCCATCAGTTGTTACTGTACCACTACCACTTAGACCTGATGAACCTTCTACTGTAACTGAGGTTACTGTACCAGTATTACCTGTAGCACCAATATCACTAAGTATCTGAGATGTGGTTCTATACTTAAGCAATCCACCATCCCAAACAAGTATGCCAGTGTAGGAAGAATTATCATTACTAATAGAAGAAACGCTTGTTGTTCCTGTTATAGTAAGACTAGATAAAAATTGTATTGCCATATAATTCTATTTTTACAAAGATAAAAAATTTAATTAAAAGAAAGGGGTGTTAAATTTTAAAAACTTAATACCCCTTTCTGTAATAGTATTTGTTTATCTCATTTTATGTTCTAATTTTCTGCACAACTACTCTTAATGAATTTGCTGTTTGATTAGATGTAGTAGCTAAAGTTATAGCTCCAGTTGATGGATTTGCAGTAACATCTAAATATTGTTGTATTCCAGTAGATGCACTATAAACCTGAATCATAAAGGGTCCAGTTCCTAAAGCATGTGTTCCTGCAGCAATAGTTGTTGTATTAGTAGTTGTTGCAGGGAATGTTGTAGTGAAATTGTCTTTATCAAGAACAGCTTTCAATGTAGCTGGTGATATAGCTATATCTGTTTCTCCACCAGCAGCAGCTTCACCTCCAGTAGCCATTTGAACTACACCTATACTAGTTTGAGTAGTAGTTGGTAGTGTTCTTTTACTCATAGATTGAATAACACCATCAGTAACATTAATCTGATCCATTACCTCAACACCACTTGTATTAATATCTGAGTCAGTACCAATTATCTTATTAAATGTACTTGCTAATTGAGCATCACTAATCCCTCCTGCTTTAACTGTTACTTGTCCAGCACCACTTACAGCAAAACTAGCAGCTGCAAATGAAGCTACACCCACTGTTGTAGTAGTTGCTAAAGTAACATTCTTATTTACTTCTGTCCAATCATCTTCATCTACCGGATTATCTTGATTAGATATAATTAGATCTCCAATTTCTAAAGGTACTGACCAAAAACCTCCTGTTCCACTACCAGCAACTGTTACAACATAAGTAAATCCTTGTAATATAGAAGCTCCACTTGGCGGATTTGCACTTGCATCATAGCTACCTTGGAATATCAATTGACCAGCAGAAACTGAATCTACATAAGCCTTAGAAGCTGCGTCTGTTGAACTTGCAGGAGTTGTTGGAATTGTTACTTGACTACTAAAAGTTTTTACACCAGCAATTGTTTGAGCACCTGATGTTCTAACAACTGTACTATCTACAACAATATTATTTGCGTTAGCTGTAATACCATCTCCACCAATTACATTTAATGTTGGATTGACAGTTGAGGTTCCAGATTGAGTCATACCAGTCCCTGCTGTTACTGAAGTTACAGTACCTACATTAGTTGTTGCACTAGTATTAATAGTTACTGTAGTACCACTTACAGATGTAGTAACATTTGTACCACCGTCAAATGTAAATATACCTGAAGATGTTATTGCTGTACCAGAACCAGAATCTGCAGCTAATGTAATAGAAGTTACAGTACCTCCAGAATTTTGATCAGTTGCCCATGATGGTACACCTGATGCTACTTTTAATACTTGTCCTGCTGTACCAATACCTAATTTGCTTAAAGCTGTAGTACTACTAGCATAAAGAATATCTCCTACTGTATAACTTGATTGTCCTGTACCACCATTATTAGCATCTAATGTACCCGCTAATGTTATTGTTCCACTTCCAGTAACTGGTCCACCTGAAGTAGTTAATCCAGTTGATCCACCACTTACATTAACACTCTGAACAGTACCACCACCAACTGCACTAGTAATTTGAGATATATTTACATATTTAGCATTACTATCAGTAGCATCACTTACCAATATTCTATCTCCTGATGCTACAGTTATAGCTGTTCCATCAGCTGCTGCTAATACAACGTTATCTGTTCCTGCATAATCTACTGCTAAAGAACCAATTCCTGTTATTGCACCTCCAGTTAAACCAGCTCCAGATCCTACAGAAGTTACTGTACCGTCTTTACCAAAACCTGGCATATTAGATATAAGTGATTTTCTTAAAGTATTTGAATCAGAACTGTCTGAAAACCAAACATAATCAGTTCCTACTGGATCTGCAGCAGTTAATACTAAGATTGCATTATCTGTACCTACAGTATCAATGTTAACTGTAGGTGTTACAGTAGAGGATCCTGAAATTGATATACCAGTTCCACCAGATACACTAGTTACTGTACCAGCTGCTGAGTCAGTACCTGTAACTGTAAGTGTATTACCACTTCTTGTTACTCCTACTGTACCTGCACCTGTAATAATTACATCATCATTAGTTCCATCTGATCCTGCAAGCCTTACACCTGCTGTTCCATTTGTAGAACCAACACCTGATAAATCATAAGTAGTGTCTCCATCTGTACCTGTATCAATATCAACCCATGCTCCATTATAAAGTCTAAGTTTACTTGTTGTTGTGTCATAATAGATTCTTCCAAGTGAGCCGGTTGGAGCTGAACTTTCATTATCTATACGGACCTCTTTAATCTGGTTACTATTAAGATCAATGTTACCATCAATATTAAGACCATTTAGAAATTGTATTGCCATTTTATTTGTTTTTTATTTGTTATTAATAGTTTTAGTTTAAGAAAACGCATCCTCTAAATGCAGTTTTAAAAGTTAAATTTATAGTATTACTATCTGTGTATACAGTATCTCCCACAACAATTGTATTAGTTGAATCAACTACAGTAACTGAAGGAAATTTACCTAAGTTATGTGTTACTGTCCATGATTTAGATGCAATATCAAAACATTGTGTATATGTTCCTGCGTCAGCAAGAATAGTTTCTAAGTCAACTATTGTGCAAACATTAGTTGGAACTTCTGGACAAGACATGCTTGCTGCAGTATTTATTTTTTTAAGAGGTTCAACAAAAACACCTTTTGTTCCACTAGCTACCACAATCTTAGAACTTGCAGCATTTTGCCAATCACATAGTTCTTTATTTATAACAGAAGAATCATAATTTTCATAACAACAAGCATCTATTCCAAATCTAAGAGATTGAAAATTTGCATATACTTGATTGGAAAAAGTTTGCTCAGTCTTTATTCTTTTTAATAAAGCTAATTCACTTTGCCTTTCTGTATTAGATGATGCTATTATATTAGATGTAGCCATATTATTTATTTCTTAAATCTTGTATCTGTTGTTTAGCTAATTCTAAATTTAAATCTCTTGCTGTTGAACCAGCAGTTTTAGATTTAGCTTTACACTGTTTACAGACTATTGTTCCGTCTGATAATGATGCTTTTTGGCAGCCACAAGTAAATTGTTTTGAGCAATGTGCACAATTTGCCATGTTTGGTTTGGTTTTAAATTAAATATTTTGAACTTGATCCACAATTACCTGACGGACATGCAATCTTGTTCAGTCTAGTTTTAGCATAATTATATAATTGCATTCCATGTGCAGCTGATTGACAATATTCTACGTTAGATACTGCTGCATCAATTAATGTTCTTATATAATTTAATTCTGCCAATAATGATTCTTTATCTGAACTAGGTTGACATGCTTGTACATCTAATTCACATAATACTTCATAGTATGTAGTTAGTAATTTTGTAACTCTTAAATGATTATATTCTACATAAACCTTAGAGTTTGGTGATACACTATATTTAATAATATATATTCCATCAGGAATATTATCTTGTACATCACCACAATTAGCTGTCTGCAATGCAAGTGTGCAAGCAGTTAAACAAAAATCAAACCCTTTATTTACTTTGATAAGCACGGGTACACTATACCCCGGAAGTGTAATCAACAACTCTTCACAGTCTACTGCTAAATCATCAGAATATTGACTTGTATCTTTTATACATAGTAAACCACAGTTAGATACTGTAGGAATTTCTAAACTTAATATATGTTTGCTTGCCATTTTGTATTACTTAATTATACTATATAGATAATATACAAAATTTTAAAGGATATAGAAAATAAAAAGGGTAGGAGTTTTATCCCCTACCCTAATTAAAATTTAAAATATTACTTGATTACCAAACAGCGTTTGTTTCAAGAGCAATTTTATTACCATTATCACCAGCCCAGTTTACTAAACCAGTTAATAATAATTCTAATGAAGTTTGTGCTGCAGCATCTGAACATTTTACATAAATCTTATATACATATTGATCATTATCAAATACACCAGTTGGGTTATTAAACCTTGGCACTGAGTGCTGAATGTAATAAGCTTTGTAAGTTGCAGTTCTATCAACAGAAGCAAGTAATTCATCAGACATTTCAATTTCTCTGATTCTTGCACTGCTAGCATTTCCTTGATTATAAGGAGACTGACGGTATCTTTCAGACATGATTAAATCTCTAATAACTTCTTCACCTTGAGTTTGTTGCATTGAACCAGGCTTTCTTGTAGCTACACCACAATCATTACACGGCTCTCCAGTTTCATCAAGTTGTGATAAAATGATTTCAACAGGCTCCTTGTTAAAGTGATCTCTAGTATCAAATGAACAATCTCCAAATTGAGTATCAACATAAGCACCCACTACACATAATTCAGCAGAAACTTTATCAGTTCCATTTGGATCAGTTGAAGGAACATATGTACCTCCTGGCTTAACTTCATCAATAGTATATATTGCAGTAGTTACTACACCAGCAGCAGTAGTTGTTGTAACTACTACACCACCTGCAGTTAAAGCTGCATCAGCAGAAACAGTTAACGTTGCATCAGTAGTTGCCGCAACGTCTACTATAGTAACAACATCACCTACTACATAACCAGCTCCAGCTTGTGCAATATCATAAGTTTCAATTGCACCAGCTCCAGATACAGTTAATACATCAACTTTAGCAGCAACATATCCTGGTCTACTTTGTGCACTAATTGCAGTTCCATTACTATCAACAGCTGTTGTATCTTTAACAGCTACAGTATAAGCTGCTCCAGCAGATAATGTAAGAGCAGCGTCTTCTTTAAGACCATTAAGATCAGCTTCCTGAACAAATGGTTTAATTAAAGGATCTCCAAGAGCCATATATCCCATAGCACCTAAAATAACTGCAGGGTCAATAAATTCTTGTCCGTCAACGCAACATACATTTGCTGAGTCAGCAATTGCATAAGCATTGTGATTTAAAAATCTTAGTGCAGGTGAACCCTTCACGTCAATTCTCATAAATTGTGTTTTACCACATGGTGCACAATCTGAAGCTAAAGAAAGACAAGCAGTTGCTTGACTTGCTACTGTACAGTTTGTTTCCCATATTCTAGTAATATATCTAGGGTTAATCCCTTTAGATTTTACTGATTCTTGATACCCACCATGTCCAGGATTGTTACCAATAGTATCTTTAGTATAAAAAGAACCTTGCACTACGTATGCCATGTCCCCAACTGTAATAGCTGGAACAGCTGCACCTCCTGCAAGAGCAACTGATTCCCAGTCTGCTCCGTCTACTAAAGCCATTTGTCCTGCGGCAAGTGCACCCGTTGCAGTATTAGCAGTTGCTAATGTACTATCTGCAATGAACGTCTTGTTGAACGCATTGTTAAAATAAGCCATAATTAATTAATTTTGTGTGAGGACCATTACCCTCACTGGTTATAAATAATGATTTAAACAGTTTACTCTGCTCGTAACATCCTTGTTACTATATTAATATACTACTTTTCTACTAGATAAGCAAGATATTAATTGTTTCTTTCAGCAGCTTGTGTACCTCTTTGCTGCTGATACATATTTTCTATATCACCTGCAATAATTGCTGCAGTATCATCAAGCATAACTTCTACTAAATCATCTTTAAATTGACAATTTACATTAGTTAAACTAATATTTCCTGTATATGGATCTGTACATCCTTCTACTTGTATATATACAGGTTTTTGATAATAAGTTAATACAGGAGTAACAATATTAAAATTGCTATTCCTGTATATTCTTATTGTGTTATTTAACATTGTACAAAATGTTTCACCCCATCCAAAATCTGGATTTTTCAAAGGATCTCTAAGCAATAATGGTACATTAGCTTCTTCAGCTAAATATACCGTCATTGTTCTAGGTTCAGGACAACAATCATCAGTAGCAGATGCAGTTATTGTTTTGAATTCCAGGTATGTATCTACTGGAAAATTATTTGATTCAAAATATGTATTTGTAACTGTACCTGTTAAAGACAACTCCCTAAGTAAAGGTTGTAAGTCATCAATTCTTTTTTTTGATAACTCATCACCTTCCTTATACATGTTACCCCCATGGAGATTTCTTCTACACCATTCTATTTGAGCTTTATTAAAAGCTTCAACAAACTGCCAACACTCAATATTATCATAGTCATTACTATCTAGTTTATTAAGTCTTTGCTTTAGTTTAATTAAGAGTGTGCTATTTTCCATCAGTTATATGTTTATGCATTCCAATATGGTTTAACCTTATCCATTAAAGATAATAATTGTTCTTCATTGTTTGGATCTTTTAAAAAGTCTAATACTTCTGATGGTCTTTTACCTAACCTTATACCACTATCTATTGGTTCAATCCACCCTCCTGCTTTAGTAGTTATAAATCTATAATATAATCCATCTTTAATCAAAGCTCTAATTTTTAGTTCTTCCATATCTAATTTAGATACGTCTAAAAATTGTATAGCTGCTCTTTTTTTATTTGATTCAGCACCATTACCATTAATGTATTCATCCATGTTTTCATAAAGAACATCATTTGGTGTATTTGTTGTATATTGCACACTATCTGCATCTACTACTTTAGAAACATACATTAACTTAGTTGTATTAGAATCAAAAAGACCTTGTAATTCTGAAATAGCTTTATTTTTAATTTTAATAAGTTCTGTTCTAGTAGTTAAAGTTTCTTCAACAGTATCTAAATAAAATTTAGGGCCCGTTTGTGAAGCTTTAGCATCTTTTAAAGATTTAGCTACAATAGAAAATCCACCTGCTCTAATAGCATGAAGTTTAATTCTATCATATGGATCAACTTCACCATCTAAAAATACTGGATCATTACCACATCTTAAACTAATCTTATCCCAAAACTTAGAATTATCTGGTTTCATTACAGTTAACTTATTCCAAAAATCCTTATCTTCTGGGTCAACTACATTAGCAGCTAACTCTGCTTCTAATTCAGAAACTTCTTTTCTAATTTCTGCAATTTTAGCTTTCTTTTCTTTAGGAGGTAACATTTTTACTTTAGGATCAAATTCATTTAATCCAGTAATGTATCTTTTAACTCCATTCATTTCTAAACAAGCTAATGATTCTTCATGAAATACTCCATCATGTAGAGATAATCCATAAGCCTCCAATCCCATATTTTCCTTTCCAGGATTAAAATAAGGACGGATAGCAACTGTACTGTGTTTCTTTGTTTGTTGATACTTTTCAACAATTGTGTAATCTTCCATTTGGTTTTTTTTAAAAATTAATAATTGGTACTCTAGTCAAATTGTATACCATAGTATACGCTTCTATTATTACTAATATTTCTAAAAGCAAGAGATTAATCTTGCTTAAAGTTTTTGACTATGTTGTTAGTACTATGTTAATTGCACCACTACCTGTCTGAATATATAGGTCTCCCTTTTTTAATCCAGCAGCTTTTGCAGCAGCTTCATTAGCATATGTAGTAGAATCAGCAAGATCACGGATCCAGCTAATTACTTCATTTACATGTAGTAATCTAGCATTACCTGTCTGAGCTCTTGTAACTCCTTCATATGCAGCACTTTCAAACTTCTGACTTAATTTATTTACTTGCTTAGGTTTTCCCATAATTTATTTCTTTAAATGTTAATAAAAAAAAAGGGGAGGGATTAACCTCCCCCTTAATTATAATTACTAGAATGATCCTCCTGTTACAGGATTTCTCATTACAATTTTAAGAACTTTAGTAGGATCCTTAACCCAAATAGCTGGCATGGTTTGAGTCATATAAACTCTATATCCATTAAACTGACCAGTAGAAGCAAACCCTTGAGTTCTTCCCATGTAGTCCATAGTACCATTTTGGTAGAACCACTTAAGTTGATTATCCCAAGAAAGTTTCAACAAGTGAATGTTATCACTTCCTTCATCTGTTACATCAAAGATAATAAAGCTAAATGAACTTAAAGGTCTTCCATCAATTAATGGATTCTCAATATCATTTGTATTTAAATTATCAAATGCTGGATTTAATACAAACTTAACGTTAGCTAAGAAAGGAATAGTAAAGCTTGTGTAAGCAAAACCATAATCTAAATCCATACCAGAACCTTTAACAGCTCCAATATCTGATGCATTTTGTACTAGACCTGAACCATACACTTCATCAGCAATTGCTTTGTTGATAAGTTGCATACCTCCAATACCTGTTTGTACAACAAGTGATCTTTGTGGGTCTGGCCCTTTGAATTCAACTTTACCTTGATAGAAGTTATAAAGTTCAGACTTAAACATGTCAAGAGTAAATGAAGACTTGTTATATACTCTTTTGAAAGAGTTATCTAACTGTGCCCATAAACCTACAGATAATCTAATATCATCCGGTCCATCTTGCTTAATTCTACCACCTTTACCCCACATTAGGTAAGTTTCAATATCCGTTGCAATTTTAGATAAGTGAGCTGCTTCCATATTTGTAATGAAAGTTCTTGTAAGAGTTCCATTTTCAAATGCTTCTCTAGCACCAGCTTTACCCATGTTTGCAACAAGTCCTTCAATACTAGGTACTGATGGGTTGTTTGGATCTGTGTTAAAGTTTCTCCAGATTTCAGTAACAGGTACAGTACCATCAGCGTTTAATCCACCTTTGATCATTAAGTCTGCTCTTGAAGAAATTGAATAGTGTACATGTGCTTCTGCTCCTCCTACAAAGTTGTAGAATTCACGGAAACCAGAACCTGTTTCAATGTCAGAGAATCTTTCTCCGTACTCACCTCTTGCAGAACCTTTTCTGAAGAATTTAGTACCTTTAGCTAAATACTTGTTATCCAAGAAAGCCGTGTTGTTGTTGTTAACTAATTGAACAGTGTATACAAAACCGTCACCTGCAGGAATAATATCATCTGCTGTGATGTAAAGTTCTAGTCCATTATACTTATCATAAGTAATAATGTCACCATGTCCAAAAGTTCTTTTGTTAATTTTGATCTTAAATAAAGTCCCATCCACACCTTTATTTTCAGATGCTGGTTCAATATCCGCTACAATGTACGGAAGATCTTGTGCAATAGGAGTTTGCCATTTATACTCACCACGTGCATTGTCCACCATGATTGTATTCTTTCCACCGAATGAAGCCATTTGATACAAAGGCATTTCTACCTTTTGGGTCATTGCCCATAGATCAATTGGTCCCATATCCATAGGCTCAGGGTTACCAAGCATCTGTGTCAGGTGATAAGAATCAACATGAGAACTAGCTTTGTAGCTTGTATCTCTTAGGAAAATCCCATTATTTAGTACTGGAGTTGCCATAATTTTTGATTGTTTTTGTTAATAATTATTTTTGTTGTTTATATATTTAATTTACTTAATTAAATTCGTTTAAATATGTTGGCCGGTCTAGCTATCTTTCTTTTGTTTGAAGAAGTTCTTTTACCTTCTTCTTCAGCTTGATGAACTCCCAATGATGCACCTCCTGCATTTGTTTGTTCACTTTTTAATTTTCTAACCGTTTTCTCAACACTCTTTTGTGCACCCTTATCCATAATCTTAGCTTTATAAGAATCAGGATCTTGTAATAACCACAAGGCTTCTGAAATTAATGCATAATTAGGTTCTACAAATTGATACTTTTCTAAAAGGTGTCCTAGTAAGTTTGTATTTCTACCACTCACTGATGGATAATTAGGTTGAACTAAACCATTATATAACATAGCTTGAGTCTTTCTATCTACCTTAATGTCTCCTAATTTACCTTCCTTTAATGTTTCATATACATTTTTCATATATGCTTGAGATGCATTCTCTTGTTGTTTTTGTTTCATCTCTTGCTCCTTTAATTTTTGAGCAACAACTTTTTCCTGCATCTTATCTAATTTTGGCTTAAACTTAGAAGCTTGTGTTTCTAGCTTTCCTAAGTCTTTCCAAATTTCTATTTCTTCTTGAATCTCTTCTGCATTACCATATCCAGTAGCTTGAAGATATTCACTTATAATTTTTTCCTGATCAGAACTTTTCTTTATATCTAAAGACTTAGTTGTTTCTACTTCTGATAATGTTGAAAATAAACCTTTTAAATCTTTACCTCCATCTGCTACATATTTTGCAGCAATTTGTAATTCTTGAGGTAAGCTTGCAAAAAATTGTTTAGGTGTTTCACGTCTAACCTCATTAGCTTTTTCTTCTAAATTAGCTTCAATAAGTTCTTCCCAATCTTTAGCAGTATACTCAGTTAAGTCTTTGTCATCATCAAAAGCAACAATCTTGTCATCTTTAATCAATTTGCTAAATACATCTGACATACCACTAATAGCTTTTCTACCCCTTTTTTCTTTCTTTTCTTCTTCCTGAGTCTCTTCTTCTTTAAAAGAGTCTAAAATATCTTCAGCTTTTTCTTTAACTTCAGTTACATTTTCTACACTTTCTTCAGCTTTAACTGACTCAGTTTCTTCTACCTTTTCTACTTCTACTTCTTTTTCTTCTACCTTAGCAGTTATATCATCTACTCCATCATTATCTGGATCAGCAAATGACATATCAGCCTTTTCTTGTAAACCTGAAAAAATATTTTTAGGTTGTTTTGCAGTAGTATCATCCTGTAACATATCAGCACCACTTGGAGCGGCATTGAATATCTCATCTAAATTAATATCTACTTGTTCTACGTTACTTTTCACAGTTGTTGCACTCATAATATTTGTTGGTTTTAATATTAATACTTACTATATACATAATATAAGAAATGTTTCTTACATTTAAACTACTATAAACTTAAAAAATTTTATTAAATATGAAAATAAATTGCAGTATATAGCTAACAGTTATTTTTTATCTTTATTATTTTTAACATCATACTTATTTTTGTTCTCTTTAGCAATTTGTAGTTTAGTGTCAGCAATATAGTTTTGACTTCTAATTTTCTCTTTTTCTACACTCAATCTATTATTTTCTTGAACAGATTTAGTAGCATTTTCTTCACGCTTCATATTCATCTGCTCTCTATATTGTGTAGTCTCTCTAATATCTTTCATTGCATCTTGATAATCTGAAACTTGATTTTGATTTATATCAGCTACTGATCCAAATCCAGCAGATCTAATTTCAGCTAATGTAATATCATTTTGTCTATCTTTTTGATTTTCAGACATTTCAACTTGTAATTTCTGTTGTTCTTCTTGAGCTTGAGCTTGAAGTTGTTTTTCTTGCATTTGTTGTTGTTGCTGCATATCTTCTGCTCTCTGTTTTTGTATTCTTGCTTCAGAGTCTTTTAAAATATCTGATACTTCAGCAATTGAGTCAGCTTTAACAATATTACCTAACTCATATATACTTGCTCCAGTAGTATTATTTGTAAGAGCCATTTGTTTAAGATTTTCTAATATTGCTCTATGATTAGTTTTAGTAGTTGCAAATACATTAAAATCTCTAAGTAATAAATCAGTACCATTAATAGTAAAATTAACTTTTTCTGCTTCAGTTGATATATAAGATAATCTAACGCTTGGGTTAGTACTACAATAGTATTGAGCAAGATCAGTTCTCATTTGATGTATTCTTGGCATTAGATGATCTGAATGCTGTACAAAATACATCTCTGTTTGAGCGTATGACTGCTGCATAGCCTGAACTACCCCAGTTGCCGTTTGAGCTGATACAGCTCCTCCTAAACGTTGTGGGTTAATTCCAATAGCATCAAAGCATTGTTGTTTAAAGTAATTTGCTAATTGGATCCTAGACATTAATCTACTTGTCTGCTCCATGTTCAAAGTTTGATAATGATTGAAGTTGGTGGCATTCTCAGTATTAGTAATTGAAGTATCTAAAGGAAGCATTTGAAAATCTTTCATTGCAACCCATGCTTTTGCATAATTATTTTTACCCCAGTCTTCTCCCATTGAGTGACGTGGTAAAGCATTTTGATCAAACATGATTACTGTTCCTAATTCATCTATTAGAATGTCTGCAATTTGGTTATTAACCATATTATACCCAACTTGATAAGCTTTCATTAAATCAACTAATGAAGTAGATCTAGTATTTCTATCAGAAAATACTCTTCCTTCAACAGGTAACTTACATCCGTATAAAGTATTGTTTCCTTTAAATTGGAATGGTAACCTGCCAGGTTTAGTTCTATTAATTCCTAAATATATAGGGTTTATATTATCACCCATTGTAGATTGCCACATAGCTGGAAGGTTTGGTCCTATTTTAACACCTCCCCATACTTCATTAATCCATATCCAATCTATATGTTCTCCTTCTAATAAATTTTCTTTATTTTTATTCTTAAATATTGATGTATCAAATACTGCTTTCTTTGTAATTTTAAATGTTTCATCAACAATTTCCTGAGTTATCTCACCATCTGTTTCTATTTTAGTTAAATGTCCAACTTTTCTTTGAGTCTTCCAATATATTGTAGCTACTCTCATTAAACCTCCTTCACCCCACATAGATACATCTTCATTCTCATCAAGAATTTCACTTAATATATCTCCACCTACTGCTGGATTATTTTGATAGTTACTTACAAATTGTCTATATGCTAAACCTGGTGAGTTTGTATTCCACTCATGAGATCTTGTTGCATCATAGTATGCTCCATCATTTTGATAACCGTTTACTTGATATTGTGCAGATCTAGCAGGATATATTCTTTGTAAAGATTCTAATTGTTTGTTATCCATTAAATATCCGTATCTATCAACTACATCTGATACTGTCATTAAGTCTACTTTACCTGCATAATTTGAATCTGCAATATATCTTTGATCTGGTGATTTTTGATAGAAAGTTAAAACTGGATTCCATAACTCTACATCATAGTCATCTTCTAGCATTCTAAAATGCCAAAATTCTCTATCTGCAATAAGCATATCTCTAAATCCTCTTTCTTCAAGTTCTTGCATTTTAAATCTTTCATCATCTACTGCAAGTGTATGAGATGCCCATTCCTCTACCATGCTTCTATAGGACTTACTAAAGAAGTCTTCTATTTCTGGTAATGTTTTTAAATTTTCTGGATTAAGTTGTTGTTGTGCTTCTTCAGATGCAGGATCCATTCCCATATCTACCATTTTACGTACAAGCTGTGCTTCTGCTGTAGCTAATAAAGATTCTTCAATCTGAATTCTTTTTTGTTCTAGCATTTCATTATAAGATGCATCATCAACAGCTCTAAACTGCACCTTAGAATATCTTTTAGCAAACTCACCTGTTAATACATTAATTACATTTGGAACTATTGGATAAAATTTTAACTCTAATGCTGAATCATTCTCTTTAGTAAGAACATCCATCATATCTTTATACTCATTATCTGGTTCAACTATGTAATCAGATTTATCAATTACACCTTTAGCCAACTTATAATTTTTAAGAAGTCTTCTTGAATTTACCCTTAAAAATTCTATACCTTGTAATTCTAACCAATCTAAATTCCATGCTGCCCAATTATCATCTTTTTTCTTATATGGTAAAAATTGAACTGGTTGTGTTAAGCTAGAAAATGTTGGTCCACTTTCTGCTTTAGCACCATCCTTCATTTGCATTGCATTTAATACTCTCATCTATTTAAAATTTTTAAAGCCAGATCTCCTACCTCTAGAATTAGTTACACCATTACGCCCAATGTTTTTAAACGGGCTATACATTAATTTACTCATTTTTTCTGGATTCACCAAAGAATCACCCTCTGATTCACGTCTTTTAGTATATCCTCTGTTTGATTGTTGAATTTTTACAAAAGCTATTAATGCCCCAAACGCAACCATCCTATCAACATTTAAACCAGGATGATAAGCAAGCATTTCTGTTAATAGCATAGGGTCAGGTATTCTTTCTACACCTAATGTTTGTGTCATAACATTACCTTCCTTATCTGTTTCCTCATCTATCACTTCTCTTAAAAATTCTATAGCATAAGAAATTAAATGACTTTTAAATAATGTACCAGTATTTTTCCAGCCATATTCTTGGTATACAGTTTTGTTAGATCCTAAATCTTTTAAAAATAATATTTGTTGTTTAGGAACTAAATATTTTTGTTTCCTTCTTGCAATCATATGTTGTATAAATAATGATATATTATTTTCTACAATTGTCCATGCATTATACCATTCTATAATTAACTCTAACCTTTCATGTGTTTTATTTATATCATCAAATCTACCACACCATGCTGCAACAATTTTATCTTTTTCAATAAATTGTTCAACATCTCCTCCATCTAATTGCCGTGTTACTTCTATAGCATTTTTATATACAAAAATACTACACAATGAATCTGATGTAGTAGTTTTTCCTTCTGACACAGGGTCAATAGAAGCATAGTAAGATCCAAATGCAGGAGATTTAGTTGGTCTTTCCCAAACTACTATTGTTCCTGTTTTATCTATTTGTTTTTTATCTACTGGAAATTTAGATATTGGTAATTTACTTGTTCTCTTAGCTACTACTCCTGTTTCATCTCTATCTAAAGCAATAAGTTCATATGGATATTCTTTTTCTTCAATCCTTTTTAATTGCTTACTTAATATACCCTGTGGAAATATTGATTCTTTTCTATATGCAAAAGCTTCAGAAATATTAAGTGGTTTTTGAGATATTCTTAATTGAAATTGTTCACCATTTAATTCATTTTTCCACCTTGATCTTTCTATATTAATTGCTTCTATTGCTTCTTCTATTTGTGAATTACCATAATCATCAATGTAAGGAGGCATAGACCATTGTTCTGGAATAAATAATCCGGCCATACCAATTGTACCATCAGCGTCCATTAAATTAGTTTCTACAGCATATATATCATTAGCTCCAGGATTCATTATCATATCCTTTAAAGGGTTGCATTGTTCTAAATCCCCTACAGATCCTGCTGCAATAAATTGACCAGTAGTCATCATACCTGAAGACATAGCAGGACGTAAATACTCATAAGTCTGCATCATATTTTTTGCAATACCAGCTTCCTCATGAAAGAAATAGGTGCAAGGACCCCCTACCCCTGTGGTAGCATTCTTTTCAAAAGAAGCACCTTGAATCTTTGATTTAAGACCCCTTGATGTTTTTCTGTTGTTTACTTTAACTTCTATCTGTTGTTGCCACAATAATACCTTCTCTGGATTACTGGGTCTATACCATGCAGTATGCTCATTAAGAAATGTTTTGTATTCTTCTAAAAACTTCCAAGATCCTTTATCATTAATATAATCTTTTAATGAGGCACCAATTTTACATATTGACCCTTCTTCAAACCAATATTGATTTATAATTTTACCCATATGAAAATAAGAAGAAGCTATCTGACGTTTTTTTAGTATTGCAACATGCTGATGATTTAACTCAGCTATAATTTCATACAATGCCATATGGTATTGGGCATCTCTTACTTTAGCAAATCCGTAATGTTTTTCTTCTTTATCAAAAATAGGCAAGAAGTTAAGCCACATATAATAATCTCTAGTAAGATACCATTGCATATCTCCATCTATATATATAACTCCAGATCTACATTTATTTTTTTGATCCTGCCAATATGCTATAAAATCTTTAGATCTAAACGGTGAGTTACAATAAAAACCCTCTTTATTAAATATTCTTGCTTGTTCATTAAACTTAAGAGCTAATTTAGTAAACCCATATTCTCCAGGTTCTTTAAATATACCTTCTAAATATTCTCTAAAATCTGCATCAGTGTTAAATTCAGTAGTACCCCACTTTCCATTCTCATATGTGGGTATAATTCTACTCATATCTTATAATGGCATATACATCTCCAACTTGCAATAATAGATGCTCTTCTCCTTCATGTTGCATAGGTGTGGGCATTGCGTGATCTGCATATTGTACTATATCTCCAATTTGTACCTCAGTAACTTCATCACCTCTTCCTACTACTTTTCCTTGAAAGGTTTGCTTTAAAGCTATTTCAGGTAAGTATAAACCTGACTTAGTTTTTGTTTCAGGTTTTATTTCTTTTATTAGTAGTTTCATCCCTACTGGAATTATTTTTTGTACCATTTTTTTATTGATTTTAAATTTGGTCATAAGCTAAACCTGCACCACCACGTACAGAGCTTTCTTGTTCTTGTTGCATATCACTAAATGCACCTTTATATGATTGTCTTATTGCTTCAAATTTAGCTGCTGCATTCACCATAGAATTAATATTTCCGTCTCTACCGTGTTCTATTGGTGTAACTTCCATATACTTACCTAATCTATCCAACATGGATTTTATACCTACATAAGCTCTATAAGTAGGAGTTTCATATAACTTTTTACACATATCTAATGCATATCTAATTTTAGGATCTTCTGGTGATTCTTCTAAACTAATCTCTTCTATAATAATATCTTCTTTTTCATGTTCAGGTAAATTAAAGAATGGATTCATATCAGGATTTGGACATGACATATAAAACAAGTACTGATATACTTGCATATGTGTATCTGGATATTCTTCCATGATTGATTTTAAAAATGGTAATGTATAACAGTGCTCTGTTACTACAACCTTACTATTTTGGATGTCAAATAATTTTACTATCATATTGTTTTGTTTTTATACTGCATCCATATAAGCTTTTACAGTGGCATAGCTATCAGTAACATAAAATGCTTGTGTAGAACCTGTTACATATACTTGACGTACATCTATACCATCTCCATTAACTTGATATGTTGGTCCAACAGCATCTATTGCAGCAGGGTTTATTGCAATTAAAGATTCTGAACCTTCTACTATAAATAATTCAGTAGGATTTTGTTGAGGCTTTACTTGTGCTAAATAAACTTGTGTTAATTGTATTGTTGCCATTATTTTTTATCTTTTATCCACATCATTAATGAATTTACTTCATCTTTTAAATATGGTAGTTCATATATTTTTATATTTTCTAAAACAGGTTCCCCATTAACATGTTCATTAATAGGATACCCAAATTTATCTTCACCCACTTTTTTAAACTTAACATGTTGTATAGTTAGTTTACCAATCTTTAATTTAGGGTTATGCTTCTTAATAATATACGCATAAATACTCAGTTGTAAATTATAATGATTAAGATTACAATCATCTAAATGATTTAATGGTCTAAACATTTTATTAGTTATACCTTCCCAATTAGTAAAACCTTTTTCTTTTATTTCCTTATTTGTTTTATAATCATTGATATTAATATATCCATTAACTACTTCTACAACATCAGCTTGACCACATATACCTGCAGATTTAAGATAAACTAAATGTTCAGGGTACACACCTTCTGATATTTTTTGTTTAGGAGATAATTTAACACCTTCTTCACTTACAATAGGTTTTATAATAGGTACTTCAATACCATGTCTACCAATAGTTTTTAAACCTAGCATATCATCCTCTCTTTGATTATGATAAAAATTTCCTAAGTCTATTGCTCTTTTAGTTTCTCCATCCCATGCAGCTATTATTTCTTTTGGTGTCATACCATACCATTTAGATCTTTTATTTTTAGCTGATTTAATAGCTTGCCCATCTCTATCAAACTTAGGCTTAAACTTACCAACTAAAGATGTTACACTTACCCAAGTGATTTTATCTTCATCTATACTTTCATATATATGACCTTCTTCTTTAAATTGTATAGCCATTATTCTAGTGTTGATGATTGATTCCACATGTTACCAAATAACATTTCTTCTTGTTCTTTTTGTTCTTTTTCTGGTAGGTGAACATTATAAATAATTGTAGTTGGCTTTTCACTTAATAAAGTAATTGCTTCTTCTGCAGTAATTTGTTCTTCTGATAATAATTCTCCTATTAGTTGTGCTTTAGTTAATTTGTCACTCATGATTTTCTATTTGTTTAATTAATAATTCTTCAGTTTCTTCAGGCATAAGTGAACTCCAATTACCTTTAGGACATTCACTAGATAATGATCTTACTTTAAACGCTAAACTACACCCACAATCTGCACAACAAGGTTGTGTTCCAGGTGCCATACATTTATCACCTCCAGCGTCAAATAAAACACATTTAATACATTCTTTAAATCTATCTGAAGCTACAGCTTCAATATGTTCTTTTTTAAATACATTATTCTTAATTCCTTCAGCTATTTTATCAATGTTTTTAAATACATCAAGATATTTGTTCCATTTACTTTTCATCTCTAAACTTTTTTTTTCTAATAATATCTTCTTCCATTTGCTTCATGGCCTTTTCCATTTGAATTATGTTATTTTGTATATCTTCACTTTTTGCAAATCCAGTATAAGTTCTTTTAGTTAAGTTACCCAATATACTTTTATTTTTTTTAATTGCCTTTTCTAGTTTATTTTTTCTCAAATGAAATGTACCTAAACCTTGAACATATACTCTTGGAAATTCTAAGTTAGATAGTTTAGATCTTAATTTACCATAGTAAAAAGAAATAAAATCATTCACAACAGACTCATGTACTCCAACCTCATCAGCAATACCCTTTTTAAATTCTTTATGACTCTTTGGATTCATTTCCTAAAATTTTATAATCTAATAAAACTAAGCCGTTAGTTTGTACATTAATGCTTTTACTAATTGAAATAGTTTTCTTATTTATTCCATTTTTTGTAAGCAATTGTTTTTTTTCTGCTTTAGTGATTGCATTTCTAGCAGACTGTGGACTTTTAAATATTTCCATATCTACTAAAGTATTACAAAATTGTGTTAGTTCTATTTTATTATTTTTTGAAAGTTCCATTAAAAACTTTAAATCTGAATTACTAATTAAAATATTTTCAAAAAAACAATACGTTAATATTTGATATTTAATACATGTATCTATATCAGTTTGTAATTGAAAATTTACTTTGTTAACTATTGCCATTTTATAAACTCATTATCATATCAACAAAATCAGGATGAGGATAACAATCTGATTTATCCTTTCTGACGTTGGTATGTGTTAATAACCCTCTTACTTTTCCATAATATGCTTCTTCTTGAAATCCAAAACCTTTATGAGGTCCGTATTTTTGTATAAACTGTTTTAATCCTAATCTTACATCTATTTCATCTCTTTCTCCAATCCATCTTATCCATTTTTCAGTTTCCTTAATTTGTTCATCAGTATATGCATGCCAAAAAAGTTTACCTCTAAAAGGTTCTTCTAATGTAATCATCTGATCTTCTCTACATTTAGAATTAACATATGTTAAATATTTATCATCTACTTTTTTTAAATATCCCATATTACATATCTCTAGACCTACTGAATGCCTATTCATAAATCCAGATCCAGTTTTACCTAAATGCCATCCTTGTTTACCTTTAGGAAAAGCTTGTACCATAATTCCATCATGCTCATCATTACCATTTCTATGGTTAATTCCACCTAATACAAATTCAGTGGCTATCCTCCCCCTAGTATCTCTTCCCCAATGATCTATACAAGCATATGGATTAGAATTACCTGCAGTATGGTGTAAAAAAATATACTCATTATCAATGTTATCATTAACATATTCTGATTTAGGTAAATAATGTTTATGTACTATTTGATCATAAGGAGTTGTGTAATATTGCTTATTTAAATCAGTATCTTCATCTATTTCATCAGGAATAGAATACTCTATATTTAAAATAAGACTCCACATTGAGTTATCTACTACACCTGTTATAGATAAATTCTTATCTAATTGGTATCTTTCTACAGCTTTTTCTGTCATAGGACCAAATATACCATCCTGTAATAACCCTAGTTTACTTTGTAGAGTTAATACATCAGGACCTTTACTGCCTCTTTTAAGCTGTCTCATATCTATTTGGGATCTACTGCATTAGCCATTGCCTCCTGAAAAGCTTTGCCTTCTTTAGAATTAGGATCTACTGCACCTTCTTTTTGATCAGCATATTGCTGAGCCATAAACATTTGTGCTTGCATTCTTTCTGCTCTAGCTTTTTCTATAGCAGCTAATAACATCTCATAGTCAGCTTGTACTTCCAAGTGAGGGATGTTGTCTTTGTAAAATGTAGTGATTTCTTCTCTACGCTTTGATAGTTCCTCTTTACTTAATTGAGGTTCTTTTTCTGATAAATCTTGATTAGCCATTTGTCTAATTTTTTAAATTAATATCAGCAAAGGTATAATAAAAGTTTAAATAAAAAAAGTTTAACGGATTATTTTTTATTTTTTCTTTTAAAAACGTTTAAAAAAGACTTTTCTTTCTTGTGTGTGCAAACAGGGCAAATTGAATCTGGTATTATAATCTTAACACTATCAACTATCTCACAGATTTCAATCCTATAATCATAAATAACACTATCTCTACTTATAAGTCTTAAATTACTTAGGTCATCTATACTGTCTTCATATTGATTTCTTAGATGTGCAACATATGATAGTCTTTTATTTAGCTTTAATTGAGCATTTTGAGTTTCTCTCTTCTTTTTATGTAGTTTGGCTATAGCTTCTTCTGCTAATATTATTAAGCTGTCTATATCATCACTAACAATTAAAGTATCACTAATAACGGATTCTGTTTCTACCACAGGTCTTTCTGACGGTAAACATGAGAGCAGTATACATAATAATATAAACCATAATCTAATCATTGATGCTCTTTAATGTTTCTATGAATTTATGGTTTAGTTTTTTGTAGTCTTCCCTAAGAGTAACCACCTCTTCTTGTAAAACGTGAATTTGATTTGTTAATGTAGTCTTGTTATCTACATACAAGTACCCTATTGCTATCAAAGACAGTAATAAAACACCAGAGACTGGGTTAGCAGCAAAGTCTTTAAAGTTTACTAATGATTTCATTTATTATATTTTATTACGTTCAAAGATATTTATTACGTTTTGAAGTTCGGTAAAGTGATGAAACTTTAATGATTGACATGGAGTAGTAACATACCATCCTTTATCATTGCTATGCATTTGATCTCTATCTCCAGAGATAAATATTAATTCACCAAAACTTAATTCATAGAAGTAATTGTTTGTTACAACTATATCATCACTATCATCTATAAAAATTTTATTGAATCCTAGTTTTACTAGTTCTGCCTTTGTCATAATCTACCATTTAACTTTATCTGCCCAATATGCAGCAGACATCTTCCCTTTTTTAATGTTTTTTCCGTGTCTTGCCTTAAAACTCTTACGTTTTGCCTTCATCTTAGCTGACTCACCTGATTTAGGTTTACCAGCTGTACTAGCACCTTGCTCACCAAATCTAATTGTCTTTACTTTATCTCCGACCTTAGCTACTACTACGTGAGACTTCTTTGGGTGTGACGGAGTACGTTTAGGCTTATTATATCCTGATACTCCTGCTTTTGCTAACCTACTATCTTTTTTTGTAGCCATTATCTTTTCTTTCCTTTATGTAATCCATGTTTAGCATGTTGCTTTCCTTTTTTTGTAGCAGCACGTTTCTTTTTATTTGCTGCAGCTAGTTTAGCTTTACCTTTTTTTGTACTCTTTAATTTAGCAATAGTTTTCTTAGGAGCATAAACTTCACCTGTCTCAGAACTTTTTTTCCCTGATGCAGTTGTCCACTTCTGTTTAGTCCATCTAGTAAGACTTTTTTGTTGTTTAGTCTTAGCCATTACTTCTTTGCTTTTGCTTTAGCTGTTTTAGATAAGTCTTTGAAATGAACTAAAGGTTTACTAGTCTTAGTATGCTTTTTACCAGTATGCAGCTTACCATTTGCCATTTTGTGCATGCCACCTTTCCATTCAGTTCCGTTTTTTAAATAGTGTTTTACTCCTTTCATTATTTCTTTGTTTTATATCCGCCTCCGTTAGCTTTATACCTTTTTGCTAGCATTTGAGCTTTACGAGCAGACCATTGACCAGCACCTCCCCCTTTACTTCCAGCTTTAATAGAATTAAATAAACGCTTACGCATTGCCGGTTTAGTATAATTACCAGAACTATTTACTGTACTCTTTTTCTTTTTAGCTGGCATTACTACTGCTTAATCATCAAAATACCTGCTGCATCTAATGGTGCAGCTCCTGTACCGTCTGTTTGAAATATACTTCCAGCTTGAACTCCTGCTGTTGCTGCAGCTGTATCATCTGCATAAGCCGGTACACCAATCCCTGATATAGCATTTAACTTCTGATCAGTATATTTTTTTAACTGACTTAATGTAACTAATTCTGTTTGAAGCTTAGGTGCTGGCTTAAGTCTTTCTTGTGGATTTGGGTAACGAGCTAAAGTCATATAGTTATCCGCTTTAGGAATAACAGTCCCTTTTTGTCTTAACATGCCCATCATGTCTTGTAATATTGTGCTCATTGTTTTATTTTTTAAATTTTTACTCTGTTTTAGTTTTCTAATAATGTTGATGGATACTTATCATTTAATATTTTTTTCAGTTCACCACATTTTTCATACTCTTCAGTCTCTATGTAATAAGCAATCATGTTTTCTAATTCAGATTGTTTAGGTCCAGACTCAGGATCAAACGGCATCAACACCTGTTCCCCCTCTTTGAATTGCTTGTCCATCAATTGATCAAATGTGATTTGATTGGATAATACTAACCAGGCATTGTTGTAAGCTACACCAAGTACAATATAATCCATTCTCTTTTGTTCTATCTCAGTTAAACCCCCTTCTTCTTCCTCATTATAATTATCTTCCCACATATTTTTTTATTTTAAGTTAGAAACTCTTCTATAAGAACAATATAGTCAATTTCTAGAATTCAAAAAAGAATTCTGTCAACTAATGTTATTTCACTCCTGAAAAAAAAATTTTTTTCCCCACCAAAAAATTGTGTGTGTTGCATAAGTGAGATGTACTACACATCTGCTCCCCATCTATAAACTGTAGCCGGTGTACCCCCCATGCTGTAAACCAAAAATATTTTTGGAGCATGCTAAAGGAAGGTGCAGTGGGATCTATAATAAGAATAGGTGTCTTCTTACAGCTTTGGAGTGTAATACCTAAAACAATAGCTTAGCAAGCCAGTACTCATGAACTATTCATGGGAAGAGTTCACAAGACTCTTCAATCTACTCCTTAGAAATAAATTGTGTCATAAGGCACATTTAACTTAAAAGTAATTAAATATTATGGAAAGAGTAAAAAAGGTATTAAAAAATAGAGAGAAAGCAATTCTTTCTATGGCAAAGAAATTAGACAAAGTTAACTCATTAAACAGAACATTGCTAGATGCATTATCAACAGCAATAGGAAGAGATGAAGTACTGAGCTTTGAAGAAAGAAAGGCTATCAGAACAGAAACAACTGAGCTTTGTGAGAGTGTTGACTTTCACACAGACAAGGTGGAGTAATTACCACCTTGTTCTTTGTATAATCTTAGGTTGAGAAGTACCCAAGTACAAGCAAAAAGCATTTAAATATGCCTTGTCGCTATCTCTGAAGAGCTCTAATGGGAGTGGACAGTTGTAGTATATGTGGGAATAGGTGGTTCAAATCCATCCTTGGGTACTCTTCAATCTACCAAAAACAAGAGTGATGATTTTATGGAGCACTACTAAAGATAGACTGTGAAGAGGGGAAGAGCCTGCAGCTATGTACATGAAGATAAGACCGGAGCAATGATTCCAGGTAAGCTCACAAAGAGCTGTAAATCCCTTGATATACAAAGTAGATAAATGTGATTTACCACCAGGCACTACACTCGGTAATAGAGAACTGGGGGAAAAATTAACTAATAGCTACCACAATCAGTAATGGTGTTCTAGACACTTGTTAACCATACAATACACCTTGGTGAACTCCTTGTTGTACATTACTACTGTGGTTGTCTATTAAATACTCTTCTATCTACTCCTTAACTATAAATTGTGCAACTTTAAAAACTCTGCAATCTACTCCACAGATAAACTTTGTGCAAAAACACATAAACATAGATAAGTATGTTTTAATAACTTTCAGTAAGAGGCTTATCACTCTTATAATCAAAAAAAATGTAATATGAAAACAGCAGTAAGTATTATGCCTGATGATTTAGGCAATGTAATCCGTACATCTAAAAATCCTAAATATGGACACATTAGATTAGAAACGGTAAAAATTTCTTTTAATAATGGATTTATGAAAAAGAAAGTAGTAAGCACTCTTATTAATGGAGACTTAGAAGAACTTCAATCATTAGGTTGGAAAGCAGGTAAGCAACCTTTATCTTTTGGAACTATCCAAGTAAAAGAGCAATTAGAGCCTTTTAATCAGTCTGACCCTGATAGAGATTTAAAGTTTGCAGGCAATACAGGTGTAGTGTGTATGAAAGATGATAGTCCTATTTATAGAAAAACTGTCTTCACACAAGACATAAATGCTGTTGATATATTAATAGCACACACCAATGCTGATGAAATGCGCCAGGCTAATGGACAAGAAAGTATGGTTGATGCTAAAACATTAACTAAAGCATCAGACTTTGGCCTAAATGCTAATGATGCAGTAGTTGAAGAAGAGGAGGTAGTAGTTGAAGAGATAGTTGAGGATAAAGTATTAGAACCACAATTATAGTTGAGAGTTTAGTGTAGTAGGAGAGGGTAACACCTCTTCTACTGTTACTAAGCGTTACTAATCTCTCATTACTGTTACTAATTACTACTGTGTTACAACTATTACTGCAATCTGCTCCTTAAATACAGTTTGCAAGTATAAATGTTGGTAAAAAAAATAAATATTCATGTGTATCTCTGAATAGGTGGTCTCATACCCACTAATTACCACCTTTTACCACATTACAATAATTATTATGACTTATAATATAAATATAGCTAACACTACTACAAGCGTAGCTATTACACTCAACAATACAACAAGAGTAATCTTTGTCTCTCTCTCTATAGGATAAGAGCCATATTACCCGGAATCTTATTAATCACTTATTAAATCAAATTATGGCAAAAAGTAAACAATGTCCAACATGTGGACAAGACTATCCAGAGCAATCAGCTCCTGTAAAAGAAACTCCAATAGAGGAGTTAATAGAGAAAGCTACAGGTATGAAGTATAAAGATTACCTAAAGCAAAAAGAGTATAAACAAAATATACAAGTACAAAAGTTCCTTGATAGAAATAAACAAGGAAACTAAAATCAATTACTAAATCAATTACTAAAAAAATTAATTATGAAAATCATTATTCACAACTCCAATTACTTTGTTAAATACAAAGGAAACATAGGTATGGTATTTCCACCTAACCTAGACTTAACACCAGATACTAAAAAAGTACTTATCAATATAAGTAATGAATGGGTATCTGTAAATCGTAAATCAATAAGTAGTCCTACTATGGATGAACTTAATGAAGCTTTATATCAAGATCAAGCTTTAAGAAATATAGCTGATGAACATGAATTTATCAGTATCTCGTATCAAGAAGCTATGGCGTATCTTAAATACTCTGTTGAGTACAACTGATGATAGATATAAGAAAAGAAATAATAGATGAGTTAAAATCCAAAGGACTAAACTTAACTGATATAAAATGTCTAACTATTAACTTAGATAGATCTTATAGTTATAATACTAATTTATATAAAGATGATGGAAGTGATGTAGTAGGTAAATCTAAGTTTAAATATACCATACCTATAAACTCAACTCAAGAAGAAATAGATGAAGTATATAATACTATGTCTTTAACTCCATATGATAATAGTTATGGAACCCAAGAACTATTTGGTACCGTTTGGATGAATAATGGTGATTGGTTAGAAAGGCATGAATATGATGGTAGTGAATGGTGGGAATATAAAACCTGTCCTGATATACCTGAGTATTTGCAAAATAAACCTGATGATGGTCAATTGCAAATGAATTATTGAATAAACAAATAAAGAATAGTGAACACAAGTCTGCAAGCTTGTCCTGGTTCCTGAAATAGAGTCTAATGATATACCGTTAACTTGCATGAAATTATTAGGAGCTTCCATTGAAATAACATGGAGCGGTACTAAAGTCATATAAAGAACAACATGGTTTGACTAGCTATTCTTTTTTAACCTAAACTTTAACCAAACAAATTAAAATAATAAGAAAATGAAAAAATTTTATAAATCCTTAATCAAACTAGTATTCGTACTAATACTACCAATAGCTAGTATATCATTATTGATATATGTTATATCAAGCTCATCTGAAATATCAACATTACAAACAGTTTTTATTACAATGATGACTATGATGTTTATATTCATAGCAGTATTCGTATGGAATATAAGCAGTAATGTAAATATGTTACCTCATATTACATATCAAGCTGTACCAATTATAACTATTGGTTTGGGCTTGCATCCTGTTACTAGAAGATCTCTTCTGATATTTTTACCTTTATTAACCATAGAAATTGGTGCAAAAAGAAGAAAGTACTTAAGTGAAGAAGAGGCAAAGAGTATGTTTAATGACATAATTTAAAGTCTCACATACGGACCACTAACAATACCAGTAATATTATATCTATAATAACACTAGTAGTTAGGTCCTATATTTGGTTGTTTTATTTGTCGTAATTTGAACCAGAGGTCATAAGCTCACACTATTTTTTATAGTGTGGGCCTATTGATTTAAAGTACCTAGACTAAAAACAATAATCATTATAATAGCATATATAAACGGTGTTGCATCTATCTTGTCTTTCATATTAATAAGATAGTTTATTTATGTTTATTGTATATTAACAAAACATTAACAAAATATTAATTAAAATAAAAAATTATGTCACAAACTTATACAGTTCATAAAGATATTATACATAGTATCTTTAAGAAACTTATTAATACAGATGCATTTACCAAAAAGAAAAATGCAAAAACTGCATTACAATTAATTATTAGTAGCTTAGATGATACTGCTATAGAAAATATAGCTACTCTAATGCTAAAAGAAGACGTGTATAGTGTCCTTAGTATAGGAGACTATGTTGAGATTGAAGTACCAACATATCATGCAGGCTCTGAATATGAAGAAGATATTCTATATGATATGGGTTTATTAAAAGAATTAGGTAAACCTATAGTTTATGGTAAAGTTATAGATGATACATCATGGTCTTCTGATAAACCATTTAAACCATTTTACTCTAATATAAAAGTAGATCTGTTATATCATGATAAAGATAAAGTGCTTAACAATTTTTCACATACTGCTAATCCTTTATATTTAAAAAAAATTAGCAAGTATGATATACCATACTATACAAAAAAAAGGGAAGATTCTTATCTAGGAGATGTTTTAATTCATCAGTATAAAGCAGAAACTATTAATTCATTTGTTGATCATGATGTTAATAATAAACAACCTCAATAATATGGCATATTTATCAATAGAACTCATCAAAAATGAGTATAGAAAATGGCAACCAAAATCAAAACCAGGTTTTGGAGCATATATGAATACAGTATATAACCTAAATGATATAGATCTTCTAAAAGAGATAGATAACAACATGGCTATGCTGAGATTATTAAAAGATCATGTTCATGAAGAGAAGTTCAAGTAGATATGGTATAGTTAAGCATGAAGTAATGACTGACCCAAATCTATCTATACAATCAAAAGGTTTGTATGGCGTATTATGTTGCTATGCAAACAAAAACCGGTTATGTTGGCCATCTATAAGTACACTTGCAGATGATACAGGCTCAGGACAATCATCTGTTAAAAGATGGATAAAAGAGCTAAAACAACATAAATATATACAAAGAGTAGGCAGAAAGCTAGTTATATTATAACACGTTAGCTATATGTATGCTATTTATTTTTGCTTTTAACCCAAATTCATTTAATTAACTTGACACAGGAGTAGTTAAATTATTATCTTTACGCATAATAAAATAAGATAATGATAATATCACTTCCCAATGGCAGAATAATTGAATGTTCTTTAGAACAATACCTTGCTCTTACTGATCAAGAGTATAATGATCTAAATGGGTTAAGTTCAGCTTATACCAAGGAAGTAGCTAATCCGTTTTACAACAAGTTTTCCAGATCAACGCCAGTAGATCCCATTGACTCAATAGAAAATATTGATGAATATGAACCTGCACTGGATGAAATTGAAGCTTTTGAGAAACTAGATGACCCTTATTTCCACACAGATGACCAATAGGCATCAAATCAATTTATTTTATTAATTTCAAAAAACAAAAAAATGCAAAATTTAGTTAACATCCAAGCGGATGACATGGGAAATGTTATACGCCAATCAGATCCAAAATCAGAGTACGGCTTTATTAGATTAACACAGTCTAAGCCAGTAATTAGCCCAACAGGTTGGTTTTCACCAAAAAACCTTTCAGCTTTAATATTAGGTAAAGTAGAAGAATTAAAAGGTGGTGGTTTTACAGCTAACCAAAAGTTATCAGGTAATATAGTTATTGTAGAGCAATTAGAACCATTTAATGCTAATGATCCAGAAAGAGACTATAAATATGCTGGTGATACAGGTATAGTATGTTGTGTAGATGGTCAACCTATTTATAGGAAAACATTTTTTGCTGCAGATTTAAGCAGAACAGATGTATTAATAGCTCATGATAATGCTGATGCTATTAGAGAGGCAAATGGCCATGCACCTATGACTAACGCAGCTACTATAACATCAGCTGCAGACTTTGGTATAAACACTGAGTCAGTAGATGCTGCAGAAGAAGAAGAAGTAGAAGAAGAAGTTGTTGAGACGGAAGATGTTGAACTTGTAGAAGATGAGACAGAGTCTTTTGATCTATAAATTCAATTTCTAAAAATGTTTGAGGTTATTCCATCAGAGGAATATTAAATGCTACCTATATGTGGTTATGCCTCAGTCATTTTTATCTTACTAAAATAATTACTAAACTTCTAAATCAATATATTATGTTATCTCAACAACAAATTCAACAACTCAAATCAAATCAACAATCTGTAATGCTAGAATACCGTATTGAACGTTATCAATACCTAGGAATTCTTAAAGAATATCAGTTACATCCTCCTTCTATAGTTAATTCATTAGATTATACTAAATTAAATCAATATCAAGTCTTTTTATTTAAAAGAGTATTGCATGGTTTAAATGTGTATACACCTGATAAACAAAAACAATTGAATTGGGAAAAGAAAAGACGCATTTCTAAAGTTTGGAAGCGTGGTCAGAAGGTCATTAATGCATGGAAACAAACTATTTGTAATAAAAAAGCCAGTGCATATCTTAAAAAAACATTTAAACACTCTCCATTAGCTCAGTATATTGCAAATATACCTGCTGAAGAGACTTTAGATGATTACATTAATACTTTTTCTTTTAAAGATCTAGGTATTAAGTATGAAGATGTTATATTAAAATTTATGTCTGTAGGTTTGTTACCTAATAATTTTTTTACTATTAAACCAAACCCAAATCAGCAAAAATTTAAAACATGATTGAACAAAAAAAGAAACTATGTAATAATTGTAATACTCTACAGTTTATCTGGAAAAATGATAAAGGTAGCAAGTATTGCAAATATTGCTGGTATAAAGCTAAAGATTCTAAGACTAAACCTTTAGCTAGAAAGCCTATAAACCCTAAATCTAAGAAAATGAAAGCTTCAGAGCAAGTTTATACTATACTTAGAAGAAAGTTTATGGAAAAACATCCTATGTGTGAAGCATCATTACATTGTTGTAGTGGTGCATCCACGGATGTACATCACAAACAAGGTAGAGGTTTAAACCATTTAAATGTAAGTACATGGTTATCTGTATGTAGAAGCTGCCATGTTTGGATAGAAGAAAACCCTAAAGAAGCTAAAGAATTAGGATACTCACAAAATAGATTATAAATAAAATTATGACAAATAGAGATATTGTGCAGTCAGATGCACTAGCAGTAGCTATAAAAAATAAGAGATGTGGTTTAGGTATATCTATGGGTGTAGGCAAGACAAGAATTGCTATACAACACCTGCAGAAACACTTTAACCCGTTAATAGAAGCCTTGGTAGTGATACCAAAACACTCAGTAGCTCAATCATGGATTGATGAGTTAGGTAAGATGAATTTAGAAAATCTAGTAGATCATATAACTTTTACTACTTATCTATCATTAAAAAAACATAATCATAATGACTATGATATAGTGTATCTAGATGAATGTCACTCACTTAAGTATTCTCATGAAGTTTTTTTAGGTATGTACACAGGTAAAATCTTAGGATTAACTGGTACACCACCTAAACATCAGAATTCAGAAAAAGGTGAGTTAGTACATAAATATTGTCCAATCAAATATACTTTTGATGTAGATGATGCAACTGATTCTAATATACTAAATGACTATCAAATTGTAATACATGAGTTAGAATTATCAAAACTGCCTACTTTAAAAAAGAAAACTAAAGCAGGTGGTCATTGGTATACTACTGAACAAAAAGATTATGATTATGTAAATGGAAGAATAGCAGATGCACAAACTCAAAAGCAAATTCAATTTGCTAGAATAATGCGGATGCGTGCTTTAATGGATTATACAAGTAAAGAGAGTTATGTCAAAAGTATGTTAAAAAATATAGACAATCAATGTATTGTTTTTGCTAATACTCAAGACCAAGCAGACAGAATATGTAAACATAGTTATCATTCTAAAAATCCAAAATCAGAAGACAACTTAGAGTTATTTTCTGATGGTAGAATAAATGAAATGTCATGTGTTTTACAATTATCAGAAGGTGTTACTATACCAAATTTAAAACAGGGTATTATAATGCATGCATATGGTAATGAAAGAAAGACAGCTCAGAGAATAGGTAGATTATTAAGGCTTAATCCTAGTGAGACAGCAACTTGTCATATATTATGTTACAAAGGTACACAAGATGTAAAATGGGTAGAAGCAGCAGTAAGCAACTTTGACCATAATAAAATAAAACGTTATAATCCATTAAAAAGATAAAATTATGTTAATAGGAACAATAGTAATAATAAGTATATATTTAGTATTCAGATTTATATTCTGGGTAATAGATAAATTAGATGATAATAACTAAAAATAAATAAGATGGGAAAAATGAAAGAAATCTACATGGAGATGGTAGAACGGGAATATCAAGGAGATCATGATGCATATATAAGAGATCTAGCTAAACAAACTATAGAAGAATTTGTTAGAGATGAAAACCATATGTGTCCTAATTGTAATAACATATCTATAGAGCGTAATGAAACTGAGGCAAGATGTATACAGTGTGCACAAGAATATGTACTTGTTGGTACAGCATTAAGGTTTAAATAATGGAGACTTATAGCACTGCATCTGATATTGGTATCCTAATGGATATACATTATAAAAGAGAAGAAGGAGAACCTGAAGTATATACATTACCTAACGGAGATCCAGGTACACCAGGAACTGATCCTACAATAACAATACATCATATATTTATCACATTAAAAGATAAAAATAAAAATGATGTTGACGTAGACATATACCCTATCATTGATGAATTTGAAATAGATATGGAACATTTAGAGTATGAAATAGAAGAAACTTATGAAAGATAATATATTTGTAAAAGCAAGTGTTAGAAATGGAGAGTTACATTTCCCTATAAAAGCTACAGGAACTAAGTTTAGAAAATTCCTGAACCAGTTACCTGATGATTCTAAATTAGAAATATTTATAGGAGTAAGTGGTGATAAAGGGAGTAATCCTCAGTTAGCACGCTTGCATGCTATGATTAGAGAAATAGCTCAACAAATAGGTTACACCTTTGAAGAAGCCAAGATACAAGTGAAAAGATCTGCAGGACTATGCTTTGTAAAAGACAAGCAAGAGTATTGTAAATCATTTGGAGATTGTGATAAAGATGAACTAAATCTAGCTATACAAGCATGTGTAGAAATAGGAGATTTTAATGGTATGCAGTTAAGATGATTGTTGACTTTTTTCAAGCATTTCTTGTAATTTAAGCATATCTTCCTCTATATTTACACCTTCTTTCATTTTATCAACTACTTTTTTAAACTCACCTTCTTCAACATCTATTTCTGTTTGTATTTCTAAACCTTGATTTCCAGCATGCCACTTAAATGTTTGAAGTAAAGAATATAAACAATATAAATCTGCTTCCCATTCTGTTAATGTAGGCATATCTTGAACTTCATAAGAACTATCTTCATCTTTTTTCTTAGCTTCACTTTGAATGTGCTCAAAATTCTTAAAAGTTTGACCAATGGTAAGCATAGTATCTGGATTTTCACTAATCTTTTTTGTTATTATATTCTGTAAAGAAGTTATATATACTGTTGATAAACTAATACCTTTTATAACTTTTTTATGGTCATAACTAATAATAGTTTGCTTTCTTGCTGCTGATTCTGAATTTTCTGACATAATAATAATTTTAAAAAACAAATATAATACAATATATGGATAAAATAGAAATAAACATAGAAACCTTAAGAGAAAATTTAAATGCAAAATTAGTTGCAAGCGGTTGGGATAAAATGTTAACACCTTACACCAATGGTCTTAGCTTTGATCATATCATGAATACATTAGTAGATAATGTAAATGATGGTAAAAGATTTACACCAAGGTTTAAAGATGTATTTAATGCATTTTATGAATGTCCTTATGATAAAGTAAAAGTAGTTATTGTAGGTCAAGATCCTTATCCACAACTAGGTGTTGCTGACGGAATAGCATTTAGTTGTAGTAGAAAAGGTAAAGCTGAAAAGTCTCTGCAATATATATTTAAAGCACTCTATGGTAGCTATGAAGAAACAGGTAGAGTTATATATACACCAGAAGAATGTGATTTAAGACGCTGGGCTAACCAGGGCGTGCTATTACTTAATACAGCATTTACTTGTCAAGTCAATAAGATTGGTTCACACTATGCTATATGGAAATCTTTTACAGAGTATTTGTTTGAAAATCTTAATAGACATAAGACTGGAACAATCTTTATATTAATGGGTAGGAAAGCAGAACAATGGCAAGTATTATTACCTAGTCAAATCATATATAAAGTTGCTCATCCAGCATCAGCAGCATATCGTGGTGGAAGATGGGAACACCTTGGAGTTTTTAACAAAGTCAATGATATGTTGAAAAAACAAAATAAAACACCTATAGATTGGTAGTTTTTTTGTATCTTTGAAAAATCTTAAAGGTCTATTAATCAACCTTATATGCATATTACAAAGGGGTGGGCATAAAGGCGTTTTTGCCACAACAGTTAATACACTTGCTCATCCCTGAGTAATTAAAAATAAATTAAATTATAAAGAATGTGGGAACTTTTCCAAAAAATCTTGAAAGCCAACTTAACTCCAAACCAGTCATTAATACTATTTGGAATGAAACAAGGTATTTCATTAAAACAAACAACTCAACAAGATAAAGATATATTGGTTGAAAAAGGTTATTTAGCTAAAAAAGATAACCTATATACTATGACACCACAAGCAAAATTGCTTATAGTGCAGCTAGATAATTATTTTATCAAAGCAAAAAAGAAAACAGATTCACAGCTTATGGGTAAAAACTTTGTAGATAAGATAAATAACTACAGAGAAATATTTCCTGCTAAAAAATTACCAAGTGGTAAACCTGCAAGAAATAATGTCAAAGCTTTAGGAGAAGCATTTAGATGGTTCTTTGAAACATATAACCACACATGGGAAGAGGTGCATAAAGCAACTAGAATGTATGTTAATGAATATAGAGATGCAGATTATATGTATATGCAAACAAGTCAGTACTTTATATGTAAGCAAGATAAACATAGAGTTAAACATTCTACATTAGCAGACTACTGTGATATGATTATAGAAGGAGTCAGCACAGAGGATGATCATTTTAAAGAGAAAGTAGTATGAGGCAATTTAGACCAACTTATGAATATAAGTTTAAAATTGAAAAAGTATTACATAAAACAGATAAAGCTATTTTATTTTTAATGAAAGACCATAACGTATCTATATGGTTACCTAAATCTTGGATAAAAAGAATGGGTAAAACTTTTTTTGCTGTATCAGAGAGAAATGCAAGTGAAGTTAGATTAAAAATAAATGCTGAAGAAAAAACACTTATAAATAAAAAAGTATGAAAAAGAAAGAATCTTGGATTGGACAATATGCAGCTTTTAATGAAGCACTTAAATATATGCATGCTAGATCAACTGGAGATGAGAAATCTATTTATACTCCATGGCCTAAGTTTAATGATGCTGCTACAGATGGTTTAGAATGGAATACATTGACAGTAATTGGTGGTAGACCTGGTTCAGGTAAGACATTAATTAAAGACCAAATTATTAGAGAATCATTTGCACTTAATCCTGATGATAAATTTAGAGTACTAGAGTTTCAGTTTGAGATGGTAGGTAGAACCTCAGCTATTAGAGAATTTAGTTCTGTTACTGGTAAAACATATAAAGAACTATGTAGTGCAGGATCTATATTAAATACGGCTACTTTAAATGATTGTCATCAATATGCTAAAGGCAGAGTTAAAAATCCTGTAGATATAATTAGTACTCCAATGACTGTAAATCAAATGCGTGAGCAAATAGATATGTATATGAATTTACATAAAGGTGTAAAAACTATAATTACTTTAGATCATACTATGTTAGTAAAAAGAGCACCTTATCAAAATAATACATTAGATATGTTATTTGAGTTAGGTGAATTCTTTACTCAGTGTAAAAGAGATTATCCTTGTTTGTTTATTGCCTTATCACAACTTAATAGGAATATAGACAACCCGGATAGAGCTATAGATGGTAAATATGGTAACTATATACTAGAGTCAGATATATTTGGCTCAGATGCAATGCTACAGCATGCAGATATGTTAATAGGTATCAACCGTCCAGCTAAACAAAAAATTAGGTTCTATGGACCTGATAGATACATGATAGAAAATGATAGAACATTAGTACTACATTTTCTTAAAGCAAGAAATGGTGACGCAAGAATGAGTTTCTTTAGAGCAAAATTTGAACAAATGCAAATTGAAGAAATGGCAACACCAGGTCAGCAATCAAGAAGATGATAAATACTAAAAATATAAATAATAAAGATATGGGACTAACACCCGCACAACGTAAAGAAAAAGTTGCAAAACTTAGAGAAGAGCATCAAGAGTACTTTAATACTAGTAATCTAAAGAATGCACTATATATTCCTAAGATGGCTTATAGACCATCTGGTAAGGATGATCTACATGTTAGTTTCTTTCCTAGTGAACTAGAGAAAGAGACAGACATATATACAGAGTTTGTTAGTATTGATTATGATTCAGAAGATCCAAAAAGAACTTTATACTTATGTAAGTATAATCCACATTGGAAAGAAGAATATGAATTAATAACAAGCAACTCTGGATTTCAAAGACATTTAATTCCAGTTAGTGAATTAAAAGTAATCAATGATGTAACAAGTAGAGGTCCTGATAAACAAACTACAATTGAAGAAGATCTTGATAATAAAGATAAACCACAATTGCATCTTTTTGATATTGCTGATCCTGACGCTACACCATCATCAGATATAGTAAATAAACTAGATGAAATCAATCAATCATTAATAACATTAACTAAAGTAATCAATAAATTAATTAAATAAGTATGGCACAAAGCGTATTAGTAATTGCAGATTCAGGTACAGGAAAGTCTACCTCAATCAGGACATTAGATCCAAAAGAGACTTTCATTATAAACATTGCAAATAAACCCTTACCGTTTAAAGGCTATAAGAGTAAATATACTCAGATTAGCAAAGAAAATCCAAAGGGTAATTTAACTGCTGCATCTAGTGCACCAGGTATTATTAAAGCAATGAATCATGTAAATGATAAAATGTCAAACATCAAAACAATTGTTGTTGATGATTGGCAGTATATGAGTTCTTTTGAATATTTTGATAGAGCTAATGAAAAAGGTTATGATAAATTCACTCAAATTGCAGCTAACTTAGCCATGGTTGCAAAGCTTCCAAAAGACTTGAGAGATGATCTAACTGTTATTTTCTTAACTCACTCAGAAGATTCAACTGACATAAATGGAAACAGAAAGATTAAAGCAAAGACTATTGGTAAAATGATTGACAATACTCTTACTTTAGAAGGTTTGTTCTCTATAGTGTTGTTTGGTAAAGTAAATAAAAATGATGATGGTGTTCTTGAATATGGTTTTGAAACTCAAAACAACGGAGAGAATACCTGTAAATCACCAATGGGTATGTTTGAGGATAATTTTATCCCTAATGACCTAAAGTTTGTAAAAGATTGTATAGAAGAATACAATAAATAATCCTAATTAAAAATAAAAAGAAAAAATTATGTTAAGTACTAAAGACATGTCTGCCGGTAATGGCGGAACTAAACCAGTAATTGGAACAGGTAATCACAAAGTGAAAATCAACTCAATTACATTTGATCAAACACCATATGATGCAGAAGCATATAACATTACTCTACATGTAGAGGGTGAAGCAGTAACAGGTGAATTTACAGGTTTCTTAAAAGATATGAATAATCCTAATGGACCACGTTTTGAAGGTCAAGTGGGTAGAGTTAGATTCTCACCATATCCATTTAAAGATGCTACATTAAATAATGGTAATGAAATAAGCAGAGACACAGAAGTCTTAAAAGCTATGGTATTTTTATCTGAAGTAGTAAATAAAAGAACTGAGTTAGATGCAATTGAAGCTGCTACTATTGAAGACTTTATGGTAAAAGCTGGAGAAGTATGTTCTAACACAGGATATATTAACGCATGTTTAGGTGCACGTGAGTGGGAAAACAAAGAAGGTTATGTAAATAATGATTTGTTTTTACCTAAGAGAACTAGACAAGGTGCTCCATTAGAAGCACTAGAAACTGAAGATTCAAATCTATTGACATTTGATAAAAATGATAAGAATCATTTTAGAGGAATTGTTAAATCTGTTGCTGCTGCAACTACAAGTTTTGAACCTACTGCAACTGCAGGAGATGACTTTGATCTTTAATATTAAATAAAATAATGGGGGTGGTATAGTATCATCCCCATTTTTTTAATATTTTAGCATCATGTTTAATACTAAGAATTTTGTAATAGAAGGCTCAGATGTTCCAAGCACTTGGGTTTTTCAATATTATTTAGAATTATCAGAGAGGTTAACAGGGCAAGATATAAAGATTGTATCTATTTTTAATCCTAATGAAAAAACACCAAGTTTTTGTATTTATGTAGATAAAAACATAATGCAATATAGGTTTAAAGATTTTTCAACTGGCAAAAGTGGTAACAAGATTGACTTAATTAAATTACTATTTAATTTAGACTTTCCCGAAGCTATGAGAAAAATAGTGCAAGATTATAACAAGCATGTTAGATCATCTGAATATATTGAAACAAAATTTCAACCTCAAAGTAAATGGGAAGTTGACTTTATTAAAATAAGACAGTGGAATGTAAGAGACACTGATTATTGGTTACCTTATAGAATAGGTATGAGTATTCTTGATACTTATAATGTTAAACCTATAGAGTACTATAATTTAATAAAAGAAGAAGCTGGTGAAATTAAAACGCTTAAAATAACTAGTAATAATTGTTATGGTTATTTTGATAAGAGTGGTGAAGTATATAAAATATATCAACCTCTTAGCAAGTCTCATAAATTTCTTAAAGTAAGGCCTCATTTACAAGGTTTTGATCAATTAAAATATAATCAACCTTATTTAGTTATTTGTTCTTCTCTTAAAGATGCAATGTGTTTAAAAAGTATAGGGTATAACATAGAAGTTATAGCTCCTGACTCAGAGAATACTATGATTAAACCACATATAGTTGAATATCTTAAGAAGAAGTATGATAAAGTAATAACTTTATTTGATAATGATAAAGCAGGTTTACATGCTGTAGATATGTATGCAAAAACATATAATATAGATGGTTTTGTTCCAACTATATGTAAAGACATATCAGATGCTATGGTAGAACATGGTTTTGATAAGGTTCATGCAATGCTAAAACCATTATTGAAAAAAACATTAAATAAATAAATATGATGGAAAATAAAAAATGGTTTATACCAGGATCAGTTCCAAGTAGTAAGAATGGCCGTAGATGGACAGGTAAATACTTTATTGCTAGCAAAGCTGTAATGAATTATAGAAAGATAGCTAAAGATTATTATACAAAATATGCAGAAGAATTTAAGGCTGAACTTGCTAAACATTCATTACCAGTAAAAATATCTTTTACATTTGTTAGAGGTAGTCGTCATAAGTTTGATTATATTAATCCTGCACAGACAGTGCAAGATGATATGGTTAAAGCAGGTTGGATTGAAGATGATAATGCAGAATTTATTCTACCAGTCTTCATTCAATACACATATGATAAAGAAAACCCGGGTGTTTATATAGAAATATTAAAAGATGAAGAAAAGGAGGATAATAACAATTGAAGAATTTTTTAGACTAAAACAAATGTTTGATGGTTTACCTGAAGATCAAAGTATAGCTTATGAAATATATAGGTCTCAATTTCAAGATATAGAAATAATTGATCAACTTATGGCTAAAGCATTAATGTTTAAAAGTAGAAAAAAATTTATTGATGCAGTTGTATTTAAATTCAAGGTAGGAACAGCAATTTCTCTTTATAATTTTATAGATGTAGAAGAGATAGATGCAGTATATAAAGAAATATTAGATAAAATAATGAAAAATGAAAAATGATTAACATCCAAGATCAGGTAGCAAGAACTACCAAAACACTAATTTTTACAGAGCCCTTTTACGGGCTCTTTTTAATTGGTATCAATAAGACATATAGTGAACAAATTCCTACAGCAGGAGTAAGTAAATATGGTATTGGTATGCAATTGACTATAAACCCAGAGTTCTATAATGGACTCAGTGAAGATCATAGATATGGTTTAATAAAACATGAGCTATTACATATTGCATTTGGTCATCTTTTATTAAGAGATCTATATTCTAATCATAAGTTATTTAACATAGCTGCTGATTTAGAGATCAACCAGTACATACTGGAAAGCAAGCTTCCTACAGGTGGTTTGTTATTATCAAGTTTTCCTGAATTAGATCTTCCTACAAAAGCAGGTACTAAAAAGTATTATGAGCTTTTAGAACAAGCTCAAGAAGATGGCTCTTGTCCTTCATTAGATTCTCTTATGAATAAAATGGATGGAGAATCTGAGTATTGTCATAGTACATGGAATGATTTTGATGATTTATCTGAACCAGATAAAAAGTTACTGCAAAAACAAGTAGAGCATCAATTAAAAGAATCTGCAGAACAAACAGCTAAAAAGTGTGGTAACATACCAGGAGAAATGTCTGATATTATAAGTAGATTATTACACATAGAACCTGCTAAGTTTGATTGGAAACAATACCTAAGAAGATTTGTGGGTAATTCTTCTATAGTATATACTAAGAAGCTGAGACGTAAGTATAATAAACGTTATTCTGCAAATCCTGGTCTTAAGATTAAATTTAAGAATCATATTCTTGTTGGTGTTGACACAAGCGGATCTGTAAACAATGAAGAACTAAAGGAATTCTTTAATGAGCTCACACATATGCATAAGACTGGTCATAAAATCTCAGTAGCACAATGTGATACTAGCTTAAGAACAATAGAAGAATTTAAACCCAAGAAAGATTGGGAAATACACGGTAGAGGTGGGACATCATTCCAACCTGTAATAGACCATTATAATGAAAAGAAAGGAGTTTATACAGCTCTAATATATTTAACAGATGGTGAAGCGTATGCACCAGAAAACTGTCCAAAAAATACATTATGGGTACACAGCTCACAGTGCAGCATCAATCAAGAGTTACCAGGACAAAGAATTCAACTTAATTAATTAAATAAATAAAAGAAAAATGGCACAAGTAAATTTAAACGTAACAGAGCTAAAAGGTTTTGTAAATCACATTATTGAAAACAATAGATATTTACAAAAAGATAATAAGGCCCCTGTTTCTATAGAAGTAGTGGGTGAATCAGGTATTGGTAAAACATCTACAATTGTAGAGATAGCAGCAGAAAATAATTTAAAGTTTGTTAAACTTAATCTTGCACAGATAGAAGAGTTAGGTGACTTAGTAGGGTTCCCTGTACGTCAATTTCAGATGTATAAAGAAAAAATAGTAAAAACAAAAAAGATAGATGATCTTACTTATACAGCAGCACAAAGAGCTGCAGCATCAGCTGATATAGCAAATATGACTACTACTACTAAAAAAGTAGGTATGTGGGTTGATGAACTTGCCGTACAAGAGTATCTTAAAAATGGATACAAAATGACTGGTAAGAATAGAATGTCTTATTGTGCTCCAGAATGGATTGCTGATGCAAAAGCAGGTGGTATTTTATTACTAGATGACTGGAATAGAGCTGACACAAGATTTATTCAGGCAGTTATGGAATTAATAGATAGACAAACTTATATCTCTTGGACTCTACCAAAAGATTGGCATATAATGTTAACAGCAAATCCAGATAATGGTGACTATATGGTCAACAGTGTGGATAGTGCACAGAAAACTAGATATGTAACTGCTAATCTTAAGTTTGATGTAAATGTATGGGCTCAATGGGCTGAAGAAGCAGGTATAGACACAAGATGTATTAACTTTTTATTACTACACCCGGAGTTAGTAACACAAGAGACTAACGCAAGATCAATTACAACTTTCTTTAATTCTATTTCTAGTTTTGAAAAGTTTGAAGATAATTTAGCACTAATCCAAATGATTGGTGAAGGTAGTGTTGGTGATGCATTTGCTTCTATGTTCACTACTTTTATTAATAACAAGCTTGATAAACTAGTAACACCAAAAGATCTATTGACTCATGATAATGAACAATATATTCTTGGTGAGCTTAGATCTTGCATAGGTCAAGATGATACTTACCGTGCAGATATTGCTGCTACACTAGCTACAAGATTAGGTAATTATGCTGTAGTATACTCTAAAGATAATACTATAGGCGCTAAACAAACTAATAGATTAAAATCTTTATGTACAAAGGATTACTTTACTAATGATCTTAAGTATTTAGTTGTGCGTACTATTTTTAATGGTAATAAGAAGAAGTTTAATAAATTAATGATGATCCCAGAGATTATTAAAATGACAATGAAATAAAATGGCAAAAAAAACAGTATATCAAAATTTTGATGCTGATGCTTTAATTCATTTTGGACTAGACAATGACCCTATATACGGGGTATTGTCTGGTTCATATGAAATAAATGAAGTATTATGTACTCAAGATGAAAAAACATATGATAAAATACACAGTATATTAACGGTCCCTACAGAAGATGACCAAACTTTTAGAACTAAAAAGAAAGCTTTTATATTACCTAAGTGTAATGTATCACAAGATAGATTAAAAGCAGCTCTTAAAGAGCATAGTATAACTGTAACAAATGACTATGAACTAGCAGATCTTATAATTGGACATGATGAAATAAGCACTTATAAGTTGTCTAATGCTGAAAACATTCCATCTACAATTATGATGAATAAACTTTGGAATTATGAGACTACTAAAGGTAGATCTAGTGCTACACATCCAGCTGAAAAAACAATTTATGACTCAGGTATTGAAACTATAATTACTTCTAAACTTACAGAAAGAGTTAGTCATTATAATTTAGATGTTGAAGATGGTCTTTATGATGTTTGGATGTTGACAGGTATGGCTATTAATCTAGCTCATTTAGTTGAGACTACAGATTTATCAGTAGTAGATACTGAAACAGTATTACATAGTTCAGCAAATATGATTACTTTAGATGAACAATTATTACATGATCTTAAACTTCAATTAAATTCTAATGATGATGATGTATATATAGCTGGTAAAGTTATTCCTACTATAGATTATACAAAAAATTATCACTTGCTGTGGCAATTTGCACAGGACTGTAGTCTTATTGATTATAAATTTAATAGAGATAAAGATATTCAGTATTGGATTACAGAATCTAAATTTCAGAGATTTATGAGATCAAGTCCTCAAGACATGATACTTTGGTTGGAGGAACAAGAAAAGTTATGTAGAACAACTTTTAGATACTTAGAACCTCTAGTTAGAAAAGAAATAAGTATACATAATAGAGATCTTTATACATTTAAAGTAGCAGTTAAAAAAGAATATCAACAATATTTAAAAAAAACAAAATGATTACAAAATTATATACATTAACTATAGATATTATACATAATGAAACTACATTTCTTAATCCAAATTATAATACTTGTCAATTATCAGACAAAGCTTTTAGTTTAAAAGAAATAGGTTTATATATAGGTAATATATCAGGGTGGGACTTAACAGCTAAGCATATTGAATCTTTTGGTTTATTTACTAAAACAAAAAATATAGATCTTACTGATAAAGCTATATATAGATACCCTCACTTAGACTTACCTAGACAAAAGGTAGATTTATTAAAAGATAAGTTTAATATGAAAGTGGTTAGAAATCCTGATAAAGCAGATTATCATGTTGTATCTAATAAGACAATAAAAAATTTACTATCTCACACTTGGAGTTGTCATTATACATATACTGAGCTTTATAAGTTTTTGGTTAATTTAAAGGAAGAAAAATTACTGTCTGAAGATGCTTTAATTAAAGCCCGTGAAATATTAGAAACATTACCTAAAGATGCACGTGTATCTATTGACAGACCTTATCATACTTCTGATAATAGTAATGCTGAATTTGAAAAGACTAATGGATATATATCACTACAAGATAGAAAATTAAATGATAATAGAGTTGAGCAAGGACGTGATATAATTATTGATGATCAAAATAAGATGAAAACTTTTATTGATTTACATAATTCTGTTGTTCCAAAAATTTTTGATACTGATGTTTCTAATATTATTGATGCTGACTTAGCTATATTAGACACAAATCAACTAGATGATATACTTAAAATGGTACATAGTAGTAATAGAGAGGATAGAACTTTAGCTTTAGAAATGCTTTCTAATTGTAACGTTAATAAATCTTTTGATGTTGTATCTAATATATTTTATTGGGAATATGATTGGATAAAAGACACTGATAACTGGAATACTATAAATGTTAAATCACTTAGATCTAGAATGAAAGATTTTGAAGGTAATTCTTCAAACTCTAGTATTTATAGTTATAATAACTACATTAAACAGTTGATTTCTTGTGACAAATTAACTAAATTTGCTGTAGATTATACTAGACAAAAACTATATGAACATATATTAGGAAGTTTAGTTGGAAAGACTGCTGATGTATTTTCAGTAAGTTTAGAATCAGTAGAATTAAAAGAAGCCTTTATGAATAACATATTAAATGAAGTAAATGATTAACATTAATAAACAAAAAGAGGAGGAGTTTTATGCAAAGAAAGATTTTTGCTTTAGCTACTCCTCTTTAAACAAACTATTATTTTCACCATCCTTATTTTATAAGGACTATATATTGTTTGACCGTGAGGTTAGAACAGACAAACACTTAATAGAAGGTAAGCTTATACATTGCCTGCTATTTGAACCAAATCAAGTAGATAATAAATTTAGTTTAATGCCTGGTAAAAGCCCAAGTGATAATATCAGAAAAGTACTAAAAGACATGGCGCTTCATACTGATGCAAAGACATTAGTAGATTGTGATGACTTTGTTATACTAGATTCATTGAAGACTTTAAACCTATATCAGTCTCTTAAAGCTGATGAGTCAAGGATAGCTAAGATAAGAACAGAAGATAATGAACCATACTGGAAGTTCTTAGGTAATAGTAATATTGATGTTGTGGATCAAGATACTTTATTAAGATGTGAAGAGAGAGTTGATATATTAAAACAGAATGAAGATGTTATGGCTTTGTTTGATGAAGTACAAACTGATTTTGATTTAGATCCTGTAGAAACATTTACTGAGAAGTACTTAAAGTCTGAATTAATTGATTGTGATTTTGGATTACATGGATATATAGATTATTATAAAGTTGACACTGATAAAAAAGAAGTTACTATATGTGATCTTAAAACAACAGGTAAAACTATTTCTGATTTCAAAGAAACTATAGATTTTTATAATTATTGGTTGCAAGCTGCTATATACATGAAACTTGTATATGATACATTAGGTGATGATAAAGAAGAATATACTTTAAATTTTAAGTTTATTGTTATTGATAAATATAATCAAGTTTATGTTTTTGATGTGTCAGATAATACAATGCATGACTGGGCCGGTGGGTTTAGTGGTGCTATAAAGACTGCTAAATTTCATTATACTAGTAAAAATTATTCATTACCTGTGGCATTCTTAGAAAATAAGGTTACCTTATAGTATGGGGATTTACACCGAATACTTTCAAAAGAGTAAAGTTTTTCTTTACCCTTTGTTGCATATTAAAAAAGGAATGATACACGTTCCTGTAGAAACATATGTAGCATGGGAGAATGTTTATGGTATTGAAGATTATAAGTTTTTATGTGAATATAAAACAAAAAGAACTGCAGCTTTTAATAAGTTTGAAAAAGAACATCTTGTTGGACATTCATTATTTGAAGATGCTATTGAGCTAGATGAATTAAGACATCTATACATATTTGATTTTGCCAAATTTAAATCAGATCATAAAAGATTTATCAATGGGAAATACTCTCAGCTTACATTAGAAACTAAGGTTACTATAATTGAGTTCTTTGGACAAGGAAAAATATCTGAATATATTCAAGGTTTTTTATCTCCTGAAGAAGTGCATGATGAATATGCAGTATTCTTAGATGTAAATAAAGAATTTATTGAAGCAATATATGAAGTATGTACACCTCCTGATCTAGCAAAAGAAACATTAATTGATAATAATCATGTTATTAAGCAATTATTAAAAAGAAGTTCCATATCTTTGACAAAATAAATAATACATATTATGACTAAACAAATTGGACAAAACATGATGCTAGTAAATTCTAGCTTTAGAAATGCTAAGTCATTTACTTTAATTCCAGTGAGCACAGACTCACCATACGTAGAAGCTATGTTTGACCCACAGTCAAGCATTTTAGCTGTCATCAGTAAAGTGATGAAACAATCTTACCACATGGTTCCTAAGTTAAATGATGATGGACAACCTATAAGGTTAAAAAACCCTAATCAAGAAACAGGAAAAACCGTGAAAGAAGAGAGAAGATTAGTTGACACTTTCTCTGAATTTTACTTGAGTGATAAAAAGGATATTGAAACTTTTATTCACATGTTTGCTGTTAATGCTTCTAACTTTGACTATAAAGAATTTTTTGTTGATGTTAAAGAGACTAAAGTATCAAACATTATAGTTCCCGGTTAATAATCTTTATTAACTAACAAAAGAAACCTCATTGACTTGGGGTTTTTTTGGCTATAAAATTAAATAATAGATGAAAAAACATTGGGTAATGGACTATGAAACCTTGACTAATTGTTTTACAGGTGTGTTTGAACACTATAAGACTCAGGAAACTGAAGTCTTTGTTGTTCATGACTTGAAAAATGATTTACCAGAGTTTATAAAGTTCTTGGAAAATAACATAAAAAACAAAGAGTGGCATATTTCCTACAACGGATTAGCATTTGATGCACAGGTCACTCATTATATATTAGATAATCATGCAAAATGGGATTCAGAATTAACAGGTTGTGAGATAGCAAATATTATTTATAAGTATGCACAGAGATGTATACAGAAATCAAATAATAAAGAATTTGCTGATTATGCTCCTTGGAAAATGAAAATAGGTCAGATAGATATATTTAAGATGCATCATTGGGATAATCCTGCTAAACGTTCAAGTCTTAAATGGATACAGTATAGCATGGATTGGGAAAACATCCTTGATATGCCTATTCATCATGATACAAAGATAACTACTAAAGAAGAAATAGACACTATCTTAAAGTATTGTATTAATGATGTAAAATCTACTAAAGAAATCTATAATAGATCTAAATCTCAAATAGGACTTAGGAAAGAACTTACTAAAACATATGGTATTAATCTATTTAGTGCTTCTGAGCCAAGAATAAGTAAAGAAATCTTTGGTTATTTTTTAACACGTAAGCTTAACATACAAAAAAGAGATCTTAAAAACTTGAGAACCTATAGAGATGTTATTAAAATTTCAGATATAGTTCTTCCTTATGTAAAGTTTACATCACCAGAATTTAATCTTTTACTTGAAAGGTTTAAATCTTTAGAGGTTGATGCCAATAGTTTAAAGGGAAGTTTTAAATATAGCATTAATTATAAAGATGTAAAAACTGATTTTGGTTTAGGAGGTGTGCACGGTGCTGCTAGCAAAGGTATTTATGAAAGCACAGATGATATGATAATTATGTCATCAGATGTTACATCTTTTTATCCTAATCTTGCTATAAAGAATCAGTGGTCCCCTGGTCATTTTCCTAAAGAAGCATTTTGTGATCAGTATGAGTGGTTCTTTGAAGAGCGTAAGAAGATACCTAAGAGCAATCCAATGAACTATGTATATAAGATTATACTTAATTCTACATTTGGTCTTAGTAATGATGTTAACAGCTTCTTTTATGATCCTGAGTTATGTATGCGTATAACTATTAATGGTCAACTAACGTTGATGATGTTGTATGAACAAATCATGGAGCGTATACCGGGTGCTGTTGCTTTATTACAGAACACGGATGGTGTTGAGACTATTATACCTAGAAAGCATATAGATTTATATATGGAAATATGTAAAGAATGGGAAAATACTACAAGTTTAAACTTAGAACATGATGAATATCAAAAGCTTGTTTTATCTGATGTGAATAATTATATTGGTGTAAACAACTTTGTTAATGTTGATATTACCAAGTGGAGAGAGGTTAAACAGAGTCAGCCTCATTACTTATTTAAAGTAGAGAATGATAAATTTAGCTATGCCCCTGTTAAACTTAAGGGACGTTTTGATTTTCATGAATTACAATTGCATAAGAATAAGTCTAAATTAGTTATACCAAAAGCTATCTATAATTACTTTGTTAATGATATGCTACCTGAAGACTATTTAGATGAGAATAAAAATATTCTTGATTATTGTATTGGTGGTAAATCAAAAGGAGATTGGAAGCAAGTATCTAGAAATATTGAAAAAGGTTTATTAAATGAAATTGACCTGCAAAAGATAAATAGATATTTTATCTCTAAAGATGGTGTAAAAATTATCAAAGTTAACAAAAAAGATGCTAGAGAAATTCAATTAGAAGCAGGTCGTTGGTTGCAAACAGTATACAATAAGATGGAAGTAGAACCTAAATGGGAATCATACAATATTAATAAAGGTTATTATTTGCAAGCAATTGAGTCTGAAATAAATGCAATTCTCTCAGTATCATCTAATCAATTAAAATTATTTTAAAAAATATGGAAGAAAAAACAGAAGAAAAAGTAAGGTTATATGTAGAAAAAAATTATCCAAAACTATTTAAGAAAAGCACTAAGCTTATTATTAAAGAGTTTGGTAATCATTATCAAATAAGTAGAATGGAAGATTCATCTCCTTTAATTTTAGGTAAAACCATCATAAATAAATAAAATTATGTCAGAAAAGATTAAATTTAATATAGAAGCCAGAAATGGTTTAAAAAATGGTGTTGATGCTTTAGCTAATGCAGTTAAAGTAACACTGGGCCCTAAAGGTAGAAATGTAATTATTTCTAAATCCTTTGGGGGTCCCCAAATAACTAAAGATGGTGTTACAGTTGCTAAACAAATAAAGCTAGATGACCCTTTAGAAGATATGGGGGCTCAGATGGTGAAAGAAGTAGCAAGTAACACCAATGACTTGGCCGGAGATGGAACTACTACTGCTACAGTATTAGCTCAAGCTATAGTAACTGAAGGACTTAAGAACGTAGCAGCTGGGGCAAATCCAATGGACTTAAAGCACGGTATAGATAAAGCAGTTAGCCTTGTTGTAGAACAATTAGAAAAAGTATCTACATTAGTAGGTAAGTCTTCTGATATGATAGAACAAGTTGCAACTATATCCGCTAATAGTGATGAAACTATTGGTTCTTTAATTGCTAAAGCATTTATCAAAGTTGGTAATGAGGGAGTTATAACTGTAGAAGAGGCTAAAGGTATGGAAACATATGTAGATACTGTTGAAGGTATGCAGTTTGATAGAGGATATTTAAGTCCTTACTTTGTCACTAACCAAGAAAAACTTTCTGCTGAATTAAAACATCCTTATATTCTTATTATTGATAAAAAAATATCTGTGATGAAAGACATGTTACCTATTCTTGAATTAGTTATGGAATCTGGTAAGTCTTTGCTTATTATTGCTGAAGACATTGATGGAGAAGCATTAGCAACTTTAGTGGTCAATAAGATTAGAGGTGGTTTAAAAGTAGCTGCTGTTAAGGCTCCTGGATTTGGTGAAAGAAGAAAAGCTATGTTAGAAGATATTGCTATCTTAACAGGTGCTACAGTTATAACTGAAGAAGGGGAAATGTCTCTTGAAAATGCAGATTTAAGTATGTTAGGTACTGCAGAAAATATAACTGTAGATAAGGATAATACTACTATTGTTAATGGCTTAGGGAATTCTGAGTCTATTAAAGAAAGAATTAACAATATTAAATCTCAAATTAATACTATAGATAGTGAGCATGATAAAGAATTGATACAAGAAAGATTGGCTAAGCTATGTGGAGGCGTAGCAGTTCTTTATGTAGGTGCTGCTAGTGAAGTTGAAATGAGAGAAAAGAAAGACAGAGTTGATGATGCATTAGCTGCAACTAGAGCTGCTGTGGAAGAAGGCGTTGTACCTGGAGGTGGTATTGCTTTACTTAGAACAGGTTTGATCTTAAATAATTACATGTCTCCTATTGATGATGTAATGACTGGTGTTGATATTGTGTCAAGAGCTGTACAAGCTCCATTTAGAACTATTTGTGAGAATGCGGGTGTTAGTGCTGATGTTAAATTAGAAGCAGTAATGTCTAAATCATTTGGTGCAGGTTATGATGCTAAAAAAGATGAATATGTAGAGATGCTTGAAGAAGGAATTATTGATCCTAAGAAAGTAACTAGAATTGCATTAGAAAATGCTGCCTCAGTTGCAGGAATGATACTTACTACAGAATGTGCTTTGATTAAAGATGAAGATCCAATATCCGGAATGCCACCAATGGGAGGTATGCCAGGTATGCCGTTTTAGTATGATAAAGAATCAAAGAACTAAGACTCTTGTTACTAAACCAAACAATAATAGTGCTAATTGCATAGCCCCTAATATTATCTACGGATGTTTTGGGGGTTGTGTAAATACCTATTGTTATATGTCTAGATATAATGGTAAGAGAGTCTTTGTCAATGAAAACGTTGATCAAATATTTCAGTCTGTAGTTGAATGGGAAAAATCTTATTATAAAGAACCTGATCAACAAGACCCTATATATACTATGGTAGATGTTGCATGTAACTCAGATTTAGTTCTGATGCAAAAGCATATGCCAGAACCTTTGATTGATTATCTTAAGCGTTATGATGATCATCCACAGCTTAACAGTACAATGGCCACTAAGTATCCAGGATTATTGAAGTTAGATGTAAATCACTTTAATAAACCTCCAAGGGTCCGTGTAAGTCTTATGCCTCAGAAGTATTCTGATATACTAGAACCTAAGATGCAAAAGATTATGAGCCGTATAGAGGATATTAATCGGCTCAAGAAGTTAGGCTGGGAAGTCCACCTTAATTATAGCCCTTTAGTCTTCTATCCTGGTTGGAAAGAAGAGTATAATGATTTGTTTGCTCAAGTAAATGCATATGCAGACATTAATAAGTGTGAAGTTATAGCTTTAACTAATCATAAGAAACAAATGGCCAAAGCATCTCCAAAAGCACAAGAGTTAATGAGACGTTCATATGAGTTAAAGAATACATCAGGGGTCATGAGATACCCATTAATACATAAATCACGCTTAATCAAAGAGTTTAAAGATATATATAAAAAATATTTTCCATTAGAGACAATAAGATATATATTTTAATTAACTATAATTATTTAAAATGACACACAAAAGAGATGAATATAATATCCAATTGAATAATGCACCTATAGGTACTTGGATAATAGTAAAAGGAGATTATGATCCTCCAGTTAAAGGTATAAAGGTTAAAGTTGGACAAAGATTGTTCTTTTCTCACATAGAAGGCATGTATTGTTATTGTGAAAATGAAAAAGGCAAACATGTTTATTTAGAAGTTTATACAGAAGTTTCTATAGATAATAACCAAGAGTTGCCAGATCAATATTAATTTACTATATTTACACATTAAAAGTTTATTATGGGATATACAAAACCAAAGGAAACAACAAGATGGCATTTAGAGAATGCTAACTTACCAAATCATGGTAAGACATATACAGTAGTATCACATAAATCAGTGATAGAAAATACTCATCAGTTGCTTAAAGATGCAGGATTTATAATACAAAAAGAAATATATAGAGCAAACATGAATGCCAATGTAGCACAAGGCATATATCATATCTATCCATCTCAAACAACAGATCAAGAGATAGGTTCAGAAAAAGAATTAGGTATGATGTTTGCCTGGACAAACTCTTATGATAAGAGTACAAGATTCCAATGTGCAATAGGTGCATATGTATCAGTATGTTATAATGGTATGATTGCAGGAGATTTAATGAATTTTAAAAGAAAGCATACAGGATCAGCTGATTATGATGTTAAAGTACATTTAGCAGATCAAATTAAAAATGCTGAAAAACATTATAAACGTATCATAACAGATAAAAACTTAATGAAAACTATTGAGTTATCTAAAGTAAAACAAGCTGAGCTGGCTGGGGTATTATTTATTGAAGAAGATTTGTTAGACACACAGCAAGTTAGTTGTGTTAAATCAGAACTTGATAAGTCAACTTATAATTATTCAGTAGATGAAAATTCAGCATGGGCATTTTATAATCATGTTACACATGCATTAAAAAAAGCACATCCAAGAGATTGGATGCAAGATAGTCAAGACTTTCATGATTTTATGATGAGTACATGCATTAATACATCTGCTCATCCAATTAATGAGTCTATTAGAGAATTAGATGAAATTATAATGGAAGAGTTATGCGTAGAAGTAGATAACTTATAATGATTATTAATAAATGTTAAAAGTTACCTTAATATTTTTACTAATGGTTTTTTGCTTTTACATAGCAAGCAAAAATAACTTAAATAATTAGGAAGATAAAATTATGCTGGAGTTTAAGTTTTTGCATTCTTGAGCTCCAGCTTTCCTATATACTAATTAGATGAAAAAATTTATAGAATTTGCTTTAATATGGTATAGTCAACAGATGGCTATACCATTTTGGGTTGTAGGGCATGTTCACTTATCTTTAAATGTATATCATGACATCTATGAAATAATTATTAGTTTAGGTTTAAATTTAATTGTGTTAATTGGATTTATCTTAGATTACAAAAAAACAAAAAAGAATGCTATTTGATTAAAATCTAATCCCTTTCCAACTAAATCATCAATATATTTCCATA